>Ga0207421_10000806_pt1 | contig 40491 bp, 37 predicted proteins | sample SodLakKL_010_SED_4_FD_187542 | JGI IMG/M metagenome (GOLD analysis project Ga0207421, IMG submission 187542) | Alkaline sediment microbial communities from Lake Tanatar, Kulunda Steppe, Russia - 8KL_010_SED (SPAdes) (version 2) | ecosystem: Environmental > Aquatic > Non-marine Saline and...
GGTGGATGCGATTCCGGGTATTGGCATGCGCTTATTCTTACTTGACCAGCAGGAGCTTCCTGTCTGCGCTGGCATTCCCGGCCTGAAGCCGGTAGATATAGAGACCGCTTGACAGGTTCGATGCGTCAAAATGGACCTCATGGCGGCCGGCATCAGCGTACCCGTCAACAAGGCGGGCCACTTCCTGTCCCAATGCGCTGTATACGGTTATGCTGACACGGCCCGGCTCCGGCAGGGCATAGCCGATGGTCGTGACCGGATTGAACGGATTGGGGTAGTTCTGGTCAAGCACCAGTCCTTCAGGCAAATCGGCGAGATAATCCTCCGCGGCCACCTCCGTTTCAAGGAACTTCGCTGCCGCTTCACTGAGCGTGAGGAACCGGATGCGGTCACCGTAATACGAGGTGAGCGTATCCAGAAGGTCGGTCATCCAGTCAATCACCAGGCCGTCGTAGTATCCCGGACGTGTAAACGGATCGTGCAGCATCAGGTTGTAATAGCCGTCAGCTTCGCCGCGCTCTTTGACGTCCGCTATGGCCTGTGTCAGTTCCGAATTGTAATTGGCTGGCGTGAGGGCCCAGGTGAACTCGCCGTGCACGGGAACATCCACCAGTCCCGGTATCACTTTTCCGGGATAGGAACCGTCGGTCCCGTGACGGTAATTGGACACGGCGGACAGGTCAAGATCCACAAGCACCTCATTGGTGGTGGCATCGAGATGGTGTCCCGGCGCGATGAAAGAGGTCGGTACAATGTCCAGCGAATCGCGCAGCAGCTTCATGGACTTGCCAAGCAGCGCGGACTGTTCTTCAAAAGTAAAATGGTGATTGCGGGTAGGGCAGTACATCTCGTGTCCGTAGGGACTCCGCTCGCAGTTGAGCGGACAGATATGGGTATAGCCGTGTACCGAAACTTCATGACCGCGCGCCGCACTTTCACGCAGATCGCGCGCCATGTGTCCGGTAGCATTCAGCGGCTCGATCAGCCGGTGTGGAATGACCCCCCAGGTGACTTTGGCACCGAATTCCTCAACGGCGCTCTGAAAATCAGTGAAATTGTGGGGCATGTGCATTCCCTGGTACGATTCGGCCCGGAAATAGATATCGTCCACGCGAATCAGGAACCAGAGCGTGTCCGGATCGCTGCGGTAGCTTGCCGTCCCGGTGCCCGAAAATGCCGTATCGTTTCGGGTGGATGTGTTCACGGAAGTGGTGGATGCGGATTGCGTTGATACCGTTCCGGAGAGGGTGGATGCGGACGCTGCCGGTATTGCGGGAAAAAGATATGCCAGTGCAATCAGCAGGACAGGGAGCGGCACCAGGCGGACCGTACCGGTGAAAGCAGTTTTGGACATGGCGGTCCGGGCGAAAGAGGTTTTGGACATGGCGGCCCGGGCGAAAGAGGTTTTGGACATGGCGGTCCGGGTGATGCGGGACAACAAATGGTACATCCGTTTTTTATACTTTGGCAGATCGTGATTAGTAGATTGTGATTCGGCAGATTGAAACGCAACAGATTGTGATTCGGCGGGCCGCGGTTGTTTCTGCCCGGGTCAGGAGCCTACCTCGACAACGGTCTCCTCCTGGATTTTGACGGTCCGATAGGGATAACGTTTGACCATATCGTAATTGTGAGTGACCATTAACACGGCCATCCCGCGATTGTTGATATGACGGAAAATATCCATGATGGCGTGAGCCGCTTCGGGGTCCAGGTTCCCGGTAGGTTCATCGGCAAGCATGAGCCGGGGCTCGTTAGCCAGCGCCCGGGCAATGACCACCCGCTGCTGTTCGCCGCCGGAAAGATCATCAGGCATATCGAAACGCCGGTGGCTCAAGCCGACCATGGAGAGCACTTCCAGAACCCGCTGCTTGATGAAGCTCCGTTTTTTGCCGGTGACTTCAAGTGCAAATGCTACGTTGTCGTACACGCTTCTGTCCGGCAGCAACTGAAAATCCTGGAACACGATGCCCAGGCTGCGTCTCAACTCCGGAACGTTGCGTTCTTTCAGCCGGGTGACATCCATCCCGGCAACGTGCACGGAGCCCTCAATGGGCAGCAGATCACGGTAGATCAGCTTCAAAAACGAACTCTTGCCGGATCCCGTGGCTCCGATCAGGTAGACAAATTCGCCGCTGTCGAGTGTAAAGTCCAGATTCTGGAAAATGATGCGATCATCGAAACGGACGGTAATATTATCAAAGGATATGACGGGTTGCTCAGCCATGTCGCAGCACCATGGTTATACGGTCACTGTTGTCGGTTGCTTCACTGAAATCAAAATCTTCATAGGCCGCCAACATACGCAATTTGGAGAGTATAACCATGGATTTTATTTCTTGAAGCGTCCATACCCGCTGTTCATGAACCTCCTCGAACCGGTCGATGGTCCGACCCGTTTTAGGGTCGCGTTTTTCCACGAAAAAATGGTTGATGTGAATCCCTTTCTCCTTGATGTAGCGGCTGTTTCTCCGATAGCGGTAATTGCGCAAGTTGCCCTGCTCTCCGTCCAGCAGCGGAGCTATCTTCGGGGAAAAATTGGGTGTGGTGAAGTCAAAAACGAAGATGCCGTCATCATCAAGGTGAGAAGCGACCGATTCAAACAAAGCGAGGACCTCATCCTCCCGGTGAAGATAGTTCAGACTGTCGAAAACCATGAAGATGATGTCGAACCGGCTCCCGATATCCAGCCGGCACATATCCTGCACAAGCCAGTTGATGCTGCTTTTACGGTGCCGGCCTTTTTCAGTGGCGACACGGATCATATCCGCAGATGCGTCCGTGGCAGTGATATCGTAATCATCGCGCTGTTCCATGGCCAATGCCATGGTGCCCGTCCCGCAGGCCAGCTCCAGCATGCGATCTCCGTATGGATGATGATAGCGGATCACAGCATCAATGTAGTCGGTCCAGTCCTCGTAATCGACCTCTTTCATGATGTGATCGTACACCGGGGCGAGTTTTTTGTATATGGTGGATGGGTTCCGGTCGCCCTGATCACGCTCGTCCGCCTTGTCACGTTTGCGATCTTTCATCTCTGGTCTCAGCTGGTGGTGGATCGGCGCTTGATCATCTCAAGGGCCAGCATGGATGCAGCTAGCATGGAGCCGCCATCAGCACTGTTTCTGCCGGCCAGCGGGAATGCCGTACCGTGGTCCGGGGATGTCCTGATGATCGGAAGTCCGGCAGTGACATTCACCCCGCCTCCGAAACCGGCCAGCTTCAGCGGAATCAGGCCCTGATCGTGATACATGGCAAGAACCATATCCACCTCTTTATGTCCGCCGGTGCCGAAAAAACCGTCAGCGGGCCATGGACCGGTAACATCAATTCCCTCATCCCGCGCCAATTCAAGCGCCGGCTCGATAACATCCTGCTCTTCCGTGCCCAGGACGCCGCCGTCCCCCGCATGGGGATTGAGCCCCAAAACCGCAATTCGCGGATCGGTAATGCCGAAGTCGCCCTTCAGCGCCTGATTGTAAAGGTGCAACCGCTCTGTGATCAGCCCGACACTGATGGTCCCGGAAACATCCCGAAGTGGCAGATGGATAGTTGCGAGGCCTATGCGCATTGCCTTGTTGACCAGCATCATGCCGATCTTTTTTGCCCCTGTGCGTTCGGCCAGATATTCCGTGTGGCCGGGGACACGATATCCAGCCAGATGAATGGCTTCTTTTGATATCGGTGCCGTCACAAGTGCATCCGCTTCTCCCATAAGGCAGGCCTCGATCCCGGCGGAGACGGCGTCCATCGACAGCTTGCCGGAACAGGCGGTTATGGTACCCGGAGAAACGCGTTCCATGCCTTCCCGGGCTGGGACCAGCACGATTTCGCCCGGACCGGGCGCCACATGCTTTTCCTCGAATGAAGGAAAGGCGAAGGATTCCTCATAATATCGCCACTCCTCCCGGGACGCTCCGGATAGCCAGTAGGGTGGAGAGGCTCCGGGATTCGCAAGCTGAAAGTAATGGAGCATGGCGTCACGGGATGCAAAAAGAAGGATGCCGGCGCGATGTTCTGAACGGCCACCCGTCAACCCTGCAAGCATTTTCAGGATAACCTCCGGACCAATACCGTTCATGTCGCCCATGGAAACGGCCAGCACCGGATGGGAGCGTTTTTTTCCGCATTGCGAACCCTTGCCGGAAATATGTTTCATCTTCGGTCCATTAGCCTGTAATCACCAAAACCCGTGGTCGCTTCAAAAACAAACCTTCTGTCGCCATAGTGCCAGATCTCCCGGGCGGGCTGATTCGTTGGGAATGTCCGTTCCCGGCGGTCCGGCTCTCCATGCCTGATGTAGATCTTGCCCTGATCGGATTCGTATCCGGGATTCTGCGGAGTGGTGAAATTGTCAAAGGCGTGGTCTATGCGGCGGAAGTATTCCACCATCAATTCGTTGTATTCCTTGTCAGGAGTCGGATCCCTTTCAGCCCAGAACTCCCTGAAACGTCTTTCCCGTTGCTCCCGGCTGCCGCGTCGCATCGCCCTGTGCTGATCCTCATCCATGATATGACGCATCATGTTTATTGCCACGTCCAGATTCAGCAAGCTGACCGGCATATCCAGCCAGAAACTCTGATAGGTGCGCCGGGCAATCACTTTCTGCTCCCCGCCGTCGGTCGATTTGACAACGCGGACACGGTAGTGCGCATTCTCGAAAGTGCTGTTAGGAACCGACAGCAAATAATACGCACCCATGTCCCCCGGATTGTTTTCAACGGGCTGAAGTCGCAGGTGCGGCTGATCCTCCGAAATTAAAATATCCGGTACATAGCCTGTCAGCAGTTTCCCCGGATCAAGGGAATGCTCCATCATCTGTTCCTGTACGGTCGTATCCTGTCTGGAAACCCGAACTTTATGGATCTCCAGGGAGTAGGCGGCCTCATCATGAAGGGAAGGAAACCAGATCAGCAGCTGATGGTCACGGCCAAAATAAACATTGTTGCCCATATTCATGAGGGGTGCGGTAAATGGCGGCTCCGGAGTGGACTGATGATCGATGAAATAGAAAAAAGCGGTTTCGGTATCGGTGGTATCGGGTATACGGAAACCGGGGACCAGGGCGCGGCGTGTGCGACTGTCCGACCTGGCCATGCTTTCAATGTGATAGGTGCCCGGCTCCAGATGCGTTACCAGTATATTCTGAAGGAACGAAGTGCTGGACTGGGTTTGCTCATAAGTTTCGGCATGAACGGTTTCACTCCAGGTTCGCGTGATCGGAGCAGGGGGCTGCTCATCCGTTGCCCCTTCGGAGAATCGTTTCCGGATGTTCACCTGCACCGTGGGCTCGGCAAAAAAACGCCGGACCTGTTCTCCCGATTGCTCATCCCGGATCCTGCGGAATGAAAGGAAATTGTTCTCCAAACGGAATGCAGTAACCAGCTTCATCCCTGTTTCCGAAGTGTCAGGCAAAACAAGCTGCTCAAAAAAGACCGTGGGCTGGCGGTCGCGCGCTCTCAGGTATTCGTACGTGATGCGCTGTGCCAGCAAGTCGGTCGCCGGCAGCAAAACGATAAGAAAAACAATCACCGGGAGGACGAGAGTCCAGGATGGTTTGGCAATGACATGCCTTTTTTGCGTTTTTTTCGGGTTCATGATCAGGGATGAATTGTCTTTTTTAGCTAAATATAACCTACTTCTTACGGCCGGAATTCCCAAAAATTATCTTGGGGAGCACACCTCCGGTTATTTTTGATGCATATAGTCCGCCTCAATTGAAAAAACAGGCATTTGCTGCATCAGGACTGCATATCGGACTCGCGGTGAGTTTCCGGGAGCGGCCGTGCCGTATCTTGATGATGGTGCGGATGTGTGCAGTAGTGCGTATGACGATTGTTCTGGAAAACAACCCACGCAAGCAGAAGAGCCCCGGTGAAGGTGACCCCGATACGTAACCAGTTCATCAGTGATATCCCGTGTTCCGCGTGATCATGACTGACGTGAAGTACAAACTGACTGAACAGGATCAGGGCAATACTGGTCAGGTAGAGCACGAGCAGCCGGTTGTTCCTGTGCCGGAACCAGGTTGGAAGAAACCCCGCCATGCTCAGTGGAACCACCGACATGACCAGCCATAGTTCAATGGTTTCAGAAAACAGGGTGGATAGCGCCGGAAGCAGCAGAAGCACAAAAGGGGTTGCAAGGCAATGCACTACACAAAGCGATGATAGAAAAATGCTCAGTTTTGCAAAAATATTGGTCACAGGAAAGGCCGCTGTCAGTTATCAGGGAATGTGGGGGTGGTTTTTCTCATCAGGGACCAATACGTCAATGGCATTGCGGACAAATTCCGTGCAACCGGAATTCATGCGCCCGGACAATGAACCCTTCTTCTGATTCCGGGGCCGGCATGCTGTTCCGTGTTTGTAGCGGCAGGCAGTAGATGCGTTCGCAATGGTCACAAATAAAATGCGCATGATCACCGCGCACAACGCTATTGTTGCGGTCTATCGGATGCAGGGCATACAGCCAGTTGCGGTCTTCGGAAGCCACTTTATGTACAATGCCATGCCTGATAAACGTGTCCAGGGTCCGGTAAAGCGTTACCTTGTCCAGGCGGCTGCCACGGGTTTTGCCAAGAATGTCACCATGTGACAAAGCTGTACTGGAGGACATCAGCACATCCAGGACCAACAACCGGGTGGATGTTACCTTAAGTCCGCATTGACGAAGAAATTGATGGTATTGCTCATTTCGAATCATCAAAAATGATACCAAAATTGCAACAAAGTTGCAATAAATGCCTGGCTTTATGTGACGCTGGCAGAAATCGGTCTGAATAATGGTTATCTTGCACAACAGCCGGTATCCGGCTATGATTAAATCATTTGGTGGATGTATTTTGACCGCTTATCTTTGTGTCGGAAGAAAAAAGCGACTACTTCAATAGAAAAAAAGGAAGTGATGAAATGCCAATGACGGCAACCCGTCTCACAGAAGCATGATTATGATCGTCATGGACATTCTATCTGACGATATGAATCAAAAAAATTTAAACAGATGAAAATTGGAATCATTGGTGCCGGATTGTCCGGACTTGTTGCAGGAAGGGTGCTCGCCGCGGCTGGACACGATGTGATTGTTTTTGAAAAAAGCAGAGGTTACGGCGGACGCATGGCAACCAGGCGTATTGACCGTGACGGTACCTTTCGCATCGACCATGGCACGCCTTATATGACGGGTACTGCCGATGCATTTCAGACCTTCCTTGGTGAACTCGAGGAACAGGGACTGATTGCACGTTGGGCCGACCGCATATCCTGCTACACCGACGGCCAGATCATCCCTGAGTTGCCCGGACGTGACCCGCAGCCGATGTACGTGGCACCGGATGGCATGAATTCCATCGGTAAATTCCTTGGACGCAGGCTGGATATCTATTTTGATGAGAAGGTGGGGGGCATTACCCACATTGGCGGATCCAGGATCAAAAAAAGTCCATGGATGATAAACTCCACCTCGATAAACGTTTTTGAAGCTGATGCTGTTATCATCGCTACACCAGCCATTCAGGCGTACGGCCTGATAGCAACGGCTCAGGATGAATTTGATCTGCGAAAAATGATTACCGTGCTCGACGATATTTCCTACAGCTCCACCATCTCACTGATGGCAGGATACGGCGAGAGGATACCCGCAGAATGGAAGGCCATACTCTGTGATCATCCGGTTATCTCGTGGATATGCAACGAGGGCAGCAAACGGGATTTTTCCGGAGATATGAATCTGGTTGTCCATACGACCGACAAGTTTGCAAAGGAAATGGCGGAAACCGAAGATACGGCCCGCATGGAATCGAAAATCCTGAAAGAACTTGGCAACATTCTTGGCTCCTGGGCGGCACGTCCCGAATGGCATCAATCGCATTTTTGGAGATACCATCTGCCTAAAAAGAGTCTGGACATGCCTTTCCTGGAATCGGAGGACGAACTGGCCCCGATTGCACTTGTCGGAGATTACTTTCAGGGCCGTTCCATGGAAGCCGCCTATCTGTCCGGCCTGCAGCTGGGCAATCACTGGATGGAAAAATTCTCCTGAAATAATTCAGGACTGTGAAAGAACTACTAAAACTCAACAGATATTTCCTCAAGTACAAGTGGACCCTTGCGCTTGGGGCGGCTCTGCTGATCCTGTCAAACTTTTTCCTCATCTGGATTCCCATCTTCATCCGGATGACGATGGACGAGATCGAGCGCATTTCGGATGGCTTGGACCAGCCGTACGATAGTGTCACTTCAACGCTTTTTTCATCCGAGGCCGGCTGGTTTCTCGCGCAGAACACCGGCCTGCTTGTCGGGGCTGTCATCCTTTATGGGATGTTGCTGTTTGCCACAAGGCAGACGCTCATTGTGACCTCCAGAAAAATAGAGTACGACCTGCGCAACAAGATATTCGATCATCTGCAGAAGCTGTCGAAATCCTTTTACGACAACATCCGTTCCGGCGATGTCTACACGCGTGCAACCGAAGATGTCGTCCGTGTACGCGAGTATTTCGGTCCCGCATTCATGTATACCATCAATACGATTTCCCGTTCGGCCATCATCATTGCGATCATGCTGATGGTCAATGTCAAGCTGACGTTATGGGCATTGCTGCCGTTGCCGTTTCTGGCAGTCATGGCGTATTGGGTAAGCCGCTACATCAACCGCAGGTCCAACGAGATACAGCAACAGTACGCCGTTCTGGCCGGCAAGGTACAGGAGGTGTTCTCCAGCATAAGGGTAATCAAAGCATTCAACAGGGAAGAATATGAGAAGGACCGCTTCCTCCGTGAGAATGCGCGCTACCGGCGCAAAAAGCTGAGACTCGATCTTGTGGAGGCGCTGTTCCATCCGATGCTGCTCCTGCTGATAGGAATGTCGATCGTACTGGTGGTCTGGCAGGGCGGAATCATGGTAATGAATGGCTTCGTGACCATCGGCAACATTGCCGAATTCATTATCTATGTCACATATCTCACCTGGCCGATAGCCTCCCTGGGCTATACCCTGAATCTGCTTCAGCGTTCGGCTGCCTCCAATTCGCGGATCCAAAAACTGCTCGCCATTCCGGTTGATGACGCGCCGTTGGATCGCGGTGTCAGAACAACAGGTCCGGAATCCGGAAAACAGAACAACGAATCGGGCGGTGAGGGCAAAGAAACACCTTCTGCAGCTTTTCGCAGGGATATCGTCTTTGAAAATGTCCATTTCACCTATCCGGGAGCCGAAGAACCGGCACTTCAAAATATCAATTTGCGTATCAAAAAGGGGGACAGGGTCGGAATTGTCGGTCGCACCGGTTCGGGAAAAACCAGCCTGATACAGCTGCTTCCCCGAATTTATGATCCGCAGCAGGGACGCATACTCCTGGATGGAACGGATATCCGCGATCTCCCGGTCCATGAATTGCGGGCACTCATCGGACTTGTCCCCCAGGATAACTTCCTGTTTTCTGATACCATACGAGAAAATATTACTTTCGGCAAGGAGAATGCCGTGGAGGAAGAGATAAGAGAGGCTGCCGAACAGGCAGAAGTATTAGAAAATATTTTGGAATTTGAGAAAAAATTTGACACTATATTAGGTGAACGAGGTATCACGTTATCGGGTGGGCAAAAGCAGCGAACCAGTATTGCGCGGGCACTCATACGCAAACCATCCATTTTGATTCTGGATGACTCCCTGAGTGCTGTTGATACAAACACAGAGGATGCCATTGTGCAGCATCTTGACAAAGATCTTGATGATGTAACAATGTTCATTATTTGTCATCGTTTATCATCACTGAAACACGTCAATAAAATTTATGTTCTGGATGAAGGCCGGATTGTAGAAAGCGGAACTCACGAAGAGTTGCTTGAAAGGGATGGTTATTTTGCCAATATGCACCGCAAGCAGCTGATCGAGAAAGAACTTGAACAAATATAAAAATAACAAAGAGTTACCAAACGGGAATATTTCGTCTGATAGCGAAATCCCAATTTTAAAAAAATGGAGAGGACAATAACATGATTATCATTCCATTGGGTGTTTCATCGGCAACCCCGACTGCTGTGCGTCACTTGCCATCTGTCGCTTTGTGGAGAGACGGCTCGGTCTTCCTTTTTGATTGCGGAGAAAACGTACAGATGAGGCTGCTTCAGGCTGGCGTAAAGCGCTCGAAAGTGGAAGCCATTTTCATTTCACACCTTGACGGCGACCATATCTTCGGCCTGTTCGGTCTGCTCAGTACGCTTCAGCTCCAAAGACGCGAAAAGGAACTCCATATCATAGGGCCGAAAGGTCTGAAAAAAATGATTGAGACGGTTTTCGGCATAGCTGAAGTCGAGCTGGAATTTCCTATCACATACAACGAAATAGAAAGCGACTTTGACCATGACGTTGTTCTGGAAGGAGAGGAGTATTATGTGGAAGCAAGACCGCTGAAACATACAAAATTCTGCATTGGCTATCGGTTCCAGGAAAAAGACAAACCGGGCAAAGTAGATGCTCTGAAAGCCAAAGAAGCCGGTATCATAGAAGACACCCAGTACAAATCACTGAAAAACGGCGAAGATGTCACGCTCGGAGATGGCAGCGTTGTGCACTCAGCGGATATTGTAGGTGACCCCAGGCCGGGCGAGAGTTTTGTCTATGTCACCGATACGGAATTCTGTGAGAATGCCATCCGGCTGGCCGAAAATGCCACCATCCTTTTCCACGAGGCCACCTTCGGCGAACCACTCAAGGAAAAAGCCCAGGATACCGGTCATTCCAGCGCGCAGGACGCTGCCATTGTAGCCAAGACGGCAAAAGTCGAGCGGCTTGTCATCGGGCATTTTTCCGCCCGGTATTCAAACCAGTTCCTGCTGCTTAAAGAAGCCCGGAATGTTTTTGAGAAAACCTGGCTGGCCTATGAGCTTCGCCCGATCTTCACCAACCCCGAGCAGGAAAAAGAGATCATCAGTCCCCGGGTCGAGATCATTGACCTCAAGGACAAGAAGGCACAACGACCCGGTAAAACCTTTAAACCTGCTCCAAAACGCAAAGATGGTTTCAAGAAACGGCGATTCAAACGGAAACCGGCAAATGCGCGTTACTACAAAAGCGGCGAATCGGACCGTCCGGAAAAAGCAAGGTTTAAAAAGCCTTACAAACGTTCCGACGACGAACAAACGCGACAAAGTCCGCATCGCCCGAGCAAGCCGTTACCCATAACACCACGAACTCCGTTTGATGACTTCGACCGCTTCTGACAAGCGTTCCGATAAAAACCAAACTGCAGCAGGTAAAGCCGTCGACACGTATCTGATCCGACGGCTTTATTTCTTTTTGGCACCATACAAGTGGTTTCTGCTCCTGGCTCTTTTTCTTACGCTGGGAGGCGCCTTTCTGGGACCATTGCGTCCCTATCTCATCCAGATAGCCGTAGATGACCATATCGCCCAGGGTGATGTTCCCGGGCTGGGCAGGATCATGCTGTTTTTTACGGGGGTACTCCTGCTGGAAACGGTTATCCTGATCGGAAACACCTACCTGATGCGCTGGATCGGCCAGGGTGCGCTGTTCCGTCTCAGGGAAGCCCTGTTCACCAAGATCCAAAGCCTGCACGTCCAGTTTTTCGATAAGAATCCCATCGGAAGACTGATTACCCGCACTACCAGTGATATCGAAGCGCTAAGCGACCTGCTCTCCTCCGGCGTGGTCAATATCATCGGAGACCTGTTCCGGATCATTTTCATTATCGGATTCATGCTCTCCATGAGCTGGGAGCTTTCACTGGTCAGTTTGAGCGTGCTGCCCATTCTGATCTATGCCACCTTCTGGTTCAAAGCCAGGGTTCGCGTCGCATTCCTGAACGTGCGCGACCAGATAGCCCGACTGCACTCCTTCGTGCAGGAGCATATCGGTGGTATGAGCATCGTGCAGCTTTTCGGCCGTGAAAAAAAAGAAGCAGAAAAATTTGAACGGATCAACAAGGAACATGCCGACGCCCATATCAAAACCATCTTTTATTTCGCCATTTTCTGGCCTGCTGTTGAAGTAATTGCTTCACTGGCAATGGCCCTGGTTATCTGGTATGGTGGCGCCCAGGCACTGGCCGGACAGGTTACTTTCGGGGTCTTGCTTGCATTCATCCAGTATGTCCGGCAGTTTTTTGTGCCCATCCGGGACCTTTCTGAAAAATTCAATACGCTCCAAAGCGCCCTTGCATCCTCCGAACGCATTTTCGGGGTGCTGGATACGCCGGACGAATTACCGGAAAAGGCAGACGCGAAAAAGCCGGAGCGAATGGAAGGGTACGTACGTTTCGAGAACGTCACTTTCCGTTATAATGCCGGTGAGCAGGAAGTGCTGCGCGAAGCCAGTTTTGAAGTAAAACCCGGAGAAATTGTCGCCATCGTAGGCGCTACAGGTGCCGGAAAAACGACCATCATCAACCTCCTGCTTCGTTTTTACGATGTCAGTTCCGGCAGGATCATCGTCGACGGAATTGACATCCGGGAGATGAAACAATCAACGCTCAGATCCTATTTCGGCCTTGTACTGCAGGACAACCTGCTTTTTGCCGGGACCATTATGGATAATATTACACTTGGCAATGAGGATATTTCCAGGGAGCATGTGCAGCGCACGGCCACAATGGTGCAGGCGGACCGCTTCATCAAAAAACTGCCCGGCGGGTACATGCACAGGATCACGGAACGAGGGACGTCGCTGTCGATGGGCCAGAGGCAGCTCATCTGCTTTGTGAGAGCCCTGGTTTATGACCCCGCCATTCTCATTCTGGATGAGGCTACTTCCAACGTGGATTCCGAAACCGAATATCTTGTCTCCAAAGCACTTGAGACCATGATGAAAGGACGAACATCACTTGTGATAGCTCACCGGCTGTCCACCATTCAGCATGCCGATAAAATCCTGGTCATGCACAAGGGCCGGATCCGTGAAACCGGTACGCACCAGGAGCTACTGACGCATAAAGACGGCATCTACCGACGGCTTTATGAACTTCAGTATCGCGACCAGACCAAGCCTGCCGTTTAGTGCTGCCGTTGTCATGAGGTTACAGAGATGACGTATTCAATCACATCATCGGGCGTATCGGGCGGAAGGCAGAAAAAACGATTGCAGTATATCTCTCCGTCATTGTACTGTGCTGCTTCTCCATGCTGCAGGATGCGTGTCTGAAAGCCGGCAGACTCCATTATGGCCGCAGGAGCCGCGATATCCCAGTACGCTGTCGGACGAAAACTGATAAAGCCGGAACTGGGACCGCTCAGTGGACCGATGATATTGTGAGCAGCATTGGATGTGCGCCGTACGGGGAGATGCGCAATGGACTCCAGGCGATCCCTTAGCACCGGATTTGCTCCCTTGACCACAAGCGGCATCTGGTGCCTCCAGCTGATGGTCTGATGGATTTCCCGAAACTCACCGGGGGAGGTATAGAGCCGCGCTCGCATATAACTGTTGCCGTAAAGCACACAGTTTCTCTCTGGCTGGTATAATACTCCAAAACTGGGTTTGCCATCAATACACAGACTGATAAGCACGAAATAGTTGGCAGATCCCTCAATAAACTTGCTTGTTCCGTCAATAGGGTCGACATACCAGACCGCTGATGAGTTTGGTTCATAACTGTGGGATGTCTCATCCTCCTCGCTCACAACGGGTTCACCCGGGAAGGCCTTGTTGAGGAGTTCCATCCAGTAGTCGTTCATCTGCCGGTCGGTGTCGGTCACTTTGGATCCGTCATGCTTCATGCTGACCTGAAAACTGCGGTTATGCTGCTGAAGCCTGAGCTTTCGGCCGGCTTCCTCAAGAAGGGGATAAAGCCAACGAAACCGTAAGTTGAATTCCTTTTCTGTCATTCCGGATTGAAGCGTTTTATGAAGTAATCATTCTGTTTCCTGTACAGGATTTTTTATATCTTCCCGAGGTCACACTATCTCCGTTCACAATATCCACCATTACAAAATCTCACCATGGAAGATGTCAAGACCGGTACGGCAGCGAAAATAGAAAAAAATGCCGAATATTATGACGACGGGTACAAGGATATTATTGAAAAACTGCACGAAGAAAAAGAGCGCCTGGAAAATGATCTTCGTCAGGAATACCGGAATGCCAGAAAATATGTGCGCTCACATCCGGAAGAGGGGCTGGCATATGCTTTTCTCGGCGGAGTATTGGCAGGGGTCATCCTGACCAAAATGTTATCACGCTGAACGGGTAAATCGATCGTTATTTCAATATTTTGTACCATCCAGTCGTTTTATATAACAGCATCATAACGGATGAGCCGTGCATGGATGCTTATTCGCGCTTCACGCCTTGTTGCCTGCGGATATGTGCAACACCCACCTTTTAATTATCAGTGACATATGTCGGATCTTAAATACACGAATGAACAGGTAAACGACCTTCTGCAGCGCGTGGATGCGCTGAGGAGGTATCTTTGACTACGACAAGCGCAAGGAGAGAATAGGAGAACTTGAATTTCAGGCGCAGCAGCCGGATTTCTGGAATGATGCTGACAAAGCCCAGAAGCTGATGCAGGACCTGAACCATGAAAAATCATGGGTATCGCAGTGGGACAAGCTCGATGAACGGCGCCAGAATATCATCCTTTTCCGGGAGATAATGGACGAAGGGGACGACGTGACGGACGAGCTCAACGAGGAAGTGGCAGAGCTGAAAAAGGAAGTCGAAGATCTTGAGTTCAAGAACATGCTGGACCAACCGGATGACCGGCGCGACGCACTGCTGACCATCAATCCCGGTGCCGGTGGTACGGAAAGCCAGGACTGGGCGGAAATGCTGTACCGCATGTATATCCGCTGGGCCAGTGACAGTGGCATGGATGCCACAGTGCTCGAATACCAGCACGGTGAAGTTGCAGGAATCAAAAGTGCGACTATCGAAATCAAAGGAAATTTCGCTTACGGTTATCTGAAGGCAGAAAACGGTGTACACCGCCTGGTGCGCATCTCGCCTTTCGACAGCAACGCCCGCCGCCATACCTCCTTCTGCTCCGTGTTCGTAACCCCGCTGATCGATAACACAATAGAAATCGACCTCAATCCCGATGACATCGAAATGCAACGCTTTCATGCCGGTGGAAAAGGAGGGCAGAACGTGAACAAGGTCGAGACCGGTGTACGGCTGATCTGGACCGGAGAACTTTCCAACGGCAAAGAGGAACGGGTGGTGGCCGAATGCCAGCAGGAAAGGTCGCAGCTCCAGAACCGTGAGAAAGCCCTGGTCATGCTGAAATCCCGTGTTTACGATCTCGAAAAGCGAATCAAGGAAGAGCAGAAAAACAAACTTGAAAGCTCCAAAATGAAGAATGAATGGGGCTCCCAGATCCGATCATACGTCTTCCATCCCTACAATATGGTCAAAGACCACCGTACCGGGCACGAAACTTCGAATGTCGATGCCGTAATGGACGGAAATATCGACGAATTTATCAAAGCCTACCTGATGTCTGATGCCTGAAAAGTATGATTTTCTTGTCATAGGAAGCGGTGGCGCGGGACTCTCGTTCGCACTCCGGGTTGCAAGATTCGGTTCGGTTGCCATAATCACGAAAAAGGATTCCGCCGAATCCAATACAAACTACGCCCAGGGCGGACTTGCCAGTGTGATTGCCGGCCAGGACAGATTTGAAGATCATATTAATGATACGGTCAATGCCGGTGCGGGACTCTGCGATCCGGCTATTGTCGAAATGGTAGTGCGCGACGGCCCATCCGTGGTGCGGGAGCTGCTGGCCTGGGGCGCCCGTTTTTCCACGAAAAACGGACAGCTGGACCTTGGCAGGGAAGGCGGACACTCCCACAACCGCATTGTCCACGCCGCCGACCGCACCGGAAAAGAGATCGAACAGACCCTGCTGGGAGCGATTGCCCGACATCCGGATATCCATGTTTTTGAACACCATTTCGCTCTCGAACTGATCACCGAGCACCATATGGGAAGAAAGGTTACCAGGGCCAATGACGACATCCACTGCTATGGCGCCTATATCTTTGATACCCGCTTTGACAAGGTGGAAACTGTTCTTGCAAAAGCGACACTGATTGCCACCGGCGGTGTGGGAGAAGTCTACCTCCATTCCACAAACCCTTCCATTGCCACCGGTGACGGCATTGCCATGGCATACCGCGCCAAGGCGCGTGTCGCAAATATGGAATTCATGCAATTCCACCCCACCACGCTGAACATTCCGGAGGCCAATTCTTTCCTTATTTCAGAGGCTGTCCGGGGAAAAGGCGGGATTCTGCGGGACAGGAACGGGTACGCCTTCATGGCTGATTACGACGATCGCGCCGAACTGGCACCCAGGGATATCGTGGCACGCTCCATTGACGACTATCTCAAAAAATCCGGGGATGAGACAGTGTACCTGGATGTCACACACATAGATAGCAATGTGCTTTCCGAAAGCTTCCCGCACATTATGGCAACGTGCCGTTCGTATGGTGTTGATATCACCAGAGAGTGGATCCCCGTGGTGCCTGCCGCCCATTATCTCTGCGGCGGTGTACTGACGGACCGCGACGGCCTGACATCCATCCATGGCCTGTTTTGTGCCGGTGAAGCGGCATGCACCGGTCTGCACGGAGCAAATCGCCTGGCTTCCAACAGCCTGCTGGAGGCTATGGTGTTCTCCAAACGTGCTGCAGAAAAATCCGTTGCGTGCATTCGCACCCGGGATTGGATAACCGGTGTGCCTGAATGGGATGACAGCGGCACAGTCAATGCCGAGGAGGCCATCCTTGTCCACCATAACAAACAAGAGCTGCAACAGGTTATGTGGAACTATGTGGGAATTGTTCGAAGTGATCTGCGGTTGGCTCGGGCATTCCGCCGCACACATTTGCTCTATGAGGAAACAGAGGGATTCTACCAGAGAACCCGTATAAGCGTGGCACAGTGCGAACTGCGGAATCTTATTGCGAATGCCTACATCATCATCCGGTCGGCCATGAGCCGAAAGGAAAGCCGCGGATTGCATTACACGACAGACTATCCCCGGCAAATGGAGGATGCGCGGCACGATACCATCATCTGATCCGGATCTCAGTTATTTTTTTAATCATGGATAAGCAGGATCATCCACCATTAAAGCCCAGGCAATCGTATCGCCATAGAAAGCCCTGGCAATCATATCCGCCATAAAAAGTCATGTTGCATATCGGTGTTACGGGAGGAATCGGAAGCGGCAAATCCACTTTTCTGCAGGTGTGGGAACGCCTTGGCGTACCGGTAGTCTACGCCGACGAACTGGCCAAGCAACTGATGGTCACCGATGATAGTCTGAAAAAAAAGATTACGGAAACATTCGGCGAACGGTCATACCGGCAGGACGGATCCCTCAACCGGGAGTACCTCGCCAAAGCCGCTTTTGAAGCCGGCCGCGTGGAAGAACTGAACCGCATGGTTCATCCCGCTGTCTTCAGGGAACTGGAAAACAGAAAACGGAAAGCACAGGAGGATGGGGCTCCGCTTTTTGCCCACGAATCAGCTCTTTTGCTGACATCAGAAAGAGCCGCGGAATGCGATGTCGTTGTTCTGGTGGCCTGTCCCCAAGAGGAGAGGATACGGCGCGTGACAAAACGGGACGCATCCAGCCCTGAGGAGGTTAAAAGCCGCATCAGGATGCAGCCCGAATTTGACCGTCTGTCCGATAAGGCCGATATTGTGGTACACAATGCAGACACACCCGGCTCACTTGAAAAGAAGGCCGAAATACTGTACGGGGAGCTGGTAAAACGATCTGAAAAACTCTGATTCATCCAACGAGGAGCTCATGCCACAGGAAAAAGCAAATCATCTGTTAACGCTGGAAGAGTTCATCATTCGCTCACAGAACCGATTCGAGGGGGCGACCGGAGAGCTGTCCCAGCTTCTTCGCGACATCGGCCTGGCGGCCAAGATCGTTTCACGGGAAGTGAACAAGGCAGGGATCACGAACCTGCTTGGCCAGCATGGCAGCCGGAATGTCCACGGCGAGAGCGTGAAAAAGCTGGATGTGTTTGCCGATGAACAGATCATGTCGGCACTTGCACGCTCGGGCATCGTAAGCCTTATGATCTCGGAGGAAAGCAATGAGCTCATCCGGCTGGAAAGCTCATCCGGCAAATATATCGTCTTTTTCGATCCGCTTGACGGATCATCCAATATTGATGTGAATGTCTCGGTGGGAACTATTTTTTCCATCTACATGCGTAAAAGCCCGCGGGAGGTGCCGGCGGAAGAATCGGATGCCCTGCAGCCCGGCGAGAGGCAGGCCGCAGCCGGATATGTGCTCTACGGCTCCAGTACCATGCTCGTCTACACGACAGGCATGGGAGTAAGCTCCTTTACCCTCGACCCGACGATCGGTGAGTTCATGCTCGCCGATGATGATATCCGCATCCCGGATTTTCATCCGCAATACAGTATCAATGAGGGGAACAGCTCAGGCTGGCCGGAGGGAGTCCGCTCCTATATCGAGCACATCAAAAAGGTGGATCCGCAGACAAAACGTCCTTACTCGCTGCGCTACATAGGCTCGATGGTCTCGGACCTGCACCGGACCCTGCTGCTGGGCGGGGTTTTCCTCTATCCACCCAATGTGAGCAACCCCGAAGGGAAACTCAGGCTGATGTACGAGTGCAACCCGATGGGCTACATTATTGAACAGGCGGGAGGCCTGGCACTCGACGGTCGCGGAAGGATCCTGGAAATCGTCCCGGAATCCATCCACCAGACGGCACCGGTCTACATGGGTTCGAGAAAAAACGTTGAGAAACTGATGGAATTCCTCAGCAGCGAAAAATGACGGTGTGTCCGGCAGGGGAGCAACCCTTGTCCGCCGGCAAACACCTGCCGATCCCTGAAAAGGTTTTATCCGGCTGCAATACGCTACTCTTGCAGCGGTCCGCCCAGGCGTACATACATGCCCTCACGGATGTCATGCTCACTGACAAAACCGGCATTCACTTCCAGTGCGTACTTGGCGGGAAGCTCCGATCGTATCTGACGCTCGGAAAAGGGCACGGTCCGCATGTGGATGCGTACGATGCGATGATTCCTGTCAACGAAAAGGATGTCGAGCGACAGGGGAGTGTTTGCCATCCAGAAGCTCCTTGGCTCTTCATCATCGAACAGGAAATACATTCCCGTATCGAAAGGCATCTGCCGGACGTCCATCAGTCCGGTGTTGCGCTCCTGTTCGGTCTGAGCCAGCGCGACGCGCACCCGGGCCACAACACGTTCCTGCTGCTCGTCCAGTATTTCCAGTGAATGTGTTGGCTCCACCTGCCGGCCCGCGTGCCGGTCCACCGTCTCAGCTTCGTTGTCACTGTTGCACTGCACGGCGCTTGACAGGAGTAAAACCAGTAATATAAAAGGCAATGTGCGCATATCTGATAATTCCAGTTCTCTTTAATAATGAAAATAGACAAAGAACGGGAAAAATGCTTCTTCCGGTGATTGCCCGTGCATGCCGTCCGGAAGATCGGAAGCAGTGCCGGAGACGCCATAAATTTTGGGTTTTATGAAAAATTGGCGTATATTTATGCTTTGTAAGTGAGCCCGAAAAAGGCTCACTTTTTTTGTATTTGGAAATCAGAAAACAGAGCCGATTTGGACGAACTTGATCAGATAAAGGATATTGCGGCACAGGTGCTGGCGGATGACGACCTGTACCTGGTAGATGTTGAACTCAAGGGTGCGACAGGGAATCGTTTGATCTGGATCTACGTGGAGTCCGAAAGCGGCAATGTTTCGCTTGACCGGTGTGTCGACATAAGCCGGGAAATCAATTTGCTGCTGGATGCCAGCGGCTGGCACGGAAAGAAATACACACTGAACGTCTCTTCCCCCGGGCTGGACCGCCCGCTCCGGGATATCAGGCAGTATCACAGCAACAAGGGACGAAATGTTCGTGTGACATACCTCAAAGATGGCGAGGAAGTTGTATCGGAAGGAAAACTGACCGGCGTGACAGATGACAAAATCACGATCTTGACAGAAAGCAAGAAAGAGCTGGACATTTCGTTTCCTGATATTATGGAGACCTACGTCCAGGCCTCTTTTTAAATAACCAAAACGGTTTTATCGAACATAATCTACATGCAAACGGATATTTCAAAACAGATCATTCAGTCTTTTGCTGAAATTGCCAAGGACAAAGGCATTGACAGGGATCTTCTGCTCTCGATACTTGAGGATGTATTTCGATCCATGATCCGTAAGAAATACGAAACGGACGATGCTTTTTCGGTGATACTGAATCCCGATCGCGGTGAAATCCAGATCATGCATATCCGTGAAGTGGTGCCGGATGAGGAACTGAGCGATCCGGTCAACGAAATCGGAATAACCGAGGCCAAAAAGCTTGATCCCGATCTTGATCTTTATGACGAGTTCGCCCAGGAGCTCAAAATCGAGGATTTTGGCCGGCGTGCCGTCATGATGGCGCGTCAGACACTGGCTCAGCGCATCCGTGAGATCGAAAAGGACAACATCTTCGAGGATTACAGTGACCGGATAGGTGAAATTGTACTTGGGGATGTTTACCAGGTACGGAACCGCGACATACTGGTAAATCACAATGGGGTGGAACTCATTCTCCCCAAAAGCCAGCAGATCTACAAAGATCGTTATCGCAAAGGCGACACCATCCGTGCCGTTGTCATCGAAGTGAAGCGCCAGGAAGGCAATCCCGCCGTCATTATCTCACGCACCTCGCCGCTCTTTCTGGAGCGACTCTTCGAAAACGAGATCCCCGAAGTCTTTGATGGTGTCATTGAGATCATCAGGACGGTCAGGGAGCCGGGCGACCGCTCCAAGGTAGCTGTAACCTCCAATGATGAACGGGTGGATCCGGTCGGTGCCTGCGTGGGAATGAAAGGCATACGTATCCATTCAATCGTCCGCGAACTCTGCAATGAGAACATTGACGTGATCAATTACACCGAAGACGATCATGAGTTCATAAAGCGCGCTCTCCAACCGGCCCACGTGCAGTCTGTGGAAATCGACAAGAAAGAGCGGCGGGCCAAGGTAGTGGTGCCGGCGGACCAGGTATCCAAGGCCATCGGGAAAGGCGGTGTCAATATTCGCCTTGCTACACAACTTACCAATCATGAAATCGATGTCTATCGGGAAGTGGAAGACGAAGATGACATCGATATCTTCGAATTTGCCGACGATTTCGGTGACGAGATCGTTCAGCTGCTCTACGACATCGGGTGCGACACCGCCCGCGCCGTTTTGGAACTGAGTCCGGCAGAACTCGAACGTCGGACGGAAGGCAAACTGGCTCTCAAGGATGCCAAACACATCATTCGGACTATTGAGCAAGAGTTCGAGGAAGACGAAGCCTGATGCAGGCAGTACCGACACATCGCACACAAGAACAGGATCAATCGTATATGACAGAAACGGGTAAACCGAAACGCTTATTCAAGGTGGCATCGGAATTCAATGTTTCCACCCAATCCATTGTGGATTCATTGAACGAAAACGGGTTTTCCATTGAGAACAAACCCAATGCGAAAATTACGCCTGAGATGTATTCCGCCCTGGAATCGGTTTACGGTGAAGACAAGGCCAAAAGCAGGGACCATGTCCGTGCACGTGAAGAGTACGAGGAACGCAGAAGCACTTTCCGGTCCAGCAGAAACGAGTCGGTGACAATCGACAGTTTCCTTGAGCCGATGGACGATCTGAAGCCACAGGACGTTCCCGTATCGGAAAACCAGCCGCTTCCGCTGGAACCGCTGGATGAGAAGAAGGGAAAAGAAGACCAGAAGGCTGTAGAAGAGGAAACGGCAGCGCCGGAAACCACAGAAAAAGAACCTGTTGCCACGGAGAAAAAGAAGGCCGGCAAGGAGGAGAAAAAGGAGCAGCCGGACATGGAAGCTCCCGCTGAAAAAACAACGGCCGATGAGCCGGCGGAAAGCGAAGAGAAGGAGGCTGCCGCGAAGCAGCCATCACCGGCGGAAGAACCCGACACGGAAATAACCACCGATGATATCGAGATCACGGAATTGGATGAGGCCGGCGAAGAACCGTTGCTTGACGACGAAGACAGCATCGATATCATCCGCGGCCACAAGGAAAAACTGGCCGGAACACGTGTTCTCGGCAAGATGGAAATCACGGATCCCGCTGAAGAGCTTCGGGGCAAGCGCAAAAAGAAAAAAAGCAAGAAGGCCAAAAAAGACGAGCCGGCTGCAGCTGAAAAAACGGAGGAAGTCGAAGATCCCGACAAGCCGAAAAAGAAAAAAATTGCTGCCAAACGTGTAAAAGAAGGCACGCCGGATGCCAAAGAAGGCGAAGACGTCCTGAAGCCCCGCAAAAAGAAAAAACGAATAAAGTCACGCAAGGCGCCTAAGGTCGATGAGTCTGATGTCGCAACAAAGATGAAAGAGACTCTTGCCATGCTGAGTACGGGTGGTGCTGCCGGAAGGAAGCGCCAGAAACGCCGTAAGCAGAAACGGGAAGAGATGGCCGCCGAACGCGAGACCCTGCAGTCCGAAAAGTCGGAAAAGCAAGAGCGCGTTCTGGAAGTCACGGAATTTATCACGGTCAGCGACCTGGCAGACCTTCTCAATACCTCGCCAAACGAGATTATCATGCACTGCATGAATCTCGGCATGGTAGTTTCCATCAACCAGCGGCTTGAGGCAAGCACCATCGAACTCCTCGCCGAACAATATGGAAGGGAAGTGGAATTCGTTGATGCGGAAGAACTTGCGGAAGATATCTTTGAAGGTGAGGAAGACACGCCGGAAGATCTGAAACCGCGCTCACCGGTAGTGACGGTCATGGGCCATGTGGATCATGGAAAGACCTCTCTGCTCGACTACATCCGCAAAACCAAAGTGACTGCGGGCGAAGCCGGCGGCATTACACAGCACATTGGCGCCTACGAAGTCAGGCTGCCCGACAAGCGCAATATCACGTTCCTCGATACCCCGGGTCACGAGGCATTTACGGCCATGCGGGCACGCGGCGCGCAGGTGACCGATATCGTTATTCTCGTGGTAGCAGCGGATGATGCGGTGATGCCCCAAACCATTGAGGCCATCAACCACGCCCAGGCGGGCAGTGTCCCCATTGTTGTCGCCGTCAACAAGATTGACAAGGAAGGGGCCAATGTCGACCGTATCAAACAGCAACTCTCCGACTACAATGTCATTGTGGAAGAGTGGGGTGGAAAGGTACAGATCGCGGAAGTATCAGCCCATACCGGCGAGGGTATCGATGAGCTGCTTGATAAAGTGCTCATCGAAGCCGAACTGATGGAGCTGAAGGCAAATCCGAACCGCAAAGCCAACGGGATTATCCTGGAAGCCAAGGTGGACAGGGGCAAGGGTGTCGTCTCAAACATCCTCATCCAACGGGGCACGCTCAGGGTGGGCGATCCGTTTGTTGCCGGATCCTATTCCGGCAAAGTGCGTGCTCTGGAAAACGAGTTCGGTGAGCGCATCGACAAAGTGGGTCCCGCACAGCCGGCGCAGATGACCGGATTTGACGGCATCCCGCAAGCCGGTGACAAAATAGTCTCCGTTGCCGACGATCGCACCGCCAAAGAGATTTCACAACAGCGCCAGCAGATCAAAAGGGAACAGTCCCTCAGAAAAGTGAAACACGTAACCCTTGACGATATCTCCCGCAGACTTGCACTCGGCGAGATGGCAGAACTCAACATCATTATCAAAGGTGATGTGGATGGATCCATTGAGGCCCTGGCCGGATCATTGCAGAAACTCTCCGATGAGGAGGTCAAGGTCAATATCATCCACACCGGTGTGGGTGCCATTACGGAATCCGATGTCTTGCTGGCGTCTGCTTCCGAAGCGATCATCATCGGTTTCCAGGTCCGGCCAACGGCCAATGCCCGGAAACTTTCAGAAAACGAGGAAATCGACATACGATTGTTCAGCGTCATCTATGATGCTGTCGATGCCGTCAGGGATGCCCTGGAAGGCCTGCTTTCACCGGAAGTGAATGAGAAAACCGTGGCCAGCCTGGAAGTACTCGAAACATTCAAGGTTCCCAAGGCCGGAACAGTGGCCGGATGCAAGGTCACCGAAGGCAAGCTCACCCGAAATACCAGAGTGCGGCTGATCCGTGACGGTATTGTCATCTACGAAGGTGACCTTTCATCGCTTAAACGCTTCAAGGATGACGTTAAAGAGGTGACCAGCGGATACGAGTGCGGTCTTGGTATCAAGAACTACAATGATATCAAACCGGGTGATGTCATTGAAGGCTTTGAAGTGGTTGAGACAAAACGCAAACTCAAGCAGGAAACAAGTTAATGAGTATCAGAACCGAGCGGGTGGCAGCTCTGCTAAAATCGGATCTGGGCGAAATTCTCCAGCAGGAATATCAGTACGATGCGATGCTGACCATAACCAATGTGCGCGTTTCCCCCGATCTGATGCAGGCACACGTCTACCTGAGCATCTTTTCCACCGCGGGTGACCAATCCGAAGTTTTTGATTTCATTCAGGAAAAGACACCGGAAATCCGCAAGAAACTGGCTGCACGGATCCGCCACCAGGTCCGGCGCATCCCTGAAATCCACTTTCACCTGGATGATACCGCTGAATACGTGGAGAAAATCGACTCGCTCTTCCGCAAGATAAACCAGCAAAAAAGTGGAAAAAAAGGCGACAGCGGACAATCCGGCGGGGAATCCGGCCAGTAGCATGCCTTCGCCGCCATCCCTGTCCAGCCTGCCGGTTTACGACCGCAATACGCTTCCCGAACCGGGATCGGACCTGTCAGGGGGAGCTGTTTTTCTGTTGGACAAACCATCCGGCTGGAGCAGCTTCGATGTGGTCAAATTCCTCAGGGTACGTATAAAAACCCGTAAAACGGGGCACGCCGGGACTCTTGATCCCCTGGCAACCGGCCTGCTTGTTATCTGTGCCGGCAGGGCGACCAAATGCATTTCACAGATCCAGGAATTGCCCAAACGCTATCACGCCCGCGTATCACTGGGCGCATCCACCCCCAGTCAGGACAGCGCCACACCGCCGGATGCCCACGCGCCGGTACCGGAACTTACCCGGGATCAGGTCCGTGAAGTGCTGAAGAACCGGTTCAGCGGCACCATACGGCAGATTCCACCCATGTATTCGGCATTATGGAAAGATGGCAAACGGCTTTACACCTACGCAAGAAAAGGAGAGGTCGTCGACAGAGAACCACGGGAAGTTGTAATCCATGACATAAAACTTCCGGTCTTTCACGGTGACTGGTTTGAGCTGGACATTTTGTGCAGCAAGGGGACGTATGTCCGGACCCTTGCCCATGATCTCGGCAGGGCACTCGGGACACTGGCGCACCTTACTGGCTTGCGCCGAACCGCAATAGGACCCTATCATGCCGATGAAGCAGCTGAAATCGAACAGATCCGCAATTATTATGACCAAAGGACATGATTTTTCATGAATTGTTGTTTACAGCGGTATGAGCAAACCTGTATTTATCAATGAATACCCAAGAAATCCCGCTAATGTGCTTACGGTGGGAACGTTTGACGGGGTGCACCTGGGGCATCAGGCACTGATCCGCAATGTGGTAAACCGCGCAAAACAGAAAAAAGCACCCGCGGTGGTGATAACATTCGACCCGCATCCCAGAGAAGTCATCAACCCTGCCTCCGACGGGATCAGGCTGCTGACCACACTCAACGAACGGGCATCCATAATGCAGGATTACGGCATCGACGAGATGGTCGTGATCCCCTTCACCAGGGATTTTTCGATCCTGTCATCAGAGCAGTTTATCCGTGAATACGTGTTCAAGCGGATAGGGGTCAACGAATTTGTCATTGGATACGACCACCATTTCGGAAAGGATCGTCAGGGTTCCATCAATACGCTGAAGAAACTCTCCGGAGAACTCGGATTCACTGTCCACGTGGAAAAAGCGCACGAAGTGCGGCATGTCACCGTAAGCAGCACCGTGATCAGGAATCTTCTGGAATTGGATGGCGATGTCTCAGCTGCGAGCGAAATGCTCGGCCGCTACTACGAAGTGAACGGAACCATTGTAAAGGGAGACCAGCGGGGACGAACCATCGGTTTTCCGACGGCCAACCTGGAACCGGACAGCAGCCGGAAAGTCATGCCTGCAAACGGGGTCTATTACGTGGAAGTGACCCTGGAAAAACAACGCTTTCAGGGAATGATGAACATCGGATACCGCCCCACATTTTCCGGAGAGCAGAGGCTGGTTCCGGAAGTGCACCTGTTCGATTTCAACAGAATGGTCTATGGCAGCCGCATGCGGATTCATTTCATAAGGAGAATCCGCGGCGAGCAAAAATTCGAGAGCGTCAATGCGCTGGTGGAACAACTGGTCAGGGATCGGGAACAGTGTCGCAGATTTGGAAATGGCGTTTAAAAAGCGTAATTTTAAGTTCTCATTAAAAACCACATATCTACTTTAGTATGATATAATCTAAAGCGGAGAATATAGCACATGAACGTAACAGTAGAAGAAAAGAAGGAAATTTTCAAGAAGTTCGGCAAGACCCCTGAAGATACCGGATCCCCGGAAGCGCAAATTGCCTTGTTTACCGAGCGTATCAACAGGCTCACCAATCACCTCAAGACACACAAAAAGGATCACTCCACGCGTCTTGGGCTGCTTCGTCTGGTCGGGAAGCGCCGTCGCCTTCTCAATTATGTAATGAAGAAAGATATTGAAGGATACCGGAAACTGATAAAGGAACTTGGTATCCGGAAATGATATCACAAAAAGGCACGATATCCCTCGTGCCTTTCTTGTATATAACACCCATACACTACCCGCAATTGACCGGACACATGTTTTCAGGGTGTTTGGCATGGAGTGGATAATAGTCCATCCGGTTTTTGCACGTACGCTAATACAAGACAGAAGACGAGAAAAACAACTATGAAAGCTGATTTTAGAAAAATTGAATACGCACCCGGTAAAGAGCTGACTGTTGACACCGGAAGACTTGCTAAACTGGCAAACGGCAGCTCGTTTGTACGCATTGGAGACACGGTAGTAATGGCTACGGCCACTGCAGCCCGCGAGGCCAAGCCTGGCCAGCCGTTTTTTCCACTGACAGTGGAATTCAGGGAAACCTTTGCAGCCGGCGGAAAATTTCCCGGCGGTTTCATCAAAAGAGAAGGTCGTCCTTCCGAAAAAGAAATTTTGTCCGCCCGGTTGATCGACCGGACCATCCGTCCGCTTTTTCCCGACGGATTCATGAACGAGACCCAGGTCATTTGCCAGGTGTTTTCATCCGATGGTGAAAACGATGGCGACGTGATCGGTGCCGTTGCGGCCTCCCTGTCCCTGACATTGTCCGACATTCCGTTCGAAAATCCGATGGCCCAGGTACGCGTTGCCCGCATCAATGGCGAGACGGTCATCAATCCCACCGTAAGCGAACTCAAAGCCGCAGATATCGAAATGACCGTAGGTGGCACCATGGAAAGCGTGGTAATGGTGGAAGGTGAGATGGAAGAGGCCTCCGAAGAGGATATGGTCGATGCCATCCGCCTGGCGCACGAATCCATCAAGAAGCTTTGCCAGTTCCAGCTGGATCTGCAGAAAGAGTTTGGAAAGGAGAAATGGGAAAATCCGGAATCGGTCATTGACCCGGAACTTGATGCCAAAGTCCGCGAGAAGGTCGGGGACCGGTTTTTGGAGATCAGCCGTCAGAAGCTGTCCAAAAAAGAGTATGGCCTGGCCGGCAAAGAGATCCGCACCGAAGTAAAAGAAGCTCTTGCCGAAGAATTTCCGGAGCAGGAAGAGAACATCTCCGAGGTGTGCTACGCTATCCAGAAAGAAGCCATGCGCAAGGTCCTCCTGGAGGAGAACCAGCGTATTGATGGACGCCAGCCGGCGGATATCCGTCACATCTGGACCGAGGTTGGCTACCTGCCGCGCACGCACGGTTCGGCCATCTTCACACGCGGTGAGACCCAGGCGCTCGTATCCGTAACACTGGGAACCAAGCGCGATGAGCAGATGATCGACACCCTGTTCTACAACAGTTCCAAGCGCTTTATGCTGGACTACAACTTTCCGCCGTACTGCACCGGCGAGGTCAAGTTCATGCGCGGTGTTTCCCGTCGCGAAATCGGCCACGGCAACCTTGCCGAGCGGTCCCTGAAGAAGATGGTTCCGAGCACGGATGATTTCGACTACACCATCCGGGTGGTGTCTGATGTCCTGGAGTCCAACGGATCCTCCTCCATGGCTTCCGTCTGTGGCGGTTCGATGGCTCTGATGGATGCCGGTGTTCCGGTGAAAAAACCGGTTGCCGGAATTGCCATGGGCATGATCGTGGGCGACGGCAAGCATGTCGTACTCTCCGATATCCAGGGAGAGGAGGACCACATGGGCGATATGGACTTCAAGGTCACCGGAACGGCTGACGGCGTCACTGCCTGTCAGATGGACATCAAAGTGAAAGGCATCTCCTACGATGTGATGGTGGAAGCCCTGAAGCAGGCCCGTGAGGGTCGTCTGCATATCCTTGAGAAAATGGCCGAAAGCATTTCGGCTCCGCGTCCCGAAATTTCCGAATATGCTCCGTCATTCGAGAAAATCGAAGTCGAGACGGATCAGATCGGTGGAATCATCGGTCCCGGTGGCAAGGTGATCCAGTCCATCCAGCGTGAAACCGGCGCCGAAGTCATGATCGAAGAGGTTGGTAACAAAGGTGTTGTGACCATTTCGGCCGACAGTCGGGAGAAAATCGATGCTGCCATCCAGAAGATCAAGGCCATAACCGGTGATCTGGAAGAAGGGGAAGTGTACACCGGCACCGTGCGATCCATCAAGGAGTATGGTGCCTTTGTGGAGATCCTCCCTGGTCGCGACGGTCTGCTTCACATTTCGGAAATCGATCACAAACGTATCAACAAGGTATCGGATGTGCTTTCCGAAGGAGATGAGATCGAAGTGAAGCTGCTGAAAGTGGAAGATGGCGGCAAGCTTCGGCTTTCCAGAAAGGCGCTTCTCCCCAAAGAATAGGGGAGGAAAGTCCTTGCATTGTCGGATGACGGGATTGCAGCAGGCCAACGGTCTGTTGCCGCGATCCCGCATCCATCGGAAAACCATGAAAAAGCGTCGCCATATTATGGTGGCGCTTTTTGTATATTTGGGCACTTGTAACTTCGCCATAAACGAACATCATTGAAATAAACACTCTTATATGAGTACACCCGATCGGATTCAGAAAACGCTACTGCCCAGCGGCTTGAGAATTGTTACCGAATCCATCCGGACCGTACGCAGCCTTTCGGTTGGCATCTGGGTTAAAACCGGGAGCAGGCATGAGAAAGATCCCGAAGCGGGCATCACCCACTTTCTGGAGCACATGCTCTTCAAGGGCACCGAAAACCGCTCTGCCTACGATATTGCCCTCAGCATGGAGGCGGTTGGTGGGTATCTGAACGCGTTCACCTCGCCCGAACTGACCTGCTACTATGCCCGGTGCCTTGATTCCGAACTGGATACGGCACTGGATGTGCTTACGGATATGGTCCTCCATTCCAGGTTTCCCGAAGAGGAGATCGAGAAAGAGAAAAAGGTGGTCATCGAAGAAATGAAGATGTACCGCGACAATCCGGAAGATTTCATCTTTGAGGAGTTTCACAAACAGCTTTTTCTGCCTCATCCGCTTGGAAGACCCATCATCGGCTTCGAATCAACGGTATCCGGTTTCAACCGCGAATCGCTCTTCAGCTACATGCGGGATCACTACCACCCGATGAATGTCATTATTGCCGTAGCGGGCAATGCGGAGCACGAGCAGGTCGTCCGGCTGGTCGAGAAATACTTCAAGCCGCTCGAAAATGAGTTTGTGGCCAACGGCGATCAGCCCATGACCGATTACAAGCCCACCAAGTCGCTCATCAGACGCCCGATTGAACAGACTCATTTCATGCTGGGAAGGCGCGCCCTTTCGGCAGTGGATTCCGACCGCTACAAACTGCTTCTGGCCAATACGGTCCTTGGATCCGGAATGAGCTCCCGCCTGCATCAGAACATCCGGGAAAAGTATGGCTACTGTTACCATATCCAGTCATTCATGGAAGCGTTCCGGGACAGCGGCCTGTTCGGGATCTATGCGGGAACCGACAGGGAATACCTGGACCATGTCCGCGAACTGGTATTGGTGGAACTGAAACGCATCAGCGAGGAACTCATCCCGCAAAAAGAGCTGGACGAAGCCAAATCCCAGCTCAAAGGCAAACTCCTGCTGGCCCAGGAGAGCATGAGCAACAGGATGACACGGCTCGCAAAAAGCGAAGTATTCTATGATCGTTACATCACCCTCGATGAGCTTGTTGCTGAAATCGATAGTGCGGATGCGACGCAGATTCGCGATCTTTGCGAGACCTTTTTTGATGAAAAACAATTCACCGAAACGGTCCTCATGCCGGAGGATAAGGAGATGAGCGAATCACCGTAGCCATTTTCTGCAATGGAGCGGGAAACATACAGGGAAATTTCTTCATTTTTCGGTTCCGTTGCATCTTTCATGCATCGGAACCGATGGGATAAAACGATATCAGCTTATGGTCTACATCAACGAAATTTCGAAATATGCTGGTCAACAGGTAACACTGAAAGGGTGGGTCTACAATATCCGGACCAGCAAAAAACTGGTATTCATCATTGCAAGGGATGGAACGGGATTGTGCCAGTCGATTGTCTCACAGGAAGATGTCTCAGAGGAAGTCTGGGGAAAGGCCCTCTCACTGCAGCAGGAAAGTGCCATTGAGATCACCGGAAATGTTCACGCCGACGAGCGCAGTATCGGCGGACACGAACTCCATGTGACCGGTTTGAGCATCGTCTCCCAGGCCGAGGAGTATCCCATAACCCCCAAGGAACACGGTATTGAGTTTCTGATGGAACACCGTCACCTGTGGCTTCGCAGCCGGAAGCAGTGGGCGGCGATGCGGGTGCGCAACACCATTACCTATGCCATCCACCGGTTCTTCCAGGAGCGCGGGTTCATCCAGATGGATGCGCCCATTTTCACGGGCAATGCGGCAGAAGGAACGACCAACCTTTTTGAAACCGACTACTTCGACAGGAAAGCCTACCTGACCCAGTCCGGCCAGCTGTACGGGGAGGCAATGGCCATGGCGCACGGGAAGATCTATACGTTTGGCCCCACGTTTCGTGCTGAAAAAAGCAAGACACGCCGTCACCTGACCGAATTCTGGATGATCGAACCGGAAATGGCCTATTATGATCTGGACATGAACATGGATCTCGCCGAGCAACTGGTGGAATATCTGGTCCGGGAAGTGGTAAGGATCAACCGTGAAGAGCTGGAGATCCTGGAGCGGGATGTGTCGAAGCTGGAACAGGTGAAAGCCCCCTTTCCGCGCATAAGCTATACCGATGCCGTTGCACGCCTGAATGCCCCGGCCATGCAGGACCGGCTCAACGGCATGGAAAAAGAGCGCACGGTTGAAGCGGAAGCACTCAAAAAAGAACTGACATCCCTTGATGCAGAGTTCGGGCAGGCCAAAAAGGGAAGAAAGTTTCAGATCGACCGCAGGAGGGGGGACATCAATGCCCGCCTCGATCAGATTGAAGAGGACCTGCGCAACATCCCCGTGTGGAAGAAATCGGCTATGGGCAAGAAATGGGGCGAGGATTTCGGTGGAAGCGATGAGACACTGCTCACCATGGACGACCCCACTCCGGTAATGGTCTATGGCTATCCGGCAGAAGTGAAAGCTTTTTACATGAAGCGCGACCCGGAAAACGAAAAGGTTGCCCTTGGAGTGGACATGATCGCTCCCGAGGGATATGGTGAGATCATTGGTGGAGGCCAGCGTGAGGACAGTCTGGACAATCTGCTTCAACGGATCAAAGAGCACAACCTCCCGGAAGAGCAGTTCCGCTGGTACCTGGATCTGAGAAGGTATGGAACGGTGCCCCACTCCGGATTTGGCCTGGGGCTGGAGCGGACCGTAGCCTGGCTGTGTGGTTTGAAGCACGTCCGTGAAACCATCCCGTTCCCGCGCATGATGGGCCGGCTTTATCCGTAGCGTCTCCCGGACAGCTGCCGGTCTCAGATATTTTCCAGTACAACCATGGCAAAAAAAAAATCCAGTCTGAATGAATACCAGTCCTTTCTGGAAGAGCTGAAGGGGCATGATATCAAGCCGGTATACGCCTTTTTTGGCGAAGAGACTTTTTTTCTGGACCGCCTTCAGGAGGCTGCCATAGCGGCTATTCCCGAAGAGGCTCGCGATTTTAACCTGGATGTGCTTTATGGCGATGAAGTCAAGGCAGCCAAGGTCATCACCATGTGCCGTAGTTTCCCCATGATGGCGGAGCGGCGCATGGTCATTGTCCGTGATTTCATGAAAATGTTTGACCCGCGCCAGACGGAAGCCGAAGCGGTGGATGCGGCCGAAGACGGTTCCGATGAAATTTCCCTGGACGACGCTGATTCCGGCGCAGGTTCCGTGGATGAGCTCACAGCCTATCTGAAGCAGCCAAACCCATCCACCGTGCTCCTGCTCACCAACGAAAGACGTCCGGCAGCCAGCACCAAAATTGGTGCAGCGCTCAAAAGCAGCCAAACCGTGGCATCGCATACATTCCAGCCGGTCGACGAAATGCATCTGCCGGGGTGGATCATGGAGTGGGCCGCCATGGAACACCAGCTCACATTCGAGGACCAGGCCGTTCAGCTGCTGGCATTTCATGTGGGCAATCGCCTGCAGCAGCTGACCATGGAGATCGGGAAACTGGCTTCAGGAAAGGAGGAAGGCCAGCCGGTCAGCGTCACCGATGTCAGGGAACTTGTTGGCTTGTCCCGGGAATACACCATGTTCGAATTTCAGGATGCCCTGTTCGAGAGGAACACGGACAAGGCAATGATGATAGCACATCAGATGATCAAAAGGACAGACAATCCCACCGGTGAAGTCATCCGCATGGTCAGCTACCTGTATGTTGTATTCGGCAAGGTCTGGCACATTCAGCGGCTTTCCCGCAAGGGCCTGACACCTGCCCAGATCCGTGAGGCAACAGCCATCAAAAGCACTTTTTATTATGACAAACTGGCACGGGCCGGACGCCGGTATCCGCTTTCCGTGTGTCCCTGGCTGTTTGAGGTACTGCTGGATGCGGACAAGTCCATCAAGGGATTCAGCCGCCAGACACCGGAGGCCATCCTGCTCATGACGGTGAAAAAAATCACTGCCTGACCGGTTCATAACCGCCCGGTATCCCGTTGGGCGAGAGCACGATTTGCCAGACATTCAGATTGCGTGCACGGAAAACACCGGCACAACTCAACAGGTAATACCGCCACATGCGGAAAAACTGTTTGCTGTACCTTTCGCTCAGCTTCGTGCGGTTCTGTTCTATGTTCCGGTGCCAGTGCTCCAGTGTCTTCGTGTAATTGATGCCGATGTTGTGCAGATCTTCAAGCACGAACAGACGCTCCCATGCCAGGCTCAGCTGCCGAAGCGACGGGATCATCGAATTCGGGAAAATATACTTCTCGATCCACGGATCCGACTTGAATACCGAACGGTTTCCACCAATGGTATGCAACAGGAAGATACCGTCCGGTTTGAGATGTTCGCGCATGACCCGCATGAATGTCCGGTAGTTTTTGGCGCCGACATGTTCGATCATGCCGATGGACCAGATACGGTCAAATTGTCCGGCGATATGCCGGTAGTCCTGCATTCGGATCTCAATCGGCAGATCACGGCAGTTGCGTTCTGCAGCCCTTGCCTGATTCACGGAAACCGTTACGCCAACCCCCGAAACGCCGTAGTTTTCCGCAGCATACTTCAGGGCACCGCCCCATCCACAGCCAACATCCAGAACCCTCATGCCTTTCTGAAGGCCCAGCTTCCGGAAAATGAGATCCAGTTTCTGTTCCTGTGCTTTGTCCAGGGAGTGCGTGTCTTTCCAGTAAGCACAGCTGTAAATCATGCACTTGTCAAGCATCGCCTGGTACAGGTCGTCTCCGATGTCATAATGGTGCTTCCCGATCAGGAAGGCACGCGAGGGCTTTTGCAGGTTCAGCATAATGGCCCTGAGCACCATAACGGCCTCCTGAAGAGGCTTTATCCGTCGATTAAGCTCAGCACGCATAATGCGATAAAAAAACCCATCCAGCTCCTTACAATCCCACCATCCATCCATGTATGATTCGCCCAAACCGAGTGATCCTTCCGCAAAAATGCGCTGGTAAAGCATTTCGTTGTGGACTTGCATATCAAAAGAGCGGCTTCCGTTGATCCTGACGTCTGCAACATCCAAAAGTTCCTGAACTCTATTCTTGAACGCTTCCATATTTCCGCCTGTCAGTTTATTAAGCAGAAAAAAATGTGAAACATCTTTCGATAATAATCATTCTACAGATTATATAGCTAAATTGCCGGTACTTATCAAATCACGCGCAGTAATTTATTTCCGTTCCAAACGTTGATTCATCCGTTCCGTCATTCCGTCATCCCGTCAAAAAAACTTTTACCGGGGGATATTAAATTCAAAAAAAAATCTTTAATTTTGACTTCTGTAGAAAATCAGTGAAAATGCGGCGCCGGGTTAACGCTGCTGTAAGTCCGGAACGCTGTTTCGAGCTGATTTGTATGTAATAGTGGATTGTACTTCAAGGCAAAACGTAATCAAATAGACGACAATACGACATTGATTTATGCTGGCTCAAAGATAGTTTCTTCAATCCGGATATTTGCGATCCGATCCTATTCCAAGGATGATTGCTGCGTACCAACGCGACTTTTTCACACAAGCGCAGGCGAAACAAGCGGGGTGGCTGTGTGCAAAGGGTTGCTTTTTTTTTACTTGCTGTTTCCGTGCAGCGATCATTGAATAATCCCACCCACTAGAGCTGAGAGAAATGGAAGCATTAGGAAGACAAATACTCGTAGAATTCTACGAATGCAACGAAGAGGTGCTCAATGACGTGGCACAGATTGAAGCAATTTTACTCGAAGGAACCCGGGCATCCGGTGCTTCCATTATTTCTCATAAATTCCACAAGTTCAGTCCCCACGGTGTAAGCGGAATGGTGGTGATCGCCGAATCCCACGTTGCCATTCATACCTGGCCGGAGTACGCTTACGCCGCTGTCGACATATTCACTTGCGGTGAAACCATTGACCCCTGGATTATTCAGGAGCACCTCAAGGAACATTTCGAATCCAGGAACACCTCTGCTATGGAGCTCAAGCGGGGGATGTTCAAGGTGGCAGAGGGACAAAAACTGCTTTTCAAGCCGGAAAACGCTGCAAAGTTCAGCAACTGACAGACAGTCCCATCCATGACTCTACCGCAGATAACACGCGTTCAACGGGATGAAGGATACGTCAGCGGGGACATAAGGCATCATATGTGACGATATCAGCGCACCCCGGCCATCTGGAAAGCGGCTTTGCCAAATGGACGTGTTCCGCCAAAGCATTACCATCCCCATATTTTCAGATCAGTATCATCAAATAATATTATCATTTATCTACGTAACGGAGCTGTCATACATGAATATGGTTTCCACACCCAATATTTTCTGTCTGGTCAAAGGGGCCGGGGAGGGTCGAACATTGCTGAACGCCTTTGACCAGGCGCTTCTGAACGCAGGCGTCGGCGATACCAACCTGGTCCGCATGAGCAGTATCGTACCGCCTGGTGCCAAACAACGCAAATCGATTACGCTTCCCAAGGGCGGACTCATTCCTGTTGCCTATGCCCACATCGACTCCGGCAAGCCGGGGGAAGTGATTTCGGCAGCTATTGCCGTTGCCTTGCCGGAGGATCCGGATATGGCCGGTGTGATCATGGAATACGAGGCGAAAGCGCCCTTGGCAGAGGTTGAGGAAATAGTGCGCCAGATGGCTCAGGATGCATTTGAGTATCGCAACCGGAAACTGGGTGCCATTTTCTCCGCAGGTGTGGAACACACCGTGGAATCGCGTGCTGCCGTCTTTGCCGGCGCTGTTCTTTGGTATGAATAACTCTAATCAGGATATCCATGCAGTTTAACGAATATTACAACGGCCGGACGGGACTCACTGTCGGTGTCAACAAAGTTCTGTTTTCTGAAGAAACCCCCTACCAGAAAGTTGAAATCCTCGAAACGGATACATGGGGCAACATGATGACCATTGACGGAATGGTCATGCTTTCGGAGAAAGACGAATTCGTCTATCATGAAATGCTTGCCCATGTACCCATGTTCGCCCATCCGAAGCCCCGCCGGGTGCTGATCATTGGCGGCGGCGACGGTGGTACGGCGCGGGAAGTGCTGCGACACCCCACCGTGGAGCATGTCGATATGGTCGAAATAGACGAGGCGGTAGTCCGTGCCGCAAAGCAGTACCTGCCGGATGTCGGCGATTTTGACAACCCGAAACTGCATGTCCGTTTTGAGGATGGCATCACATTCGTGGAAAAGGTGTCGGACCCCTACGATGTGATCATCATCGACGGATCGGATCCGGTGGGACCTGCGGTCGAACTGTTCAGCGAATCCTTTTACCTGAATTGCTATAACGCGCTCACGCCCCAGGGCATCCTTTCATCCCAGACCGAAAGCCCCTGGGTTCCGTCCTATCATCCGGCCATACGAAAACTGTTTCAATCCCTGGATACGATTTTCGATGTATCGCGGATGTATCTGGCGTTTATTCCGCTCTATCCGTCCGGAATGTGGTCGCTTGCTTTCGCCTCAAAGGGTGTTCATCCGCATGATCCGGAAGTCATGGACCGGGTTGTAAAAGGCACCACATCAATGGATGATTCGTTACGTTATTATAATCCGGAAATTCACCAGGGGTCGTTTGCACTGCCGGGATTTGTCCGGGAAATTCTACGCTAACTCCACGATATGCTCATTCTCTCTTATGTCATTGCTGTATTGTTTGCGGCAGCGGCGGCAGAGGGGAGCGGAACGGATTTATATCCACAGCAGGCATCCGCCGGATTTTCGGACGAGGTTACGGTCCGTTACTTCAAAAACGGCCGGGCCGCCGAGCCACCCGTCCCGCTGGCCGAATCCCTGCATGGTGCTTTGGTGCATGACAGCAGGGGGGTTGAGGAAACCGTGAAAGAAATCCTTGCTACGCATCTTTACGATTCCGGCTATTTTTCAGCCGAAATTGACAGTATTACTTATCCGGGAATCCGTACTGAGATTGCCCGGGAATGGCAACGGGACAAGGTTTCGGAGAAGGGCAGGGAAGACGGCACCCCAACCATATCCATCCATGTAACAACAGGCTGCCGCTATCGCATAGGAGCGCTCAACTACCGGGTAGCAGATCAGGAACCGGAATTGCTGGACCGTTTTGTGTCATTCTACGGAGAGGGGGATGTGTACGATCGCACAGCGCTGGAAAGTGAATTCCGTCGCGCTATACGGCATATGGAGGATCAGGGATATCCGCTGGCCCGTTTGCAAGTCACCGGTTTTCATCCGGATCATGCCTCGTGTACGGTGGACATTGATACCGAACTGGAGGCCGGCCAGGCGATGACGGCCACCGGCGTGGTCACAAACCCGGTGAACCAGGTCCGACCCGATTACATCCAGACAGCGTCAGGTGTCCGGGAAGATGACACAATCACCCCCGACCTGTTCCGGAGGGGTCGCCGAAACCTTGAAAACACGGGCTTTTTCCGGCAGGTAAGCGAAGGTGATCTGCTGATCAGGGACGGCGGCACGTACATTTACTACGACGTGGAAGAACAACGAGCCAACCATTTTGACCTGATGTTCGGCTATGTCCCGGACCGGGCCACCGGAAATGATATTGTCGGACGCGGTGAAATGTTGATTCGTAACGTGGGGTGGACTGGCAGCACCCTCCAGCTCATGTTTGAACGCCTGGATGATATGGTCACAAGGCTGGAGTCGGGTTTTGAACGCGAATGGATCATGGGACAGCCTCTTGGCTCCGGTATCGACTTCCGCTTCGTCCAGCAGGATACCAGCTACCAGATGCGTGAAATCCATCTTATGGGCTCATATCGCCGGTCACCAGAGCGGCGATATTCCGTTCATCTTGGCCAGCAAAACGTATCTGCAAACGACGATCCGGCCCTGAATATAACCGTACTGGACGGGGTGACACGCACAGCGGGATTCGGTTTCCGATTCGACAATACCGACAGCCGCTTCACTCCCCGGCGCGGCATGTTGTTTGACCTGTATGTGGAATCCGGATTCCGGCGCATCGACGATGTCCGGGCCGAAGAACTCGGAAGCCGGGGCACCATGATGCAGCAACGGGTCCGGTCATCCCTCAAAACCTACTACAGCCCGTTTGCAAGGCAAATACTCGCTCTTGGCATTCACGGCGCACTGACCGAATCCCCCGAATACACCGAAACGGATGTCATGCCGCTGGGCGGCTCCCGGTCCATACGCGGCTACAGGGAAGAGCAGTTCCGGGTTGCCAGGTATGCCTGGGCTGAACTGGAATACCGCTATTTGCTGGATCCCTATTCTCACGCCTTTGTTTTTGGTGCTGCTGGTGGATACGAACGGCCGGCCATGCTGGGCAGGCCTGAGGACAGCTCTTCCGCATGGCTTTACTCGGGTGGATTCGGTTTTCGCTTTCAGACGCCGATCGGCCTGATGCAATTCACCTACGCCGTGTCGGCGGAAGACCCCCTGCATAACGGCAAAGTCCATTTCAGCCTTACCGCTGGATTTTAGGAGGCGGCGACATCCAAGAGCGGCATCCGTGACCACGGTCACCACCCGCATCCACAATCACCACCCGCATCCACCATTCACATCCACGAGCGGATGCGTTCATCCCTCATCATCAAGCCAGCGCGATACCAGGGGTTGGTAGGTGTCCGTGCGGCGGTCCCTGAAAAAGGGCCACGTAGTCCGGTGGCGATCCTGTGATTGCAGCTCAATCTGACAGGATATCACCGCTTCCTCCGCGCCGCCTTCAGCCAGCACTTCGCCGAAGGGGCCACTCACAAAAGAGTGTCCCCAGAAAGCGAGCCGCTCCTCGGTGCCTGTCCTGTTCACGGAGGCGACATGGCAGCCGTTGGCAATGGCGTGGCTCTTCTGGATGGTTTGCCATGCATTCAGGTACCGATTCGCCAGTTCGCCGGATTCTTCGGGCAGGGAGGCTATGGCGGTGGGGTAGACCAGCAGATCGGCGCCCATCATCGCCGTGATCCTTGCGGCTTCGGGATACCACTGATCCCAGCAGATCAGAACGCCGATTTTCCCGTACCGGGTGGAAAAGACAGAATATCCCAGGTCGCCGGGCGTGAAATAGTATTTTTCATGAAAACCGGGATCCTCCGGGATGTGCATTTTGCGGTATTTGCCGAGGTATTTGCCATCGGCGTCGATCACGGCAGCCGTGTTGTGATACAGTCCGGGCGCCCGTTTTTCAAACAGCGAGGCCACAATGACAACTTCCAGTTCGCCGGCAAGGTTCTCAAGCTGTCCGGTTATCGGTCCAGGGACCGGCTCCGCCCAATCAAAAAACCGGTCATTCACCTCCCTGCAGAAATAAGGCCAGGCAAAAAGCTCCTGGAGGATGATGATCTGCGCTCCACCGGCAGCTGCTTTCCGTATTTTTTGGAACGTGTTCCGGATGTTGGATGCGATATTGTCGGTGCACGAGGTCTGGATCAGAGCCAAAGTTACCAGCTGTTCGGACATGAAATCTGCTTTGTGTGGATACGGTTGTTCTTGAAGCTCGTCAGGGATCCCGTGCCTGATCACGATTTTCAGCAAAATTCCAGGGCGGTTTCACCTGCCTGTGATAAGATACAAAAAAAGCTCCTGCTGCGGGTCGACAACAGGAGCCAAGGCATAATGCCTCTGAGGGGTTGCACTCAAAACGCCGGACTGAAACTCAGTCTGACGTGCTCTCTTCCTGATGAAAAGTTTCAGGGTTGATATGGTACATTCATGCAACATGATTCAAAATCAATCACTTGATTAACTTAAGCAAAAACAGTCCCGATTGCAATATGGTTTCATCTACTCTTTTTTTAACGTTTGCTAAGCAGTTCAATAGAAATTATATTTTCTGCGTTAATGATAGAGTGCCCCACAGTTGTATCGCAGGCACCTGGCGTCACATTATCCCTGACCGGGATTCACATCCAAATGAAACATCACACATGAGTAAAGCTGGAAAACGACAACGATCGCGCAGAAGGAAAAAGGGTCCGGTAATGCCGATGCTCCTGACGGCATACAATTATAAAATTCTGGCCATCGGTGTTCTCTGTGTGTTAATCGGTTTCGGGGGTATGTACATAGAAGGGCAGCAGTACGGCATTTATTCGCTTTACATCGCTCCGCTGCTCGTGATGGCCGGCTTTATTCTTGTAGCCGTTGCTGTTTTCAAGACGCCCCCCGGGCAGATGCCGGCTGAATCCGGACAAGAGCAGAATAAAGAGCACACAGCCGGCTGAATCCGGACAAGAGCAGAATAAAGAGCACACAGCCGGC
>Ga0207421_10000809_pt1 | contig 40446 bp, 40 predicted proteins | sample SodLakKL_010_SED_4_FD_187542 | JGI IMG/M metagenome (GOLD analysis project Ga0207421, IMG submission 187542) | Alkaline sediment microbial communities from Lake Tanatar, Kulunda Steppe, Russia - 8KL_010_SED (SPAdes) (version 2) | ecosystem: Environmental > Aquatic > Non-marine Saline and...
AGGTTTGGGGATGGCCGTTTCCTCAATCACCGACATTCACACCCAGGGATCAATTACCGATACGGACCGCGAGACCGACCTGGCCATTGAAGGCGAAGGCTATTTTGTCGTGACCGACGGGGAAATGGAGTATTTTACCCGGGACGGATCCTTCGGTGTTGATCAGAACGGCCATATTGTCAACGATAACGGCCTCAGGCTGCTCGATGTCGACGGCAATGAAATCAACATCCCCGTCGACGACGACATGGTCGCCCAGGCTACGGAAAACAAGCGCTTTGCCGGCAACCTTGATGCCCGGGCCTTTACTGAGGCCACCCCGGGCCGGGCAATCGGTGCGGCAGAGCTGGCCGAGGTTGGGAATGGCTTTCTCCGGGGAGCTGAAGAACTTGACAATCAAGCCATTGAAGGCTTGGAAGATGATTTAGTGGTTACTTTTACAATTAACGGTGAAGAACAGGAGATGGTAATAACCGCTGCAGATATGGGTGCTATCGAGAGACAGGAACAGCTTCTTGCCGCACTTAATTATGGTGAGTTTACCGATGAGGAAGGTGAAACTGTAGATATTGCTGACTGGGATGGCCTGGAGGAATTAGGGGCGGTTGCCTCTTTCAACGATGATAATCACCTGGTGATCACTTCTTTATCTGAAGGTGAAGGTTCCGTGGTTGAAGTTGATGGCGACGATGATGATATCGAAGCTTTGTTTGGCGCCGAAGATGATCATGTTGTTCGTGCAGGAGATGATGTGGAAACCCTGGTGGAGCTCGATGAAGATCTCGAATTCGAGGTTACTGTCGACGGTGGCGATCCTGTAGAAATTACAGTGGACAATATGCAGGATATAACTACCCGCCAAGAGCTCCAGGATGCGCTAAATGAACAACTGGAAGACGTTGGCGCCACCGCTGAATTCGACGGCGATCACCTGGTGATCAACTCCGATTCACGGGGGCCGGAATCGTCGGTGGAATTAATAGATGCTGAAGAAAACGAAACTTTCCAGGCCCTTTTCGGAGAAGAGGGAGAATGGAGCGAAACCACCGGTGAAGTCGATGAGCACACCTTCCCCTACTATGTGCACGACTCTCTCGGCCGGCGCTACGACATCGATTATAACTTCAGGCCGGTTGACGACAACGTATGGGAATACCGGATGGAGGTAACCGATGAAGCAGGCAACCTGATTGAAGTAGACGAAGGCGCTGAAGGGACCCTGGTATTTGATGAAAACGGGGGGTTAAACGAGGACGCTTCCGATATGCCGAACCTGGTCTTTGACCCGCCGGGAGAAGCTGCAGTGGTCGATGTTGAACCTGATTTTAGTTCCGTTACCCAGCTGGCCGGGTCCAACAACCTCCTGGTCCGCGACCAGGACGGTTATGAAGCCGGCGAACTGGCGGCATTTGACATTGACCGGGCCGGCGTGGTGGCCGGCACCTACACCAACGGAATGCGGCAGGAGTTCGGCCAGCTTGGGATGGCCACATTCTCCAACCCGGAAGGCCTGCGCAAGGAAGGGGGCAACCTTTTCCTGGATACGGATAACTCCGGTGACCCGCAGATTGGCGCTCCCGGGGAAGGGGGCCGCGGGCTGGTCCAGTCCTCGGCGCTCGAGCTGTCCAACACAGACCTTTCGTACGAATTTACTGAGCTGATCACGACCAGCCGGGCCTTCCAGGCCAACACCCGGGTGGTAACCACCTCGGATGAAGTGCTTACCGAAGTGGTTAATATGAAACGGTAATTTTTGCCCGGAACCGGCCGGAAGGATTTCCTTCCGGCCGGTTAACCGGCTTAAATAGCGGAGAGATGCTTATGAGAAGCTATGACATTTTATCAGCTGGCGGTGCCCTGTTTGGCGGAAGCCTGGTGGTTGCCGGGATTATAATCCAGGGCGGTGACCTTAATGCTTTTTGGAACCCGGCCGGGTTGATGATTACTGTCGGTGGTTCCCTGGGCGCTTTAATGGTCAATTTCCGCATGGCTGAAATGAAAACAGTTTTACAGGTAACCCGGAAAGTTTTTATCCGGGAAGAGGAATCGGTGCTCGACCTTCATGCCCGCTTTGTTACCCTGGCCCAGAAAGCACGTCGGGAAGGGTTGCTCGTTTTGGAAGATGAACTTGATGAAATAAAGGATCCATTTTTCCGCAACGGTTTACAGATGGTAATTGATGGTTTTGAACCGGATAATATTCGTAACATCTTAAATGCCGAACTTTCTTCCCTGGAAGCGCGCCATGAGCTGGGGCAGAACCTGTTTCGGACCTGGGGTTCGTTATCCCCTGCTTTTGGCATGATTGGAACCCTGATTGGCCTGGTGATGATGCTTGCCGAGCTGGACGATCCCAGCGCTATCGGCCCGGGTATGGCCGTAGCCCTGCTGACCACTTTTTACGGAGTTTTGCTGGCCAACCTGATTTTTAATCCCATTGCCGGTAAGCTGGCCATCTACAGTGATGAAGAAGTACGCATGAAAGAAATCATCCTTGAGGCGCTTTTGGCCCTGCAGAGCGGAATAAACCCGCGTTTGCTGCAGGAACAAATTAAATCGTACTTCTCCCCGCAGGAGAAGAAATTACTTGAAGAAGCCAATAAGCGTTCAGAGGAAGAGGAGGATGAGCTGATCGATGTCTAGTCCTAATAATGCACGCCCTGACAATCCGCGCCAGCGCAGGAAAAAAAACAGGGATGACCAGGGCAGTGCTCCCTGGATGCAGACTTATTCTGACATGATCACTCTCCTGCTAACCTTCTTTATCCTGCTTTATTCAATGTCGGTTATTGATATTGAACGTTTTCAAACTGTAATCATTTCTATCCAGACTTCTTTCCTGGGTGATACCGGGATTATGGATCAAACCGAAGATCCTTTTGAACCTACCGGAGAAGCCCTTACTCATGAAGACGGGGTTTTCGCCGAAGCTGATTTAAGGGAACAGCTGGAAGAAGCAGAAGAGGTTAAAGAAGAAGTAAGGGCTTTCCTGGAAGAGATGGGCCTTGAAGCAGAGGTTGAACTGGGGCTCGATGAACGAGGTGTAGTAATGGAATTGCCGGACTATATCTTTTTTGAAAGGGCTCGTGCGGATTTGATTCCCGAAGCAAGGGAATTTTTAGATAAATTTGCGGAACTGTTCCGCCGCCTGGAACGGGGCGTAATAATTGAAGGTCATACCTGTAACCTGCCCATGAATGTACCCGAATTTCCGACGAACTGGGAACTCTCAGTAATTAGGGCAGTGCGGGTAACCAGGTACCTTGCCGAAGAGCAGGATGTTAATCCCGAGCTTTTAACGGCAACCGGTTACGGTGAATACCAGCCCCTTGAATCCAATGAAACTGCGGAAGGACGGGCCAGGAACCGCCGGGTAACAATTGTGTTGACGGTCCTTGAACCGGGCGAGCGACGTGAAGCTTATTAGAAACGGGAGGTAATTTCAGGTGGTGGCAAAATTAGAAGAAGAAAAAAAATCCGAACCTGAAAAAAAGGGGAAGAAAGCAAAAAAAAGGAGCCCGCTGCTAAAAATAATCCTGATCCTGATCCCGGCAATGATTATCGGCGGAGGGGCGGCATTTTACTTTATCAGCGGCGAACTTCCATTTTTCGGTGACGAAATAACCCTTGGGGCTGAAGATGAAGGGCCTCCGCGCTACAGCTATTCGATGGCGGAATTCCAGGTTAACCTGGCCGATACAGGGACCCGGCGCTTTTTAAGAACCACGTTTGATCTGGCTTATGATGATCGGGGCCTTTCCAGGGAAATTGAAAGCCGTGAACCGGAATTGCGATCGGAAATCATCTCAATCCTGCGCAGTAAATATATCGAGGACCTGGAAGAACCCGGCGGGATGGACACCCTTGAAGGTGAGATTATCGATCGATTAAACGAAAAGCTTGAATCAGGAGAAGTCAAGGCCGTCTACTATAAAGAATTTATTTTTCAATAAGCTAAAGGAGTTTTATGATGTCTGGCAGTTTTTGGGATGAACAAAAACCTTTCACCGGTGAAGACGATAGCTGGGGGGATAATCAAGAAGATCAGGGGAAACCTGATATCAAGAAGGTGGTATTTCAACCCCTGCCCGATAGCGCTCCGGTTTCGCCCAGGAGGGGCATTGCCCCGGAGTTTCACGGGGTTGGTTTAAACGTTAGTGCCGAGCTGGGAAAAGTAACCCTGAAGGTTCGAGATTTGATCAACCTGGAAGAAGGCTCAGTGCTCCAGTTGAACCGGGTGGCCGATGAAAAAGTGCTTATTTTAGTTAATGAAACTCCTTTTGCGCACGGGGAAATTGTTGTAATTAACGACCGTTTTGGATTACGCATTACCTCGCTGGTTGAAGATGATGAGGATCATGATGGATCTGAAACGGGAAGAGAGGCTTAATGATGGGTAATTACGGGCTGATTTTACAGTCGATGGGGTTTCTGATTTTAATTGTAATCCTGGCATACCTGGCGATCCGCTATGGCCTGCGCTCGGTTTACCGTGGAGTAAATGGTGGATACATGAAAGTTTTAGAGCGGGTTCCCTTAGATCATAAGAGCGGCAGTTCCCTGACACTAATTCAAGTAGGTAAAGAGGTTTATCTCGTCGGGACCGCCCAAAATAATGTAAACCTGCTCAAGACGTTTGACTGGAAAGAATTGCAGTATGCCGAAGATTCTCTGGCTGTACAGCCAGTTAATATAAGGGGTTCTTTTTCCAGGATCCTGCAAAATTTTAAAAAGGACGATAGCCGGGAATAAGGGACAAATGAAAACAGTGGAGAATAAAATGATTTTTAACTTAAAAAAGGGCCTAATCTTTAGTTTTTTGCTTTCATTAATTATTATCTTTCTTTTGCCGGTGGATGTTTGTGCTCAACCGGTTCAGGTCCCGCAAATAGACCTGCAGATCGGTGGAGAAGGGGAAGAAGACCCGGAAAGCCTGGTCGGGTTTTTACAGCTGTTGTTGATCATGGCTCTTTTAACCCTGGCTCCTGCTTTTGTTATCCTGATGACCTCTTTTACCAGGATCGTGGTGGTGCTTTCCTTTACCAGGAATGCGATGGCCACCCAGCAAATACCACCTAACCAGGTTTTAATTGGATTGGCCCTGTTTCTCACCTTTTTTGTAATGCAGCCGGTCCTGGCTGAAGTTAATGATACAGCGGTCGAACCTTACCTGGACGGTGATATTGATCAGGAAACAGCCCTTGAAGTTGGCGCGGAACCGCTTAAAGAATTTATGTATTACCATACCAGGGAAAGAGACCTGGCGCTTTTTGTCAACATAGCGGAAATTGAAGATCCCGAGACTGAAGAAGACGTGCCCTTGCACGTATTGGTGCCTGCATTTATTATCAGCGAGTTGAAAACTGCTTTCCAGATGGGCTTTATGCTTTTTGTGCCTTTTTTGATCATTGATATGGTTGTGGCCAGCACCCTAATGTCAATGGGGATGTTTATGCTCCCACCGGTGATCGTTTCGATGCCGTTTAAGTTGTTGTTGTTTATCCTGGTTGACGGGTGGCACCTGGTGGTTAGTTCACTACTGGAGAGTTTTAATTAAAGGGGTTTTAACTGATGACGCCCGATGGCCTGCTTAATATAGTACAGCAAGGAGTAATAGTTATTTTACTGATGGTGGCTCCGATTATCGGATCAGGTTTGGCTGTGGGGTTAACAGTCAGCATTCTCCAGGCTACCACCCAGATCCAGGAACCAACCCTGGCTTTTGTGCCTAAGATAGTTGCGGTGCTGCTGGCAGTAATGATTTTTGGTGGATGGGTGTTCAGTAATGTGGTCCGGTTTACGATCCAGCTCTGGAGTGAAGGGTTGACGATGCTTTGATGGAGGGCCTTAGATGGGGGCGAGAACTTGGAAACACTATTTCCCCTTGATTTACAGGATTGGGTTGTTTACTTTTTTGTCTGGGCCCGGATGATGGGAATTGTATTCCTGTTTCCTTTTTTTAGTTACCAGGGCATTCCTTTTACCTTACGCCTCTGGCTTTCGCTGGTAGTTGCCCTGCTTATCTTTCTTTCCCTGGAGGCCCAACCGGAACTTGATTTTCGGGGGCCCCTGGAGATGGTTTTATTAATCGGCAAGGAGGTCCTTGTTGGATTGGCTTTGGGTTACTTGGTTAATATGATGTTCCAGGTTTTTTTGAATGCCGGCCAGATGGTTGACTTGAAATCTGGGCTTATGCTGTCGGGTGTTTTTGAGCCGCAGTTTGGCAGCAGGGTAACTTTTATGGGGCAATTTTATTACCTGTTAGCCCTGGTTTTTTTCCTGACTTTAAATGGACACCATTATTTTATAAGGTCGCTGGCCGAAAGTTACGTGTTAATTCCTATTGAAGCACCGCTGATGGGACAGGCCCAGGCCGGCGGTTTGATCAGGCTTTTCGCCGATATGTTTGCTTTGTCTTTTCAGCTGGTGGCACCGATTATAATTATTTTGATGGTGGTGGATATCTCCCTGGGCTTGATTGCCAAAACAGTTCCCCAGGTTCATGTTTTTATCCTGGGGCTGCCATTGAAAATAGCCTTGTCGATGCTGCTTTTTGCCATGCTGGTGCCGGTATTCGGTGTAGTATGGGAAGGTTTGACAGACCGCTTTGTTTTATACTTAAACCAGTTTATGCAGGGGTGGTGAAGACTTGTTCTTTTTCTTCCAGGACACCGGGGATAAAACAGAAGAGCCCACGCCTCATCGATTAAGAGAAGCCCGGCGCAAGGGACAGGTTTTCAAAAGCATGGAATTAAACTCTGCTATTAACATTCTGGGGGTAATGCTTTTGTTTATAGTTTTTGGCACCCTTGCCCTTGGCGGGATTGAAGAAGCTTTTAACCTGTTTGCGCACGACATGCTGGCTTATCCTTTAACGATGAGCAATGCCCATACGGTGCTCTGGGATGCCATTACCCGTTATTTCACCATAATGGCCCCTGTGTTTGCGGTTGCGGTTATCCTGGGGATTACTTCAAACCTGGTGCAGGTTGGGTTTTTGACCTCGACCCAGCAGATGGCTCCCCAGCTGAAAAGGCTTAATCCGCTGGAGGGGTTAAAAAAGATCGCCTCTAAAAAAGCCTTGTTTGAAATGGTTAAGGCGATCTTGAAAATATTGATTATCAGTTCGGTTGCATACCTGTTTGTGCGCAGCCGTTTGGACGAACTGATGCGCCTGGTAAATCAAACAGCGGCCGTTAGCCTGGAAGTGTTCTGGAATACGATTATAATGCTCGGCATTATCGTTGGTATAGTATTTCTATTCATTGCTTTTATGGACTATCTTTACCAGCGTTATGAACACAAAACCGGTCTAAAAATGAGCCGCAAAGAAATAAAGGATGAACATAAACAACTGGAAGGAGATCCCCTGGTTCGCTCAAAACTGAAAGAAAAGCAGAGGCAGGTTGCCCGCGAGAGGATGATGCAGGATGTTCCTTCCGCAGATGTGGTTATTACCAACCCTACCGAAATAGCAGTTGCTTTGGTTTACCGGGAAGGGGAGGACCGGGCTCCAAGGGTGGTGGCCAAGGGTGTGGAAGTTTTGGCCCAAAAAATCAGGGAAATTGCCGGAGAAAATGAGGTGCCTGTTGTTGAAAACCCTCCGGTTGCCAGGGTTCTCTGGCAAAAAACTGAAATTGGCGAAGAGATACCGATGGAGCTATACCAGGCGGTGGCCGAAATCATGGCCCTGGTGTACCGCATGCAAGAAAAAAGAAGTCACATCTAGTTGAAAGGCATGGTAGCAGATGGCGATTACGAACCAGAACAAAATTAATCTTGATTCTATAGGTAAACTGCTGCGAAGCAATACCGATATTATGGCTGCGGTAGCCTTTATCGGCATGGTAATTATTATTATCATCCCGGTGACTCCCTGGCTGCTCGATCTTCTTTTGACCTTGAATATAGCCTTTGCCCTGGTGGTCTTGCTGGTAACTTTATTTGCCAGTGATACCCGGGAGCTAAATATTTTTCCGTCGGTGCTTTTAACAGCGACTTTGTTTCGCCTGGCTTTAAATATTTCTTCAACCCGCCTGATCCTTTCCGAGGCCCATGCCGGCTCGGTAATCCAGGCTTTCGGCGATTTTGTGGTTAGTGAGAATTACGTGGTGGGTATGGTCGTTTTCGTCATTATCACAGTAGTGCAGTTTGTGGTTATTACCAATGGTGCGGGAAGAGTGGCTGAAGTGGCTGCTCGTTTCACTCTCGATGCCCTGCCCGGTAAACAAATGAGTATTGATGCTGATTTCAATGCCGGTTTGATTGATGAGGAAACGGCAAGGAACAAACGCAAAGAAATGCAAAAAGAAGCAGATTTTTATGGTTCGATGGACGGTGCCAGCAAGTTTGTCCGCGGCGATGCCATTGCCGGAATAGTTATTGTTTTAATCAATATCCTGGGCGGCCTCGGCATTGGGGCGCTTCAACTGGGCATGTCGCTGGATGAAGCAGCTTCGGTTTTTACAATCCTTACTGTTGGTGACGGGTTGGTGGCCCAAATTCCAGCTTTATTGATTTCAACTTCAGCAGGAATGCTGGTGACCCGCTCTACTGCAGAAGCCTCCTTTGGTGAAGAAATGAGCGCTCAACTGGTTGCCTTTCCAAAGGTGATTTTCCTGGCAGCTGTATTGCTCTTTTTCCTGGGGGTTGTTCCCGGTATGCCGCCTTTACCCTTTTTCCTGCTTGCTGCTGCAGGCGGAACCCTGTCTTTTATACTCTTTAGGGAAAGGAAGCAGGTTGAAGAAAAGGCCCAGGCGGTTGCGGAGCAGGAAACAGCCGATAAGGCTCCCGAACAGGATGATTTCAGCTCTCTACTCCGGGTAGAGCTGCTGGAAATCGAAATTGGTTACAACCTGGTAGAGTTAACCGATGAATCCAGGGGTGGTAATTTACTGGATCGAATCACAGCTGCCCGTAAAAGGGCTGTCAATGAACTGGGAATCATTATTCAACCGATCCGCATGCGCGACAACCTGCAGCTTGGATCGTTTGAATACCGTTTCAAATTAAAGGGTAATGAAATAGCCCGTGGTCAAATCCGTCCCGGTCTCTATCTTGCTTTAAACCCGGAAGGTGAGTTGCCGGCGGGAGTTGAGGGTATTGAAACTACCGAACCAACTTTTAATTTGCCGGCGGTATGGATTTCTGAAGAAAAGAGGGCCGGTGCGGAAGCGCTGGGTTGTACTGTTGTCGACGCTTCAACTGTGCTGATTACACATTTGAGCGAGGTTATTAAAGCCAATGCCCACGAGATCCTGGATCGCCAGGCAGTTAAAGAAATGCTGCAGGCTTTAAAGGAAACCAACCAGGCCGTGGTAGAAGAACTGACCCCGGAGATCATGTCCCTCGGCGAAGTGCAGAAAGTTTTACAGAACTTGCTTAAAGAAAGGGTTCCCCTGCATGATATGGTTACCATTTTGGAAGAATTAGCCGACCAGGGACGGACCACCAAAGATATTGATTCTTTAACGGAGTCGGTCAGGCAGGCCCTCCGGCGGACCATAACTGCGCAGCATGTTAACGAAGATAACCGGATGCAGGTTGTAACTATAGATCCGAAGCTGGAAAAGAAGATTTCTGAATCCATTCAGTACACCAAGCAGGGTAGTTTTCCGGTGATGGATCCCGAGGTGACCCAAAACCTGGTGGATGGGATTAGCAAGGTAACTGATAATTTATACAAAAAAGGAATTTCGCCGGTGTTGTTAACTTCACCAACAGTTAGGCTGCCTTTGAAGCGTCTTCTGGAAAGGTTTCACCTGAATTTACCGGTGCTTTCGATCAATGAAGTGCTGCCGGAAGTTAAAGTGGAAGCGGTGGGGGTGATTAAAGAAAATGAAGATTAAAAAGTATGTGGCCGAGGACATGAAGGAAGGGATGATGCGAGTAAAAAAAGATTTAGGGATGGAAGCGGTAATCCTTCACAGCCGTCCGGTTCGGCGCAAGGGGCTGCTTGGTTTTTTCACCCCCAGGCAGGTTGAAATTATTGCAGCGGTAGATCCGACGAGGAAACAACCTCCTGTAAACGATAATATGCTTAAAAAGGTCGCTGAAAAAGATCAGGAGATATCTTCCATGGCTGAGGAACTTAAGGAACTGAAGGGGAAAATAACAGAAATATCAACGGTAGCATTAGGTTCCGGGCAGGATGAAAAGGTGGGGTCCGGGGTGGTAACCAAGAAAAAGAGCTCCGCTTACTGGAGAAATTACCTCGAGCACCATGATCTTGATCCTAACTTGATGGAAGAAATTTTTAGCGAAGCAGAAGAAGAGGCAGCCAGGCCCGGCCGGATTAGCCATGCTCAAATGGCGGAGATCCTGAAGGAAAAAGCTTCCGCTAAAATAAGTAGTATTAATGGATCCAGCAACCGGACCCAGGTATTTGTCGGCCCTACCGGAGTGGGTAAAACCACTACCCTGGCCAAGGTGGCGGCACGTTATTCTATATCCGAACAAGAAAAAGTGGGGCTGGTTACCATCGACCATTACCGCATCGGTGCGGTAGACCAGCTGCGGGCTTACTCGGAAATAATGGACCTGCCGCTTGAAGTGGTAATGAACCCACAGGATCTGTTTAAGGTAATGATGCGGCTGGAAGGCTGTGACAGGATCCTGGTGGATACTGCCGGGCGTGCCACGGGTAATAATGAACAGCTGGAGGATTTAGCTGCTTATATTGATATGCTGAAACCTGCCGATATTTACCTGGTAATCAGTGCAACAACCCGGCGGCAGGATATCAGTTATATTACAGAAAAATTTGCCAGGCTTAATTATAACCGCCTGGTTCTCACCAAGCTTGATGAAACCAATTCTTACGGGGCACTTTTAAACAGTCCTTATTACACCAAGGTGCCCCTGGCATATTTAACTGACGGGCAGAGAGTCCCTGAAGATTTGAAGCAGGCAGCTGAAATTGACGTGGCTGGTATGCTTTGGAGGGCGGGTTAGCGATGAAAGACCAGGCTGAACAATTAAGGACGGCGGTTCAAAATAAAAGCCTTCAAAATTCTGGCGGAGCGAGCTCGATTGCCGGCCAGGCGAAAGTATATGCAATTACCAGCGGAAAAGGTGGGGTGGGTAAAACCAGCCTGGTTGTTAACTTAGGCCTTGCCCTATCCAGGATCGGCTACCGGGTGATCATTCTTGACGCTGATCTAGGCCTGGCCAACATCGACGTGATGTTTAATTCCCTGCCCCGCTACAACATTGGTGATGTGATTGACGGTGCTAAAAGCTTGTCGGAAATTATCATGGAAGGCCCCCTTAATTTAAAAATTATTCCCGGGGGATCCGGGTTATATGAACTGGCCAACCTTGATCAGGCTAAAAGGCAAAATTTACTGGAACAGGTGGTCGAGCTGGAAAATGAGGCCGACTATATTTTAATTGATACCGCAGCGGGGATTACCAGAAATGTAATTAGCTTTGTCGAGGCTGCAGATGAGTTTATCCTGATCACCACACCGGAACCGACGGCCATGACCGATGCATATAGCCTGCTCAAAATTGTAGCGGAGAGAGGTCAGAAAAAAGAAGGGCGGATTGTTGTTAACCTGACCCATAGCCTTGAACATGGTCAAAAAGTATTCAAAGGCTTGAATCGGGTTACGCAGCAATATTTACCTGCCATGGAACTAACTTACCTGGGGGAAGTCCGGTATGATCCGGCGGTGAGCAGGGCAGTGCACAACTTTTCTCCCTTTGTGGTAAGCCGCCCGCAAAGCATGGCCTCGACAGCGGTGAACAGGATTGCCTGGCGTATTGCCAATGGGGAGGCCAAGGAGAGGCCTAAACGCGGCTTAGCAGCCTTTATAAACAGGTTAAGGGGTGTGCGATGAAGCTGTTCGGAAGAAGAAAAGCGGCTGAAATGAATAAAAGTTTAACAGTTGGTGATCGGCTCCAGGTTTTGAACGAGCGGGATCAAGAATATTATACCTGCCATATCAGGGAAACGGGTAAGGAGATTATAACCATATGTGAACCGGTTTCCGGCGGTAAAGAACTACCCATGCCTCATAACAGCAGCTGGCAGTTTTGCCTGGTAAAAGATGACGCTGTTTATCTGTTTAATTCTTTAGTGATCGGAGTTAACCGGAACAGCGTGGAAAAGCATTACCTGGTGAAAAAACCTTACACGGTAGAGCGGCACCAGCGGCGGGGTCATATCCGGGTTCCCTGTCACTTCGAATTGCGTTATTGGTGCCTGGATGACCCGGCTATAAAAAACAGCACTCAATATTTTAGTTCGTGTCGCACTCCCGGGTTTTGGGAAGACCCACTCTGGATTGAGGAACGCACCAGGGAATTGGAAAGCATAATGCCGGGAAGAGCTGCTTTTACCCTGGACCTGTCCGGGGGCGGGTTGCGAATGGTTGTCTCCGAGCGGTTAAAAAGAAACGATCATCTTTTAATTAAGATCAAGCTTAATGGAGAAGAGAACCATGTTTTTCTCCTGGAAGGAAAGGTTGTCAGGGTTGTGACCATTAGCATAGGAAGGTGGAAACGATACCGGGCCGGGGTTAGCTTTATCAATATAAACGAAAACGTTCGGGAGCGCATTATAAACTATCTGTTTGAATCAATGCGCAATAAAGAGTAAGGGAGGTTCCAGGGGGACTATGCTTGAGCGTAATGTAAAAAAGGTTTACCAGGAACAACAACAGGAGCAGCCACTGGAAGGAAGCAGTGAAGAGGTTATAACCAATTACCTTCCGCTAATCAGGAAGCTGGCCGGAAAGCTCAGCATTGCTTTACCCCCTTCCCTGGATGAGGAAGACCTGGTCGGAAGCGGAATAATCGGCTTGATTGAAGCCTGGGAGCGTTATGAAAGTTCACGCGGGGTGCAGTTTTCAACTTATGCTACCTGGCGGATTAAGGGAGCCATGATTGATGAAATTCGTAAGAGCAGCCCGGCACCACGTTCTTTCTTCAGCCAGTTTCGTAAACTCCATGAAGCTGAAGAAAAATTGAGGCAATCCTTGAACCGCGAGCCGGAAAGAGAAGAGATCGCATCTACTTTAGGCTGGAGTCCGTCAACCGTAGATCAGGTTTGGGCGAACTATAACCTGATGTCGGTGGTTTCTTTGGAAAAAGTGATTCATTCACCTGATGGGGAAGACAGCCTGCGCCTTGAAGGGGTTATCGCTTCACCGGAACAAACCCCGGAAGAAATCCTTACTGATAAAGACCAGGTCAGGCAACTGGCGGAAGCTATCGATAAATTGCCCGAACGGGAAAAATTGATGCTTTCCCTGTTCTACTATGAAGAGCTGACCAAGAAAGAAGTGGCGCAATTAATGAAGGTATCGGCAGCACGTATTTCTCAACTGCATGCCCGGGCAATTGAAAGATTGCGGGTAATGTTAAACGAACAGGAGTAATTTTTTAGGGTTAATTAACAAAGCATGGCTGAGCAGAAACAAAAACTTACCTGGGTGGTGCGGCATGGGCTATTTAATTCTCGGTTTTTTTCTAGGGGTGGCAGTTAGCTGGTTTTGGCAGACACAATTCAGCGGGGTTCCTGCTTTTAAACAGTTGATGCAAAAAGAACTTGCTGTTAATGGGCAGCTGGGCAGTCTTAACGTTCTTAAAAAAAGAATGGAATTCATGGAAAACCGCCTTACGGAAATAGAGACAGCTGCAAAAAACAAGCCGGCATTGTCACGGAAAGCAAGTAATTCAATGGTGGTGGGGGAAGATAATACTGAAAGTGAAGATCAGATACAGTTGGAAAACACCCGGTTGTTGTCCCCGGCTGATTCACTGAAAGGCGTAGTCAGGCCACTTCGGCCCCAGGCCGTAAAAATAAACCGGGAACAAGTTTTAGTCCTCTGGAACGAGGGGAAAAGTATTACGGAAATAGCTTCTCAAACCAGGCTGGGGAAAGGCGAAATAGAGCTAATTATTTCCATGCAGGGTAATCAGCTTCGAAAAGAAGTGTAGAAATTAAGTACAGGCATTTAAGTAATTAATAGCGGAGGAGGTGAAAAAGATGCGGGGACTTTACTTATCGGAAGGAGCGATGCTGGTCCAGCAGGCTCAACTGCAAAATATCAGCAACAACCTGGCCAATTTGCGGACAAACGGGTTTAAGCGGGATCAAAATGTGGAGACAAGTTTTGCTGAATGGATGGTCCATGAATTGCACCCTGAAAATGAACAGGTCAGAGGCGGCCAGCTTCGGCCAATCGGATCGAAAGCCCATAACGTGGCCACCCAGGAAACAGTAACTTCTTTTGCCCAGGGGCCACTTGATGTCACCGATCGAAACCTTGATTTTGCCCTGGTTGGCGATGGATTTTTCCAGGTTGATGGTGAAGAGGAAATTCTTTATACCAGGAATGGCCGCTTTGAGCTTGATGAAGAGGGTACCCTGGTTTCGGTTGAAGGATACCCGGTTTTAGGCGAGGGAGGACCGATTGAGTTAAACTCTGAGGAAGTGTATGCCCATTCCGACGGGACTTTGTATGAAATCGGTGAAGACGGCGAAACCGTGGAAATCGATACCCTGGATATTGCGGTATTCGACCTGGGGGAAACCCGGTTGGAAAAACATGGTGAAAACTACTTTATAACGGATGATGCTCCGGACGGAGAAGAGGAATTTGAGGTGGTCCAGGGTTTTTTAGAGGGTTCCAACGCAAATTTAGCCCGGGAAATGACCGACATGATGAAAGTGCGGCGTTCATACGAGGCCGCTCAGAAGATTATGATTACCTATGACCAAATTTTGGACCGGGCGGCAAATGAACTTGGAGCTTCAGTCTAACGGCTTGCTGCCGATAATAAGAGAGGTGAGATCTGATGAGTCGATCGTTTTATAATGCTTTCAGCGGGATTGCCGCTTACCAGCGCTCCCTGCAGCAGGTAGGAGATAACCTGGCTAATTTAAACACTAATGCCTATAAGCGTTCGGAAGTATCTTTTACGGAACTGTTATATACTGAGCTGCAGGAAAAGGGTTACTCTGTTGACCCCCTGCCTGAAGAACTTGCTCCGATGCATGGAAAGGGCACCCATATGTTCCCGGTAACTAAAATTTTTGACCAGGGAGCATTACAGGAAACCGAGCGCCCCCTTGATCTTGCTATAGAAGGGGAAGGTTTTTTTAGAATTACCAGGGAAGATGGCAGTGAGGCCTATACTCGCAGGGGCAGTTTCTTTGTTGATGGTGACGGCAGCATTGTTACCGACCGTGGTGATTATCTTGATGTTGATTTTGACCTTGATGGGATCTATGTAAATACTGTAGCTATCAGCCCTAACGGCCGGGTTAGCGGAGTGAACGAAGCCGGCGAGAGAGTGGATTTGGGCGAGATCATGCTTTACTCTTTTGTGAATAATGGAGGGCTATCTAAGGAAGAAGGCGGTCTTTTTGAAGTTACCGATTCTTCCGGTGAACCGGATGAATTTTTACCGGGGACTGACGGAACCGCTTCGCTGCGACAGTTCCACCTTGAAGCTTCAAACGTAGATCTGGCAGCGGAAATGGTAGAATTAATTGCTAACCAGCGTGCTCTTGAAGGCAACACCAGGAGCATGATCACTGCAGATGAGTTACAGGCACTTACCCTGTTGGTAAGGGGTTAAAATTGTCAACAGGAGCAGGCGGGAGGTGAGTGTATGGGCAAAGATGCTTTAACCCAGTCAGAAATTGATTCATTGATCAATGCAATATCCAGCGGTGACCTTGGTGAGGAAGAAACCCGGGAAACTTCCACTGAATACCAGACTTACGATTTTAGAAAACCGACCAAGTTTACCAAGGAACAGCTTCGGACCCTGCAGATTATCCATGAAAATTATGCCCGTATTATGGGTAATTTCCTTACATCTTTTTTGCGGGTGCCGGTCAAGTTAAATGTGGTGTCTGTTGCCCAGGTATCATATGAAGAATTTGTGTTTTCACTGCCTGTGCCTACCCTGATGACGATATTCAATATGTCCAGGGATATGGGCGTTGCCATGCTGGAAACCAATCCTACTTTTGTCTTTACCATTATAGATCTCCTTTTTGGCGGTGAGGGCAGGCAACCGGCCAAGATTAGGGAGCTTACGGAAATAGAAATTTCGGTTATGAGGCAAATCAATGAAAAGTTCTTAGACAACCTCGGGTATGCCTGGAAAGGTATCGCCCAGTTGGAGCCGCAGATTGAAAGTATGGATACCAATCCCCAGTTTAACCAGGTAATTGCTTCCAATGAAACGGTGGCCCTGGTCACCTTTTCTGCAACCGTGCAAAATGTCCAGGGTTTTGTCAACCTCTGCTTTCCTTTCATGGGGCTTGAGCGGATCCTTTCCAGCCTAACCGCCCAGCAATGGTTTAACCAGTTTCAACAAAGTGCATCTAAAAGTAAGCCCGGCGATATTGAAAAATGCCTCCAAAGTCCTGAAGCTGAAATTAAAGTAGTCCTGGGGAAATCAAGGATAACCCTGGATGATTTTCTCCAGCTCCAGGAAGGTGATGTCCTGCCCCTGCGCCGTCGACGTGGTGAATCTTTGGATCTTTTAGTAGAGGGCAGGCCTATTTTTAAGGTCCAGCCGGGGACCCGGGGTAAACGCCTGGGAGTTAAAATTGTGGATAAAATTTCTGAGGAAAAAGATAAAGATAACTATAGCACGGGGGAAAACTATGGATAACCGACATATTTTATCTGAAGAGGAAATGAATGCTCTGCTCAGTGAGGGTTCGAACCGGGAAGATGAGCTTAAAATGGACTTGAAGCTTAAACTGGTGCTCGACTTTCCGCTTGAAGTTTCAGTTCGCCTTGGGAATGCAGAAAGAACCATCGGGCAATTGTTAAATTTAACCGTGGGAACAGTGATCGAACTGGATAAAATGATTGACGAACCGGTTGAACTCGTGGTAAACGGCAAACCATTTGCCGAGGGAGAAGTAATTACTATTGACGAAACGTTTGGAATTCGCCTGAAGAACATTATCAAACCCGAAGAACGGATAGAAAATTTACGCTAGATAAGACCGGAAAGGAAGGATTAGGTGGAAGAATTAAGTGCTCTTGAAAAAGACACCCTGGCTGAGGTGGGAAATATATCTTTAGGCGCTTCTGCTACCGCGCTTTCGACTATACTGGATAAGTTTGTTGATATTACTACGCCCCAGTTGTCAATAGTTGAAGGCAGTGAGCTCAGGCAAAAGTACCCACTTCCCTGTCTCTTGGTCGAGGTCGAGTATATATCCGGTCTGCGTGGCAGCAACATCCTTTTGATCAAAGAAGAGGATGCCGTGGTTATCGCAGCCCTGATGATGGGCGACGATCCTGCTGATAAGGAAGGACCTTTAAACGAAATTGAGCTTAGCGCGGTTCAGGAAGCAATGAACCAGATGATGGGATCAATGGCTACATCAATGTCTGAGTTGTTTCAGCGCACTATTGAAATTTCTACGCCAAAAGTCGAGCGGATAAACCTGGCAGATGACATTCCTGCTCAGGAAACATTATCAGCCGATGGTAAGCTGGTTCATGTTCAGTTTTCAATGAAGGTGGACGATTTTATAGACAGTATTATGGTCCAGGTTATTCCGGTTGATTTTGCCCGGGAGATGTGTGCCCACCTGCTATCGGGCGGAGCAGAGACAGCCTCTGGTTCGGACGAACAACCTGCTCCCGGACCAGAGGCGGTAGTTGATTCGCCTGGCCAGGATGATGAAGAAGAAACAGGAGACCCGGATCCCGGTGAGGATGATCATTCAGAAATTGAAACAGTGGTGATCAATACCGGTGATAAGCAGCCCGAAGAGTTAAGTGATTTGGAAAAAGACACCATCGCGGAAGTAGGCAACATATCGCTTGGTGCTTCTGCTACCGCGCTCTCAACAATCCTGGAAAAGCCTGTTGACATTACAACTCCCAACCTGGATGTTCGCAAAGTAAGTGAAATCCAGGAGCAATATCCATTGCCCTGTCTCCTGGTAAAAGTAGAGTATACTTCCGGACTCGAAGGCAGTAATGTTTTAATGATCAAGGAAAGCGATGCGATCATAATTGCTGCTTTAATGATGGGCGAGGACCCGGAAACCAAGGAGGGACCGTTAAGCGAAATAGAACACAGTGCAGTCCAGGAAGCGATGAACCAGATGATGGGGTCGATGTCAACTTCAATGTCGGAACTTTTTCAGCGGACCATTGAAATTTCCACTCCCAGCCTGGAATCGATCGACCTGGCAAACGAGGTGCCAGAACTATACAACTTTGATAGTGAAGAAAAAGTGGTTCATGTTGAATTTAGAATGAAAGTGGCCGATATAATCGACAGCATCATGATCCAGGTTATCCCGGTTAGTTTTGCAAAGAAAATGGCCGGTTACCTGCTTTATGGGGAAAGCGAACCGGAAGTTGCCGTTGAAGAACCTTTAAGGAAAGAAGAGGATTCTGAACAGCTCATCGATGAAGACTCCGGGTTTCCTGAAACAGCTTTTAGCCAGGAAAACAATAAAGAAGAACAAACGACAGACTACACCCCGGGTAGTGCCGGAGCTGAAGATTTGGGCGTAGATATGCAGAGGCTAAACCTGGTTAAAGATATCCCCATGGATATTGTAGTTGTCCTTGGCTCGGCAAGAGTCCCCCTCGGCAAGTTGTTTTCTATGGATAAAGGCGGTATTGTCGATCTTGATTGCAATGTGAATGATCCGGTAGAAATTTTAGCCAACGATAAACTGCTGGCCCGGGGTGAGGTAGTGATGATTAATGATCAGCTTGGAGTTAGAATTACTGAAATCCAGTATGAAGATGTGATTGAGAGCTACGGCTTATAAATTAATCAGGCAAGATGCGGGGAGGTAATTTAAATGGATGTCTCGCAATACGCAGAACTTTTCCAGGCTGAAGCCGAGGAGTATATGCAAGTTTTGAACCAGTGCCTGCTTAACCTGGAAAAAAATCCAAAAGACACAGAAGAGCTGCAGGAAGCTTTTCGAGTGGCCCATAGCTTAAAGGGCATGGCCGGAACCATGGGCTATCAACATGTGTGTAACATTGCCCACGGCCTTGAAAACTTTATGGAAGATTTTAAAACCCTTGAGCGGGAGCCGGGTCCTGAGGTAATTGACTTGATTTTTGAAGCGGTTGATGTACTGCAGGAAGCCCTTGAGCAACCTGACAAATCTACCGAAGGGGACCGGCAAAAATGGGAACAGCTTTTAATTAAAATGAAAAAAGTGCGTGACAAGGTGTGTAACAATGAAGATTTAGGTTCTCCCTGTAAGCATGACAATGCAGGATTTGGAGAAGATGAATTATTACTCGGGGCCATGGATAAAGAAATCCTGAGGCAGGCCGAAGAAGGGGGTAATTCCCCCTATATTGTCAATATAAGTTTAAATGAAGATGCTTTAATGAAATCGGTCCGGGTGCATATGATCTTTAAAGCGATGGAAGAATTTGCTGAAATAGTTATCTCGGATCCCTCACGCCAGGAGCTTGAGGAAGAAAGATTTGAACGGTCTTTCAGGGTGGTTTTAGTTTTGGAAGCCGGAACCCCGGAAGGCCTTAAAGAAGCGTTGGAGCATATAACCGATGTGGAGAGGGTGGAAATAAACCTGTGGGGTACCGGAGAAAATGATGGTGCAGCCTCTGCCGGACCGTTATCTGAAGCCGAATCGGAAGCAGTAAAGGCAGAAGATGATACAGGTAAGGATAAGGTTTCGGAAGAAGGAACCGGTGTTTATAAAGAACAGCCTGAAAAAGAAAATCAGGAGGTTAAAAATACCACGCCAGAAAATGAGGTGTCCGAAAAAGCCCCTTCCGGAGACCAGGGACAGGGATCCAGGGCTGCAGACAAGATGGTCAGGGTGGAAACTCAAAAACTCGATGATTTGGTTAACCTGGTTGGTGAGATGGTTGTAGCGCGGACCAGGATTACAGAAATAGGCCATGGCTTTAATGAGGACCTGGACAGCACAATTGATCAATTAAAACGCTCTATTACCAACCTGCAAGACACTGCCATGGAGCTGCGTATGGTTCCGATCGACCAGGTTTTTGGCCGTTTCCCGCGGATGGTGCGGGATTTATGCCGGGAAAAGGGGAAAAAAGTTCAACTTTATATCAGTGGAGAAGAAACCGAGCTGGATCGTTCGATCATTAACCGGTTATCCGATCCACTGGTGCACTTACTGCGCAATGCTTTTGACCACGGTGTAGAATCGCCGGAGGTGCGAAAAGATAAAGGTAAAAATCCGGAAGGTTCTATCTATTTAAATGCCCGCCATGAAGGAAACCAGGTAGTTATTACAGTCGAAGATGACGGATCGGGCATCGACCCCCAGAAGATCGGAAGTATGGCAGTTGAAAAGGGAGTAATTACTGAAGATGAAATGAACCAGTTGAGCAAAGATGACCTGATTAGCTTAATTTTCTTCAGCGGTTTCAGCACTTCAGATGAAATAACCGATGTATCCGGCAGGGGAGTAGGCATGGATGCGGTCAGAAACAGCATTGAAGCTTTACACGGCACAGTTGAGGTTTCCAGTGAGATCAATGTTATGACTCGCTTTGAAATTCGCCTTCCCCTGACCCTGGCAATAATCACTACTTTATTGGTCAAATCCAATGGCCAGCTTTATGCTATTCCCGTGGAGGTGATTAATGAAAATGTTTATCTTGACAGTAAGGAGATAAAAACAATTCGGGGCAATCCTGTAGTTAATTTAAGGGGAGAGGTTATACCGCTTTATACTTTAAGTAGTCTGCTTGGTTTTGAACATACCCAGGTAAATGATGAAGAGTGCTCTGTCGTTATTGTAGAAGCAACTAATCGCAAGGCCGGTTTTATTGTTGATGAACTGGTCGGGCAGCAGGAAATTATGATAAAATCACTTGGCAGTTTCTTGAAGGGATTGAAAGGTATTGCCGGGGCTACGGTTTTAGGCGACGGTAGTGTAACCTTAATTATAGATGTGGCCGGTCTTTTAAGTGAAGGGAGGGATTATGTTGAGCAAAACAGTTTTAGTGGTTGATGACACGGCATTTATGAGGATGACTTTAAAAAATATGCTGGAAAAAAACGGTTACGAGGTTGTAGCCGAAGGTGAAGATGGTGTAAAGGGGGTTGAGCTTTATAAAGAATTAAAACCGTCTTTAGTGACAATGGATATCACTATGCCTAACAAGGACGGGATTACGGCAATAAAAGAAATTAAGGAGCATGACCCGGATGCCCTGATTATTGTTGTTAGCGCTATGGGGCAAAAAAGCCTGGTTATAGAAGCTTTGAATGCAGGGGCTAAGGATTTCGTGGTCAAGCCTTTTCAGCCGGATCGGATTGCTGAAGCGTTAGCTAAACTGGAAGGTTAACAACTGTTTTATAAAATTAAATTGGCATTGACAGGCGCGGAGGTTTTGCATGGAAACAGTTCACGTTAAAATAGCCGATCTGGCTGTTAAAAAGGAAAGTGGAGTGCTGGTAACATTCGGCCTGGGTTCTTGTATCGGTATTGCCCTTTATGATCATAATACAAAAGTAGGCGGGCTTGCGCATATCCTGCTTAATGACAGCAGCAAGTTTAAACGGCCCAGTAGTGGTGATGTTAACCCGGCAAAGTTTGCCGACACGGCTATTCCTTGCCTGGTTGATCAAATGGTTTCTTTAGGAGCCAGGAGAAATAATCTGGTCGCCAGGATAGCCGGCGGTGCCAGCTTGTTTAATTTTCAAAACGAAACCGGTAATGTGGGTTATAAAAATATTGAAGCGGTGCGTGCTGCCTTAAAAGAGCAGGGGATAAAAATCTCGAGCGAAGCCGTGGGGGGCAAATGCGGCAGGACCATGCGTCTTTTTGTTGATTCGGGGGAAGTAAAGATAACAACTGTCGGTGAAGGAGCAGTGAAAAGTTGAAGGTAATTCGGGTCCTGGTGGTTGAAGATTCTGCATTCATGCGCCGCATTATAAGCGATATAATACGGGAACATCCTGAAATTGAGGTGATTGCCACAGCAAGGGACGGGGTTGACGCGCTGGAAAAAATTAAAAAAAGCAAGCCCGACGTGGTTACTATGGATCTCGAAATGCCCAGGATGGACGGTATGGAAACATTGCAAAAGATCATGGCAAAAAATCCACTGCCGGTTATCATTTTAAGTAGCCACACAAAGATAGGCAGTGAGGTAACTTTGAAATCACTTGATGCGGGTGCGGTGGATATTATTTCGAAGCCTGCTTTAAGTTCGTCAGGCACTGCCAGTGAATCGATTGAAGAACTTAAAAATGTTTTGCCCCAGAAAATAAAAGCGGCTGCTATGGCCCAGGTTAAGTTAATATCTGCCGAGAAACCTGGGGAGGGCAAAGCAAAAAATATTCCGCAGGTTACAAAACAGGTTGATGAAGCTGCTCGTGTTATTGTTGCTATCGGAGCCTCAACCGGGGGGCCAAAAGCACTGGAAGCTTTGTTTAGCAGATTCCCGGCTAACCTGCCGGCAACTGTTTTGCTTTCGCAGCATATGCCACCCGGCTTTACGTTTTCATTTGCCCAAAGACTGGATATGCTCTCCCCCTTAAGGGTTAAAGAAGCTGAAGAAGGGGATGCTTTGTTGAAGGGGCGGGCCCTGGTGGCTCCGGGTGGTTATCACCTGGTGATCAAAAACGGCAGGGCTCATCTGGATACCGGTCCAAGGGTTAATTTTGTCCGGCCGGCAATTGATGTCATGTATCAATCACTTTTGACGTGTGAACAAAAAATATTGGCGGTGATCATGACCGGGATGGGTAGGGATGGTACCGACGGGACTGTAGCCTTGAAAAAAAAGAAAGAAGATACAATCGTTATTGTTCAGGAGCCAGATACTGCTCTTATCCCCAGTATGCCGGCGGCAGTTATAAAAACCGGTTTGTGTGATGCCAGGATGAGCGTGGAAAAAATGGCCGCTGAAATAGAACGTTATACTCGAATTCTTAGCTAAAAACTGGTTAAAGGATTTGAAAGGAGAGGAAACCGAGTGAAGAAAGACTGGGACTTTGTCCAGTTCAAAAAAGAATTCTATGAGTTTACCGGGCTTGACCTGGACCGGTATAAAGATAAGCAGATGGAAAGAAGGATCGGCCAGCTGGTTAACCGTGAGGGATATGACGGCCTTCATTCATTTTTTAAAGCACTAAAATCAAGTAACGAGCTGCTGCATAAATTCTATAATTATTTAACAATCAACACCTCTATTTTTTTCCGCGATACAAAAATTTATGATTACCTTCAAAACAGCGCCATGGTTGATCTGTTAAATAAATTCAATCGCCTTAAAATATGGAGTATGGGTTGTTCCCACGGGGAAGAGCCTTATACCATAGCTCTAATTCTTGATCAGCTTTCTTCACTGCACCGTGCGGAAATCACTGCCAGCGATATCGATGATAAAGCCCTGGAGATGGCCCGTGAAGCCAGGTACAATCTAAACCAACTCGAAAAAGTTCCCCCGGAGCTTTTGAAATCTGCGTTCGAGCAAAAAAATGGATTTTACTACCTTGCTCCGGCTTATAAAAAGGCAGTTACTTTTAAAAAGCATAACCTTTTGGCGCCGATTTATGATAATATGCCCTCGATGCAAATGATCCTTTGCCGCAATGTTTTTATCTACTTTAAAATTGATGTCCAGGAATGGATTGTAGAAGAGGTTTCAAAAAAGATTTCACCGGGTGGTTATTTAATAATCGGATGTGCCGAATTTATTAATAAACCTGAACGCTATCAATTGGAAAGGGTGATCCCTTCAATTTACAAAAAACTTAAATAAGGCCTGTAAATCTTCTCAAAGCTGCCGATAATGACAGTGGAGGGTTATTATGTTCGGAAAACACAGGCTGTCAGCAATTGTATATTTACTTGCCCTTGCAATCTTTCTGTTGACGATAACCGGGGAGATATCAAACACGTCACCGCGCTTTCGACAAGGTCATGAAGGGAATAATGTTGGAACCGCAACTGAAATTACAGCTGTCCGGAATGAAAGGGTGTTGCGGGAAACTACAGAGTGGGAAACGCTTCTTTACAAGATTTCTTCCCCGAATGAAGGCCCTACAGTTATGGTTATCGGCGGCATTCATGGCAATGAACCGGCAGGCTTTAAAGCAGTGAGTGAAATGACCAGCTGGGCTATTGATCGGGGCACTCTGCTGCTGTTGCCAAGAGCTAATGAACCTGCGATAGCTGAAAGAACCAGGAGCGCCCCGCAGGATGGCCTTGATTTAAACCGTTCTTTTCCGGGTAATGCCAACGGGGTAGGAACTGAGGTGATGGCTTCAGTTATCTTTTCAGTTATTCAAGAATTTGAACCTGACTGGGTAATCGACCTTCACGAAGCCTCAAATTTTGAGAGGAAAGTGCCCGGTTCTCTGGGACAAACCTTCATTTACCCCCGCGGTGCGGATTCCCTGGACATAGTGCAGGAATTAAAAACGGCGGTTAACAGGACCATAATTAACGAGGAGCATCATTTTCTTATCTTGCGTGGCGGAACCACGGGAACATTAATTAATGCTGTTAACGCAAGCGGATATGAAGCATTGATTGTGGAGACAGTAACGAAAATGCCCATGGAGGAAAGGATCGATTTTCACCACCAGGTGGTAAGCTCCCTGCTTTATCTCCTGGAGATAACAGTATACTAAATCCTTATATCTTATAAGGGTTGGGTTGCCTTGAGGAGAGAACAATTTGGATAGCAGAATTTTAAGTGCAATATTTCAGGATCCGGTGCTGAAACAATTAACTGCTGGTAAATCTACCGGACAGGGCCGTTCAAAAATGCCCGAATCGCTGGTAGCCAAAGTTACTGCCCTCAAAGGTGATGCCGCTGTGCTGCGCTGGGAGGGAGGAAATTTTACGGCTCATTTAAATGCCAGGGTAGTTCCCGGAGAAACACTGCTTTTAAACTATAATGGGACAAAAGAGGGACGGCCTCATTACCGGATCATGGCTCGTTTGCCGGGGTCTGCCACAACAGAAAGTAACGCTTTTATCAACCGGGCCGATTTCAGCGAACCACTGCTGTTTGGCCTTTTCCCCGGAGCAGCAAATAGATACCGGTCGTCGCCTGCCCTGGTTCGGTTTATTCCTCCCCGAAATAAACGTGAAAGGTCACATGCCCAGCCGGACCCGCTGATGGAGCTGTTTTTAGACACAGAAAATTTTGGGCTGGTGCTGGTTTACTTTTATAGCTATGCAGGTAAAAGGCTGGAATGCCGGTTCGTGGTAGAATCGCAAAAGGCGGGGAAAGCGTTAGAAAAAGAAGCAAGGCGCCTGGTTAAAGAGGCCGGAGGAGAAGATAATAATACGGCTGTCCCCCTGCAGTGGTCGGTTGGCAACTTGCGGAAAAAAGCGGTGGAAATACTCCACCAGGGTGGATTTGGTCTTAATGCCAGGGCTTAAAGGAGCATCTTACTTGGAAGATAATCACAAGAAAACTATCAATGAAATACGCCGGGCGGTTGCCCTAAAATATGACCCGGGAAAAAATGAAGCGCCCAGTGTTTCAGCCAGCGGTCGTGGCTGGCTTGCAGACAATATTATCAAGCTGGCCAGTGAAAACAGTATCCCCATAGTCGAAGATACTGCCCTGGTTAAAGTGCTGAGTAATCTTCAACTCGGTGAAGAAGTGCCCCGTGAACTTTATGAAGCAGTTGCGGCAATTTATGCTTTTATTATGGAAGCAGATCGTCGCGGTGGTGTTTAAATTATTTTTAGCGAACCATTGGTTGATAACCTGCTGATATTGTAATGATTTTTAATGCTCGATTTTAGTGTCGCCTTTGCCGGCGACGAACCGGCAACGGTCTAGAATGCAGCTTGGCTGAGCAGAGACTCTAAGTTTAGGTGGAAAGAATTAACCGGTTTATGAAAATGTTGAATTAAGCTTATTATAAAGGAATTTCCGGGTTTCTGACGAACTATTAGGTGAAATTGACCAATCGAAATAAGGCAAGTTTTATGGTAGAGGAGGATTAGGTTTGGAAGTATTTGTGGCCAGGCAACCAATATTTGATCGACGGCAAAAGGTATATGCCTATGAATTACTGTACCGAACCGGCTCTCATAATTACAATCCTACCACGGACGGAGATCTGGCTACTTCTGAGGTCATTGTTAATAGTTTTTTAAATCTTGGTCTGGATAAATTAACCAGGCGAAAAAGGGCATTTATTAACTTTAGCGAGCAGCTGATTAAGAATGAAACAGCGTTGCTTTTGCCCAGGGATTTGATCGCAATTGAAATAGCCCGGGATTATGGGTTTGAACAAGAAACTTGTCAAGCTTGTTTGGCCCTTAAGAAAAAAGGGTACATGATTATCCTTGATGACTACGTGCACAGTTCGGAAACAACAAAATTAGTGGATATTGCCGACTTTATTAAAGTGGATTACCAGGAAACTGAGGCCCGGGAACGTGAAGAAATTGTTAATTACTTTAAAAACAGCAAGGTGAAGCTGATTGCTGAAAAAGTGGAGAATGTTAAAGATTACGGGGATGCCATGGCAAATGGTTATGATTTCTTTCAGGGCTTTTTTTTCTGCGAGCCCACCGTAATAACCGGTAAAGAAGTCCCGGGGGCTAAATTACAAAACCTCCGTTTGCTGCAGGAAATATATAAACCGGATATGGATTTTGACCAGGTGGAAACTTTAATTAAACAAGACCCGTCCCTATCTTATAAATTATTGCGGTTTATAAATTCTGTCGCTTTTCCGCTCCGCTTCCCGATTCGTTCTATTCGCCAGGCCATGGCCCTGCTGGGTCAAAAAGAAATGATTAAATGGGCTTCTTTGGTTGCCCTGCGTAATGTCGGTTATGATAAACCCGATGAACTGATGGTAACTGCTGTAGCCAGGGCTAAGTTCTGTGAATCAATGGCCAGGGCAACCGATCTGCATGATCGCAGCGCCGACCTTTTTTTAACAGGGATGTTTTCCCTGCTAGATACTTTTTTGGATCAACCGATGGAAAGCGTTTTGTCAGAGCTGCCCCTGGCAGAGGAAATCAAAGACGCTCTAAGCGGGGAACCCGGTGCCTTTAGAGATATCCTGGATATGGTTTTACTTTATGAAAAAGGAAACTGGGAAAATGCTTTTGCTATTGCTTCTGATAAATATGGGCTTGACGAAGTTGAGGTTATGTCTTATTACCTGGAATCGCTTGAGCTTGCTGATATGGTTTGGAAGTAGATTATTTTATTAAAATAATGGGAGGAACAGCTAATGGTTTCTGAGACAGAACAAAAAGTATATGACACCCTGGATCAGCTGGGGATTGAGTATGTCCGTTACGAACATCCGCCGGTTTATACAGTGGATGAGGCCAAAAAATACTGGAGTGATATTGATGGAGTCCACTCTAAGAATTTATTTTTAAGAAACAACAAGGGCAACCGGCACTTTTTGGTAGTGCTTGAACAGGCTAAATCAGCAGACCTTAAAGATTTGTCGGCAAAATTAGCTGCCGGAAAACTTAGCTTTGCTTCTGAAAGGCGTTTGAAAGAACATTTGGGACTTGAAACCGGAGCCGTATCTCCGTTTGGGCTGCTTAATGACCAAAAAAAAGCGGTCACGGTTGTTCTTGACAAGGAATTGAAAAAAGAGGAAAAAGTAAATTTCCACCCCAACGTTAATACGGCCACAATTAACCTTTCTTACCGGGGCTTTGAGAAATTCCTGGAACACTGTGGCAATGAAGTGGTATATATTTAGAACGTGTTTGATTTAACCGGTGAGGATCCGTAGCCGGTTAATAATGGTTATTGATTATTACCAGTCAGGCCGGCAAGACAATTTTTGCCGCTTATATCACAGCTTTACCCTTAATAAAAGGGGGCATTAATTTGAAAGATTTAAAGGAATTAAAAAGTACCCAGGAGTTTTTACAAAAAGTTACCGCCGCTTTTGCCGGGGTGGTTGATATTGAAATTGGCATAATTAGCAGCAACCTTGAGGTGATTGCCGGCAGCGGATATTTTGAAAAAGAAGTCGGGGCGATCTATGACGAAGGTTGTATGACCCATAAAATATTATCTTCATCCGGCAGCGAATCAATTTTGGTAGAAAATACCGCATATGCGGTATGTTGTGCTGAATGTGAGTATTCTTCGCACTGCGAGGTCCTGGCTTTCTTGATGTGTCCTATCGCTTATGAGGGGGAAAAGGTGGGGACTATCTCCCTGCTTGCCTTAACCGAGCAGCATCGGCGCAAACTTCTAAACCACTATGAGAAAATGCAGGAATTTCTTAATAAGCTGTGTGATATCATCTTGATTTCCTTGAATGAAAAAAGGATGGAGTCAAAAGTCACCAGTTTAATGAACCAGTTTAAAGATGTAATCAACTCCATTTATGAAGGAGTTATAGCTATTAATGAGCAAGGCGATATTACCAATATTAACCGGGCGGCTGAAGAACTGTTGAATTTGGATCGCAACATAAAGACCGGCATTCACATCAATGATCTATTTCCTGACTTCAATTTGGAAGATGTGTTCAGCAGGGAAGTTGATGAAAGCGATGATTTGTATTATGTTAATGAACTGAGCTATACCGGGCCTGATAATAAAACGATGAACCTGTTTTACAATGTAACCCTGATGCATGAAGAAGAGCTGGTTTCGGGCGCGGTTTTATCTTTTCGCTTGAAAGAAGAAGTAGAAGAAATGGCCACCAGGATTATGCAGGAAAATAAGAAATGTACTTTTTCCGGGATCATAGGTACCAGCAAGGAAATCAACGAAGTAAAAGAAAAGATGAGATTAATTGCTCCGACCGACTCCACAGTATTAATCAGAGGAGAAACCGGAACCGGAAAAAGTATTTTTGCCAGGGCCATTCATGAAGAAAGTCCGCGCCGGAAAAACCAGTTTGTATCGATTAGTTGTGCAGCCATACCGGCTCCCCTGCTGGAGTCAGAACTTTTCGGTTATGAGGAAGGAGCTTTTACCGGGGCGAAAAAAGGCGGCAAGCCGGGTAAATTTGAACTTGCCCATGGTGGGACGATTTTTCTTGATGAAATAGGTGATATGCCCCTTGATTTTCAGGTTAAGTTGCTACATGTTATAGAGAATAAGAGTATTGCCCGGATTGGCGGGGTCTCTTTTCGCGATGTAGATGTTAGGATTATTGCTGCTACCAACCGCGATCTCGAAGATTTAATCAAGGAAGGGAAGTTCAGGGAAGACTTGTATTACCGGATTAATGTGATCCCCTTTACCCTTCCTGTTTTGCGAGAACGAAAAGACGATATTTTGCTTCTAATGCACCATTTCCTGGATTACTATGGGAAGAGGCTTAACAAGAAAATAAACGGCTATAAAGAGGAGGCCAGGGAAGCCTTGTTAGCTTATCCCTGGCCGGGGAACGTTCGGGAGTTGGAAAACGCCATTGAGTATGCTGTGAATATTGAATCAGGTTTTAAAATAAGCAGAAACAGTTTGCCAGATAAGATCAGCAGGTATTACAGCAGCAGCGATACTAGCGGCATAGAAGATTTGTTTTCCCTGGAAAGAAAGGCGATTAAGGCTGCCCTCCAAAAATATGGTAATTCAACCTGGGGAAAGGAAAAAGCTGCTTCCGCTCTTGGTATCAGCAGGGCTACCCTGTACAGGAAACTGAAATCCATTGAACAGGATGTTTCTTAAGATGAGAGGCTGGTTCCGGTTCATTGTCTTTTAAATTAAAATGTAACTTGTGTGAAACCGAAGCCGGGTATTTAACTGCTTTTCGCGGTAAAACTTATTATCACTGCCATAATTGTCAGTCGGTGTTTATGGACCCGGCCGGGCACCTTACCTGTGATGCTGAAAAAATACGCTACGATCAGCATAATAATGATATGAACGATCCCGGTTACCAAAAATTTGTCAAACCCCTGGTGGAAAAGGTTAAAACGGAATGCAATCAAAATGACAAAGGCCTGGATTATGGTGCCGGCCCCGGGCCTGTTGCTGCCGTACTTCTTGAAGAAAGCGGTTACAAGAAGATTAAAAAGTATGATCCGTTTTACTGGCCCGATCATGGAGTTTTACAAGAAAAATATAATTTTATTATTTGCTGTGAAGTAATTGAACACTTTCGCTCTCCTTCGAAAAATTTCTCCTTCCTTCGCTCTCTTTTGTTACCCGGCGGTTCTCTTTACTGCATGACTGTCCTTTATGATGAAAGTATCGATTTTAATAGCTGGTACTATAAAAATGATCCCACCCATGTATTTTTTTATCACCGGAAAACCCTGGAATTAATCAAGCGCCATTTCAATTTCAAAGATTTGTTAATTGAAAACAGGTTAATCTGTTTAAAACTTTGAGCACTCACTTTATTATTTTTTCATTATGACGATATTAAATTGTAGGAAGGTTCTGCTTTGCCCTGTTGATATTGATTGCTCAGGCTGTTTTCCAGTGAACACGGCAGGCTGCCGTGGCCTGGACCATGGATGGAAATGCTCAATTTGTAACCAAAGCAAATGCCGGCAGCTACGTCTCCGTAATTGCCTGCGATGGACGGGCACCGGTCCATAATTTAACATAGCTGAGCAGGCACCATTTATTTGATAGCTAACAGAAGTTGAACCGGATTTGCTAGCAGCACGGAGGTTCTAAAATGAAGCCACTGCGCTTGATTATTGTGGAAGACTCAGAAGACGATACTATATTACTGGTACATAAGCTTGAAAGCGCCGGTTATGAAATTGAATATATCCGGGTTGAAACAGCGGGTGCTTTATCTGAAGCGCTTCAAGATAGAGAATGGGACCTGGTCCTTGCCGATCATGGCCTGCCCCGGTTTAGCGCCCCGGAAGCGCTCACTGTACTTAACAGCAGTGGCAAAGAAGTGCCTTTAATCATTGTTTCCAGCGTTATCGGAGAAGAGGTAGCTGTAGCCGCCATGAAAGCCGGTGCTCATGATTATATAATGAAAGACAACCTTAACCGTCTAGTCCCGGTTGTTGAGAGAGCCCTCCACGATGCAGAGGTGCGGGCGGAAAAAAGGAAAGCGCAGGATGCTCTTAGAGAAAGTGAAGCCCGTTTTCGCCTCCTGGCTGAAAATGCCCAGGACCTGGTTTACCGGGTTCGTCTTTACCCGGAGAGATGTTTTGAATATGTCAGTCCTTCTTCAAAAGAATTGATCGGCTATACCCCGGAAGAACATTATAAGAATCCAAACCTCGCTTTTGAAATAGTGCATCCCGATGATTATCAGCTTTTGGAAGCTATTTCAAACAACGAGATTAAAGGATCGGAACCAATAGTCCTGCGATGGTTACATAAAGAAGGTTCGGTAGTCTGGATCGAGCAACGTAACGTGCCGGTTTACGATGAAGACGGAAAGTTACTGGCCATAGAGGGAATAGCCCGTGATGTAACTGAAAGGGTCTTAAGCGAAAAACGGCTTAAAGAAAGCCATGCCCGGATTAAAGCACTTTCAAACCGTATTCTTGAAGCGATGGAAGAAGAAAGAGCCAGGTTGGCCCGGGAGCTGCATGACGAACTTGGACAGGCCTTAACTGCTGTTAAACTTGATTTGCAGCTGCTTAGAGAACAAATTCCGGCGATCAGGGGACATGAAAATAAATTTAACCAGACCCTGGAATTAGTTGACTATACAATTAACCTGGTTCGCCGCCAGTCGACATCATTGCGTCCGCCGGCGCTTGACGACATGGGTCTTTTACCGGCTATAAATGAGATGGTCAAGGGATTTGAAAAACGAACCGGAATCAATGCTGATATTAAAGCAGACGGGTTTTCGAAAAGGCTGCCCCAACCGGTGGAAACCGCACTTTACCGCTGTATCCAGGAATCATTGACCAATGTTGCCAGGCATGCTAATGCGAACAATATAAGCGTGGAATTGAAAGAAAAAAGAGGGGAGTTTCTGGTCAGCGTTGCCGATGATGGGGTTGGATTTGAACCTTCAATGCAGCAAATATCAAGCGGAAGCATCGGTTTAACCGGTATGCAGGAAAGGGTTAAATTGCTGGCCGGTGAAATGAAGTTGGAATCGGCAATTGGCCGGGGCACCAGTATTTTAATTAGAATACCCTGGAAAGGCTTGTTTAATGGGGAGGAAGCAAAATGAAAATTCTGCTGGCAGATGATCACACCATAGTCCGCCAGGGACTTCGCTCACTTCTTGAGGTTAAGGCAAAAGTGGAAGTGGTCGGAGAGGCTGATGATGGTAGACAAGCCCTGGCTATGGCCGAAAAACTTAAACCGGAAGCGATTATAATGGATATTGCCATGCCCGGGTTAAATGGACTCGAAGCCTTGCAGCAGCTAAAATCAACGATGCCTGATATTAAGGTGGTTATTCTATCAATGCACGTGGAAGAGAACTATGTGACCAGGGCTTTGCGAAGCGGAGCCTCGGGTTTTGTTTATAAAGGATCTGCTTTTGATGACCTGGTGCTGGCCATAAAAGCTGTGAGTGACGGAGAAGTATTTCTTAGTTCGGCTGCATCACAGGTACTGGTCAATGGTTTTTTGCAAACCTCTGCGGAGCAAAAACAGGAACAGGACAAGTTTGACCGATTAACCCCAAGGGAAAGAGAAATTATACAGCTTTTCGCGGAGGGTAAAACCCGTCCTCAAATATCTAAGACGTTGTCCATAAGTGTAAAAACTGTAGACCGGCACAAAGAAAATCTTAAAGACAAGTTAGATCTTACTAACGATGAAGAAATTGTCCGGATAGCAAAAAAAATGGGTTTAACCGGCCAATAACTACCACCTCATGTTTTGTATTCAAAATAATCTAAGGTAGAAATAATGTTCTTTTAATTTCTGCTCCATACTCTAAATCTAAACGGCTTTAAGCTGCAATATATTGACTAATATTGTCATTATATGGGATATAGCTTAATTTGGGGAGTTTTTATAAAAAAAATGGGGACATGTTAAGCGGTTTATGGGGAGGTTCCCCATAGAATTTTTTAGCTTGAGGAAATATTATTTATTAAAGTAAAAAATATAATTCCAGGTGGATTATTTATGGAACAAAACGGTTATTTCACGCTATTAGTGGTAGATTCAAACAAAAATTTCCGGGAATCAGCGCAATTGTATTTACAAGCAAACAATCTGGTTGAAAGAGTTGATACTGTATCAGGCATTGATGAGGCCTTATTTGCTGCCGGCAGGCTGCAGCCTGACTTCATCCTTGTTGACAGTTCATTTCTTTTGGAAAAAGGTAGTTTTATATATGAACTAAGAAATATAAAACGCCTGATTCCGGAGGTAAGAATTATCGTGTTGACTCTTTTTCGGGATCATCTCGGTTGTGCTGATTTACCTGAAGCGGAACTTATCAATGAATTTGTTTCCAAGGAAAATTTTGCCGGCAGGTTGGAAACAATTATTAGCCGGGAATTAGAGCGGAAATCGGGGTTTTTAAAAAAGTAAGTTAAGGATGGTGGTTTAAGAAATATTAAGTACAGGATAGTATGCTGGAAAGGTATGGACAGGTTAAATATTTCCATTTGGCCATTTTGACACATGATGAAAAACTTTGTTTCTGTTCAGCCATAATAAGGCTATAAATTAAAATGCCTGCAATGAAAATTCTGTTCCCCTGAGTTTTCATTGCAGGACTGCCGGGGCTTACATAAAACAGGCTGAAGAGTTACAAAAAACTCAATTAAAAAGTTAAGGAGGTATTTAAGACATGAATTTAAGGGTGAAGCTAATTCTTTTTTTCCTCTTGGTAGGCATAATCCCGGTTGCGGTAGTTGGTTTGCTAAGCAATAATATTGCCTCGCAAAATATTGAAGATGAAGTTTTTGCAGGCCTGAGTATGTACGGCGGTTTGACCGACGAGCAGGTGCAAGATTTCTTTGATGAAAGAATTGCCGACGGCAGGGTGATAGCCAACACCAGGGATGTTTATGAAAGCATGAACATATATTACGGCCAGGATGAAGAAATTGTGGTTGAAGGAGAAGATGGAGAAGAAATAACAATTGAAGTTGGCGAGGACTGGGAAGAGCGTAAAGAACACCTTGATTATTTAATTCCTTTATTTGCCGAAGAATACGAGTTTGATCAAGTATTCATTACCGATACAGAGGGCCTGGTCGTTTATGATTCTATCGACCAGGTTGAAGGAGCCGATATTTCTGGCCGGGATTACGTCCAGGGAGCGCTGGAAGGTAATCCTACCTGGTCTGAGCTTTTCTATTCCGATGTGATCAATGAAAACTGTATTGTTTTAAGCACCCCGATTTACAGTGAAGGTATGAGCGGAGACTTAGTAGGCACAATTAACATTTTATTCCAGGATCAATACATAGCAGACTTTATCCATGAAGGGCTACATGAACTGGGTGAAACCGCCGATGCTTACCTGATCGATGCCAGCGGACTGTTGCACACAAACACCCTTTTAGGCGATTACCAGGAAGGGGCAGTCCTGCAGGAAAGTATCAACACTGAGGCGGTGGAAATGCTTTCCGGGCCTATCCGGGAGGGAAGCATGGATTACCATGATTACGATGAATATCCCGACTACCTCGGCAATATGGTTTTAGGTGCCCTCCAGGTGACCACGCTCGGCGATCAACCGGTCGGTCTTATAGTAGAAATAGATTCCGATGAGGCTTTCGCCGGGGTAAACCAGATGCGCACGTTAATGCTTTCTATTATTGGAATCAGTATCGCCGGTGTGGTTGTGCTGGGAATATTTATCGCAAACAGTATTGCCAAACCGGTGCAGGAAGTATCTGAAATAGCCGGTAAAATTGCCGAAGGCGATTTTACGGTAGAAACCAAAATTAACCGGAAGGATGAGATCGGCCAGCTGGGCCAGGCCTTCAACAGCATGAGTGAAAACCTGCGCAGCCTGATCGGCCAGGCCGTGGAAGTGGCCCAGGGCGTAAACAGCGGAAGTGAATCGGTGTCTTCGGCCTCAGAAGAGATGAGCTCTTCTTTGGAGGAAGTTTCTGCTTCTACCAACGAATTTGCCAGCAATGCCCAGAATTTAAGCAGCAATTCTCAGAACATGGCTGAAGCCAATTCCAGGATCATTGAGCAGGCAGAAGATGGTAACCAGGCTATCGAAGAAGCGGTTAACCAGATGCAGGTGATCAATAACCGGGTAAGCGAACTGCAGGAAGTGATTACCGAGGTTGATCAGCGCTCCAACGACATCGGCAAGATTTTGGGAGTGATCACCGATATAGCCGACCAAACCAACCTGCTTGCCCTCAATGCTGCGATTGAGGCTGCCCGTGCCGGTGAGCAGGGCCGCGGGTTTGCCGTGGTTGCTGAAGAAGTACGCAAGCTCGCTGAACAGTCCGCCGATGCCGCCAAGGAAATCGGGGATTTGATCAACTCAACCCAGGAAGAAAGCAAGAAAGCCCTGGAAAGCATGACCGAAGGGGTTAAAGACGTGGAATCAGGAACCGAAGTAGTCTCGAAGACCGGTTCCACCTTTAATGAAATTCTTGATGCTGTTAAAGGTATTTCAAAGCAAGTTGAAGAAACTGCTTCGGCAGCTGAAGAATTAAGTTCCGGAAGTGAAGAAATGGCGGCTTCCATCGAAGAACAATCTTCTACCATGGAGGAAATGGCTGCCACTGCAGAAGAGCTAAGGGCTTCATCTGAAAAGCTGTCCCAGGAGCTAAACAAATTTAAGTACCAGTGATAGAATAAAACAAGCAGGTTTTATTTTAAGCGGGAAGGGGGGGGGTGAATAAACCCGCCTTCCTGCCGGGTTGCTGAATGCCGGGCTATGCGGTTTGCCAATAAAGGATAAGGAGGTATTCATAAATGGCGGATAATACTAAAGAAGGGGAAACTCAACTGGTTGTTTTTATGATGAATGAGGAAGAGTTTGCCTGCGATATAAACAACGTGCGCGAAGTTGTTAAAATGCTCAAAGTTACTCCCCTGCCCAGCTCCATTAATTTTGTTGAAGGAGTAATCAATATGCGCGGGGAAGTTATACCCGTAATAGACCTGCGTAAAAGATTTGGTCTTGCAGAAGGAGAACGGACAGACGCCAACCGGATCATCATTGCTGAAATGGACGATAAAATGTTTGGATTGATTGTCGATGCAGTAAGTGAAGTTGCCCGTCTGCCAAATGAGCAGATTCAAGAAGCACCCGACCAGGTTGCCGGCGGACGAACAGATTTGATTAAGGGCGTTGGCAAAATCGATGACAGGATGATTATTATTTTAGATATCGAACATATATTAAGCACTGATGAGCAATTTGCCCTTGATGAAATATCGCGGACAGGCCGCGAACTTATAGACAATTAACCTTTAAACCCGGGAGGCGGAATAATTATTTTTCCGCCTCCTATGACTGATCAAAAAAACTTCTTTCTTTCCACGGTTTGCTATTGGCTTTACCATGAAATTAATGTAATATTGCAGGTGGCTTAATGCAATTTAAATCCTTGATTATTTGATTGAGTGGTTGATGAGCCTGGCACCTGTATAAGCTTATTTTCAAGGAATTCACAGGAGGATCTTTAATGCCTCTGCTCAGGGTAATAATAGTAGAAGATTCTGACGACGACATGCTCTTGCTGCTTAGAGCTTTAAAAAAAGGTGGATATGAACCGGTTTATACCCGCGTGGAAACCAGGGAACAGCTTTTGGAGGCGCTGAGTGATGAGCGCTGGGAGTTAATCATATCCGATCACGCCATGCCTAAATTTAGTGCACCCGAAGCCCTGGAAGTTCTAAAAGAAAGTGGTCGTGATTTACCGTTCATTATTGTTTCAGGAACTATCGGGGAAGATGTGGCTGTGGAAGCAATGAAAGCCGGAGCTCATGATTATATCATGAAAGATAATTTGACCCGGCTAGCTCCTGCAGTAGCCCGAGAACTGAGGGATGCCGAGATCCGCAAAGAGCGAGAGCGTTACCAGGAACAGTTAAAATTTTTGAGTATTCATGATCAGTTAACCGGCCTTTATAATCGCACTTATTTTGAAAATGAACTTAAACGGCTTGAAGGAGCCAGGGAATATCCGGTTATGCTCCTTTCAGCCGACCTGGACGGCCTTAAATTGATCAACAATACCATGGGACAAAAAGAGGGAGATCGAGTGCTTAAGGTTTGTGCTGAACTGTTGCAAAAACCCCTGCGCAAAGGTGATATTTTAGCCAGGGTTGGCGGCGATGAGTTCGTTGCTGTTATGCCCCGTGCGGCTGATCTGGATGGTAGAAAACTCACGTCTGTGATTAAGGAAGGAGTTGATCAATACAACCGAAATAACGATAACTTCCCCATCCATATATCTTTGGGATATGCTTTAAGCTATAATCAATCACAAACCTTGGAGGAAGTATATAAAAACGCAGCCAACAATATGCTGCTCGATAAAGAAAAACGCAGCGAAAGTACTTCTGACCAGGTAGTTAAAGCCCTGCTTGCAGCTCTGGCCGAACGCGATTATATTACCAACGGTCATGCGGATCGCCTCCAGGAATTGTGCCTTAAAATGGGAGAGAAGGTAGGGTTGGAGCAAAACCGCCTTAACGCCCTCTCTGTATTTGCCCAGGTTCATGATTTAGGCAAAGTGGGTATTCCTGATCATATATTATTTAAAAAGGGAGACCTTACAGATGAAGAATGGGAAATAATGAGACAGCATCCTGAAAAGGGATACCGTATTGCCCAGGCTTCTCCCGATCTGATCCATATAGCAGATTTGATTTTGCGTCACCATGAAAAATGGAACGGTAAAGGGTATCCTCTTGGCTTGAAAGGTGAAGAAATCCCCCTTGAGTGCCGTATCCTCTCCATTGTTGATGCCTATGATGCCATGACCAACGATCGTCCTTACCGTAAAGCTAAAACCAGGGCTGAAGCCCTGGAAGAGCTTAAGAACTGTGCCGGAGTTCAATTTGACCCGGGGCTTGTTGAAATATTTTTTGAAATCATTTAAGCAACATTTCAGCTGGTTGGTTCAATTTAACCAGGTCAAGCCGGACCTGTTTTGAAACGGATGCTAATTTCAGCTGTTGACACAGGATGTTAGATATTGGTAAAATAATACTGCACATTTACGGGTAATTAATTAATCGATTTTATTACATCAGTAAGGGGAGGAGGAAAAAATGTTTAAGCGCATAATAATTGTGGCAGCAACAGTAGTAGCCTTACTGGTATTTTCCGTAACGGCAGTGGCAAGTCCCCCTTTGAACGGCATTGAGCTTCCCGGAAATGCTGATGTGCCGCCTCAGGCAGAAAAACCTTATAAAAATCCGATGGATGTTCCCGGGATTAAGTAGGGACTCTATGCTTTAGAAAGCTTAATTAAAAAGGCAATGTTTTTTCAAGCTCACGTTAATAAAGTTGAGTGTGTTGCTTGCAGTTTTTTACGTACTTTTTTGGTGTCTGCTCAGCCATGCTGTATTTCGGGCAGGGGACATTTTTATTCCCATTATTTGTTTTCCTGGGGTAAATCAGGGTAAACTTCGCATTCTGCTTTTAAAAAAGCTTCTACAGCACCAGGTGAGAATTGAGTCCCCTTTTTTTCTTCTAACTCTTTTAAAGCAAAGTCCCGGTCCAGGGCTTTTCTGTAAGGCCTATCAGAGGTCATGGCATCATATGCATCTACAATAGATAATATTTGAGCTTCCGGCAGGATATTGTTTCCAGATAATCCCAGGGGATAACCGGTACCATCATGGCGCTCATGATGCTGATAAACAATATTTGCCACCTTTTTAAAGAAAGATCTTTTAAGGTGATCAAGGATAAGGTCCCTTCCAAGGCGTGGATGTTGTTTTATTAACTTCCATTCTTCTTCATCCAGTTTACCGGGTTTGTTCAATATTTCTGCGGGTATTTCTGCTTTTCCGATATCATGGAGGGCTGAAGCGTAATCCAGGGCGAATAGCTGGTCATCATTTAATTCTAAAATTTCCCCGGTACGCCTGGAAAGTTTTTGTAACCGCAGGCAGTGTTTTTCAGTTTGCTGGTCTCTTTTTTCCACCTTCCGGCTTAATGATAATAATTCACGGATTTGTTTTTGATGATCCTCGAAAGCAGGGGCTGTTGTGACATATAAAAAGGTACAGTCGGTTTTTGTTTTGAAATACACCTCATCGGTTAAGTTTTGCACTGTAATGGAAGATCCCGGATACAGGGTGTTATCATTTTCGCTTTGAACTAATTCGCCCTCCATCAGGTAGTAGAATTCGAAACAATTGCCTTCTCCCCAGAGACGAATGACATTGTTAGCAGTAATATGCTGCCTGATAATTTCCAGTTCACCACTTTTTGCCAGTAAATAAAACTGAATATTTTCCTTGCCGGTCTTTTCAAGGTAATCGTCTATTTTGTTAACCATCAAAGGTGGGTAAAGCTGGGTAAGCTCCCTGTTTTTTTCATTGGAGCTGTAGATTTGACTTCCTTTGCTTTTTGACAGTTTTAAATTGTTGTCAGCCGCTTCCAGGAGTTCATTTATTTCAGAGCCATCCTCCGGGCAAACTGCAACACCGCCGCTTAATTTAAGGTGGAAGCTTTTATCGTTGACTACAAAAGTTTCTGATTCCAGGTCGCTGCGTATTCTTTTGGCAGTGGTCATGACTTCTTCCTGGTTACTATCCGGAATCAACAGGATAAATTCATCACCGCCATATCTGACAATAGTTTCATGTTCCCTGGTAGTGTTCATTAAAAATTCAGCCATTTGTTTTAAAAGTTTGTCACCGGTGGCATGACCGTAAAGATCGTTATATTCTTTAAAGTTATCAATGTCGAAAAATGCCATCCCAAAGCCTTCCCTGTCCCGGTTATACTTTGCCAGTAATTCGTTCAAACGGTCTTCAAGGTACCGCCTGTTTTTTAAACCGGTTAGTTGATCTTCACGGCTTTGGGCTAAAAGTTCCTTTTTGCTTTGGGAGAAGGAACGGTAGTGGTAATAAATAAAGCAAAAAGATAAAAGGACATATAAAGTTATTGCAGTTATTAATAAGGGTTGATTGGGAATGGTAAATGTCGAGGCCAGGATAATTATCATACCAGGGATGGTAGCAGGCAGCCAGAGCCGGTAAAAATCCTTTTTCTGGTGGGTGTTTCCATGATCTTGTTGCAATTAGATTTACCTCCAGCTTTTTATATAATTTATCATCTATGGATTTTGTTTTATTCACATTATACAATAAATAGAAGCCATTTGTTGCTCGAACATATTTCTACATTACCTTTTAAGTTCCTGCATATATTGGGTTATCCAGAAAATATTGGATATTATGTTAGTGCTCAGCTGAGCAGTTACTAATTTTTAAGAAATACCGTTATCCAACCTGATCCGTTGGTGGCGATGTCTTGAATATCGGTATTATTAAAGGTATAATTATATTCCGGGAATACGGTCAGATTTCTATAATCCGGGAGTAGTTAGGCGTCTGGTGAGCCTCCTGGACTTCAAATCCAGTGGCAGGGCAGCCCCCTGCGGTGGGTTCGATTCCCATCTACTCCCGCCATATTAGA
>Ga0207421_10000810_pt1 | contig 40442 bp, 35 predicted proteins | sample SodLakKL_010_SED_4_FD_187542 | JGI IMG/M metagenome (GOLD analysis project Ga0207421, IMG submission 187542) | Alkaline sediment microbial communities from Lake Tanatar, Kulunda Steppe, Russia - 8KL_010_SED (SPAdes) (version 2) | ecosystem: Environmental > Aquatic > Non-marine Saline and...
CTGAACTTGAATTAATTTATGAAGAAGAAAATTGGAGCGAGGAGATGGAGCCTTACGTGTACAATTACAGTTCAACTGTCGATGGTTATTTAGATCTCTTAGACGGAACCATGAACGTCATAACCGGGATGAGCAGTACGATGCGTTCGGCGGAATTTTTGCCAGAATTGATCGATGAGATGGCTAGGATGACAGTCAGCTTGAGCAGCGAGGAGTTCGACGGCGAAGATCTTGTAGTTAGGAGGATAAGAGCTAGCAGTGGAATGGGACTCGTTCTAATGGATGATTCTGTAGATAGCGAAACTAGAAAGGAGGCTCAGCAGGACTTGATAGACTTAACAGACGAAGTAGCAGAAAACTCAGATACTAAAGTTTACGGTTCCCAGATCATGCTAGAACAGATAAACGATAGTGCGATGAGAAGCATGTATCGTTTACTACCCCTAGCCTTTGTTTTTGTAATAGCCGTGTTGATGCTGGTCTACCGATCTATAATCGAGACTTTGTTGAGTCTTTTATCTCTTGCTATTGCTATCGTCTGGACTTTTGGAGCTGGAGTTCTTTTAGGATACAATTTCAACCCCTTGATAGTGGCTGTTCCTATATTGCTTACAGGACTTATAATTGATTACGGTCTCCACATGGTTATGAGATATCGAGAGGAAAAAGCCAAGGACAAGAACCCTTCCGCTTCCACCCGAATAGCTATAATGACAGTAGGTGGAGCACTTTTACTAACAACTTTCACTACTGCGATTGGATTCCTATCTAATGTGTTTAGCGATCTTCTCGTTATAAGGCAGTTCGGTATATTAGCTGCGATAGGTATATCCTCTAGCCTTATTCTGATGATAGGATTTTTGCCCTCAATTCTACAGATTGTTGAGGAGTGGCGAGGAGAAAAAACGGGGAAAAGGGGTAATAGAAAAAAATACTCAAAGAAAAATAAAAGCGGAAACGAATACATAAAAAAGTTTTTGTCTATATCTAGTATAATCGCCGACGAAAAACCATGGGCGATGATCATAGCTACGCTAATTATCACGATGGTAGCTGGCTACGGAGCAGCGAACGTAGACACGACCTTCAATATCGAAGACTTCCTCCCAGAGGGTGAAACGCAGAGTGAAAACATAGATTATATAAATGCAAATTATAATATAAGCACCTCGACGGTATATATCCTGGTTGAAGGTGATCTCACGGAAAGAGAATTCCTGTATGCCGTTGATCACGTCGAGTTCAATTCAATGGATAACCGTTATATCATGGAAGAGGAGGGCGTGAACTCGCCACTTTCAGTATTACGTGAATATGGAACAGCCACGGTCGGACAGGAGCATTACAATGAAACTCTTGTCGATGCCTTCAGAGAGAGTGATACTGAAGGTAATGGGATTCCGGACAGAAACATAAGAGAACTGTATGATATGCTTTATGAAGCGCCCGAAAGCCGAGATTCGATACAGAACGTTCTGAGCAGGGACGAAGATGGAAATTACGATGCTGCCGTTCTAACTTTCACCGAAAATGAGGAACTAATCAATAGAGATTTAGATAACGCTGCTAGAATGAAGGAGCAGCTAGAAGAAGATTCGGAACCACTGAGAAATATGGGGTACACAACAAAAGTCACAAGCAGTAATATAGTCGGCCAGGAGACCACTGAGGAATTGACCAACACTCAAATGCAATCTCTTACGCTCACAATAATTATTGTCGCGACAATACTGACACTGATATTTTACTCGTCTAAAGATACGAAGATTTTAGGCATTATATCTACATTCCCTGTCACCTTGGTGACTATATGGATTATAGGCACCATGTTCGCCCTCGACGTGCCATTAAACGTGCTTACAGTAACTATCACCGCTTTGACAGTCGGTATGGGGGTCGATTTCAGTATCCATATAGCCCACAGATTTTTGGAAGAGATGGAGGAGGGGAAAGACCTGTTCGAGGCATCACAGGAAACGGTATTGAATACTGGTTCTGCACTCTTCGGCTCTGCGGCTACGACAGTTGGCGCCTTTGGGATCCTTTCGACTTCTAGCATTGTACCTTTAGCCCAATTTGGGTATATCACAGCTATGGCGATCGCTTACAGCTTCATAGTTGCGGTGTTCCTATTACCTTCTGGCTTGATGATATGGGCCAAATTTACGGGTGTGCAGGAAAGGCTGGTCAAAGAAAAAGAGAAAGCTGAAAGGAAAAAGAAAAAAGGGCTACCCACTGTGGAAAAAAGAGAGATAGATGAAGAGATTATAAAGGAGAGATTACCCGTGCTTTCTGCAAGGAGATCCTACAGAGAAAACCCTAGATCAGAAAAGGAAGATCTACCGGTACTTAGGACCAGGAAGACTGAAGATTGAATTCACTGAGAAGATGCTGAAACTTTATTTAACTCGGGAAGATCAGGAGGTTTCAGAGGAGTTCCGCATTCAGGACACTCCTTAGAGTCTATAGGAATGATCTCACCACAGTTTTCACACACACCCTCCTTAGGTCTGCTCTTTTCACTTTCTTCCGCTGTGGAAGTTAGCTTTTGTCCGATAAAGAATGCTATTATCAAACCTAGAACAGCAATAACTATCCATTCTGTTTTTAGCTCGAACTCCTCGCTTTCGAATTCAGCGGTTATTTCGTGATCTTCTGTTATCTCGATTACAGCTAGGGTTGAGTCGGGATCATCTATTGTTTCGATGTCTCCACTCCATCCTGTGAATTCATATCCATCTTCAACTTCGACTTCAAGTATAACTTCGTCTTCAAATTCGTGTACGGAATTCAATTCTTCGGGTCGGATTATTTCACCTTTGTCCTCGTCATCTAACTCCACAGATAGTTCGTAGTGTTTCTTTTCAAACTCTGCGGTGATATCGTAGTCATCTTCCATCGTCAGCTCCGTGATCCTTGATTCTGGAGATTTTATGGTATCTATATCGCCGGTCCATTCCTTGAATTCGTAGTTCTCATCGGCTTCGGCTTCTATCACGACCTTTTCTTCTTGCTCAAAGCCGAAATCCCCTTCACCGGGCTGTATAACTCTACCTTCTCCGTCAACATCTATCGAGAGTTCGTAATAGTCCTCTTCGAACTCAGCAGTTATCTCGTAATCGTCTTCTATCACCATCGTGGCGAGTTCTGATTCTGGTTTATCTATGTTTTCTATGTCTCCGGTCCACTCAACGAAGGTGTAATTCTCATCAGCTTCAACTTCAAGGATCGTTTCGTTTCCGTGCTCGTAATCGAAATCTCCTTCCCCAGGTCTGAGCACTTCACCTTCTCCATCTACGTCTATGGTTAGAGTGTGCATCTCGGTTTCAAATTCTGCTGTGATATCGTAATCGTCTTCCATCTCTATGATGGTCAGTTCAGAGTCAGTATCTTCTATGTTTTCAGTGTCTCCTGTCCATTCCAAAAAGGCGTGATTCTCATCAGCTTCAGCCTCTATAACCACACTTTCTCCATGTTCATATTCGAGATTAACTCCGATAGGTCTTACGATTTCGCCCTCCCCGTCTACATCTATCTCCAGTTCGTGGGTTTCCTTTTCGAATTCAGCCGTTATCGTATAATTGTCCTCCATATCCACCTGTGTGGTCTTAGAGTCAGTACTTTGTACATTTTCAATGTCTCCGGTCCACTCAACAAATTCGTAATTATCGTCAGGATCGGCCTCTAAAACAACAGTGGTCTCCTCATCATATCTATTCACATCATCTTCCGGCTGAATCACCTCGCCGCCCTCTGTCGACATGACGATCAGATGATATTCAACATTTGATGCTTCCGCAGTACCGAATGATACAGTAAAAGAGGCTGTGATGAGCATGATCATCAGACATATCTGAAATATTCTTTTGTCCAACATGTTTATCCCTCAAATCCAATTGACTGTTTACTTGTTACACTACTTATATTTATAAGTTTTTTTTCTAAATACAAAATTCAGATTAAATCTTGAATACTAGAAATTCAAAGAGATATAACAGAAATCAATATTTATCACCCCCTTTATGAGTGAAAAGAGGTCAGAATGGATGGGTAAATACATCGCACTCGTAGGGAAAGAGTTTCCTAACGCTGTAAACAGTCTTTGGGCTGTACTTAGGCAAGAAAGATTCGAACCGGAAGAACTGTACATAGTTTTTGAAGAAGAGAGTGGAAAAACAGAAAGCCTGAAAGATGATCTTGAACAGGTTCTAAAAAATTATGATCTAGATTGTTCGGTTGAATCATATATATTAGACGAAATGAAAGATGTCAGACAGATGATCGACGGTCACACCGATGATGAAAAAAATACAGTTGCTTTAGATATCAGTGCCGCTTCCAAACTAAGAACTGCTGAAGTCCTCATTGATAAGGGATGCGATCTGTTCGATCATATATTTTACCTGGAAATATCCGGTTCAGAGAGATCCTTCCCTCTCCCTACTATAGAAAAGAATAAACTCAATTTGAAAGATCTGCGGAATGAACTAACAGAGGTGAGGTAGATGGAGAAGATATTCACCAAGAGAGAACTGATGCTATTTTTAAACCATATCCGTGATGAAGGACTTTCTAGTTTTGAAGTAAGAGAGCCGTATTTCGATAATAGATTATTAAAAGTCGATCTGAAAGAAGAAAAATATGAAGTGGAATTGACCGGGAAAGATGATTATGAAATAAAGATATCGAAGGACGAATATTGGGATAAAACCGAGATACCCGGCTTCAAAGAGTATAAAGAATGTTTGATCTCTTCAGGCTTTGTAGAGTATGGAAATTGGGATGATTTTAAGACCTGGGCAAGATCTCTCTACCAAAATGAGAAGGATCCAGGCCTGTCCAGCGAATCTGTGTTCTTGACAATTGATACGAATCTGGCATACTATAGATTCATCTCTAGAAAATTTCCGTTAGAATACGACGATATAACCATAGAAGCATACGACTTCGATTATCTACTCAGTTCGATAGTGGAGAGCGAGATAGACCATCATATCAAAGACAAATACGACGATTCAGACCTGAAGATGATGGGGATGCACACCGAGATAGGAGACGTTAGGTATAAATTCAGAAACCGCGGCAGATTCGAGACAAGGAAATCGAAATTTGCGACGGAAGAACTCAATCACCTTAGAGGTGAACTCAACTCCGCAAGGGTAAAAGCTAGAGGCTCTAAAACCGATTCAGAGAGGAACGATATATTGATAGTTGAATCTCTAGAAGAGTTCTGCTGGGACAAAAATATCGACGTAGCACTGATATCTACTGACAGGAACATGGGGAATCATTCGGAAAATGCCGAGATTGCGTACTTCGTGCTTGAGATGCCCCACAGCATACCAAAAAGAAAAGAAGTGGGACCTGAGATAGTTTTGAACCTTCTTCATGATATGGCTCTGTTTTATGGGATGGTCAAGATACCCGAGTTGAGCACCGATCTTTTCGGTATATGGGGCGGAAAAAAAGACGAGCACTACCGCACCGAAAGTGTGAAAGCTTGGGTTAATCCCGGGTCACCGATAGAATCTCAAGTCAAGAGAGAGATGAAGATAATGGATTCTTTACAGATATTCTCCTAGCTCAACCGTAACGCCACTCGGGGCCTTCCTCAGAATCCTCCACTTTCACGCCCATTTCGTCCAATCTATCTCTAATATCGTCTGCTATCTCGTATACTCCTTTATCTCTCAAGTTTTCTCGTATTTCCAATAATAACTCTATGAACTTTTCCGACCCTGCTTCGTCGCTGTCCTTTTTCCTTTTTTCTTCAAGCTTCAATCCCAAGATCCTGCCCAGCTCCTTCAAAGTATCTGCAGCCTCTTCAAGGATCGATTTTTTATTGTCTAACTTTTTATTTATTTTTTTGCTGAATTCTATCAATTTGCTCATCGCTAGAGGAGTGTTCAGATCGTCATCCATCGCATTTTCAAACTCTTCCTTTATCCAATCTATATCATCGCTCAGATCTGTTTTTTCTCCTCCGTCCGCTTTGTCAATTTCGTCTAAAGTCCTGTAAAATCTCTCCAATTTCTTTTCACTCTCTTCTAAGGATTTAAAGCTGAAATCACTCTGAGAGCGGTAATGGATGCTGGCAAAGAAAGTTCTAACAGTCTCCCCATCATATCTTTCCAACAAATCAGAAACGGTGTAAAAATTCCCTTTGCTTTTGGACATCTTTTCTCCTTCAACTGTGATGTGTTCGCTGTGGAGCCAATACTTAACGGGCTCTTCATCCATATCTTCCATGGCCATGTTCTGGGCTCTCTCATTAGGATGATGGGGGAATATGTGATCTACTCCACCAGAATGTATATCGAACTTTCCCCCCAAGTATTTGGCCCCCATAACGCTACATTCTAGATGCCATCCCGGATACCCTTCACTCCATGGAGAAGGCCATTTCATTATATGAGAAGGATCGGCTTTGATCCATAGTGCAAAATCAAAAGGTGATTTTTTCTCTTGAAGTTCCTCTTCAGAGACCCGTCCTCCCGCTCCCGTTTCTAGGTCTTTTAAAGTCCGTCCTCCAAGTTTTGGATAATCGTGGTCCTTCTCGAACTTTTTGACGTCAAAATAGACTGTGCCGTTCCTTTCGTAGGCGTAGCCGTTCTTCTTTATGTCTTTAACGGCCTCTATCATCTCGATCATGTGGCCCGTAGCTCTAGGATTCACATTATGTCTCTTCATATTCAATTCGTCCATCTCTTTGTACCATTTTCTAACCTGCTCAGTAACAAGCTCCATGGGCTCCAATTTTCTCTCTTTTGCGGCTTTCTCTACTTTATCCTCTCCCTCATCAGCATCATCAGTCAGATGGCCTACATCGGTGATATTCATCACGTGAAAAACATCATAACCTTTCCATTCGAGGTATCGACTCAAAATATCCCATGCAGCGTAAGTTTTAGCGTTCCCAACGTGCATGTCATCGTATATGGTCTGTCCGCAAGAATAGATATTGACTTCCCCTTCCTCTATCGGTTGGAATTCTTCCTTCTGATTCGTCAAAGTATTGTATAGCTTAAGAGTCATATAATATCATGAGTTGGATGTAAATATTTCAACCTTGTGTTTCCTATTCACAACAACGGATATTCTCTCAAGGTCTGTAAGTCATTCTTGTAGGACTCTCTTATATCATCCCATCCTAGCCGGAGCATAACCAATCTCTCTAAGCCCAAGCCCCATGCTATTACCGGATCTTCAATACCGTGGGGTTGCAAAACTTCTCTTCTAAATAAACCGGCAGCGCCCATCTCAAGGTAATCGCCTTTCCATTTTGCGAACACTTCAAGGCTGGGTTCAGTGAAAGGAAAATAACCTGGTCTCACCTTAACGTCTTTAAAACCCATCTTACTATAGAACTTTTTCATAAGACCTATCAGCATATTCAGATTAGCGTTCTCTTCCATCACTATGCCTTCTATCTGACCGAATTCGGACAAATGTGTAGCGTCGGGCTTCTCGCTCCGGTAGTTCCAGTCTACAGAGAAAGCTTTCACCGGAGGCTCAGGATTTTCAGAGAGGTGCTTGATACTAGCTACTGTAGTATGGGTTCGAAGGACAGCCTTTTTCGCTTCCTCTTCACTCCACTCATACTGCCATCCTTTAGATCGTGTATCTCCGCCGTTTTCATGAACTTCTTTGACTGCCTCGATCGTCTCTTCGCTTCCACTGATATCTAATTTCTTCGGAGTCTTCATATAGAAGGTATCCTGCATATCTCTAGCAGGATGATCCTGAGGAATGAACAGAGCGTCCATATTCCAAAAAGTCGGTTGAATTATATCGTACTTTATCTCTTCGAACCCCATCTCAATAAAGGCTTGTCTCACTTTTTCTATTTCCTTTTTAATTGGATGTCTTTTTCCACCAAATTCTTTCGGCGCATAGGCTTTAACGTCATAAGGTCTCACCCTAGCTTTTTTCCAAGCGCCAGTTCTTAAAATTTCGGGAGTCAGTTGATTTATCTGAGTTTTTAATTCGATCCCTTTTTCTAGTTCTTTTCTACCTTTTTCAGTAACTCTAACTGTTCTGGTCACTTCTCTATCTTCTTTCAATATCTCCTTCCTCGACATCAGGTTATTCACGGTATACTTATCTACTTCATCTTCCGATAACCTTTCTTCTTTACCAAGACGTCTTATCAGCTCCTCGTCTTTTCCCTTCTTTTTGACCGCTTCTCTCCCTCTTTTCGTGATCTTGAGGTATGATTCTCCTTCTTCTTTGACGATATCGGCCCAGTTCTTGTCTTTCAACCAACCCAAAGCTATACCGACCTTGTTCTTGTTCAGATCACTGTCTTCCTGTAGTTCTGCTACGCTGCACTTTCCTCCTTTCTTATCTAAGAACTTGAGTGCTTTTCTTTCGGGAAGATCCCTTTTTGCAAGACTTTTCTTGGCTAGAGAATAATAATGAGTGACATCCTCTTCGACCTCGACCATATCCTTTGATTCCAGCCAAGAGACGGCGTTCATGACTTTTACTTTTTCCTCAAAATCACCCTCTTCCATTATCTCTTCCGGAGAAGCGACTCCGTTCAGCTCCTCTAAAGCCAACAAAGTCTTTTTCTCCAGGTGGCTGAGTTCTCCAGAGGTATCTTCAGTTCCGTTCTCTTCAGGATTTCCTGACATCTTAAACAACCGAAGGACAAACGCATAAATATATGTTTTTGTCAATCTAGCTTTTCAATCTTTTTCCTGAGATGGATCCCTGTTCGTCAAAAAAGCAAAAATTGAAGGGATTATAACAGACCCGAAGATAACAATGAAAATGAAGATTAATGCAAACAAGGGCGAGTAGACATCCCCTATAGGTTCGGGTTCGACCCATATTTCCTTTGACATACTATCTATCGGTTCCTCTAAATCTACAACCTCTGGAATCAACAAGGCAGAGATGCTATTACTACCACCTTGTGCCGTCCAGTTAAAGTCGATGGTTTTTTCGTCGTTCTCATCTATTGATACCTGTTTCTCTGAGATGTTCTGCTCTAACCTTAGATTCACCAACCTGATAGTAAGATCTGTAATCGGAAAGGATTCGTTATTTCTTAGGGTAACAAAGATCGTAATATTTTCTCCTTCTTTAGGTTCGCTTTGGGAGAAAGTCAGGTTAGTGATAGTTACATCGGGTAATTGCTGTTCTGTCCTCTCCAACTCAAAATCAGAAGAATTACTCATTAGCGATGAAAATAAGAGGATCATGACCACCAATAAGACGAAAACACTCATCGTTCTTCTCATATCTATCATTCCATCCTCCTCCTATTAGCCATAAATACACCTACGGAGAACAGAATTAGAGTGTAGAGAACCATGACGATAAGTCCTGTATAGAAATCAGGAGAGAACTGGCCAGGTTGACCTTCAGGTCCTCCACCTATCGGACCGGCTCCAACGAAGACGTCGGTGATCAATCCTTCGAAGTAAGTTAGAATATACCATGGTTCGACATCAACCAAAAATTGCAGAACGCTGCTTGTTATAGGTAGGATCATCATAAGAGAAAAGAAGCCCAAGAGAGTAGAGGTTATCTTTCTTTTCAATATACTGCTAAAGAAGAAGATAAGACTTACCGCGCTGGTGGTATACACAAGAGCTATAAAGAAGGACTTGAAAAATTCTATACTTATCCCTCCAGTACCATATATACCTATGATCTCCAGAGAGGTTGTCAAGTAATATATTGAAACTACAGCTAAAGTAGGTAAAAGCGCTCCGATATACTTTCCGATGAAGATAGTCGAATGTCTCTGAGGTGTAGAGAACAACAAGAGACCTGTCTTCTCTTCAAACTCTCCTACTACGGAATCACCTGCGAAAAGAGACCCGGAAATTATTATCAGTAGATTTACGAAACTGAGATTTAAATTTGCAAATTCCTCCGCAGTATCTGGGAAACTCGCCCATATCCTTGGGACTATATAAAATATCAATGGAAGTCCTATCGCCAATGCAAATGAGATGATCATCCTTTTCATTCTGAAATGTTTTTTCAACTCGAAAGAAACGGTAAGACAGGTATTCTTCACATCCTCTGAGATGTCTTCCATGATCGATTTCATTTGGGACCACCTCTTTCTCCCACCAGTGAAACGTAAAAGTCCTCCAGATCTGCCTTTTTCGGGCTGTAAGATATGATGTCATAACCTTCTTCTATTGTTCTCCTCAGTATATCTGCGGTCGATGCTGGATCACCTTCTTTTTTCATTATCCTGAACTTAGTTTGATTGATTTTCTCAACTTTATCAATAACTGGGATCTTTTTCAGCTCGTCTAAATCGCTCTCAGATAACTTCTCTAAAAACTCGACTTCGATTAACCGGTACTGTTTCATCACCTGGTCTATCCTTTCCACTGAATCTCTTTCGATCATTTTTCCATCATACAGGAATATAACAGAATCACAGACCTTGCTGACCTCGTCGAGGAGATGGGAACTGAGGAAAACTGTTACGTCCTTTTCTTGGAATCCCTTGATCAGTTCTCTCATCTCTCTAATACCCTCAGGGTCGAGACCTAAAACGGGTTCATCTAGTATCAATATAGATGGTTCATGGAAGATAGATTTTCCTATAGCCAACCTTCTTTCCATCCCTGTACTGAAAGACTCAATTTTCGAATGTCTCCATCCTGATAAATTGACCATCTCAAGTACTTCTTCTATTCGTTGGTCGATCTTTTCCTTCGACATCCGATATACCTTTCCAAAATATGTCAAAACTTCGTTCGGTGTCAAGTAGCCGTACACGCCAGGAACGCCGATCAACGAACCAACATCTTTGAGAGCTTCTTTTGGATATCTGTTAACGTCGATACCATTTATACAAGCTCTACCTGAAGTAGGTTCGATCAGATTTGTCAATATCTTGATGGTAGTTGTCTTACCAGCGCCGTTCGGACCTAGATAACCTACAACTTCTCCTCTCTCTATCTCGAATGAAACATCATCGACAGCGGTGATATTGTTTCCGAACTTTTTTACCAAATTTTCTGTCCTTATCACACAATCTTCCATTTTACAATCCCTTCTTGAATGATGAGTTATATCTCATTGATATATTAAAAAGACTTTCGTATTTATTAGTTTCGGGGGAAACTATATCTTTCGTTCTTTTCCAAGTACATCAACGACATACTCACTCCAAAATACCTACTTCATCTTCTACTTCCTCTATCAGATCTCCTTCGATGATTATATTTCTGGTCTTCTCTATATCATCACTCAGCGAACGGTCTTGCTCCAACGCATCTACATTTTTTCTCAGGTGATCATATGCGATCCTCACTCCTATTCCAGGATTTTTATCATGGAACTCTAGACCCTGGGCAGCTGACATCAGCTCTATAGCTACAACGTTCTCCACGTTCTCTAAAACTTCTTCGGCCTGTCTAGCCGAGATACTGCCCATGCTCACGTGGTCCTCCTGACCAGCGGAAGTAGGTATAGAATCTACACTCGCAGGGTGTGTGAGCACTTTGTTCTCTGAGACCAATGCCGCAGCGGTATATTGTGCGATCATGAAACCAGAATTGACACCCTCTTTTTCTGACAGGAATCTGGGCAGTCCGCTTTCTTCCTCATACATCAACTTATCAGTAGTTCTCTCAGATATGTCTCCGATCTCAGATATTGCAGAAGCCAGGTAGTCGAGTGCTAGAGCAACAGGTTGACCGTGGAAGTTGCCACCCGAGATAACATCCCCGTCAGGAAATACTAGAGGGTTATCATTAGCTGAGTTCATCTCGATCTTTAGGACCTTTTCAACGTAACTCAGCGCATCTTTGGTCGCGCCATAGACCTGCGGCATGCATCTTAGAGTGTAGGGATCCTGAACTTTATCACAGTCCTTGTGAGATTCTATTATCTCACTGTTGTTGGTCAATTTTCTTAAATTCTCGGCACACTCGATCTGTCCTTGGTGTGGTCTGATCTGATGTATCCTACAATCGAACACTGCATCGGTCCCTTCAAGAGCCTCTAAACTCATCGCACCTGCTATCTGAGCAGCTTTCAACAATCTCTTACCGTCATGGACGATCAATGCTCCTATCCCGGTCATAACTTGCGTTCCATTGACGAGGGCAAGCCCCTCTTTTGCCTTGAGTTCTACAGGTTTTAAACCCGCTCGATTCAAGGCTTCTTCTCCCGATAATTTCTCACCGTCATAGAATGCTTCTCCTTCTCCCATCAATACCAAGCTCATATGAGCCAACGGAGCAAGATCTCCAGAGGCGCCAACGCTTCCTTTGCAAGGCATTACCGGGTGTATACCTTCGTTCAACATGTCAACCAAGAGTTCGATCACCTTCAACCTTATTCCACTGTATCCCTTGACCAAAGTGTTAGCTCTGAGCAAAATCGTGGCTCTTACCACATCTTCGGCTAAAGGCTCTCCCACACCGCTGGCGTGACTTCTTATCAGGTTCTTCTGCAGTTGCTGTGTTTTTTCATTTTCTATTTTAACATTAGCTAGATCCCCAAAACCTGTGTTTATTCCATATACGTCTTCATCTCCCTCTAGTTTATCTTCTACAACTTTTCTAGACCTTTCAATCTTCTCTTTGCAGACCTCTGCTATTTCGACTCTTTCATCTCTTCGAGAGACATCGTGAACATCTTTTATCGAGAGATTCTCTCCATCTACATATATTGACATATTATCACTTCAATCCAAGGTCACACCTTTCTGGCCTTGGTAGTTTCCAGATCTTTCTGAGTATCTTTTGGAACTATCCTCGCTCAACAGGTGAAACACCAGTTGGGCGAAGGTATCCTCTATAGGTATCTCTACTTCTTGATATGAGTTGAAGGCACTCAGAGTCAGAGTACCTTCAAATCCAGCATCTATCATACCAAAGGAAGATATCACACCTTTCCTAGCCCAAGTGGTCCTGATCCAAAGTTCTCCAGCTAGGTTCGAAGGAAACTCGACATATTCTTTTGTGGAAACTGCGAACCAAGACCCCTTCGGTACTACGGCGTGACCTTTACTTTGAGGTTTTCGCTCTTCTACCGCGACCTCCTCTATGGTTAGATCATACCCATTAGGAGTTAGGTTATCTTCGTCAAACCCTTTGATCGAGAGTTCACCTTTTTCCATCAGACCTTTTATCTGAGAATCGGAAAGTATCATTTTATCTGAACCAACCTGTTTATTTCTTAAATACCTACAATTATTTAGGATTTAGGAGTCGGAGAAAATTAGTTATATGCTCTTTAATTTCATGGGTCGATGGGCCAAGAGTCAAAGGTGGAGGCAAAGAATTTCCTCGTTCTACTTATAGCGGTAGTAATGTGGGGTTCAACCTTCCCTGCTATAAAGATAGCCTTGGGCGACATACAGCCGATCACTCTTGGTCTTTTCAGGGCGATATTTGGCTTGATACCTATAGTTGTTTTCACCTTATGGAGAATCGGCTTTAGGAAAACCATGAAGCCTGCTAAGGAAAATTTTTTGATCTTTGTAGGAATAGCTTTAACACAATTTTATCTTCCTTTAGTCTCTCAAAACGTCGGCATGACCTTGATGCATCCTGAGACAGCAGCTTCCATGAGTGCTCTTCTTCAGGCTACCGCTCCTATATTCACAATTTTTTTATCCGCTCTATTTTTGGGTGAATATATAGGTGTGAAGAAAGCTGGTGGAACAGCGATAGCTTTGTCTGGAACCGTTATGTTGGTCACGAGAGGCGGAGTTGTTCTCCGAGGGATGACTTTGATAGGAAATCTTATGCTCCTAGGAAGTGCGATCTTCTACGCAATTTCTGGGCTTCTAGTCAAAAAAGCTCTCGATAGTTACAATCCTCTAAGCATACTCTCTGTTTCTCTCATAATTTCCGTGATACTCTTTCTTCCTACGACATTTTTTTTAGAGGATACAACACATGTGTTCAGAATACCTAGTAGTTCATGGGCTCTCGCGATCTATCTCGGTCTTTTCGCAAATGGGATAGTGCTTCTCCTATGGTATTATGTTTTGAGGACAAAAGAACTATCAAAACAGATTTTGTTCGTATATCTAATCCCATTCTTTGGTATCATTTTTTCCTATCTTTTTGCGGACGAGACCATAACTATTCAGACCTTTATATTTGGGGCTGTGATCTTGATCGGAATCACGATAGCGCAGTACGAGAAGAGAGTTAAAGCTGAGGAAAGCTAGTGTGAAGGGTGATGTACGAAAGGATCTGTGATCTGATATCGATGAAGGAATGTTAGATCTTTTTAAAGGCTATACAAATTCCTGACTTTCCCATCCCCAAATATTATATAACTAAATATTTTAGACCCTTTCAATATATTTAGAGCGTGAATACAGATGATCCAGTGGTTACAATCGAAGCTCGTACTGGTGGTGGTCGGGACGATCTTGATATCTTCGGTGACCGCAGTTTTCCATTACCAGTTAGAATCGATGGAAAGAGAAGAGTTGGAAAATCGTTGTAGAAAGATATCTAGAGTTATCGAGGAGATGGACAGAGCCGATTTTGAAGAGATGAAACAGAGTATCACTTTCGATGAAGGTTCTCAGGGGATCTATCTATCACCTCATATCAGAGGTGATCCTTACACTATCGAGATACGAACAGATTTTGTGAGAATAGTAAAAGATGGCGAGTCAGTCGTTGAGGGATTAGAGGCAAACGTTCATACGTGGGATCCTAGAGAGATGAACAATACCGGCGAGTTAGGTGAGGATGAAAAAAGTTGGCGTGATTCTAAGTCTTCTCCTTTAGTAGTCCGTTCAGGGAGCGAAGAGATAGAACTGTGGAAGATAGAACTTCAAGATGGAGATTCGACTCGATCTCATATTTTCGTTTTTGAGGAGGCTATATCTTGAGGTTCATCTCTCGATTGAAAGAAGACGAGAGAGGGATGATGGTCTTCGCCATGTTGGCTGTGGTGATTTTACTTCTATCGATCTTCGCAGGGGCATATTTTGCTGAGATAAGATCTGATAGTCAGAGAGATATTATCGATCTTGCCGAGCTTAAAGAACTCGAAAGAAAAATAGAAAAGGTTGAGAAAGAGGTAGAAAATTTTGCTCAGGAAGCCGGATATTCAGCAGTAGAGTCGGTGAAAGACAATATCGAGAATGATTATTCTCTTCGTGAATTGAAAAACAAGGTGGGAAAAAGAACAATAGAGATCTTCGAAGACAAGTTCGAGGAGAAGTATTCTGACGATATGAAAACTGGAAATCTAATTTTAAACTTTCATCTGCGGCCGTTAAAGGAAAACCAAACAGGTATAGAATTTGTCCCTCTTTATCTTGAAGACGAAAGAGTTAATGGAGATAGTTTGCACGAAATACCAGGATTTTTCGAAGTCAAAAGAATGGTACATGTGAACATCGAAAATACGAATACAGGGAGCGTTTCCACTCGAGATATCGACATCGAGAGTGAAGTAAAAACAGACTTTTTTATCCTGGCTGAGAAGATGAGAAATTTCGATCCTACCAGTATAAGAAAGATGGTAAACATCATGGTTTCCGGTTATCTCAATATAAAGGCGTATGACCTCGCCTTTGAGCAAGAAATTGGATTTAATGAGTCCTTTGCACAGGATTTCAAAACGGATTGGTTAGAGGACTACGAACCTGGAGATCTCAAGGGTGGAGAAAAAAGAGAGAATGTTTGGTCAGAGAATTCGACTGGATTCATAGAACAATATACTAGGGATGAAGGAAAGATTTCGAGGAACTCTTTGATATCAGAAGATGAGTTCCTCTACATCTCAAAATTAGCTTTATTGTTGGAGCAGATAAGAGCTTTTAATTCTTATGATGAGGCACTTTTGGAAACTATATCCAGTTATTTTGAGATCGGAGAAGAAAAACTACTCGGTCTCATCGGTGAAGGTCGAAACAATAAGGTCAACTTACAGGGACTTATAATCACTCTGTTTCAGAAGAAAGATGTCCTTTCTGAAGAATTATTTATTCCGGAGCTTTTTTTGAAAAGAATCGTTGAAGAAGATGTTTTGAGCATCATAGAGGATAGTGAAGAGTGGACCGAAACCACCTTTGGTATGATGAACGACCTAGCTAGTGGGGATATCGACGACCAAGACCGATGGTCTTATTCAAAATTTTCTGAAAACATAGAGTCTATCGAAAAGATTGGTCCCAATCATGGTTATTTGCGAGTACTATTCAGTATATTTTCGGATGCTATGGACAAAGTTTTCGAGAGTTTCCGTGTCAATTCAAGGGAGGTAGAAGACTTCGTTAAGGAAGAGATAGGAAGTATGGAACCTCTCTCGTGGATGGGGGAACTCAATATCATGGGAGAACAGGGGATAGGTCAAATTACCAGGTCTATACTACACCAGTCAAAGAATCTTTCAAGGTCTTTCGGTTTCGAAGAAGGCTCTTATGATAGTGCTGCCTCGCCCTTTTTTTATATGTACTTTCTGCATAACTGGGGCTTTGAAAGTGAAAACAAATCATTCAAAATCGCTTCAGAAGAGATTGACAATACGGGTATCCATCTCGGCATTCAAGACAAAGTCAAGGGAGAACTGCGGAGCAGATCAAAAAATCTCGAGAACGATGCTAGAACCGTTTACGGAGAGATAAACCTCGGTATAGAGAGTTACAACGAGACTGAATGGTATGAAGGAGATGTAGAGCAGGATGAAATGTGGGAAAGTTTGAACAAAACTCTAGAACCTCTGCAAGGATTGAAAGATAACCGACTTTTTGACGAAAATTCTAGTCCTTATATCAGTGATAGTTTGGAAACTCATCACGGAGATTTGGAGGAAAGGATAGAGGAAGTAAAATCTAATATGATGGAATTGGAAAACGACAGTAAAGAATACGTGGAAGAGATACTTAAGAATATCGAAGTATATCCGGGTATAAAATGGCGTTACGAGACCTATGAATATCTTTATGATGAAGGTGAAGGAGATGGGATCCAAAAAAATTATTTGAATCTAACCGATAGATTTATCACCGCATCGCCTGAAGAATTGACAGCCTCTTACAATTGGTCTCTCGAAAGTTATGAACTTGCTGAGGACATAGAGCCCGGTAAAAGATCTGATCAGTCGATAGGCTACCGAGCTATAGGCTCTTTCACCCAGGAAATGGTCCGTGAATTCGAATCTCCAGCACCACTAGATTATTATAATCCAAGAAATAGTTTTAAATTGATTAATCAAAATCTTTTCGATCTGAAGGGACCGAGAGATGGAGAACAAACGAGTAGAGCGATGAGCATTTTGAAAGGTGAAGGGGATCCTCAATCTGAGAGATTAGGAGAAGAGAGCCTTTCAGATATCTCTGTAGATTTTACAGAGGACGTGGTCAGTTCTTACGATTTAAATGAAGTAGATAAATGGTGGGACGAAATCGCTTTCGAGAGGTCCATCTCTTCTCTAGAAGATATCAGAGCAGAGCTAGAAACTCTATCAGAGGAATTGGTTAACCAGAACCTGAAGAAAGAACCCTACTCTGATTATGCGGACGCTAGTTTTTATAGAATCGCTAATAATTTTTTTGAATCCTTAATCAACGATATGAATACTCACTGTGAATTGATCTCTTCAAAAACTAGAACATCGGGCTACACTTATAGAAAGGACGGTAATCTTTTTAGATCTCCGGTCATTTCAGCTCCAAGGGGGAATTTGACCCTCCATGAAAGCAGTTATTTGGAAGAATCAAGCTTTTCCCATCCTCTCGATCTAGAGGTGGATATAGATTACGAGAGCGAAGATCCGATCCAGCTTCAAAATTTTTCTAATACATGTTCGAGGATCTACAATGAAGATATCTCTAAAAGTCAGGAGTGGGTCAATCCATTTTCCGAGAAGTATATGGATCATTACAGCACGTCTCTATTCGTCGAATATTTTACTTCTGGGATGGAGATTCAACTTTCCACAGGAAGTGAAATCAGATTCGTTTCCGAGAGATACTCTTCTTCTGAAATCACAAAAAGATATGTAGAACATAATCACTCAAGTTTAACAGAGCTGACTTCACCTCTCCCTATCTTGGAAGACGGATACACTCCTCGTTCAGTTGATGGGTCAGGTATGATTGATGCATCTATAGAAAAGAACGTTTTCAATACTACAGAAGACAATGCTGAATTGACCCTTGAGGTAGAAGAGAAGATGCTTAAAGAAGGTCAAAGTATAGTTGTAGAGGTGCTTAAAAAGAGAGATATGATGACTTACGAGACGCAGTCTAGAAGAGAGGTTATGAATCTCCATCGTATTTTTGATGAAGAAGCTAATCAAAAAACTTTGTTCACCGAACGTATACCATCAGAAGAGATAAATGAAAGCGAGATAAGCTTCGAATTCGATGTAAATGAGATAAAGATCCCTGATGATGGAATAAGGTTAGACCATATGATCGTCAGGGTAAAACCTGAGATCGAATTGTCTTATATGGAAGCCACTAGGGATTTAGGACAGACAACAGAATCTGAAAAAGAACTATATTCTCCTATACCTTCTTATTCCACTTCTGAACAGATGTATCTCGTTGAGGAAGATAGAGGTCCATACTTAGAAGTTTTCAGGGTCGGGAACAGTAGTGATAGCGAACTTCCACGTAATAGTTTCGATCTGGTGAAAGATATACCGAGCGATTCTTGGATCATACGTAAGAACGGATTTCGTTATCTCGTGGAATTTAGTGAAGACTTAGGTTACAGAGATACACTTTCAGGGACATACAGGGCTCCAACAGGTTTCTATAAAGATGAATCTTTCATAGATCCAAGACCTGAATTGGATAAAGATAGAACTACTGAATCCTCATTTATTCCTGAAAATGAATATGGATATCTGCTCAAAAACGAGTTTCTCCCTCTATATATGAGTTCAGATGTAGAAGATGGAATCTTCTATCCGGACAGGATGGTATCCTTGAAAGATGGACCTGATAGGGTTGAATGGAATTCACTGAAAGATACATTCCGGAGTTCCGGCTACGAGATAAACTTAGAGAAAGAGGACGGCAAGTATCTTTATTATGAAGTGGATGGATTCAGTAATTCGAAAAGGGTAAACCGTTCCTTTGAGCGCACTGAACGATCGATAAGAGAGTCATTTCAAAAAGAGATGTCTCATCATACTTTTTCGCCTAAATATATCTCTCAAAATGGGTCGGAGATATTGAGAGATAAGGATATGATCAGTGATTTTGCAGAGAACAATCATTCCAAGAGACCTAGTATATTTCTGGCTTCAAATTTCGGTATGGATACTATAGAAAAAGCTGAGCTCTTAGGATCGCAACATGAAGATTTTACCTCAGGTTCCATAGCCAAAAGTATTGCTATGATAGGCGAGAATAGAACCGAAGTCCTATTAGAGTGGCTTGAAGAGGAACGTCAGAGTTCTTTTGAGAAGGAACTGCGGGCATTTATGTCCTTTAATGACAATTTTATCAATGACCTTCCTAACAGAACAGGCGAGGAAAGTTACGAGGAAGCTGTAGATTCATTAGATGAAAAACTTGAGGATATGGAATTTGTAGAATATAGTGCTTTCAGTATCAAAAATCTGACAGATATATCTTCCCTTGAATATCTTAAAAATAATTTCGATGATGAACATGTCTCTACAATAATAAAAAGCGGACTAAAACCTTCTACCTTGGAGGAAATACACATTTCTTATCAAATCGACCTAGAAAAATTCGCTGATTCGATCGAAAGCTTCTCATCCTCCTCTCATCTTCCTTCAGTAATTCAAGAGTCGAATTCTGGAGATCACCAACGGATGATCTCATTATATATGGCAGGTAACTTTGAAAGTTCTAGAATAAAATTGATGCCTTTCGGAGAAGATCGTCCCTATATTCTGATAGATGAAGATGTAGCTGATGTTCGTATCAAATCGGTAGATTCGAATTCTTCTGTGAAGGAATTTATAGATGAAAGTTTGAAGAAAGCTGTAGATGAACTACCGCCTGAGAGAGGGATAGTTCTGATGGAAGTTAACGGAGTATCGTCTGAAGAATTGGATATAGAAAAAATTGAGAGTCAAATCCAGAAGAGTCTAGCAGATAATGATCCGCTTTACCAAAATATAAGATGGGTCGTCTTCAGAGTAGACGGTGAAATCGTGTATAGACATCTCCATATATGATAGTCTTCCTAGATATTGATCTAGAAAATTTATCCATGAGCGGTTTTCAATAAATCTTGGATTCATTGATAATACTATAGAAAAATTAATATTAAAAAGATTTGGAGCACGATGATAGGTATAATGACCAGAAGTTTTATTTTTCTCCTGTTTGTGATGTTAATTGGTTGCTATGGGAAAACTCGAGGAATTTAAGGCGCAGATACAAGAAGAAGCATCTGATAAACCCGAAAAGTTCTTTCCGGTAGAGAGGATGAAAGAGAAGGGTTTCAAGAGAGGTGAATGTGATAATTGCGGTAAGTTTTTTTGGGCTATAGATGAAGAAAGAGAGGTATGTGGGGAGGCTGAATGTTCAGGTGGATATACCTTTATAGATAACTCACCGACCGATAAAACTCTAGATCAAACCTCAGCATGGACCGAGTTCAAGGACTTCATGGAGAAAAAGGGGTATACTGGGATAGGAAGATATCCGGTACTCGCGAGATGGAGAGATGATACTGAATTTGTCCGCGCCTCTATTTACGACTTCCAGCCATATGTGGTTTCAGGAGAGGTTGAACCTCCAGCCAATCCCTTGGTAATACCTCAATTTTGTCTTCGTTTTAACGATATAGATAACGTCGGGATCACAGGCAGCCATTACACTGGATTCATAATGACTGGCCAACATGCGTTCGTCCCCGAAGACAGGTACGATCAGGCAGGTTACTTCGAGGATATGCTTGATTGGTTGGTTGAGGGCATGGGCATAGATATAGAGAAGGTCATCCTCCACGAGGACGCGTGGGCCGGCGGAGGAAACCTTGGTGGATGTATGGAGTTCTTTGTAGATGGGATGGAGCTATTGAATCAAGTCTACATGACATTTGAGATCGATTCTTCTGGAGAGGGCTATTCGGAGATAGACACAAAGGTCCTAGATATGGGGATGGGGCACGAAAGGATCGCATGGATATCGAAGGGAAGTGAAACATCCTACGAGGCGAATATGCCCGAAGTCATAGAGAAACTATATAGAGAAACAGGGGTCGCTCTAGACAAAGATATAAGAGCTGATTTCTTCCCATATTCCGGTCTGTTGAATGCGGATGAGGTGGATGATATAGAAGAAAGGTGGGATGAGATAGCTGATAAGATCGGAGTCGCCAAAAAGAGACTGAAGGAAGAGATACAGACCTCTGCGGATATATACTCGATCGCGGACCATACGAGAGCTCTACTGGTTGCTTTTATAGACGGAGCTCTACCATCCAATACAGGCGAGAAGCATTCTCTCCGGGTAATAGCGAGGCGTGCACTTGATATAGTCGACAAAAACGATTGGCCTCTTGACCTTAAAGAGGTCATGAGATGGCACGCTGAGGAGATGAAAGATCTTTTCCCTGAGTTGAAAGAAAATTTTGAACAAGCAGAGAAGATAATGGAGCACGAGGGGAAAAAATACAGGGAAGCAAGGGGAAAGGCAAAAGAGATCATCAAAGATTTGGATGATGGTACACTCGGTGAGGAAAAACTGATAGAGCTTTACGATACTCACGGTATCTCTCCCGAACTTCTAGAGAGGTCCGGTGTAAAGTTTGAAAAGCCGAAGGATTTCTATTCAAAAATATCTGATAGGCACGAGTCAAAAGATAAGAAGGAGGAGGAAGAAAGCAAGTTCGATCTTGAAGGGATTCCTAAAACGGAAGACCTTTACATAGAGGATGAAAAAAAGGTCGAGTTCAGCGCAGAAGTCATAAAGATGATCGAAGAAGATGAAGAGAAATATGTGATTTTAGACAGGACATGTTTCTATCCTACTCAAGGCGGACAGATGAACGATGTGGGGACTATTAACGGCTCCAAAGTACTCGATACGATAAACAGAGAAGGCGTGATACTTCATAAGGTCGATAGAGCGGATTTTAGCGAAGGAGATACCGTAGAAGGTAAGATAGATTGGGAAAGAAGAAAACAACTGATGCAGCATCATACCGCAACCCATCTCATAAACGGCGCCTCTGCCAAGATCCTCGGTAACCACGTGGCTCAGGCAGGGGCCAAGAAAACAGAGGATAAAGCTAGACTAGATATCACCCACTACGAGAATCTCAGTAGAGATGAATTGGATAGGATCGAAAGTCTTGGGAAAAAATGGATAAATGAAAGTTACAAAGTCGATAAAAGGGTCTTGAAGAAATCGAAGGCAGAGAAAGAATACGGATTCAAAATATATCAGGGCGGTGTACCTCCTGGGAACCAGCTCCGTATAATTAATATCGGGAACGGTCTTGATGTTGAAGCCTGTGGAGGAACTCATGTTGACAATACTTCAGAGATAGAGGATCTCGTTCTTGTGAACAGCACTAAAGTACAGGACGGAGTGATACGCCTCGAATTCAAGTCAGGAGAAGCTGCTAGAGAATACAGTGAGTTCAGACAAAAGACGAAGGAGGAACTAAGCCAGATGATCGATGTCGAAGAATACAGCTTGGAAGAGATGGCGGATATATTTGATGTTACAGTTGATAAACTTGTAGACGTGGTGAGCCGATTTTCTGAGGAATGGGAAGAAAGGAAAGAGAGGATCGAAGAGTTAAAGAAGATGCTTCAAAGAGAAACTCCTCTTTATGAGAAAAGACCTAGGTCTCCTGAGGAGTTATTCGAGGAATGGAAGAAGGAGGAGAAAGACATAGAAGATCTTGAAGGAGCCTTGACCGAGAAGATCAAGGAAGAGATAGAGGGATCGGAAGAGGAGTTCATAAAGAAAGAAATTCCGGTAGAAAATATGGGAAATCTCATCAAGCTCGCAAAAGAGATCACGGGAAAGCACGATGATAAGGCTGTCCTTCTCCGAGGGAAAACAGCGGTGATTGCCTCTAGAGGAAATAGTTCCGACCACGATTTGAAGAAAGAAGTGGAAAAGGAAGCTAGGGTAGTAAAAGGAGAGGATGATCTGTTCAAAGGCTTCAATCTAAAATGAGCAGTGTAGATAAGATTGAAATTAGAAATGTGTTTCGTAGTTGATATCTTATCTCCATATAAATAGAGTCGAGTCAACTCGATCTCCTTCTATAATCAAAGTGGTGGTGGAAGCGGCTCTTTTTGGAGGTAGGTCTTCTTTATCGAGTTCTTCAACGTTAGTGATAAAAAGTTCGGAAGATTCGTAGGAAGATTCTAAAGCAAAACGGTATTGGCTCACATCCCAAGCACATTTTTCGTAAACCTGTTCTATATCTTTTTCCAAATCCGACAGATCATATTCCAGTTTTTCTTTGTTTTGTTCTAGGTTATCAAGATAGAGATAGTCCTTTATCGCTCTCTCAACGGTTATGTTAATCAATCTCATCCTCTTCGGCTGGCTTTCACTCAGATTCACATATCCGGTCTCAGATATAATCGTATCTAGTGCGACCTTTTGAATATCATGCACCGCCTCATACTTGAACTCGGAAGATTCTAGGTCCCTTTCTCTATTCAAGGCTCCACCGAATTGTTGAAATACAAGTATCGAGACCATCAAGATGATCAGTCCGAATAAAACGGCATCTACCATAGATAGAAGTCCTTTTTTATTTCTTTTCTTACATTTCAACCTCTCCATACGTTCACCTTCAGTTTGCCTAGATGAGAACTTCTGCCTTCATCGACTAAAGAAACTGGAGTTCTGTAAGAACTCACGCCGCTCTCGGAATTTATTTCTTCGCGAGTTAGATTCTCACCAAAAGACCAAGATTTTTCACTTTCTAGGACTTCAAATGTCAAATTATACCTGTAATCTTCTCCCGATCTTATTTGAGATTCCAATTTTTCTTCCTCTAAAGCCTCTAGTTTTCTCATTGAAAATTTGTCTTTTTCATCATGCAGTATCTGATCGTAGTCCTGAACTCTGTTTTTTATCTCGAGGCACCTTCTATCCTGAGCTATCCGATCCTTTTCTTCTTGGATAGGAACGTACATTTGATATAACGATGTGGTGAAAGCAAAAAGGAGAACGATTATCAACAGCAAAACAGGTGTATCGAAGAAGAATCCAGCTATGCCTTTTTGATCCTTTTTGATATTTCTTCCCAACATCGTTTATCTTATCTTCAAAAATCGAAAATGATGATGTGATAAATGTTTTTTGTTTTGTCCCTATAGGAACATTTTGTAGAGAAAACACTTTTATAATCATCATCGATGACCAAGTCCAGTTGAGGAAAATTATGAGAGATCTCAAAAGAATGTCTAACGACGATAGAGGCCTAGAAGGTTTACCTCTTCAGCTGATGATAATCGCCCTAGTACTATCTTTGGGCCTTCCTGTGGTTTACAGCTCGATAAGATATCACGACACGCAGAGAGTTTTACAGGACTTGGAAGAGCAGGCGCAGTTCATAGAGGACAAAGCAAGGCAGATATACCTTCACGGTGAGGGCAACTCTGATGTTCTAACACTTCAGTTGGAAGACGGAATATTTCGAGAGATAGATTTCATGGAGATAACTAATGGAACTTATAAAAACCAGATCCAGTGGAGACTAAGAGATGGAGCTGGTGGTAGACATTTTCTTAAAAATGATTTTCCCTTGATATCGGAAGAAACTCCTTTGAGGCTGGGAGAAGGCGAGCATAGATTGAGACTTGAATGTGAATTTGGTTCTGCTCAATCTATGGAAGAGGAAACCCTCTACGTTGAAGTGTCCGAGCTTTGAGTTTTTAAATACGATTCTTTTACATCCCAGAAAATATTTTTAAAAGGACTTTGATATCTTATCCCATGCAGGAAGATATATTGGATCATTTTAGAAGGTGCGGGAGGAAAGTTTCAGACGCTATAACTAGCGCAGAGATTGAGAGAGATAAGGATATGGGAAAAGGGGCGGACGGTACTCTAACCAAAAAAATCGATCAGATAGCTGAAGAGACAGCTTTAGAACATCTACTCAACAATACAGACTTTTCTGTACTTAGTGAAGAAGCTGGACTGGTGGAGCAGAACGGAGACGGCTACGTGATAATGGACCCGATAGATGGGACCAACAATGCAATATTTGAAATACCTTTTTACTGCATCTCTTTGGCCTTCACACCGACAGACCTTTCTGATGTTGAAGTCGGATACGTGAAAAACTTGAAAACTGGAGTTGAATATCATGCCATTAAAGATGGAGGTAGTTTCAAGGAGAATAAACTTATGAACCCTAGTTTGAGCGAAAATAGGACCGTCTCGTTATATATGGGCGAGAACGCGATTTCTGAAAGTTACGATATCCCGCCTCAAGTAAGGAGGGTGAGATCGCTCGGATCAGCGGCTCTTTCCATGTGTATGGTTGCTGAAGGAACCTTCGATCTTTTTTACCATAGAACACCAGAGGAAGAGACGAGTCTAAGGATCACTGACATCGCCGCATCTACCTTGATGATCAGAGAGGTCGGCGGAGAAGTTTACGATAAGGACGGTGAAAGACTTAATATGGGTATCAGTCCCACCGAAAGAAGAGACGTAATTGCAATATACGATGAGAAGGTTAAGGAGGAATTGCTATGAGTCTCAGATTCGGAGTTTATGGTTTAGTCGATAAGGAGACCGCAAAAAAAGTTGAGAGCCTTGAAGAACTTGATATAGTCGATAAGATTTATTTTGAACACTCTTTAGCGGAGAATTTGAATGTGAAAGGCCTATCGCTAGATGATATGAAAGGAAAAATAGATTTCATGATGACCGTGGGTGGTGACGGTACACTCCTAAAGCTTCTCCAGAATATCGATATGCCTGCATTAGGTGTCAATACTGGTAACGTAGGCTTCTTGACAACTACTGAGGTCTCAGAGATCAAAAATGCCTTGAAGAGGATAGATAGGGATGAGTATTTTTTAGATAAGAGGATGAAACTTGACGTTTTCTTGAATGGAAAAAAAGAGTGCGAATGTGTAAATGAGATGGTAGTCCACAGCGATAAAATCGCTAAACTTAGAGAGATAAAACTAATCTACGGAGATAAGATGATCGACTGTTTTAGAGCTGATGGGGTCATAATCTCAACTCCTACAGGATCGACCTCTTACTGTTTGAGTTCTGGAGGCCCTATCGTCAATCCAAAATTGGATGTGTACATATCCGTACCTATAGCATCCTTCGACCTAGATGCTAAACCCCATGTGCTTCCTTCAGATAAACCTATAGAGATAAGCTTAACAGAAAGGAAATGTTTGATGGTGATGGACGGACAGAAAGAAAGGGTCGTTGGGCATGAAGATACAATAAAGGTCAAGAAGAGCGATAGTAGAGCCAAATTTATCCGCTTCGAGGATGATTTTTATGAAAAAGTGAAGAAGAAACTGGTGAAAAGATGAGCCTATTTGGCAAAACGGAGATCAAGGGTATAACTGAACGAGTTTTGAAGATGATAAGTGAGAGCGCTAAAGACGCGCATCCGAATGAATTCGCAGCCGGCTTAAGAGAGATAGACGGCGTTTTATCGGAATTGATTCTTGTTCCAGGCACCGTCTCAGGGCCGAGGAACGCTCTGTTGAGGCTAAATACTCTTCCCGTGGATTACTCGATTGTTGGAGTGGTACACACCCATCCAAGCCGGAATCCATCGCCCTCTAAAGAAGATCTGACCATGTTCAGTAGGTACGGCAGGATACATATTATCATGGCATATCCTTATGATCTAGACTCTTGGCAGGCCTACGATTCTACGGGTAAAGAGATAGATCTAGAGATCATCCGTTGAGTATCGATTCGTAGACTCTCTCTATCTCTTTCGCGACTTTACTCCAGGTAAACCTCCCTTCTACTCTTTTTCTACCGTTTCTCCCCATCCTTTCTGCCATATCCGGATTTTTGATCAACGTTCTGATTTTACCAGCTAGATCTTCCGAATTCATCGGTTCTGTCAAAAGACCGTGTTTTCCTTCGACAATAACGTCTCTAACACCTGGTATATCTGAAACTATGACCGGGACGCAGGAAGCCATAGCTTCTAGGGCTACGATACCGAAAGCTTCGAGCCTGGATACGGATGGAAGAACGAAGATGTCTGTCGCTGCGTAATAATTCGGAAGTTCCTCGTTCGGCACTCTTCCCGCAAACATGACTTTATCTTCAATCCCTTCATTTTTGATTATATTTTCCAGCTCCGACCTGAAATCTCCAGTTCCGACCAGAAGGAACTTGACGTTTTCGTCTCTCAAATATTTAGCTGCTCTTACGAAGTATTCCAAACCTTTGTGATAAACGATCCTTCCTACATAAGTTATCAGCTTTTCATCCTCAAGCCCTAGTTTTTCTCTTACCTGGCTACCGTCGTTGGAAGGATGAAATCTTTTTTCATCAACGGCGTTAGGTATTATATCTGCTTCTCGGTGCCAGACGGCCTTGGAAGTGGCGCCGTACGAAGTCGTGGTAGTGATGATCTTATCGGCTTTGTTTACTGTGTAAGTACCGAAAGTCCGCTCGTATAGATTTACAACCAAAGGTCCAAAAGAGTGAGGAATTTCAAGGTCGCAGTGATAAGTCAGTACAAAGGGTCTGTCTTTCTTTTTAGAACTCCTGACACCGAAAAAAGACATCAGTGGTGGAGGAGAATGGCTGTGTAAAAGGTCATAATCCTCTTCGGAGAGGATGTCTCTCACTCCAGGAACGATCGGTGTTGAGAGAAAGATGGTGAGAGGTTCTACTCTTTTTACAGGTACACCCTCTACGACGTCTTCTGATTCAGTTCCTTCAAGCTTTGTAGTCACTACAAAGACTTCATGCCCCAAGTCTATCAGATGTTTTGAAAGCTCGAGGACATGGGATTCGACGCCTCCCAGGTGCGGATAAAAGTAGGGACTAAGCTGAGCTATTTTCATTGTATCTTGCTTTCCGGACCGATCTCGCCATCGGCTATCGTGCCGGGTCCTATGAAACTTTTTTGCCAGATTATAGTCCCCGGATCTATCATGCTGTTGATACCTGTCTTAACCTCATCTCCCATTATGACTCCCAGTTTTCTCCTATCGGTTTTGAAGTATTCTTCACGATGTAGGACAGATATATTTTTCTCGTCTAACCGAAGATTGGCGACTTTTGTCCCCGAGCCGAAGTTGCAATCTTTACCTATCACGCTGTCGCCAACGTAATTATGATGGGGTACCTGAGTACCTTCCATTATTATACTGTTCTTCACCTCGACTGCGCTTCCCACCTTGCAATTTTTGCCTACATAAGTCGCGGGTCTAATATAGCAGTTCGGGCCTATCTCCGCACCTTCTCCTATGAATATCGGACCTTTGAGGTAAGCCCCTTCTTTGACTGTTGCTGTTTCTGAGATGTATACGGGCTCTTCGATGTGAACGTTGTCTTCGACGTCACCTTTTGTCTCCTTTTCCAATGTTTTCTCCATCAGTTCTCTATTGGCGGAAAGGAGATCCCAAGGCCGGCTCAGTTCATACCATTCTCCAGAGATCTCGAAGCCTAACAGCTTCTTTTTCATCAATTTCTTTAGCGAATCTGTTATCTCATATTCACCTCGTGAAGATTTCTCTGTCTTTTCTATAGCTTCGAATATATCTGGTGTAAATCCGTAGAGACCCGCGTTGATCGTATTTGATGAGGGTTGCTCTGGCTTTTCTATTATATCGGTTATTTGGTCATCTTCAGTTACGAGTACTCCATAACTTTCTGGATCTTTCACTTTTGCCATACCTACGGTAGAGTGATCTTTATCAGAAAAGAAGTCGATGAAATCGTGAAGATCCTTTTTTTGGATAATTACGTCGCCGTTCATACTGATGAAGCGGTCATCCATAAATTCCTCGGCATGGCTTATTGCGTCAGCCGTACCGAGAAGTTCATCCTGCCTAGTGAATCTTATATTAGCTTCTTCAGAATATACTTCGTCTTTGATATCTTCACCTTCCCATCCTACCAAGATGATTATCTCTTCGACTTTTTCCTCTATATTGTCTATCAGATGTTGGATTATGGGTTTTCCACCTACGGGGAGTAGCGGTTTAGGCGTATTGACAGTAAGGGGTCTCATCCTTTTGCCTCTTCCCGCGGCTAATATGAAAGCCTTCATCTTTTCTCCTCCAAGCAGTTTTTTATCTTATCTTTCATCTCTCTAATAAGAGTTTCAAGATGCTCTTCTTCAGTGGTTTCAGCGGTCATCCTGATCTTGGGTTCAGTACCCGAAGCTCTGATAAGACCCCAGCCCCGCTCGTCTTCGAATCGTATGCCGTCGATCAGATTGAGTTTGTGTTCTTTGTAGGTATTTTGGTAGTGAGATATCAGTTCCTCCATGACATCTTTTTTGTTCTCCACCTCGATAGATTCTTTTTGCCTAGGATAGCTGGGGAGCTCGTTGACTTTTTGGACTAGATCGATCTTTTCTGCCAGTTCGGTCAACAGAGCCGCGGAATATATGCCGTCAGGACCTAGGCTGATCTCTGGGAATATCCATGTGCCTGAAGGCTCACCACCAAAATCGGAATCAGTTTTTTTCACCATCTCTGAAACGTAGACATCACCTACTTTTGAGCGAGTGACTTCGTCGGCCAGTTCGTCTATGACCATGGAAGAGTTTACTGGAGCTACGACGGAGGTGGAGTACATATCGGCGAAGAGAGCTAGAAGTTCGTCTCCACCCAGGTATCTTCCTGTCCTATCGAAGGCTACCATCCTGTCTGCATCTCCGTCGTGTGCGATACCTAGGTCTGCTTTTGAGTTCTTTACGAGTTTTGAGAGATCGGTAAGATTATCTTCGACCGGTTCCGATGCATGAGCCGGGAATGTGCCGTCAGGCTGTGAGTTCAGAGTTACCACTTCACAGTCCATCTCTCTGAGAAGGTAAGGGGTGATAGTACAACCGGCTCCGTTAGCGCAGTCCACGACGACCTTCATGTCTTGGACCGTACCTACAAGTGATAGGATCTTTTCCATATGATCTTCGACAGCATCTGGATAGATACCTCCAGTTCCGACATCTTTCCAAGAGGGCAGATCGATTTCAGAGTTCAACTTGTTTTCTATATCTTCCATCTGATCGGTATCGAATGAACTGCCGTCAGGATTCCAAAGCTTTATGCCGCTGTAAGGGGCCGGATTGTGCGAGGCGGTGATCATCACTCCGCAGTCGAAATTTCCAGTGGCATGTGCCAAGGTAGGAGTGGAAACCATTCCCGCGTTTTTCACATCGGCACCAGTGGATGCGATACCAGCGACTAAAGCCGAAAATACCATGTCTCCGGTAGGCCTGGTATCTCGCCCTACTAAGATCTCATCATTGTTTTGACCTACGGCCACACCGATCCTCTTGATAAGGTCGGGAGTGATCTTCTCGTTAACGATTCCACGGATGCCAGAACTTCCGAACAACATCAGATACTTCTCCTTGATGGGATTGTTATACTTGAGATAATATAAAATCTTTGTTGAAAGTTGAAACTGTAAAAGCACAGTAATATTTAATTAAAAAGAAATATCTCATGCAACTGCATGGAAGCAAAAGACGACATAACGATCATCCCTGATGAGGAAAGGGAAAAGTGCGTGACAGGGATCGAAGGTCTAGATACGATATTGAATGGAGGCATCCCTCGAGGTAATTCTGTTCTTGTCACGGGCAGCTGTGGCACCGGTAAAACTACAATGAGTCTGGAGTTTCTGGTCCACGGGGCTAGAAAAGACGAGAATTGTCTATTTATTTCGGTAACGGAAGCTTCTGAGAAGATGCTGAACAATGTCGTTCCTTACGATTTTTTTGATCCTTCACTGATTGAAGAAGGCAAGTTGAATTTTGTAGATACGCCTGATATTTACGAGGAGCTTGGTCTGAAAGATAAAAGTGAATTCTCTTTCGAGGAGATAAACGAGCTCATAGATAAGATAGAGGACTTAGTTGTAGAGAAAGATATAAAAAGACTCGTCATCGATTCTGTCACGTCCATCTGTTTTCAACTAAAAACTGAAGAGAAGATCAGGGACTTCATGCTCAACTTGATGAAGACGCTTTCATCTCACGACTGCACTTCTCTCCTGGTTTCTGAGATTTCACCTGAAGCTTCTCGGTACTCGCAGTACGGTGTTGAAGAAGCAATAGCTGATGGTATAATTATGATGGGTAACCTGGAGAGACAAGGTGATCTATTGAGGACGCTGCAGGTCGTGAAGATGAGAGGTACGGATCATTCTAGAGCTAAATACGTTTTAGACCTCACTTCTGTAGGAGTTCTTTTAGTGCCTATGTTGAAAGGCGGGGGCAAAGAGCGTCGAGGTGAGAGCCTGTGATAGAGATAAACGAACTACCTGAGAAGCTGAGAAGTTTGGAGTCCGGGTCCGCTGTGGCTTTGAAAGTGGACGTGGATGCTTATTTTGAAGTCATCACGACTTTGACTGACGATTTCACCAGGAACAGGGAGATGCAGGTGATCTATACCACTTCGACGATTTCTTCTTCAACCATCATACGCGTTTTAGACGCATTTGAGATCGATAAGGATATGGTTCAGTTTGTTGACGCTGTGTCTTACATGACGATGGGCGTGGACAAACAGCGGGAAGGGGTGACTTATGTTGAAAGTCCGACGATGCTGGAGAATTTGAGTTTGAAGATCGAGTATCTATTGAAAAAGTATCCGACTGAAGAGAATACAGTTGTGATAGATTCGATAGATTCACTGGCGATACACAACGATAATCGGATCCTTTCTGAATTCCTCCACATTTTGATATCTAACCTGCGATCTCACGATTGTTATACTTTCATCATGTCGGTCTCGGAGCAAGATTCTGAGGAAATAGACAACATGCTGGCGATGGTTTGCGATGATTTCATCGAGATCGGCTCTACAGAAGAAGAAGCAGAGCAGATATAAGAGCTTTTTAGAACTTATACAAAAAATATATATATCGGGATATCAAATGTTACTCTCGCAGGTTAATCCCTGCAGGAGGACTTAACATATGAAAAGATTGAATAGAAAAGAAGAGGCTGTGTCCCCCGTTATCGCTACCATCCTGATGGTGGCCATCACGGTCGTTCTGGCCGCTACGTTGTACATGATGGTCGGCGATATCGGCGGAGAAACTACAGAACCCCTAGGTATGTCGCTCAGTGAGGAGAGTACTGGTACTGATAATGTTACACTAGGTCTATCGATGACTACACCAAGTTCCGCAGATATGGACGACGTAACTGTAGCGGCGTTTGATGCTAATGGGTCGAACGTAGTAGATGTACCTGGCTTAGTATATGAGGATGATCGTAATAACGACGAGGATGCCTACGTAACTTACCGAGGACCGGGTGCAGACGACGATGAAATCACCGATGGTGCACGTTTGAGAGTCAATTTCGATACTGAGGACTACGACGGCTATACAGTAGAAGTCTCTGTTGATGGATACAGTGGACAAGCGTCAATTGAACTATAAGTAAAAAACACAGCTAAAAAACCCTTTCCTATATTTTGTTTTTATCATTTTTTAAACTAGATTTATCCATGCTTTTAGATATTTCTTTAGAAAAGTATATATAAATTAACAGCCATCATAGATATCGCAGGTATAACCTGTGGGAGGACTTAATCATGAATAGAATCGATAGTCTAAATAGAAGAGAAGAAGCTGTTTCGCCAGTGATCGCTACCATCTTGATGGTTGCAATAACCGTTGTTCTAGCCGCTACACTTTACATGATGGTCGGTGATATCGGTGGAGAAGGAGTTGGGTCACTTACCGCTAGAGTAAGCATAGAGGAATACGACTGGTATGAAGAGGATGGCAATTATGTGTTGGACTTGGACTTCAAGATCGACTCGATGTCATCACCCAGCTCAGCGGACTTAGATGACATCGATATACGAGTTATCTATGAAGATGCAGATGGTAATATCCGTGAGGATACCATAGAAGAGACCAACGATAACGATCATTGGACAGGACTGGTCAATGGTGAAGTTAGAGGCGGATCAACGTTCCGTATCAGAGCATTCCAATTAGAGCACTATAATGGCGAGGAAGAAACCTTAGATAGCGTTGAACTACGGATAGACGGTTACGACGGAGTAGAATCTGACGACTTCTAGATCATCACTCAAAAATTGTGTTTAAAAGTTCAAAAAGTAGTGATAACGATCGATTGTTATGTTGAATCTCTGAGATGAGAACAATGAAGTAAACTCTCTAAACCAGGACGCAGCAAAACACCTTTCCCTCTTTCTGTTTTATCGAGTAACCAAAATTCCTACATATTTTTTCTGCTACAATCATTTCAAAATTATCAATAAATACTTTATAACCTCATCTATTTTATTTAGGTTGGTGAGTTATGATGGCTAAGAAGAAGACTGCTAAAAAGAAAGCAGATAGGGCTGACCAGCTGAAGAAACAGGCTAAATATCAGAAAAAAGCAGCTAAACAAGAAAAGAAGATAGCGAAGTACGAGAGGAAGATCGATAAGTATAAAGATAAGATAAAGAAAGCGAGGAAAAAGAAGCAAAAATACGAGAAGAAAGCCCGGAAGGCAGGTCCTAAGGGAAGCAGTGCTTGATCGCTAACATAGGTTTGATGATCATGGCAGACGAAGATTCTTCCGCAGAAGAATTAGAAAAGCAGGCAAAAAAGAGTAAGGAAGAAGCTAAAAAACTCGACAAAGAAGCCAAGTACGAGAGAAAAGCGGAAAAGATGGAGAACAAGATGGAGAAATACGAGGAAAAGATAGAGAAACATAAGAAGAAGATCGATAAACTCAAAGAAAAGATATCAGAGGCTGAAAAAAAGAGAGACGAATATATTGAAAAAAGCGGAGATTAACTGGTTCCAAAACCTGTTCCTAGTTCCTGAACTTTTCAAGTATCTCTTCAGCCCTGTCTGCTCTCACTTTTCCCTCTTCAATCATCTTTTCAGCCACTCGTTCAACTTCATCTTCTTCGGCCCCAGCTTGAACCGCCACGTTCTTCGCATGGAGTCTCATGTGCCCTTTTTGTATCCCCTCAGAAGCAAGAGCTCTCAGAGCCGCGAAGTTCTGAGCGAGTCCTACCGAGGCCAAAACCTCACCCAATTCCTGAGCACTTTCTACACCTAGTATCTCCAGATTAGCTTGAGCTCCAGGATGTGAAGATGTTGCTCCACCAACGATCCCAACAGGCACAGGGATCTCTATACTACCTGCCAGGTCACCGTCCTTTGTTTTCTCCCATACAGTAAGAGGAGAGTAAACCCCCCCTGAAGCGGCGTAAGAATGAGCTCCTGCCTCTACAGCTCTCGTGTCGTTACCCGTAGCCATCACCACTGCAGTAACACCGTTCATGACTCCCTTGTTGTGAGTCGCGCACCTGTACGGATCGACCCGGGCGAACTCGTAAGCTTGTATCACACCTTCCACAGTATCTTTTCCTATCTCTTCCTTATCCCAGACCGCTCTTGCCCTTGCCAATCTTTGGTCCGCCAGATTAGACAAAATCCTGAGATAGACATCTCCTCCTGTCAGTTCTTCTACATGCGGCGCGACGGCCTCCGCCATTGTATTTACCGCATTAGCTCCCATCGCATCCTGACAGTTAACGAGTAGATGCACTACGAGATAATCACCAAATCTGCTCTTCAATACTCTGCACCTGATATCTTCCACCCCACCGCCGTGTTCTACTAACACGGGGTCCTGTTCCTCCGCAATATCTATCAGCTCGTCTTTCTTCTCCAACACTTTCACCTTAGCGGCATTAGCATCAGAAAGCCCAGTCACTTGGATCTGGCTGATCATCACGGGCTCAGTCGTATTGGCATGAAAACCTCCAGTCCCGCGAGCTAATTTAGCACCGTAAGAAGCCGCTGCTACAACTGAAGATTCTTCGATAACCATGGGGATCAAGAGATCTTCATCATTAATCCTAAAATTGGTCGCTATTCCTACCGGTAGTTCGTATGTTCCAACAACGTTCTCTATCATCTGATCTGCTTTTTGGTTGGAAAGACCTTTTCCGACAAGATGATCAAGACTTTCATCCGCACTGGAGTTCTCCTTGACCAGTTTCACTCTCTCCTCCAACTCTTTTTTATGAAAACCTTCTAAACGTGATGTTTCTTCTGACATCGATTATCAGCTTTCTAAGGTACAGTACTTATAATAAAATTTGTTGTCATATGAAACTGAAAGACAGCAAAAGATTTATTATCGTATCCTCTTTAGAACAGTTTGATAGTATGATAAGGGAGTGCGAGGAACACGGTTATTATCGTAACGAGGAGTGTCCAGAATGTGGGGAAAGAGGGAAATTCATAATGAGCGACGAGGAGAGCAAAAATCTTGGAAAGACCACCGCGGGGGTACTCCGTCATTTTCCCGACAAGTACGGCCTAGAGATGGATGAAAAAGGGTGGATCAGCCTCGAACATTTCGTCAAGGTGCTTCGCAACAGACAGAAAAGTTTCCACTGGTTGAGAAGATATCATGTGAAAGCACTTGCTGCTACAGATGAGAAGAACAGGTACGAATACGAAGATGGGCAGATAAGAGCAACCTATGGACATTCGATAGAAGTCGATCTCGACCTTCCAACCGAAGATATACCGGATACGCTGTACGCACCGACAACAGATAAAGAGAGCGAACTTTTACTAGAAAGCGGTTTAAAACCTTCTGATAGAACGTATGTTCATCTCAGCGGAACCTATGAATCCGCGGTTGAGGCCGGCGCGGTGAGGACCGAAAATCCGGTCATCCTAAAAGTTGATGCAAAGAGCGCGATAGAAGACGGACACGAGATAATGAAAGCCGGAAAAGGCGTATATATCGCGGAAGAGATAAAAGCTGAATATCTGGAAGAATCCGAAGAACAACCCACTGAAGAGGAAGTAGAGGAATTCCAGGAAAACGATTAAGATTAAGTTTCTTCTTCACCCTTTTATTCAGGATTTATAGTCACTACGTTATTTCCCCGTAGAACGATGGTTCCTATCCTTCTATGCTTGTCTTCCTTTCTCTCTTCAGAATCTTCAAGGACCAGATTCATGTGATCGTCATATCCTATCAACTTGCCCTCGATAGTGCTTCCATCTTTGAGGAGCAGTTCTACCTTTTCATCTAGATGTTTATTCAGGAAACCTGATGGTTTAACCATGATACCGTGATAGAATTTTCCTTTTACTATTTCAACTATTTGGTCAAATTAGCCAATTCTTCCTCGATTTTTTCCTTCATCTCCGACATATCTAAACTATCGTAGATTTTTAAAGCACCTTCGAGATTCTTCTCAGCTTCGTCGTATTCGCCTTTTTCCTTCAACACTTTTGCTGATCTATACCTTGCCTCAGCTTCTGATTCAGGTAATCCCAATCTATTAAATATATTCGATGCCTCTTTCAACAGTCTTTCACTTTTCGAAATTTCACCTTCAACGACCAATGATCTACCTAAGGTCAGTTTAGCTCCTCCTTCACCGTGTTTATCTTCCGCTTTTCTAAACAATTCTATCGCTTCTCTCGAGTTTTCCTCCGCCTTCTCGATCTCATCATCTTCCAAAAGCAACTCGCTCAGATTTAGTGCACTCCAACCTGCAAAATCGAAAAAATAATGCTTCAAAGACTCTTCTTTTGCCAGTTCTAGAGACTCTATCGCCTCTTCATCCTCACCTATCTCAGATAGAATAGTTCCGATCTCTAGCAACATGTTAGCTCTCTCATAAAACATATTTACCTCGCTGAATAACTCAGCAGCCTTTTCGTAATATTCTATCCCCTTATCGTAATCTTCCGCATCGACTTGCAGATCTCCGCATTCTCTGTAAACGCAGGCTATCTTTTCTTTAAGATCTTCCTCTTTAAATATTTCTAAAGAATCTTTAAGATAGTTCATACCTTCTTGATGGTCTCCTTTATTCCATGCTACTATTCCAGCTAATTTTATCCCCTCCGCTTCCTTCACTCTATCATTAGACTTTCTAGCCATCTGTATAATATTCCTTGCACTTTTTTCCACTTCACCCAACTTCCCTTCGATAAGATACAGTTCAGCCTGGGATTTTAATGAATCCATGAGCATCTCTTTTCTATCTAAGTTTTCGCTGATTTCTAACATCTGGTCAAAGCAATTTTCAGCTTCCTCTAACTGATTGAGGTTCAAACACACGTTACCCAATTTCTTCAACAATTCGTATTTTCTGTGAGACTGTATCCTGCTTTTTTCCTCTAGACCCCTAAGCTGTTTGGACAACTTTATCTTCTTTATACGGTCTACCACTACTTCAGCCTTTTCTACCCCTCGTTCTTTTTTGACTTTCTCAAAAACATGATCCTCCAATTCATCGATGCTTTTCTCATCCAATTCTTTCTTTTCGCTCTTCAAAAATTCATCTAGAAGTTCATCGGTGAGGACGTCAAGCTCCATATCCAAAACTTTTTTGATTTCCTTTTCTAGTCCTTTCATGATATCATCGCCAGGAACTCACAATAAAAAAAGGACTCTTTTCCTCACCGGCCCATAACCCAAATTCTACAGCATATCTTCGAAAGACTCAACGAGATCGGGGTATTTTTCTCCGACAGCTTTCAGGATAGCTTCAGTGCTCATCTCCTCTATATCTTCGTCTGCTAGTGCATCTATTATCATGTCGAACTCATCGTCATCTAACTCGACCGCTTTCTCTTTGGCCATGTAGTTACGCCAAAGTTTGTTCTCTAGCCTTTCTCTCCAACGCTCTTCATACTCCGAAAAGAAGTCTTCAGAAAAATCATCATCCTTTACCGCCTTTGCAGCTATCTCTCCACATATCTTTGCCTGTTTCATGCCGTTAGCTATCCCTCCTCCTGTGATCGGATCCACGACCCTCGATGCATCTCCAACCAGCATAAGGCCGTCTTTCGTTACTTTTTCTGGAGGAGCCGCTACTGAAACTCCTCCCGAAACCATGTCTACTTCTTGCCCTTGTTCCAACCATTCATTTTTCTCTATGAATTCATCCAAGTAGTCCTTTGGAGACTTGGTTCCGTCTAGTTGTGAGAGCTGGATACCGAGACCTACGTTGGCAGACTCCTCACTTTTGGGAAATATCCAAACGTATCCTCCAGGCGCGTCACTTCCTAGGAAAAAGTGAGTGTAGTCAGGATCAAAATCGATATTGGTCATCCTGTACTGGAAACAGCTCATTATATCTTTGGGAGCTATAGCTCCATAAATATCGGCCCATCTCCCTATCTGCGATTCGAAACCATCTGCGCCTATAACAAGATCAGAGTGGATCTCGAAGTTGTTACCCATCTTTCTAGCTTTTACACCTTTCACGACCCCATTTTCCTGGATCACGTCTACTGCGGAAGTCTTCAACGAGTAATCTACGCCTTCTATACCCGCCAAAACGGCCATCTCTTTATCGAAAGTGTCCCTTTCTACGACTGCACCTACTTCGTCTCCTGCTATCTCTTTTCCTATCGTCATTTGATGACCGCTGGGTGAGTAGAGTTTTGCTCCAAGCACTTTTTTATTGATGAAATGTTCGCTTCTCTCTATCTCGAGTTCGTCGAGCCAAGATAACGAAACTCCTTCAGCACACCTGACCGGAGAGCCGATCTCCTGCCTCTTTTCGATGACTAAAACATGGCCGGAACAGTTCTTTGCCGCGAAGCGGGCCGCAGTACTACCGATAGGTCCTCCTCCCACAACTAAAACGTCGCAGTTAACTATCTCGCCTTCGTCCGGATCCAAATCAATCACCTCTTAACTTCAAGGCGTCTATCGGGCAGGCTCTCACGCATGTTCCGCATTCGATACAGCTTTCATCTACTTCTAGGATGAACTCTCTCAAAAACAGGCTGTTCTCGGGACAGCTTCCTACGCAGGCTCCGCAGTGCATGCACTTATCATCGTTTATCTCTAGGCTCATTCCTCATTCCTCCACTCTTCTAAGGGAACAGAAAATTTCTTTTCAACTTCTTCTCTATAAGTCGGTCCTCCATTGTAAGCGCAGAAAGGTATTATCCTACCGTCCGGAGTCGCGTAATGGATAACGCATCTTTTCAATCTTTCTAGATCATAGTTGTAATCATCCTGGAAGTGCATACCGCCTACGAACATAGTTCGCCAGGCGAACTTGCCGACTGCTTTTTTATCCCCCTCTGATATCACGTCTTCCATTATCTGAGAGATCGTCATGCCGCCAGGGAGTTCTTCATCTTTCAGATAATCACCGAAGTGCTTTCTAAAGTTCTTGATCATACTCGTTCGTTGGCCTTTTTCACTCTTCAGTTTGCTTCCCACTTTAATTGCCGCCTTCTTCATGAAGGTGTCCCATTCATCGGCTTTTTCTTTCATCGCTTCCATTAACCCTTCTACATCTATGAAATCAGTTATCGGTCTGATCTCTCCCTCGTCGCCTATCACGAGATAGGAAGCAGTACCGCAGTGAGGATGGGAAGTGAATGCGACCTGAGGTTCGTCTTTGATCACTGAAACCAATTTAGTTATCGGCGTGACAAAAGGCACTGGATAAAAATCTTCTTTAGATAGATATCCTGTTTGCTCCTCTAGGCCTTTTGCCAAGTCGGGAAGGGTATATCTCTGCTTCTCTCTCTCTTCCTTGGAGATACGGCCGGTGAAAGCGACAGGTTGATAGTTCACTCCACGGATCACGTCTTTATTCTTTATGGCGAAATCCAGTATTTCTCCGACTTGGTCGTCGTTTATTGTATTAACTATGGTCGGGACTAAAACAGTTGCTAACGGTCTAGGTTCTGTCTTCCTGCAGTTCTCGATGACTTTTTTCTTGACATCTAGAAGATCTTTACCTCTAGCTTGGACATAGTTTTCTTTTTTCAGCCCGTCGAACTGAAGGTAAACTGTATGGAGACCAGCATCAACACATTTTTTTGCGAAATCCTCGTCCTTTGCTAATTTTATTCCGTTCGTAGCTACCTGGATCTGTGAAAACCCCATCTCTGAAGCTTTCTTGATGACTTTGAAGAAATCCGGATGTACGGTAGGCTCTCCCCCCGAGAACTGTACCGCAGTGGTAGGAACGGGTTTTTCATTCCTCAAAGTCTCAAGCATATCAACTATCTGATCAAACGAAGGTTGATACACGTACCCCTGCTGATTGGCGTTAGCGAAACATATCGGACAGTTGAGGTTGCACCTATTGGTTAGATCTATGTTTGCTAGACAGGTATGACTCTTGTGTATATCGCACAGACCACAGCTGTCTGGACAGCTAACATCATCTTCTATGGCTGGATTATCCACCCCTACACCATCGACAGCCCACTTCTCAGCTTCTTTATACATCTCGACATCGGACCAATATACACTTTCGAAATGACCGTGCTCTTCACACTCCTTTTTCATCATCACTTTCCCGTCTTCTTC
>Ga0207421_10000811_pt1 | contig 40412 bp, 28 predicted proteins | sample SodLakKL_010_SED_4_FD_187542 | JGI IMG/M metagenome (GOLD analysis project Ga0207421, IMG submission 187542) | Alkaline sediment microbial communities from Lake Tanatar, Kulunda Steppe, Russia - 8KL_010_SED (SPAdes) (version 2) | ecosystem: Environmental > Aquatic > Non-marine Saline and...
TAGCGATAGGGTCGATACTCGGAATGCTCTTCATCTGGAATCTCGGGCTCTGGGCGCCGACGATGTCTACGATCGCGTTGGTTGTCCTCGCGACCTTGATCGCGATGATGCTGGGCTTGCCGATCGGGATCCTGGGCGGCTTAAACGAGACTGCGTATCAGATTTTACGTCCGATTCTCGACTTCATGCAGACAATGCCCGCGTTCGTTTATCTGATTCCGGCGATCCCGTTCTTCGGGCTCGGCGCGGTTTCGGCGATGTTCTCGACCGTTATCTTCTCGATACCACCGGTTATCCGGCTCACGGCGCTCGGTATTCGCCAGATAGACGCCGAGCTCATTGAGGCCTCCGACGCGTTCGGTTCCACTACGATGCAGAAGTTGTTCAAGGTGCAGATTCCGCTTGCCAAACCGACGATCATGGCCGGGGTCAACCAAACGATCATGCTCGCGCTCTCAATGGTGGTTATCGCCGCGATGATCGGCGCAGGCGGGCTCGGAAGCGAGGTCTGGCGCGCGATTCAGCGCCTGCGACCGGGGCAAGGTTTTGAAGCCGGGCTTGCGGTTGTTGTTGTAGCCATGATTCTCGACCGCGTAACGCAGAAGATTGGGGCGGCCGGCAAGGCATAGAGTTGATTTTGTGATGGTGCCGTGGGCAAGACTGCCTGCGGTGTAGACACGATCATATAACCTGAAAGGAGGTTCAATATGAAACGTTTTGTCGCTATTCTTATCGCGGTAGTGTTTATCGCGAGCTTCGGCGCAGGTACCGTATTTGCCGGTGGCGCAGCCGAAGATGCTCCGCAACAGGTAGAGTTGCTCTACGTTGAATGGGCCGGTGAGATCGCCGCAACCTATGTTGCAGAGGTGGTACTCGAAGAGATGGGCTACAACGTTACGAGCACGGCGTTGAGCGCAGCGGCTATGTGGGAAGGCATCGCCGCAGGCGAGGCCGACGGAATGCTCTCGGCATGGCTGCCGCATACGCACGGTGCGTATCGCGATCAGACCGAAGGCCGAGTGGAGGAGCTCAGCACGGTACTTGAAGGTGCGCGCATCGGACTGATGGTACCCACCTACGTTGAGATCGACAGCATCGAGGAACTCAACGACCATGCCGACCGGTTCGGCGGTGAGATCATCGGTATCGACCCCGGCGCCGGCATTATGGCAGCCACCGAAGAGGCGATGGATGTCTACGGCCTGGATAACATGACGCTTGTGGAAAGCAGCGACGCGGCTATGCAGTCGGCGCTCGCAAGCGCTTACGACGCCGGAGACTGGATCGTGGTTACCGGCTGGACACCGCATCCGAAGGAAGGCCGTCACGACCTGAAGTACCTCGAAGACCCGGAACTGGTGTTCGGTGAGGTTGAGTACGTTGCGGCAGTTGTGCGCACCGGGCTCCAGGATGATATGCCCGAGGTGTATCAGTTCCTCGACAACTTCTACTGGGAAGTCGAGCAGTTTGCGCAGCTCATGGAGTGGAACGCCGAGGATGAGCACGGTGGTCCGTACGAAAATGCCCAGGTCTGGGTTGAAGAGAACCGCGACATTGTGGAGAACTGGATTCCCTAAAGCGGATTGCCAGGCGATGTAGCTAGTATGTCGCGTAGCGCCGCCGTGTACTCGGCGGTGTACGGATCTACAGTGTAGAGTTGAAGGCCGCCCAGTGGGCGGCCTTTTTTGAGCCGGTGCGCCCGGCAGGGCGCACCGGCGTGCAAACGCTCGGGAATCGCGGCCGAGACAACGGGAGGAAAACGCGGTGAGCATACGACGCCGCTTGGCGGTTTTGGGGGCAGTTATCGTGGCGGCAAGCGTGCTTGTTGGGTGCGCAGAGGCGGAGGCGCGGGGGCATATCGACCTGGTGTACGTGGAATGGGACCGCGAGCCGGCGATAACCTACCTCGTCGGCGAGGTGCTAAGCCGTGGAGGGTATAGCGTGAGCGTGACCTCGGTCTCGAACCCGGTAATGTGGGCTGCGGTCGCCGCCGGAGAGGCCGATGCGCATCTTTCGGGATGGATGCCGGATACGCATCGCAACGAATGGGAAGAGCACCGCGAGGATGTGGTGGACCTTGGGCCGAACTACACCGATGCAACGCTGGGGCTGGTGGTGCCGAGGTATATAGAGGATGTTCGCAGCATCGATGATCTCGTTGCGAACGCCGAACGCTTCGACAATCTTATTATCGGCATCGATCCCGGAGCCGGCATGATGCAGCAGACCGCGGCCGCAATAGAGCGGGATCTCGGCGGACTGGGGGCGTTTGAGCTGGTTGAGGGCAGCGACTCGACGATGGTGGCGACGCTCGGTGAGGCCATCGAACGCCGCGCCGCGGTGGTGGTCACGGGGTGGGATCCGCACGTGAAGTTCGTGAAGCACGAGCTCCGCACGCTGGAGGACCCATACGGCATCTACGGCGACTCGGAAACGATCAATACCGTCGTTCGCACCGGCCTCGAGCAGGATCACCCCGAGGTGTTTCGGTTACTCAGTAAGATGGACTGGGAAGCTCTCGAAGGAGCGGTGCGCGAGGTGATGCTCCGCTCGCGCGACGGCATTCAAACCTTACAGGCTGCCGGTGATGTCGCCGGCGAGTACCGCGACGAGATCGAGTCCGCGGTTCCGGACGGATTTTTTCGATAAAACGATCGAAAACACACGATATCGGGATGCAAAACATCGCCGGACTCGGTATAGTCGAACCTTCACAGAGGGCATATTTATACGGCTGAAGGAGGCGAGACAAGCATGTTGAAGTTTTTTAAGCTGGAAGAGCACGGCACCAATCCACGTACCGAGGCGATCGCGGGCGTCACCACGTTCATGACGATGGCGTACATCATCTTCGTGAACCCCGACATACTGAGCGCCGCGGGCATGGATCAGGGCGCGGTGATGACGGCGACGATTCTCACAGCCGGATTGTCGACGATCATCATGGGGCTTCTCACCAACTATCCGTTTGCAATGGCGAGCGGTATGGGCCTGAACGCTTTCTTTGCGTTTGTGGTTGCCTCGCAGTACGGCTGGCAAGCCGCGCTCGGGGCGGTGTTTGTATCAGGGGTGGTGTTCGCGATTCTTGCCGTAAGCGGCGGCATTGAGTTCATCGATATGGCGGTTCCCACGAGCCTGAAGCGGGCGGTCGCCGCCGGTATCGGGCTGTTCATTGCGTTTATCGGCCTGCAGAACGGCGGGATCATCGTGGCGTACGAGGCTACGCAGGTTACGCTCGGCGATCTCTCGGAGCCCGGGCCGCTTCTGGCACTCGTCGGTATCGCGATCACCGCGGTCTTGATGGCGCGCAAGGTAAAGGGCGCGATCTTGCTCGGCATCCTGCTTACCACGCTGGTAAGCTTCATCATGGGGATTCAGAGCTTCCCGACGAGCCTCGGTCAGATCTTCGGACGCCCGGCCGGGTTAGGCCCTATCCTGTTTGAGCTCGATCTTTCGCTTTCCACCGGCGCGTTCGCGATTCCGTTCTTCGTGATCTTCTCGTTTGTGTTCGTGGATGTGTTCGACACGATGGGCACGTTGCTCGGAACCGGTGCCCGTGCGGGCTTCCTCGACAGCCAAGGGCGCCTGCCGAAGGTCAAGAACGCGATGCTCGCCGACTCAATCGGAACCATGGGCGGGGCGCTGCTCGGTACCAGCACGGTAACAACCTACGTCGAAAGCACCGCCGGTATCTCGGAGGGCGGCCGTACCGGGCTCACCTCAATCGTTACCGGTCTGTTGTTTTTCCTGACCTTGTTCTTGGCTCCGATGGCGGGCTTGGTGCCGCCGGAAGCCACCGCTTCGGCGCTGGTGATCGTCGGGGTGTTGATGGTCGGGGCGGTTACCAAGATCGATTTCGACGACTTCACCGAGGCTTTCCCGGCGTTTCTCACCATTATTTTTATGCCGCTTGCTTACAGTATCGCCGACGGGATTGCGTTTGGTTTCATCGCGTACCCGGTCGCGAAGGTAGCCGCCGGTCGTGCGAAGGAGGTGCACTGGTTGGTGTACGTACTCGCGCTGATCTCGTTGCTACACTTTTTCTATCCGGGCTAACTCTACCCCCGAATCACGGACGGCCGGTACTCACCGCATTACGCGCGGCGAGCCGGCCGTTTTTTGTGTCATGGAGGGTTATGCGGGCCCGGGGCTATACGGGGTGATCGGCGTGAAAGCGGCGCAGGCGCTCGGCGAGCACCGGTTCTTGGTCGAGACTGAACTGGCTGACGCAGGCGCGCAGGCCCTCGGTGTGCTCGCTACCGGTGGTTTCGAGCCCAATGGCGCTGACGCCGTAGTACAAGAGCTCCTCGGCGAGCTCGTCACCGCTCATTCCCGGGTACGACAGCGTGAAGTAAAATCCGTCTCCGATAGGAGTGTCGAGGTCGGTATCGTACACGATCCGAAAGCCGTTCTCGACGAAGTGGCGCTTCATGATCGAGGCGCGCTTCTCGTACTCGCGAACGGCTTCAACGAAGTTGTACTCACCGTCGTTCGCGGCCTTCAGCATCGCCGCAACCGCGTACTGCGCCGAGTGGCTCGCGCCGGCCGTGAGGGTATAGAGCGCGCCATAGATCAAGGCGTGGCCGAACTTGTCGGTGGTATAGTAGCGCAAGAGGTCATCGTAGCGGCGGTTGAACAGCCGGTCCGAGACCATCATCACCCCGAGGCGCTCGCCTGCGTAGCTGAAGACCTTGGAGGTGGAGAGCAAGAGAATGTAGTTGTCGGTATAGTGTGCAACCGTAGGCTGATACGGCGGCTCACCCGGTTTTGAGTAGTCGCGTCTGAAATCCATCCCGAAGTAGGCGAGGTCCTCGATCACCGTCACGTCGTACTCGCGTGACAGCTCTCCGATGGTGCGCAGCTCGTCCTCGGTCAGGCAGACCCAGGTGGGGTTGTTGGGGTTTGAGTACAGGATCGAGGAAACCTGGCCGGTTTTGAGGTGCGACTCGAGCTTATCTCGGAGTTTTTCGCCGCGATAGTCGTAGACGTCGAAGGTTTCGTACTCGTGCCCGAGCGCCTTGCACTGCAGCTTTTGTACCGGGAAGCCCGGATCGATGAACAGTGTGCCTTTTCGATAATGGTTGTTTCGGTTTGCGACCATGAACGCCACGAACCCGCCCTGCATCGCGCCGACGGTCGGCACGCAGCCGGAGGCGTCGAGGTCTATGTTGAGAAACAGTTTTGCGAAGCGTGACGCCTCGCGCTTGAGCGCGGGCAAGCCGTCGATCATGCCGTACTTTGATGCAACCGTACCGCTGCGCAACGCCTCGATCTGCGCGTCGATGCCGACCTGCGGCGACGGCAAACCCGGCACGCCCATCTCCATCTTGATGTAGCGCTCGCCGGTCTCTTGCTCTATCTCGTGCACGAGTCGTACGAGCTCACGGATCCCGGCCGTCCCCATTTTCGTGAGACCGCTTTCCTCGATCTTTCTCCGTACCACCTCGGCGGTGATAGGGGTGTTTCGCTCTGTGCCGCCCATACTGTCCTCCTTCGCTCAGCCTACCGCTGCGCTCAGCTTACCGCCGAGCTGCGCTCGATTCTAATTCGTGCGTCTACCGCAGTGATGTGCTCGCGGTTTGCGAGCAGCGGGTTGAGATCGAGCTCGGCGATCTCGGGTGCGGTCCGTACCAAGGCCGAAAGCCGCGCCACCGTCTCGGCGAACCGCCTCTCGTCGGTTCCGGCGCTCCCGCGCGTGCCCTGTATAAGCGGATAGCCCTGCAGCGAGCGAATCGCCCCGAGCGCCTCCGCCTCGGTCACCGGCGCGAGCAGCGTCTTGACGTCATGGAACACCTCAACGAAGATTCCGCCGAGCCCGCAGACGATCATGTGGCCGAACGAGGGCTCGCGAATCACGCCGGCGAACAGCTCGAGGCCTTCGAGCATCGGCTGCAGCAGTACGCCCACGGCTCCCTCGATCCGCATCAAGCGCTCAAACTCCGTTGCGACGCGCTCGGTGTCGGAGACACCGGTGACCACACCGCCGAGGTCCGATTTGTGAATAGGCCCTACTACCTTCATCACTACCGGAAAGCCGAGCTCCTGCGCGGCCGCGACGGCGCCCGCGCGGTCTGTGGTGGTGTGCTCCCGGGCGCGTGCGATGCCGGCGGCGTCGAGCAGCGCAGCGGTGGTCTCAGGCGACGTGTACCCGTCGGCGACCGAAGCGAGCGCGGTGCGGGCGGCGTCCCTGTCGATCCGGACCTCCCCGAGGCCGCCGGCTGCGTTGGGCGCCTCGGCGGGCGTCCCGGCGAGTGACCCGGCGAGTGACCCGGCGGACCGCCGCTCGGCGTGATACACGCGCGCGAGGGCGCGCGCGAGCGTGACCTCGTCGGGGAAGTTGATGCCGCCGGCGTTCAAGAAGCCTTCGATCTCGCTCTTTGCGTTGATGATTGAAGGGAGTACGGGGTAGATCGGCTTCGTTCCCGAGCGCATCTTCTCGCGGAGGACCTCGTAAACCTCCTCAACCCCGAACAGCCCGGGGCTCCCGAAGATCACGATCATTGCGTCTATAGAGGAAAAGCGCGTTTCGCAGTACTCGATAATGGTGCCGAGCTGCTCGGCGGTGCCGGTCGCAAGAAAATCTATTGGGTTTGCGGTGGAGCTTCCGGGGTAGAGCGCCTCGCGGAGCTCCTCGGCGGCCGCGGCGCATTCGTTCTCAGGCGCGCTGAGCGACGGAACCTCGAGCCCTGCGTGGCTCAGCGCGTCGGTCAGCATCACGGCCGGGCCGCCGGCATGGGTGATGACCGCGAGCCGCGGGCCCGGAAGGCGTGGAAGCCGCAAAACCGCCGCGACGCCGGCGAGCTCCTCGCGGCTGTAGCAGCGTACGATTCCTGCCTTTTCAAACAGCGCGTCTACCGCGGCGTCGGAGCCCGCGAGTGCGCCGGTGTGCGAGCTCGCGGCGCGGCTGCCGGCGTCGGACGAGCCGGCCTTTATCGCCGCGATTCGGCATCCTTTGGAGATCAACGACCGCGCGTGTTTTAGAAGCTTCTGCGGCCTGCTGATGCTCTCGATATAGAGCAGCTTCACCCGCGAGCTCTCGGCAGGATCGAAGTTCTCATCGAGGTACTCAAGCGCCTCCTCAACGCCGATCTGGGCGCTATTTCCTACCGAGAACACCTGTGCGAAGGTGAGGCCGTTTGGGATTCCGGCCTCCATGATGAACACCGCGGTGGCGCCGGATCCCGAGATGAAGTCGCAGCCCTGCGGCTCGAGGGTCGGGATCGGGGTGGTGAACACGCCGTTGTAGTGCGGCGTAAGCACCCCGATGCAGTTGGGCCCGATGAGCCCCCCGTCGTGCGCCGAGACGATCTCGACGATCTGACGTTCGAGCGCGGCGCCCGCCTCGCTTTCCTCGCTGAAGCCGGCCGAAAGAATAATGAAGCCGCGCGTGCCCTTCCGTTCCGCGAGGATTTGTACCGTCTCGGGGCAGAGCTTGGCCGGGATCGCGAGGATCGCGAGCTCAACCGAAGGGAGCTCCTCTACCGAGGCGTACGCCTCGAGCCCCTGCACCGTGCGTTCCTTGGGGTTAACCGGGTACAGCGGACCCGCAAATGCGCCCGCCTGTAGATTAGCGAGAACCTTCCCTCCCGGCTTCTGTGTGTTACCGCTTGCGCCGACCACCGCGATAGAGGCCGGCCGAATCAACTCAGGTACAATCATCGCAGGCTCTACCGTTGCGCCGTGGTGCGTGCCTGTTCCGCGAACGCCCGCCCGGCCTGCAGCGTGGCAAGGTTGCGTTCCACTACGTCATCGCCCTTGCGGCTGAAGATGTAGCGAATGCCGTCCTGCAGCTTCTCGAACTCAAGTGAGATAAAGACCGAGGCCGCGCCGACCATCACCATGTTCATACCGCGCGCGTTATTGTGCTCCTTGGCGATCGCATCGGCGTCGATCGAAACATGGTTGGGTACCCGTTTCACCTCCTCGAGCACGCGATCGAGCTCGGGGTAGTTGTCGATATTGCGAAACGGCGTGGTGTTGGTCACGAGCCAGCCCTCGGGTGAGAGAAACGGCAGGTAGCGTAGGCTCTCCATCGGCTCCACCGAGAGGATCATATCGGCGGCACCGGCCGGGATAAGGTCGCTATAGATCGGCTTGTCCGAGATTCGCAGGTGCGACTGCACCTCGCCGCCGCGTTGGCTCATGCCGTGTACCTCGGCCTGTTTGAGCTGCAAACCGGACTCAACCGCGGCGTAACCGAGCACCGTCGCGATCGAGAGAATTCCTTGTCCGCCGACACCGGCGAGAATGATGTCTAGTCGCATCGCTTACGCTCCTTGTTTGGCGAGTTTTGCGCGCCGCGCCTGGGTCTGAACGCATTCGCGTTGCGGGATGATGACCGATACGCCCTCGTAGGCCACTTCTTCTTTGATTATCTGCACGAACTCGTCGTGGGTCTTTCGCGTGGGTCGCAGCGTACGAATGTGCTCGGGATCTACACCGAGCCCCGCGCAGATCTGTTCGAGCCTGCCGTAGGCGTGGCTGTACTGGCCGCCGGTCATCGCGGTGGTGGAGTTGTCGAGGATGCAGACGATCATGTTGGTGTTCTCGATCACCGCGTCGAGGAGCGCGGTCATTCCGCTGTGCGTAAAGGTTGAGTCGCCGATGATCGCGGCCGCGGGAGTGAGCCCGGCGTCGGCGGCGCCTTTCGCCATCGTGATCGAGGCGCCCATATCGACGCAGCTGTTGATCGCGTTGTACGGCGGCAGCGCGCCGAGCGTGTAGCAGCCGATGTCGGAGAACACGCGCCCGTCGCCGTAGACGTCGCGAATCGAGGCGTTGATTGCGTTCATCGAATCTATATGGCTGCACCCGGCGCAGAGCGCGGGCGGGCGCTGCACGATGCCCTCCGGTACGCTGCCGCCGGGCTGCGCCTCGAACCCGAGCGCGGCGCGGACGATTGCAGGGTTGAGCTCGCCGTCGCGCGGCAGCTCGCCGCTCATGCGCCCGCGTACCGTTGCGCCGCGGTTGAGCAGGCCGCGAAGTTGCTCCTCAACCACCGGCATACCGTCCTCAACCACCAAGACCGCGCCGCACTCATCCACCATACGCTCAACGAGTGTACGCGGGATCGGGTACTGCGAGAGTTTCAACAGCGGATGCGGGCAGCCTTGGTCTTGGTAGTTCTCCATCACGTAGTTATACGCAATGCCGCACGCGATGATGCCGAGGCTCTTGTCTGAGCCCTCGAAGTACTTGTTGAAACGGGACTCGGCCGCTTCCTGCTCGAACGCGTCCTGGCGGCCGAGAAGCGTCTTGTAGCGTTTGCGCGCGATCGCCGGAAGCAGCACGAACTGGCGCTTGTCTTCCGGCAGGGTGATCTCATGCTGGGGGCGCTGGGCGCTGCGAGCCACGCCCGCGCGGCTGTGCGCGATACGCGTGGTGAGGCGCAGGAGCACCGGTGTGTCGTAGCGTTCCGAGAGCTCGAACCCCTCGAAGCACATCTCGTAGGCTTCTTGCTGGTTGCTGGGTTCGAGGATCGGAACCATCGCGAACTTGCCGAAAAAGCGGCTGTCTTGCTCGTTTTGCGAGCTGTGCATGCTCGGGTCGTCGGCAACCGTAACGATAAGCCCGCCGTTGGCGCCGGTGAGCCCGGCATTAATGAACGCGTCGGCGGCGACGTTCAGCCCAACGTGCTTCATCATCGCCATCGCCCGCTTGCCGGCGTAGCTCATCCCGATTGCGGTCTCGAGCGCGGTCTTCTCGTTGGCCGACCAGGTGCGGTGAACTTTGCCTTCGGCGGCTTGGCGCGAGGTCTGCGCGTATTCCATGATCTCGGTTGAAGGCGTGCCGGGATAGGCGTAGAAGCCGGATATTCCGGCGTCGAGCGCACCTTGGGCCACCGCCTCGTCTCCGAGCAGCAGTAACGTGTCGTTCTTCAAAGCGTATCTCCTCCGTAAGCCGTCTCTGTGGAGCCCCATTGTAACATTGCTATCGCTCCAAGACGAACGAAATTAATCGAGGATCGTCATTTGAATAATTGCTGTAAGGCGCGGATGCCCAAACTCGGCAACTTGAGCATGCCGGCCGATTTGGCGGGTTGATACGACGCGACGCGTTGCATTAATATGCAACCCAAGCTAAAAATCATACGTGTCGAGCGCTGAGACGTGAGGCATTGTGAGCGAGCTCCTGTCGTTCGCAGGTTGAACCAGGGCCGCTCAAACCAAAGGAGGGAAGGTATGATGATGCGAAGGATGGCTACGGTTGCTGCGATTGCAGCCTTAGCGGTAGGAATGCTTGCGGTGCCGCCGGCGCTGCACGCGGCCGGCGAGGCCGAGACCGATCAGGTATCGTTGGAGCTTGCCGACACCAGCGCCCCCGGGCACGTGTTGGTGCGCGCGGGTGACCGCTTTAAGGACGAGGTCGAGGAGCTCAGCGGCGGCGAGATCGAGATCGTGCGCTATAGTCACGGCGAGCTCTACGACGCGCGTGGGTTGATCGAGGCGGTTGAGATCGGCTCGGTCGCGATGGGAATACAGCATATGTCGTTTGTGGGCGGCCATTCTCCGGCGCTGGAGTTCATCAGCGCGGTAGGGGCGCAAGGGCTCTGGGAGGATGTAGAGCACTATCATCGTTTCATCGATCAGCCCGAGGTGCGGGAGCTCGCGGCCTCGGAGTTTGAGGCCAACCTCAACCAGAAGCTCCTTGCGATGTGGGACTACGGCTCAGGCATATACGCAGCGCGTAGCGAGGAGTACTTCGTCCAGGATATCGACGATTTCGCCGGCGCACGCATGCGAACCGCCGGAACCGCTATGGCGGAACTGTACACCAGCCTCGGCGTGAGCCCTGCCGACCTCGACATCGGCGAAGTGTACATGGCGCTTGAGCGTGGAACGGTAGACTCGTTCAGCACCGGTCCCTCGCGCGTGTATCTCGACGGCATGTACGAGGTCGCGCCGTACTTAACGCAGGACGGAACCCTGCCTCGGTTGATCTTCTGGGTTACGATGAACCTCGATACCTGGAATAGCCTCTCGCCTGAGCAGCAGGAGATCATCCAGGACGTCGCAACCGGGCTCGAGAGTTTCACGCGTGAAGAAGCGACCGCAGATATCGACGGGTTCCATGAAAGCCTTGACGAGGCGGCCGAGTTGTATTTCTTCACCGATGAGCAGATCGCGGAGGTTCGCGAGATCGCTCAGCCTGTTCTGAAGGATCTTCTCACCGACCGTGCCGGGGAAGAGATGGCGGTACGTCTGTTCGATCTCATGGAGCAGGCACGCTAAGCGATCACTCGGTGTAGGCCGCTGTATTCAAACTGCGCCGCCCGCCGCCAAGCGCCTCGGCGCCGGCGGGCGCGGCGTGGAGCGGCTCAACCTCCATCACGATTCAGGATCGCTCGTCTGCCGCGGGCGGAGGGCGTTGTTTCACCAAAGCACGGAGCATCAAAGCCGGTAGAACCGGAAGGAGCCATCAACGTGACAACCGGCAGCCAATTCCCGCGAGCATCAGCCGTGGCGCGCGGCATAGACCGTCTAATTACCGCGATCGGCGAGCTCGCCGGCTTCGCACTTTTTGCGGTCGGCGGCATCATGCTTTACGAGACGATCATGAGGCGTGTCTTCTCGGCGCCCACGGTCTGGGCGTATACCGTTTCGCTGTTCATCCTAATGTGGTTTACGCTGCTTGCGGTGCCGTTGGCTTCCAAAACTCACCGGCATATCTGCGCCGATTTTCTCGTGTCGTTCTTTCCGCGCAGGGTTCAGCTCTGGATGCGAGTGTTCGGCACGGTCCTTGCGCTCGTTTTCGTCTCGGTGCTCGGGTTTTACGGTACGCGCATGATGCTCGATGCGCACCGCATCGGCCGTACCAGTATCGAGCTGCTGCGCTATCCAATCTGGATTCTCTTCATCGCGTTTCCGTTGTCCTGGGCGCTTCATCTGCTGCAGCTTCCCCGCAACATTGCGTCCGACCTAAAAGCCTTGTGGAGTACGCGGCACGAGAGCGGCGATCACCGGAAGACCGCCATTGTCCTCGGCGTGTTCGCGCTGCTGTTTCTTGGGTCGCTCTACCTGCTTGCGCTGAACCCCATGATCGGGATCGTGGTGTTGGTGCTGCTTCTGATCTTTGCCGGTATTCCGGTGGCGTTTTCGCTGGGATTCAGCGGTCTCGCGGCGTTTTTTCTGGTATACGGCGGTCTGCGAAGTCTGCGCGTGGTGCCGCTGGTCGCCGAAGAGGTGCTTCACAACTACGTGTTGCTCGCGATTCCACTGTTCATTATGGGCGGAATGATCCTCTACAAATCCGGTGTGGGTGAGGCGATCTACGACTTTGCGGCGAAGTGGCTCGGGTGGCTGCCCGGCGGGCTCGCGGTGGGCACCATCGGCGCCGGCGCAATCATGTCGGCGATGGTAGGCGTTACCTCGGCGGTCGCCGCCGCGGTGGGGATGGTGGCGATTCCGTCGCTGCGCGAACGCGGATACCCGAAAACGCTCGCGTACGGCAGCGTCGGCGGCGGCGCGATCGGCATTCTCTTCCCGCCGAGTGCGGCGCTCATTTTGTACGGCTTCCTCACCAATACCTCGGTAGGGCAACTGTTCGCGGCCGCGCTGATTCCGGCTCTATTGGTGGTGGCGATGTTCGGGGTGTTTGTGGTGGTCTACAGTATGATCTACCTCCCCACCGCGCGAGAGCCGGTCGCCTGGGACGTGCGGATGCGAAGCTTGGGTAACGTGCTGCCGGGGCTTGCGGCGCCGGTGCTGGTGCTCGGCGGGATCTACGGGGGCTGGTTCACCCCCACCGAGGCCGCCGGCGTGCTCGTGATCTTGAGTCTCGCGATTGGTTTCTTCTATAGAGGGATCAACTGGACGAGCTTCCGCGGCATTATCCACGAGAGCGCCATTACTTCCTCGGTTATCTTGATGATTATTCTTGGCGGTAAGGTGCTTGGGCAGTTCATAAGCCATCAGCGCATTCCGCGAATCGCGACCGAGTGGTTGCTCGGTGCCGATATCTCGATCACGCTCGTGATTGCGGGGCTCTTTGTACTCTACATCATACTCGGTTTGTTTCTAGACGGCGTTACGATTACACTGCTGACGGTGCCGGTGATCTACCCTATGCTTCCGGAACTCGGACTCAACGTGATTGTGTTCGGCGTACTGCTGATGGTCTTGATTGAGATGGCGCACATTACCCCGCCGGTAGGCCTGAACCTGTTCATGGTGAAATCGGTGGCAAACGACACGCTCTGGACGATCGCCAAGGGGCATATTCCGTTCGCGTTGATCTTGTTGCTGGCGGCGGTGCTGCTGTACCTGTTCCCGCAGCTCGCGTTGTGGCTACCGATGGCGCTCGCGGGGTGACCGGGCCTCGGCCATCATTGCGGCGAAGCGCTCGGCGTTGCGAGCGGCTTGGCCGTCGGCGTGGTTGTTGAACGCCACAAAGAGTTCCTCGGACTTAGCGGCGAGCTGCTCGGCGGTGGCGACAAGCTCCCGAAGCTCATGGTCGGTGTAGCTGTAGTCGTAGCGTGAGCGCGAGTCGCCGTCCCACCACATCGCCTCGTTGCGCCCGTGCAGTCTCAGGTACGCCCCGCGCGCGGTCACAACCGGCTGCAGGGGCGGAAGTCCGCGTAACCGGGGTAGGTCGGGAACTACCCACCCCACGGCGCGTCGGCGAAGCTCGGTGTGTACCGAGGCGCGCCACCAGTCTTGGTTTCGAAACTCCAGATACAGCGGCAGATCCTCCCAGCGGTCGCACAGCGAGGCCAACGCCCGCCGGTTTGCGGTTGTATAGCGAAAGCTGTACGGAAACTGGGCCAGCACCGCCACAACGCGTCCGGCTGCCGCCGCAGGAGCCACGGCCGCGTGGTACGCTGCGAGCGCATCAGCGGCAGGCGCTCCGCCGGTGTGCGTGATGCTGCGGTGCGCCTTGATCGCGAACCGGAACTCCTGTGGCGTGCGCTCGAACATCGAGCGCAGCGTGCCCTCCTCCGGCATTCGATAGTACGAGAAGTTCAGCTCTACGAATTGAAAGCGCCGGCTGTAGAGCTCGAGGAAGCGCTCGGGCGGCGTGCCGGGCGGATACACCGGCCCCACCCAGTCGCGGTAGGAGTAACCGGATGTCCCGATCGTGATTCGTCGGCCCATTGAGGTATGATAGCACGCGGCTTCAGGTGCGCCTGCGACCTCTTGAGGCTTCGTCATGCAAGTTCATTACGTTACGGCTCCGTCACCTGCGTTGTGAGGGCCCCGGGAAAGACCGGTACGCGTTGATGACCTCAGCTATACGGTCGGCAGGGATCGGCTCGTAGAAATGGTAGCCTTGAAAGGCGAAACAGCCCTTGTCTAGAAAGAACTCGTGTTGCTCCGCTGTTTCTACCCCTTCTGCTATTATGCGCATGCCGAGCGAGTGTGCGAGCTCGATGATAGCTTGTACCACCTTCTCGTTGTTCTGAGAGAACAGGTTACTTACGAACGACAGGTCGATCTTTATGATATCGGCCGGGAGGCGTGTTAGGTAACTGAGCGAGGAATACCCTGTTCCAAAGTCGTCTATCGCTACCGAAAGACCGGGATACCGTTCCTTGAGCAGGCGTAAGGTAGCTATCGCCTGCTCCGGGGCGCTCATAACACAGGTCTCGGTTACCTCCACAATCACTCGAGACGGATCGATCTGAGCTCTGTTGATAACTCTCCCAATGCCGGCGGGAAGATCGTGTTGCTCAAACTGCTTCGGGGATAGGTTTACCGATACCAGCAGGGGCCGGCCGTTTACAAGGGGCCACTGATTGGCATCGCGCAGCGCGGTCTCGATCGCCCAACTCCCAAGCGGTATAATCATGCCCGTCTCTTCGGCTACCGGCATGAATCTGTACGGCGAGACTTGCCCATGCTCCGGGCTGTTCCAACGCAGTAGCGCTTCAACTCCCACCATTATCCCTGCGTTATCCAGCAACGGCTGGTAGCTCATTTGAAACTCCTGACGCTCAAGAGAGCCGCGAATGCCTTGCTCGAGCGACCATCGGTCATGGGCGCGAGTCTCGAGCTTGGGGTCGTAAAACACGAAGCGGTTCTTGCCGGCCTCTTTGGCCGAGTACATTGCCAGATCCGCTGCCTTGGTGACCGTTGTGAGCGTGACACCGTCATCGGGAATAATCGCGACCCCGATGCTCACACCGACGCTCACGCTCGTGCTCGAACTCTTTGTTGTGCTTAACTGAAACGGCTGACGTATTTCACCCAGAATAGAATTGGCTACCACCGCGGCGCCTCGGCGATCTTTAATAAAGCTCAACAACACGACGAATTCGTCACCACCAAACCGGTAGATGCCGTCACTCTCGCGTAGGGTTTTGCGCAACCGAGTTGCGGCTTGTATGAGCAGTGCGTCACCGGCGTCGTGCCCAATCGTATCGTTCACTTGTTTGAATCCGTCAAGGTCAAGAAACAGAAGCGCTGCGTAACCGACCTTGAAGATGCCTGAGTTACCCAACAATTGGTGCATGTCGTTCTCGTACAGATCACGGTTGCCGAGTCCGGTCAACTGATCGTGATACGCGAGATGGCGAAGCCGGCGTTCGGCGTTCTTGCGCTGGGTGATGTCTCGCACAATACAGGTCAGCGTGCGGCCGCGAACGTCTTTTGAGTTGCCGAACGATATCTCCATTGGGGCAACGCCGCGGTTTTTCTGTTTGCCGAGTATCTCGATCGTGTTCTGCAGCCCGACGCGTCGGCGGTCCCGGTCGTCGATCACGAAGTACTTGCGGAACTCGGGTTCGTTGCGTTTGTATACGCTTTCGGGGAATAGGATCGAGAACTTTTCACCGTGCAACTCGCTTGGTTCGAAACCGAACGTAGTTCTCACCGCCGAGTTGGCAAACACGATCTCGAAATCCTCGTTGATGCGTATGATCGCCTCGGAGATAGTCTCAGAGAGCGCGTCGTAGTTATCACGGCTCTCACGAAGCTCCTCGATGAGTCGCCTGTGTATCGAGACATCACGCATGACAATCGCCCGTGTGTCTATCTCGCCGTCCAACGCCGCCACAATAGCGGCCACCGAGAGATAACTACCATCGGAGTGCAACAACCGAAAGACGACGATGTCGTTCGGGCGTATTGGATGACTCCCAAACGCATCGTGGTTCCTCCGTTGGAGAACCTCATTGAGTTGCATGCCGTACGGTGGCTCGACAAACTCATCTATTGCACGGTCAAACAACTGATCGGGGCGAAAGCCGAGCCTGTCGAGCAAGCTTCGGTTCGCCGAGCGAATAACTCCGTCTCTGCCGGTGAACAAGACTAAGTCGAGCGTATTCTTTGCATGCACGATGAACGACTCTGCCGAGAGATACTCTTCATTGCCGAGCTGCCGATATCCCTGTACTACCGTTTCGAGCAACAGCTCGAAAAGCGACTCGTGTTCAGGGCTTGGAAGGCTGTGGACCGCAGCGCGTGTATCTGCTGCCGAGTTCGAATGCTTACGCTCGGTAGCGTCGTGGTGCCCGTGGGCGAGCTGCGCACTGATCGTGTGCAACAGCGCTTGTATGCGGTTTTCGAGGTTGGCAGCTTTTCGAGCAATGCGGTCCAGCGAGCTCTTGGTCGGCATCGGCGGTCACCACTGATCTGGTTCAGCAACCCCGGAAACTGACGAAAGCGGACGAGTTTGAAGTACTTGATCAAAATGCATTTGCGTCCAGACTACACCAGGTTCGGTGAGTGTTCAAGCTTTTCCTGCTGACACGAGTTTTGTGGGTGGCGCAGGAGAGCTGCCGCAGGAGAGCTGCCGCAGGAGGCCTGCCGCGAGAGGGATTGAAAAGCGGTCGCGATATCGGTATATTATCAGTCTCTTACGCAAACACCCCACGTTCGTGTGATAACCAAACGAATAGCGAAGAACGCGGAGATTTATACTAGGAAGAGGGAAATGTATGGCTGTCGATCTCGAAAAAATGCGAAATATCGGGATAAGCGCACATATCGACTCGGGTAAAACTACCTTGTCGGAGCGCATCCTGTTTTATTGTCAGAAGATACACCAGATCCACGAGGTGAAGGGCAAAGACGGCGTCGGTGCGACGATGGACTCGATGGAGCTCGAGCGCGAGCGCGGCATCACGATCGCCTCGGCTGCGACAAACGTCACCTGGGGCGATCATGCGATCAATATCATCGATACCCCCGGCCACGTCGACTTCACGATCGAGGTTGAGCGAGCGCTGCGCGTGCTCGACGGCGCGATCCTGGTGCTATGCTCGGTCGGTGGCGTGCAGTCGCAGTCTATCACGGTGGACCGCCAGTTGAAGCGCTACAAGGTTCCGTTTGTGGCGTTCGTCAACAAATGCGATCGTACCGGCGCGAACCCGGTGCGTGTGCGCGACCAGCTAGTTGAGAAACTCGGTCATAACGCGGTCATGATGCAGATGCCGATCGGTCTCGAGGATAAGTTCGAGGGCATCATCGACCTCGTGCGCATGCGCGCCTGGTTCTACGAAGGACCCGCCGGCGAGATTCGCCGCGAAGCAGATATACCGGAGGAGTACCTCGAGGAAGCCGAGCGGCGTCATGAGGAGCTCATGGATGCCGCGGGCATGTTCTCGGACGAGCTGGCCGAGGCGTATCTCGAGGGCGAAGCGAGCGAAGAAATGATCCACGATGCGATCCGCATCGGAACCTTGCGCCGCGAGCTTGTGCCGGTCTTCATCGGCTCGGCTTATAAGAACAAAGGTGTTCAGACCCTGCTCGATGCAGTCGTGAACTATCTTCCGAACCCCACCGACGTTGAGAACGAAGCGCTCGACCTCGACAACAACGAGCAACCGGTGAAGCTCCCGGCCGACCCGGAGGCGCTCACGGTGGCGCTCGCGTTCAAACTCGAGGAGGGCCAGTACGGGCAGTTAACCTACGTTCGCATATATCAAGGCAGCATAAGAAAGGGGATGGAGCTCTACAACGTGCGTTCGCGAAAGCGATTCAAGGTGGGACGCCTGATTCGGATGCACGCCGAGAAGATGAGCGACATCACCGAAGGTTTCGCCGGCGACATCGTCGCGATCTTCGGCATCGATTGCGCTTCCGGCGATACGTTCTGCAGCCCGAGCCTGCATTACTCGATGACCTCGATGTACGTGCCCGACCCGGTGATCTCTCTGGCGATCGCCGCCAAGGATAAGCAGTCCGAGGACAACATCGGCAAGGCTATCAATCGGTTCACGAAAGAAGACCCAACCTTCAAGAGCTACGTCGACGACGAGTCGAACCAGACCATCATTCAAGGGATGGGAGAGCTGCATCTCGATGTGTACCTCGAGCGCATGCGGCGTGAGTACAAGGCGGAGGTTGATACCGGCATGCCGCAGGTTGCCTATCGCGAGGCTATCAGCGCCCGAGCCGAGTTCGACTACACGCACAAGAAGCAAACCGGTGGCTCGGGGCAGTTCGCGCGCGTTGCCGGCTACATTGAGCCCGCCGAGGATGAGCAGTACGAGTTTATCGACAAGATCAAGGGCGGCGTTATTCCTCAAGAGTACATCCCGGCCTGTGACAAGGGGTTCAGGGCGTCGCTGAAAGAGGGGCGTTTGATCGGATTCCCGATCATCGGTGTACGCGCGGTCATAAACGACGGCAGCACGCATCCGGTGGACTCCTCCGATATGGCGTTCCAGCAAGCGGCGATCGGGGCGTTCAAGCAGTCCTACGACAAGGCGAAGCCCAAGATTCTCGAGCCGATTATGAAGGTTGAGGTTGAAGGGCCGACCGAGTTTCAGGGCAACATTTTCGCCAGCATCAACCAACGTCGTGGTATGATAGTAAGCTCTAGTGAGGACGGGAACGCGATGCGCGTAGAGGCAGAGGTGCCGCTGTCCGAGATGTTCGGCTACTCAACCGTCTTGCGATCTTTGACGCAAGGGAAGGCTGAGTACACCATGGAGTTCCTTAAGTATGCCAAGGTACCCCAGAGCATCTCGGAAGAATTGATCAAAGAGCATAAGGCCAAGCGCGAAAAAGCACACCAGAAGTAAGGAGTCGACGATGGTAAAAGAAGAGCTGGTTCAACGAAGTCCCCTTCGCATTCTCGAGCAATCCTTGCACGGCGGTATCGGTACCGGCAGGATTAACGTCATCGCTTCGCCGAAAGGCGTCGGCAAAACCGCGGTGTTGGTGCATTTGGCGACCGATCAACTGTTTCAGGATCAGCACGTGGTGCACGTCTCGTTTTCCGCCAAGACCGATCACATCATCAGCTGGTACGAGGATATCTTCCGCGAGATCGCGGTCAAGCGCGATCTCAGTGATGCGCTTGAGGTGCACGACGATATCATCAAGAATCGCGTTATCATGAATTTTTCGCAGCGTGGGCTGAACGCGGAGCAGTTTTTGCAGAGTCTCGAGGCGATGATTGTTCACGGAGGGTTCAACGCGAGGCTCGTAGTGGTCGACGGGTACAACTTCGATCAGGGGCACCCCGAGAGCATCGCCGCGATCCGCCGGTTCGCCGAAGAGCACGGCATTGCGTTCTGGTTCAGCGCTTCAACCGAGCCGAATGAGCTCACCAATAGTAACGGTGTGCCGAAACGCCTCGAGCGCTATGACGACCACTTAGACGTCTTGATCACGCTCTCCCCCGAGGGCGAGTACGTGATGCTCCATCTTCTGAAGGAACACGGGCAGTATCCCGATCGGGATATGAACCTCAAGCTCGACAGCCGTAGTCTTTTGATTGTTTCCGGGTAACAGCCAGTCACGAGCGCGCGAGTTGCCGGCCGGCCGGTAACTCGTGCCGCAGCTCACTCATCGAACTCACCCATCAGGTCGTCGTCTTGCTCGGTTTCTTTAAGCTTGGCTTCGTCGGCCTTCTCGGCGGCCGCCCTGCGTGCTGCTTCGGCCTCGAGCCGATCGAAGATCATGGTCTCAACCGCGTTTTTCTGCATCTTGAACGAGAACGAAATCTCGTCGACCAGCAAGCGGAGCGCGTTATCGAAGAGCTTGCGTTCGAGGATCGGGAGCTCCTTTATCTTGCTGCGGTGATATAACGTTCGCACCACGGTCGCGATATCGATAACGCTGCCCTGTTTTAACAGGTCGAGGTTCATCTGGTAGCGCATTTTCCAGTCGGCCGGAACCGGCTCATAGTCTTCCGAGATCAGCTTCAAGGCGCGCTCGGCTTCCTTCTTGGGCACTATTGGACGAATCCCAAGCTCTTCGGCCTTATTTACCGGCACCATCACCGTCATATCCGAGACGTCGAGGTAGATTACATAGTACAGGAGCTTTTCGGATTGAAAATCGCGCTCTTCAATCGAGAGGATCTCGCCGACGCCCTGCAGGGGGTAAACGACATGCTGCTTCTCTTTGAAGGCGGTGTTTGGCTTAGACTTGGTGGACTTCTTCATCGGCGTCAGTATAAGTGAAACTGCGACACTCCGTCAAACGACCCGATTTAAAGACCGGTATAGTTTGCGAAACCGATGTAATCTTGGTATCTTAATGAGGTGGGCGGCAAAGATCGCAGCAAAGGAATGAACCAGTTTCTGTCGGGTGCCTCGATGACGGTGGCGTTCGGGTTGTTGTATTTCGTGAACGGCTCCCCGTTGTGGCTGATTCTCGGGGTGTTCACCGGGGTGGTGCCGATGTTTGAGGGCCTCTCACGCGTTGCCCGTGAGCCGTACGGCAACAGTGACGACTCCGTAACTCCGTCGAGAATAGGCTACGCCTATCAGGAGAAGGAAATCTTGCGCGTCGCGAAGGCCGAGCGCGGCGTGCTTACGCCCACCGTAGCCGCGCTCAAGACCTCGCTTTCAATTGAACAGGCCGAGCAGATTCTGCAACGCTTTGCCGAGAAGGGGTACGCCGAGCTCAATGTAACCGACCAAGGCCGCCTTGAGTATGTGTTCCCCGAGTTCGTTCCGCGTCTCGCCGACGAATCCGGGCGCGCTACCGATCGAGACTGGGCCGATCGAGATTAAGCCGCACGACTCCGGGCGGCGCGATCGCGGGTTTGAGCCGCAACTCCTTGAGTGGGTGGATATCGAGCGGGTTCGGATACCAGCCGCCGAGAATATCGCGATCCAGCAGATTGACCGCCGGGCTGTGACTGATCGGTAACACCACCGCTTCGAGCAAGAGCAACTCCTCGGCCTCGGCGAGCGTGCGGAAGCGTTCGGTGCCGCTTTGTTGCATCGAGTCGCGCAGCAGCGCATCGTAGGCGTCGTCGGCATAGCCGGCATCGTTGAGGTTGCTTCGGCTGCTCCAGAGTTGCAAGAACGTGAGCGGGTCGGCGTAATCGCCGATCCAGGTTACGGTGCCGAGCGTATAGGTGCGGTCTTTGAGCGAATCGAAGTAACGCGGATGCTCGATCACCTCGTGCTCCACCTCAATACCGAGTTCATTTTGCCAGGCGCTGCGCAGCAGCCCAACGATGCGTTCGTTCTCGGGGCCTCCGGGTGTCCGGACCACGATAGACGGTAGCCCGTCACCTTCTGGGTAGCCGAGCTCCGCGAGCAGCTCCAGCGCTTCATCGGGCTCCTGCGCGGTGATCCCCTCGGCGCGCGGATAGCCGGGGATCTCCGGTACCAGCGTGCGAGCGGGGTTGAAGTGGATCTCGGCATCGCGAATCTCATCCCACGGAAGCGCCAGAGCAAGCGCTCGGCGCAGCCGGGGGTTGTTCCAGGGCTCGGTGTCGGTCGCAAAAAAGAAGTACGAGGTTGAGAACATGGGGTTGACCTGTATCGAGCCGGGGGCCAGCACCTGACCGAGCGCCATTCCGGACTGCACCCAGTCTATGCGCCCGCCGTTAAACTGCGCGGTGATCTCCATCGGGTCGTTGTGCAGTACGATGCGGATTCGCTCTGTCCCAACCCCGTCGCGATCCCAGTACTCGGGGTTTTGCTCCAACAGCATCTCACCATCGCTGCGCTCGGCGACCACGAACGGTCCGTTGTAGATCAGCTCCTGGGGATTGGACCAGTTGTCGAGGCTCAGAAGGTCGGGGTGTACAACCACGAAGCTGTGGTGCGGCAGCATAGAGAGAAAATGTGGGGCCGGACTGTCGAGCTCTACCTCGAGCACATCGTCTGCAACCGCTCGAATGCCGACCTCGTCGGGGTTTGAGTGTTCGCCGCTGCGATAGGCCTCGGCTCCGGTGATGATGTCGAACAGAAACGAGTACGCGGTCTCGCGATCCGGATCGATCATCTCCAACCAGGTGCGCCGGAAGTGCTCCGCCGTCACCCGCTCGCCGGTGTGATACCGTGCGTCGGATCGCAGATGGAAGCGGTACAGGCGGCCGTCGTCCTCCACCTCCCAGTCGGAAGCAACCGCCGGAACCGGCCGCAACGTAAGCGGATGATACGATACCAGACCCTCGTACAGTCCGGTATACAGTTGCCCTTCACTCGCGGTGAAGCTGTCGATCGGGTTTAGGCCGAGCTCACTTTCGAGCATAGCGATTACGATCTCATCGCCGCCGGCGGTGACCGGCGCGATCGCAAGCAGGGCGAATAGAATCGTCAAAAGACGTTGCATCAAGGATTTCCTCCACCCTTATGATATAGCGTTGTGTAGCCAGGTATCAACAACGCGCTGCGCCGGCAGCTACGAACAGCCGGCGCAGCCTGCGCAGCAGGATTCCCCGGCGCACCTGGAGCAGTAGCTGCGGCCGGCGCCGCCGGATCCTCCGGAGCATCCGGTGCCGCAGGAGCGGCCGTTGCGCTTGATAAAGGGTGCGCGAGTGCCGACACTAGAAGGGGGTAAACAACGTATGTCGATGAAGCGGGCGCCGAAGAGGCGCGCAAACCGGGCCGCGGTGCTTGCGGCGCTCTTGATGATGCTCCCGTTTACACGGCTCGCCGCCGAGAAATAGATTCCGAGCAGGCACGGTACAACCGCGAGCTCGCCGAGCGGCTGCGTGTCTCGGGATACCCGACCGTGATCTTGATCTCGACCGAAGGGAGGGTGCTGCTGCGGACCGGGTATATAGAGGGCGGAGCCGAAGCGTACATCGAGCGACTGCAGCTTGCACTCGAGTAAGCGAGCACTGGAGAGTTGGAATGGAACGAATACTAGATCCTCGGCCGCGCAAGCGTTATCCGGCCGGATACGGAAGAGTGTACCCTGTCGCGGATTACGAACCCTGGCGAATCGACGCCGAGTTTGCGGCGCTTTATCGCCGAGTTGTTGAGCATACCAAGGTAGACATCTATCGCTGCTATGAGTTATGGCGCCTGGCGGGGCAGGCCGCGAAGCTCCCGGGCGACCTGCTGGAGGTTGGGGTTTGGCGCGGTGGTACCGGTGCGCTGCTGGCCGCGCGCGTCGCGCAGCGTACCGGGGCGTACAACGGCAACGGCTTCGGGGCCAAGCGCGTGTTCTTGGCCGACACCTTCAGCGGTGTTGTGAAAGCCGGGGCACACGACGCGTACTACCGCGGCGGCGAGCACGCCGACACCAGTCCCGAGATCGTACAACGCTTGCTCGCGGAGCTCGAGATCGACAACGCCGAGCTTCTGTGCGGCGTCTTTCCGGACGAGACCGGCGAACGCATCCGCACTCGCCGTTTTAGTCTGGTACATATCGACGTCGATGTGTATCAATCTGCGCGCGATACGGTTGAGTGGGTCTGGCCCTCGCTCGTGGTCGGCGGCGTGGTGGTCTACGATGACTACGGCTTCTACGGCTGCGAAGGGGTCACGCGCCTGGTACACGAGGAGTACGAGCGCTCAGATCGCTTAGTGATGCACAACCTAAACGGGCATGCAGTGGTTACGAAACTCCGATAGTCGCATCGGCGAGTAGTGCCCCCGGCGAGTAACCTCACCTTCGCGGCGGCGTGCCTTCGCGGCGGCGTTGTGGCCGTTGTTGATATCACGCCCAAATTTCGCTATAGTTGCCCCACTGATTGCGAGAAAAAAGGTCGGAGGCAAGCTATCGTCAACCGTGTATTGCTGCTTGCGGTGGTCATAGCGGCGCTTGGGTGTTCAACCGGTTCACCGCAGTTCCATCGTGAGATCTTAACCGCACAACAGCAAACAGGCTACTGGAAAGACGGGAACCCCGATTTCTCCGAGGCCCAAGAGCGCCTATCGCCCGGCGAGTACGCAAACGTTATGAATCTGCTCGAGACCGAGCGCCCGATGCTGACGCTCTACCGCGAGGACGTTACTCACGATGCGGTCACCGAGTTCTTCATCGAGGAAGCCGGTAGTGCTGAGGTGGCGTTGCCGATGCTGTATCACGCCGAGCGCAACGATCTGCCGCTATCCTTGGTGTTTGCGCTTGTCTGGGTCGAGAGCGAGTACAACATTCACGCAGTGCACCGTAACCGCGGCGGCCGTTCGGTCGATAGGGGACTGTTCCAACTGAACTCCTTGACGTTTCGGCAGTTGACCAACGATGATTTCTTCGATCCGGATGTAAGCGCAAGGCACGGTACGTCCTACCTCTCGTACGCGTTCGATGCCGGCGGAGATGCCGAGACCGCGGTCGCGATCTACAACGCCGGCCCCGGGCGCGTATTGCGCGGAGAGACTCCCGAAAGCACGCAGCGTTACCGCCGCCGTATCCTTGCGTATCGCGATCATCTGGAGTCTCGGTTTCAAAGCTATATGCGCCACCGATTTCCAGCGCCCCAGCTATAACCAGGTACTTGTTATCCGCAGCCCGGTACCCGCGGAGCTCAAGCCGAGAAAGGGAGTCACCAGGAGAAGCCATGATTATAGTACTCGAGCGTCAGATTCGTGACGATCACAAAAACCGAATTCGAAGCTTTCTTGAACAACACGGCTTTCGAGTCCGCGAGATTGTCGGCGAGGAAGAGACGATCTTCGGCGCCGTCGGACAGCTCTCCATCGACCACCGCGAGGTAGAGGTCCTGCCGGGAGTAGTTCGCGTTATCCCGATCAGCAAACCCTTCAAGCTCGCCTCTCGTGAGCTCAAGCGCGAGGATACGATTGTGCCGGTCGGCGACGTGAAGATCGGCAGCGGCCGAGTGGCGGTGATCGCAGGCCCGTGCTCGGTAGAAAACCCCGAGGTGATGTACGAAACGGCTGAGATCGTGAAACGCTCCGGAGCGGTGATGCTCCGCGGGGGTGCGTTCAAGCCTCGAACCTCGCCGTACTCGTTTCAAGGGAGTGGCGAAGACGGTCTGAAGCTCCTACGCGAGGTTGGGGATCATTTTGGGATGCCGATCGTCAGCGAGATCGTATCCGCGGCGCACTACGACATGATGCGCGAGTACGTCGATGTATTCCAAATCGGCACGCGCAATATGCAGAACTTCGAGCTCTTGAAGGTGGTCGGCGCCGGAGGCATACCGGTGATCCTCAAGCGCGGGTTGGCGGCCACAATTCAGGAATGGCTGATGGCGGCCGAGTACCTGCTCGCTCACGGCACCGAGCACGTCATTCTTTGCGAACGCGGTATCCGAACCTTCGAGACCGCGACAAGAAACACGCTTGATATCTCGGCGATCCCGGTCGCGAAGAAGCTCACGCACCTACCGATTATGGTGGACCCCAGCCACGCGACCGGTATCCGCGAGAAGGTGTCGCCGGTGGCGCTGGCTTCCATCGCGGCCGGCGCCGACGGGCTGCTCGTTGAGGTGCACCCGCGCCCCGAGGAAGCGCTGTCGGACGGTCCACAGACCTTGTTTCCGGAGCAGTTCGAGCGCTTGATGCGCGATATCGAGGCGCTCTGTCCGGTAGTCGAGAAGCAGCTCTCGCGGTTGCCGGAGAGAGGTGAGCGTCGCCCTCAGTTCAGCGGGATGCGCTCTACCGGCTCCGACGCGACCGCCGGCGGAGGACAAACCCGGGACGCGGCGGCTGCCGCTGAGGGAGCAGCCGAGGAGCTCGCGGTGGCGTTTCAAGGGGAGCACGGCGCCTATAGCGAGATCGCGCTGCGACGCTTCTTTCAGTCCGATGAGATTCGTTCCGCGCCGTGCTCCGAGTTTCGCGACGTCTTCGACTCGGTTCTGGAAGGCAAGACGCGGTTTGGGGTGCTCCCGATCGAGAACTCGCTCTCGGGGTCTATTCACGAGAACTACGACCTTCTGTTGCAGTACCCCGACCTTCGAATCGTGGGCGAGATAAAGATCCGTATCATCCACAGTTTGATCTCGGTTCCGGGCGCCGAGGTGCGCGATATAGAACGGGTGTACTCGCATCCTCAGGGCTTCGCGCAATGCGCTCGCTTTCTCGCCGAGCATCCCGACTGGGAGCGGGTGCCGTTTTATGACACCGCGGGATCGGTGGCCCATATCGCGCGCGAGGGTGATAAGCGCTACGCCGCGATCGCGGGTGCCGAAGCGGCGCGCGCCTACGGGATGCATGTGATAAAGGAAGGTCTCGAGACCAACCCGCAGAACTACACCCGTTTCGTGGTGTTGGTACGCGAGGAGCACGCTGCGACGCCGAATCCCGACAAGGCGTCGATTGTGTTCACCACCTCAGATACCCCCGGAGCGTTGTTCGAGTGTCTCCGGGTGATCGCCGAGCGGAAGCTGAACATGAAGAAGCTCGAGTCGCGCCCGATACTTGGGAAGCCCTGGCATCCGATGTTCTATGTCGACATGGAGATTCCGAGCCTCGATGTATTTGAGACCGCGTACGCCGAACTCGGCGAGGTCGCCGAGAACCTTCGGCTGCTGGGAACCTACCGCGCACAGTAGCCGCGTGAAGTAGCCGCGTGAAGTAGCCGCGTGCGGTAGCCGCAGTGCGCCTATGCGGCGCGCCTATGCGGCTGCGTGGTTTAGCCGTTGCTCTCAACGCCGAGGCGGCGGAGTTGCTCGACCTCTTCGAGTTTCGCGACGTAACTGTGCCGCTTCTTGTTGGCGCGCACGAGATAGTCATGAAGCGCTTCAACATCCTCTTGTAATGTGCGCAGGCGTCCGCGGTGTTCACGGGGGATCTCGGATCGCAGATAGGTGTCGAGTGCCTCGAGGCGGCGGCGGATCAGAAAAAGCTCGTCTATCTGCCTATTTGCGAACTGAAAGACCTGCTGCTCGGGCGCTTGTTGCAGCTTCTTGTAGGTCGTTCCCATGCGACTCTGAATGCCGCCGAGGAGCTTAGCTCGCTTGAGGGCGTCTTCACAGAACGGCTCGAACTCGATCTGCTCGTGGCGTACGGCTGAGGTTTGCTCATCGACGTACTCAACTGTCAGCGCCGTAGAGGGTTCGGCCTGCCGCACGACTCGGTCTATCCATTCTTTTAGGCGTTCTCCAAACGAGCGAGGGCGCGCGGTTAAGACCGCGTAATTGTCGCGCAACTTCTGAACCGCGGTCTCGATGTACCGGCCGCCCCCCGCCATGGTCCTGAGTGCCTCGAACAGGATACGAAGGTTGGCGTTGTCCTGCCTCTTAAGCTTCGGCTTCTCCTCCTCAACGCGCAGCCGCTGAAGTACCGCCTGGCGTGCGTCTTCGGCGCTGTCGCCGTAGTCCTCATCGAGGAGCTGAGCGATGAGCTCACCGACATACGGCCGCCCGGGCAGACGCGCTCCGATGCCCTTCTTGAGCGCGAGAAAGACGCGCTCGTGATGCCGGCGAGCCAAGGTTGCGTCGAGCTCAACGTGCGGCAAGACGTGCTCGCGAATCTCGAATTTGTAGAACTCGCGCTGATACTCGCCGACTTCACGCAAGATCTGAATGATGGTGTTGGTGGATTTGACGAGCTGGTTGTGGTTGTCGGTGACGATGCCGAGCGAGAGTTGATCCCCGCCGGCGCGCAACTTCGTCAGACACTGTGCGACACTCCGCGTCAACATATGCGTAGATGTCTCGGTTAATTGCGGCCATTTGATATAGGCCGCGAGCCCGGCCAGAATCTTGAGCCGCTTGAGATCGAGGTAGTCGAGGCTGAACTGTACGTAGTTATTCAAGAAATCGAGCTGATTGTCGAACGCGGCCAACCGAATCGAGAGCTGCTCGTCGCGCTCGCTCTCTAGAAAAGTGCTGTCGTCGGGCACCGCGACGTCCGAGATGCGCTGGTCGCCCTTGTACGGGTCTTCGGCGACGAGCCCCTTCTTGAGCAACACATTGAGAATTCCGGTGTAGGCACCGTGGTAGATGCGGAACTGCTCTTTCAGTACCGGAATGCGCTTGTCCTCAAGATAAATGCGCCGGTGAGTCAATAGGTGGTTTAGCTCGGTAAGATACGCATCGGAAGCCGCCATACGCTCCGTATTATCGACGAAAACGCCACAGTTGACAACGATTACGAGAGATTGCAAGAGATTGCACGGTTGAGCGAAGCAACATGAAACCGAACCCAGTTGTAATACTAATGAGAGGGTATAACGGTGCGTGTTGCGGTCCTGGTTGCGGTCGCGGCGGCGGTCTCCACGTTTGCCGGCTGCGCGCTTTACTCCGATAGCTACGAGGTTACGGTTGTACTGCCCGGGCTACCGGAACAGCGCCACGGTGCGGTGGGCAGCGGTCACGCCAACCAGGGCTCGGACGCGCCTGGGGTGTCGCATTACGTGCTTCGGTGGGTCGCGTATGGTAGCGAGCGTTCTAGAACAGCTCAGATCGACGAGCGGCGCATCTCGCTTGAGCTTCCTAAGCGCAACAACATCGCGGTGCTCGCGTATCCGGTTACACACGACGGGCACGAGCTCAAACCGGCCGGGGCAATTGCACCGCTTGGTCTCAGCGGGGGCGGGTGGAGCGAGGGGCCGAGCGGAGGACGGCTGCGTCTGCGGTTTAAGAGCGGGCCGGCGGCGTACCTGTTGTTCCGCCTGGACCGTGATGGGCGCGGCGGCGCGGCGGTGAACGCCGCCCGGCTGGTGCAGGAGTTTGAGGAGCGGCTCGGCCCGGCGCGCTGGCGGGTGGACTGGACCACGCTGCTGGACGCCTTTGAGCGCGGGGTGTTTCGCGTCACTATGCTGCGCGCCGCGCCGATGCACAGCGTCACGCTCGGTCTCCCGCCGGGCGAGTACCGGTCTGCCGATCTGCTCGCGCCGCCGGTCGTGCTGTCGGGTGAATCCGAGGAGCTACGTCTTGCCGAGGGCGGGCATCGCTGGTTCTCAGTTGACGGTGCGCTGCTGGCCAGTCTGCAGGTGAACACCGACGCGAGTGTGGCCATGGTGGTGTCCTCGCGCCCGCCGCGGTAGGAGAGCCCGCCGCAGCGTACGGCCCGCCGCGGTAGTGACGCGGCAGGCACGGTGGGCGCGCGGGGCACGGTGGGCACGCGGGGCAGGGTGCCCACGCGGTGCCGTGCCCGCCGCGGCGCGCGGGGTAGCTCGGCGGGCGGGGTCGCGCAGCGCGCAGCGGCGGCCCTACTTTGCTACGATGTTCACGAGCTTGTCGGGTACCGCGATGGTCTTCAGTACGGTCTTGCCGTCGATGTGATGTTGCACGCGTTCGAGCGCGAGCGCCTGGTCTATCAACTCCTGCTCGGGGGTTCCTGCGGCCATCTGCAGCTTTCCGCGCGTCTTGCCGTTTACCTGCACCACCACCTCAACGACCTCGTCCTTGGTGAGCTCCTCGTCGTAGCTCGGCCACTCTGCAAGCGAGACCGTGGGCGGGTTGCCGAGCCGTTCCCACAACTCCTCGGCGATGTGCGGCGCGTACGGCGAAAGCAGCCGCACGAACGGTTCCCAGAGCGCGAGGTGCAGCTTTTCCTGCTTAAACAACTCGTTGGTAAGCGTCATCATCTGCGCGATCGCGGTGTTGAACTCCAGACCGGAGGTATCCTCGGTAACCTTCTTGATGGTCTTATGGAGCAGCCGAGTGAGTTCGGCCGGCGGTTCGTCCGAGATCATCTCGCGCTCGCTGAGGCGCCAGACGCGGTCGAGGAAGCGATGCACGCCGCGCAGCCCGTCGGTGGACCACGGTTTCTCCACCCGCAGCGGCCCCATGAACATCTCGTACACGCGCATAGAGTCGGCGCCGAACTCGCGCACGATTTCGTCGGGGTTTATGACGTTGCCCATCGACTTCGACATCTTCTGTCCGTCTTCGCCGAGGATCATGCCTTGGTTCACGAGGCGCATGAACGGCTCATCGGTGTTGACCACGCCGATGTCGTAGAGCACTTTGTGCCAGAACCGCGCATAAAGCAGATGAAGCACCGCGTGCTCGGCCCCGCCTACGTAAAGGTCAACCGGCATCCAGTAATCGATTTTCTCACGCGAGGCGAGTTCTTCATCGTTATACGGGTCGAGATAGCGCAGATAGTACCAACAGGAGCCGGCCCACTGCGGCATGGTGTTGGTCTCCCGGCGGCCGATACGCCCGCCTCCGTCGGGGCACTCAACGTTCACCCACTCCTCTACCTTCGCGAGCGGCGACTCACCGGTACCGGCGGGTTTGTAGCTCTCGACGTTCGGTAGCTCGAGCGGCAATTCTTCGTAGGCGATAGGAACGAAATCGCCGTCGCCGCAATCAACGAGCGGAATCGGCTCGCCCCAGTAGCGTTGTCGGCTGAAGATCCAGTCTCGCAGTTTGTAGTTCACCGCGTGTCGACCGAGCGCGCGCTGCTCCAGCCATTCGGTGATCTTGCGTTTGAACTCCGGAGTCTTGAGTCCGTTGAACTCACCGGAGTTCACCGCGATTCCTTCGCCGGTGAAGACCTCGCTGATCGGGGGGAGCTTCTCGGCCTCGGACGGATCGAGGTCACCGAGCTCGTCGGGGTGCGCCACAACACGTATGATCTCAAGCCCGTACTGTTCGGCGAACTCAAAGTCGCGCTCGTCGTGCCCCGGCACCGCCATGATCGCTCCGGTGCCGTACGACATCAAGATGTAGTCCGAGATCCAGATCGGAATCTGCTTATCGTTGACCGGGTTTACCGCGTACGCGCCGGTGAATACGCCGCTTTTGTCCTTGGCGAGGTCGGTGCGCTCGAGGTCGGACTTCAGGCGCGCCTGCTCAACGTACTGATCAACTTCAGCGCGCTGCTTCTCGGTGGTGAGTTGTTGCACCAAGGGGTGCTCCGGCGCGAGCACCATGTAGGTAGCGCCGAACAGCGTATCGGGGCGCGTGGTAAACACCTCGAGTTCAGCGTCATGATCGACGATCGAGAACACGATGTTGGCGCCTTCGCTTCGCCCGATCCAGTTGCGCTGCATCGCTTTGATCGACTCCGGCCACTCGAGCTTCTCGAGGTCATCCAACAGGCGGTCGGCGTAGGCGGTGATCTTGAGCATCCACTGACGCAGCGGCTTGCGCTCCACCGGGTGGTTACCGCGCTCCGAGCGCGGACCCTCGGGCGTGGTGATGACCTCTTCGTTTGCAAGCACGGTGCCCATGGCCGGACAGTACCAGACCGGGATCTCGGCGACGTACGCGAGCCCGAGCTCGTGCAGCTTGAGGAATATCCACTGCGTCCATTTATAGTACTTTGCTTCGTGCGTGGAGACCTCGCGATCCCAGTCGTACGAGAACCCCAGCGACTTGATCTGCGTGCGAAACAATGCGATGTTTTCCTCGGTCTTGGCGCGCGGGTGGGTGCCGGTTTGAATCGCGTAGTTCTCGGCCGGGAGTCCGAAGCTGTCGAATCCCATTGGGTGTAGCACTGCGTACCCGTTCATACGCAGGTAGCGCGAATAGATATCGGTAGCGGTGTACCCCTCGGGATGCCCAACATGCAGGCCTGCAGCGGACGGGTAGGGAAACATGTCGAGCACATAGCGCCGCTTCTCCGGCGGGACCGACGGATCCTCAACCGCCCGGAAGGTTTTGTTGTCCTCCCAGTACTGCTGCCATTTCTGTTCGATCTGCGCAAACGGGTATTTTTTCATAGCGCGAATGATAGCCAAAAGACCTCGGGCGGTCAATTGTCGCCCGGCGGCGTCGCCCGGCGGCGGGTTATTACTGCATGAAGCCGGTAATATGAACCTCGCCCGAGTCCATCATGCGGCGGAGTTTTGCCTTTACCAGGTTGCGAACCGGAGCGCGCGTGACCGGGATCAGGATCAAGAACCCGAGGATGTCGGTGAGAACGCCGGGCGTGACCAAAGTGACGCCTGCAGCCATGATCAACAGAGCGTCGATGAGGTGGTCGCCCGGGAAGCGGCGTTGCGCCATCTCACGCTGAATGGTGAGCCAGACGTGCAACCCCTGCAGCTTAGCGAGAAAAGCGCCCGCGACGCCGGTGAGTAGTACCAGGATGACGGTTGAGAACGCCCCGATGCGCGTACCTATCTGTATGAGAAGGTAGAGCTCAACAATTGGTATTACGGTGAACGCGATGAGAAGTTTTCCGAGCATTGTCCCTTTAGTATACCGCCATCTCTTGGGTCTTGGCAACGCGCCGACAGCTCCTACTAACAGCTTCTACCAACAGCTTCCACGGCGTTTGTAATCGCGGCCCGGGAGAGTTCGCCCGGCGGCGCAGGGCTTTGGGCACAAAAAACCCCTCAGGAAAGGAGGTAAAACCTGAGGGGTGACCTCAAAAAAACGAAAAACGGTAAACGCCCCACTTGCACTGGGAACATACTATGGTTGAGAGCGGTGGCTCTCTGCTGCAGGCCTTCGGCAACGCCGCATGGCCATTCACTCAATAAAACCAACAACACGCGCTAAGGTTACAGCGATCGGAAAAATTTTCTTTGTATGCTCTTGTCTGAAGACCCGGCGCAGAGCGCGCTTCGGCAGGAGCGTTTAGGGGCGACCGCCGGCGTTGTGTTCGGACTGTTCGCGGCGAGCGAAGCGCACCGTTACCACCTGCGTTCCGGTGACTTCCTCGATCGTGAACTCGCCGAGCTCGGTCTCTATTGTTTCGCCTTTCTGTGGGATGCGGCCGGTATAGGCGTTCAAGAACCCCGCGAGGGTCTGGACGCGCTCGTGTTTCGGTAGCTCGATCGTGAGCGCGTCCTCGAGCTCGTGTAACGGGGTGTCGCCTGCGATGCGGTAGATGTTCGAGCCGATCCTCGCGACTTTCGGCGCCTCCTTCGGCTCGTGCTCGTCGTAGATCTCGCCGAGGACTTCCTCTATCACATCCTCGAGCGTAACGATGCCGGAAAGCCCGCCGTACTCGTCGAGCACGATCGCGATGTTGACACCGGCCTTGCGAAACTGCTGTAGCATGCGGTCGACCGTGCGGGTTTCGGGCACATAGATCGGCTCAACCATGATCTGTTTGAGCGTCCAGGAGTCGTGCTTGAGTTTCATGTGCTTGAGGATGTCTTTCAGCAGCACAACGCCGACGATGCGTTCCGGGTCGTTGTCGTAAACCGGTACACGCGAGAACCCCGCGGCGGTGAGCGCGGAGAGCGCGTCGCGTATGCGGTCGTCCTTGCTGCAGCTGAAGACCTTGGTGCGATGGGTCATCACCGCGTGCACCGTGAGCTCGTTGAAGCGAAAGACGTTTCGAACCCAGCGATACTTGAAGTTCTCGATCACGCCGAGCGCGTTGGCGTGGCCAACGAGGTGCAGAATCCCCTCTCGCGTCGGCGCCGGGCGCCCGGCCCGGCCGGTTAAACGGGTAACGAGCTTGCTAACCAGGCCGATGAACCAGGTCACCGGTCGCAGGACCACCGAAAGCGAGTAGATCAGCGGGGCGGTTTGGAGTGTCACGAACTCGTTGTGGATGATCGCGATCTGTTTCGGCGTAACTTCACCAAACACCAGCACGATCATCGTGAGCACGCCGGTCATTACTCCGAGTGCATGGCGACCGAACAGCTCGATCGTGATCGCCGAAGCGAGCGCCGAGGCCGCGATGTTCACCAGGTTGTTGCCGATCAAGATCGTGCCGAGCAAGCGGTCGGGTCGGTCGAGCATGCGCGCAACCAGGCGTCCACGGCGGCCGTGGTGCACGCGCAACGAATGAATCTGCGCGAGCGACAACGAGGTGTAGGCGGTCTCGGTACCGGAGAAGAAACCCGAGAGCAGCAATAATGCAACGAGTGCCGGGAGGCGGATATCCATCGTCGCTCTACTATGCTCAGTGATGCTGCGGCGTGTAAAGTGGTTCGCCTGCGGGAGCGAACTCAACACGCTCTATGCCTGCGTCGAGCAGCAACTGCTCGATCATTTGACGTCCACTGAGCTCGGCTTGTCGCAAGAGGCCGCGACCAAGCACTCGGGTCGTCGCGCGCTCGCGAACGAACTCGGCGATCTCGCGATAGGCTTGCGGGGTGAGCGCGATCTCGGGGTAGGGGTAGCGCTCGGGATCGATGTCCTCGATGCGGACCTGCGTAATGACGGCAGGCGGCAGCGTGACGGTTGCACGCTCCACCGAAGCGGCGGTTTGCGGCGGGTGGGGCCCCGAGCTCTCGAGGCGGAGGAGCTCGGCACCCACCTCAGTCCGAGGGGGCTCGTCCGGATACGGGTCGTGATCGTAGTGGTCGTTATCGCACCGGTCGATATCGTAGTGGGATGAATCGAACGCGAAGCCCGCACTCACGACAACATCGAGCACCAAGAACTCACCGACGTTGCGCGACCCGATTCCGTGGCGGTCCACCAGAGTGTACGCGGCGAGGTAATCGCGCTCCTCGATGCTGATGAGCTCGTGATACCGGCCTTCCTCATGCCGAAGACGCGCGAGTAGCGCGTTGAGCGAGATCTCGGGCGGCATGTAGTCAAACGGAAACACGGTGCGGTAGCGGTACTCGAGCGTGTGAAGCCGCGCGAGATCGCGCATCTCCTGGAGCAGAATGTCGTGCGCCACAACGCGTTCGCTGCGAATGGGAGCCGTAGCGCGTTGTAGCCGCCTCAGGTACGGCCGTCCGAGTATCATGGCCGCGGCGAGCACAAGGAGAATCAAGATCGTGATCACGCGCCCAAGCGTGGCGCGCCGGGCCGGTCTCGGTGTCATAGCCGGCCAACCTCCGGTATGCGGCCCGTTATAGCAGGCCGAACCGAGCGCAGAGGCGGGCGTGCGGTAGAGCGCACGCGGATCTCGGCCTGCTCGAAGCCCGCGCCGGTGAGCACGCTGCGCGCGAGCTCGGCGGCGTTCGCCTCGGCGCGCTGTAGCAGCCCGTAACGCTCGGCGTCCTCGGCGACGCGGTCCTTGACCCGCTCGAGCTCGGCGGCGATCTCGAGCCACCCGAGCCTTCGCCCACGCCCGCGAAGCAGGTGCTGCTGTATGCTGCTCTCGTCGATCTCGACAGAGAGCACCTTCGCCGGCGGTAGTGTTACCTGCAGCCCCGCACGCCGCCAGGGAACGCGGCGCACTTGCACTCCTTCGGCGAGGTTGAGCCCGGCTCTGACGCGGTAATCCACCGAGAACAACACGCGCGTGTCGAGTAGTCGCCACAGGAGTACTTCGCGTCGCTCGTTGATATAGACGATGTCGCGATGTACCGTCTCGGCGGTGTGCAGCTCAAAGAGCGTTTCGAGGCGATGCCGGAGGTGCGTGCTGCGGCGCTCGCTGCGATACTCGCAAGCGCCGAGTATCGCGATTACACCAAATACCAGAACTGCGCCAAGCACGCGAACGCTGTGTCGCCCCGTCGCCCGTTGACCGCGACCCCGGCTCGTGCATCGGCGCAAAAGGGGACCCGCGGCCGCATGGCCACGGCGGATGCAGAAGCGACGAGCGGATCTCGGCGGGTGTGGTCTGCGGTTCATCCTGAAGCTAATTGTACGGCAGCCTCCGGAAACGCGCAATTCTTGACGCGCCCGCTGCGCAACTTTACGTAGTGACACGAGTTTTGTGGGCGTTCCCTCAGCCCAAATCATGTTGTTTGCCTTCGTACAAACCGCACAAACCGCGCGTAACGCGCAGCGAAATACGCCAAATGGAGGTAACTCGCGAGGAAACGCAGGACTCAATGGAGCATTTGCCTCGCCGAGAGTTCACCCACAAAACTCGTGTCGGTAGTTAATGAGAGGGACGGCTGGTGAACCGCCGAGATCCGGTTTATATTCGGTTTTATATTCGGTCGGGAAGCCGAACGGCGGAATCGCGAAATCGGCTGAAGTACCGGCGCGAAGCGCCGATAGTAGGAGTGTTATGAGCATCGTTGTACTGCCCCTCACCGTGTTGGTAACGTGCCGCAAGCTGCTGCTTGCGGGAGCTGGGTTTGCTATGCTGTCGTTTTCGGCCGCGCCGCGCATCGCCGCGGTGGAGCCTGGGGTCGCGTCCGATGAGCCGCCGCTTATGGAGCTCGAGCGGCTCGAGCAGAGGCTCGATGAGTTGCAGCGACTGCATAGTCTGCTCGACGTGGTGCCGGAGATCAGCCGTGAGATACGTCCGAATTTGGTGCCCCCGCGGCGTTCGTCGTTGTATCCAAGCCTCTTTGAGACGCACGACATTGTTGCCTATTACGGGAACCCGCGTTCCGACCGTATGGGGATACTCGGCGAGCATCCCCTGCCGAAGGCCTCCCAACTCATTAAGCGGCGCGCGGCTGAGTACGCCGAGTTGGTGCGCGACGAAGGACGCGAAGTGCTTCCCGGGTTTCACTTGATTTACGCGACCGTGTTTCCCGATGCCGAGCTCGGTAGGCTTTCGGACTCTCTCTTGAGCGAGTGGATAGAGTACGCGCTCGAGCGCGATCTGCTCGTGATCCTCGATCATCAGATCGGCCGCTACTCGGTGAGAGAGGCTATCGAGGAGATGCTCCCGTATCTGCGCTACCCCAACGTGCATTTCGCGCTCGACCCGGAGTGGGCCACCGAGCTGCCGGGCCAGGAGATCGGCGGGGTGCACGCCGAGGAGGTGAACGAGGCGCAACGGATGATGCAGGAGTACCTGATCGAGCACGACCTGCCGGGGAGACGGGTTCTGGTCGTGCATCAGTTTCACTACCGGATGATTGAAGATGCGCATCTCGTTCGGAGCGACTTCGAGCGCGTCGATGTGGTGCACAACATGGACGGATTCGGCCCTCCGCGGCTGAAGCAAAGCACCTGGAACTACTTGCTGCAGTTTGATAATCTACCGTTGAAGGGGTTCAAACTGTTTTACCCCAAGAGCTGGCGGGCAGGTGGGTACGACGACCCGTTGATGACGCCGGCGGAGGTGTTGGAGCTCGAGCCCCGCCCGGTGTTCATCCAGTATCAGTAGCACAGATTCGGTAACACGGAGACGCGCGGTGGAGTCCGAGGACATCAAGCAACACGTTGATCTGATTCGCGAGGTCTTTCTCTACGCGCAGCGTTTTCGCGAAGGCACCTTCGTGCTGCATATCGATTACGCGATCAATCTGCAAGGGTTGCTCGCCGAGGTGGTCAAAGATCTCGTGCTACTGCAGCAAAGCGGTATTCGGATGGTGCTGGTGCCGGGGGCTTCGCAACGTATCGATGAGATCCTCGCGAGCTACAAGCTCGAGAATACCAAGCACGCGGGTGTGCGCATCTCTCAGCCCGAGGCGATCCCGTTCATCAAGATGGCGGCGTTCGACGTTTCAAACCATCTCATGACCCTGCTGACTGCCCGCGGGACCAACGCGGTGATCGGAAACTGGGTGCGGGCCCGTAGCCTCGGGGTACGAGACGGGGTCGATTATGGTGACACCGGGACGGTGGATCGCATCAAGCTCGAGCACGTGCAGAAGGTCCTCGAAGACGGGCTGGTCCCGATCTTTCCGTGCGTGGGCTGGAACGCCGCCGGAAAGCCTTACAATATCTCCTCGCGCGAGCTCGCTCAGGAACTCGCGGTGCAGCTCGGCGCGCAGAAGCTGTTCTTCGTGACCGATTTTAACGGCATCAACGCCGACGACTACGCGCTCGATGCGCATTTCGAGGTTACCGTCGACCGGCGCGTGCCGCGGATGGATATCGCCGAGGCGCGCCGTTTTCTGGAACTCAATAACGAGGGTCCCGGCCGCCCCGCGGTTGAGCTCGTTCGCCGAGGCGTCGCCGCGGCACGCGCCGGGGTGGCCCGCGTTCACATCGTCGACGGACGCATAAGCGGTGTGCTGCTGAAGGAGATTTTCTCGAACCTCGGGGTCGGCACTATGTTGCACGCCAACGTGTACGAGAGCATTCGCCCGATGCAGTTGCAGGACGTCTCGGATGTGCTTCGCATCATGCGCCCGCTGGTACGCAACGGCGTGCTTGTGGAGCGAAGCGAAGACGATCTGCGCGACCGGCTCGACGACTACGTGGTGTTTGAAACCGACGGTACGATCTACGGCTGCGGCGCACTTCACGAGTTTCCCGACGGGAAGGCCGAACTCGCGGCGATCGCGGTGGACGCCGGGCACGCCGAACGTGGAACCGGGCGCAAGATCGTTGAGTTCTTGCTGTCGCGCGCGCGCCGACGCGGGTTCCGCCAGGTGTTTGCGCTTACCACCCAGACCTACGACTGGTTCTCGATCAACGGGTTCTACACCGGCGGCGTGCAGGATCTGCCGCCCGGTAAGCGAGAGGCCTACGATCACGAGCGCAACTCCCGCATCCTGTTGTACGACCTGTGAGTCGTACAACCTCTGAGCGGCTGAGCGGCTGAGCGGCTGAGCGATTAGCGATTAGCGATAGACGATCGGCGGGCGTCGCTAGTATACTTCCGGTACCGATAACATGGCAGGTCGTGCGCCCAGCGCGGCGCTATAGCGCTCCGGTCCCCGCGTCGTTTAGCGACGCACTCTCGCCCAGCGATGGGCTGCTCGCCGGCACCGCGCGCCGCTGAGCACTGCGCGCCGCTGAGCACCGCGCGCCGCTGAGCAGGGCGCTGCGCTCGATCCGCCGAAACGACGCTATCACACATCACAGTTACGGAGAGCAACGCATATGGAAAAACACGAGTTTCAAACCGAAGTAAGTCAACTGCTCGATATCATCGTGCACTCGCTGTACTCGCAGCGCGAGATCTTCATTCGCGAGCTCATCTCGAACGCATCCGACGCGCTCGACAAGATGAAGTACCTCACGCTGACCGACGACGCATTCAAGACAATGTCGTTTGAGCCGCGTATCGATATCGAGTTTGACGAGGAGAATAACGAGACGCTTACGATCCGCGACAACGGGATCGGCATGAACCGCGAGGACTTGATCGAGCAGCTCGGCACAATCGCGAAGTCCGGAACCAAGAGCTTCCTGTCGCAGCTATCCGGCGACGCCAAGAAAGACTCGAACCTCATCGGCCAGTTCGGGGTTGGTTTCTACAGCGCGTTCATGGTCGCCGAGCAGGTTGAGGTTGTGAGCCGGAAGGCCGGCGAGGAGCAAGGCTGGCGCTGGCGCTCGGACGGTAAAGGCGGCTACGAGATAGAGGAAGCGAAATGCGATTCGCAAGGCACCGAGGTCACGGTATACCTCTCGGACGACGGCAAGGAGTTCGCCAACCGTTGGAAGGTAGAGCAGGTCGTCAAGAAGTACTCCGACCACATCGCGTTTCCGATCTATCTCCATTACGAGAAGAAGGAGTACGACGACTCCGGCAAGGAGAAAGGCTCGACGCCGACGGTTGAGCAGCTCAACAGCGCCTCGGCGCTCTGGAAGCGCCCCAAATCGGAGCTCTCGGAGGAAGACTACAACGAATTCTACAAAGCGATAGCGCACGACACCGAAGACCCGCTCCTGTATCTCCACACGCACGCCGAGGGGACGCTCGAGTACTCCACGCTGTTCTTCGTTCCGAAACGCGCCCCGTTCGACCTCTACCACGCCGATTACCGCCCCGGCGTGAAGCTCTACGTGAAGCGCGTGTTCATTACCGACGACGAGAAAGAGCTCATGCCGACCTATCTGCGCTTCGTGCGCGGCGTGATCGACAGCGAGGATCTACCGTTGAACGTCAGTCGCGAGATCCTGCAGCACAACCGCGTGCTCGCGAACATCCGGCAGGCCTCGGTCAAGAAGGTTCTCGGCGAGTTCGAACGCCTCGCGAAGGACGAGCCCGAGACATATACCGAGTTCATCGCGCAGTACAACCGTCCGCTCAAGGAAGGGCTCTACGGTGATTTTGCGAACCGCGACACGCTGCTCGAGCTCGTGCGCTTCAAATCCAGCAAGGCCGACGGCTGGGTCAGCCTCGCTGAGTACAAGGAGCGCATGCAACCCGATCAAAAGGCGATTTACTACATCACCGGGGGCGCGGAGCAGACGCTTCGAAACTCACCGCTTCTGGAGGCATATCGCAAGAAGGACCTCGAGGTCCTGATCATGGACGACGAGATAGACGAGATGGTTGTGCCGATGATCGGAACCTACGGCGACCTCGAGCTCAAACCGATCAACCGCAGCGAGATCGGCGAGGACATCAAGGACGAGGCCGACAAAGAGCAGGCCGAGGAGCTCAAACCGGTGGTGGAGCGCATCAAGACTGCGCTCGGCGAGCGCGTGAAGGACGTGCGCATCTCGGCGCGCCTCGATGAGTCGCCGTCCTGCATTGTGCTCGACGAGAACGACCCGAGCATGAAGATGCAGGAGCTGATGCGCGCAATGGGCCAGACCGAGATGCCGGAGGTGAAGCCGATCCTCGAGGTGAACCCGTCGCACCCCATTGTGCAGGCGCTCAAGAGTCACGGCGACGACGGCGTGGTGGAAGACGTTGCGTTTCTGTTGCTCGACCAAGCGCTGCTCGTGGAAGGCGCTCCGGTGGAGGATCCGGCCGATTTCGTAAAGCGCATGAACAAGATCCT
>Ga0207421_10000812_pt1 | contig 40408 bp, 40 predicted proteins | sample SodLakKL_010_SED_4_FD_187542 | JGI IMG/M metagenome (GOLD analysis project Ga0207421, IMG submission 187542) | Alkaline sediment microbial communities from Lake Tanatar, Kulunda Steppe, Russia - 8KL_010_SED (SPAdes) (version 2) | ecosystem: Environmental > Aquatic > Non-marine Saline and...
TTTGGTATAAAACCCGGCCCCTCGCTTTTGTATTTTGCAAAAAGCGAAAGTGTAAGCAGCTCCCCGAAGTTATAAGCGTAACAATAAAAAGGCGTCTTTACTATGTGAGGAACATAAGCCCATTCATACCTGAAAATGCTGCTGACATCTACTGAATCTCCAAACTGCTCCTGCAGGGTAGAGAAATATATATCCGATATCTCTCCCGGACCAGGTCCTTCCTTTATCCTGTCATGAATTTTTAACTCAAACTCAACAAAGTAGCTCTGCCTTAGTATGGTTGCGTAAGATTCCGCCAGTTTATTAGCCAGGAGCCGTTTTTTACTTTCTCCGTCAAGTGAACGGAGCAGCTTCTCAAAAACAGCCATCTCGCAGAAGGTGGAAGCAGTCTCGGCAAGAGGAAGAACCGCATGCTGAAGGCTATATGGAAGGTTAGAAGCATACAGTGAATGTATTCCGTGTCCCATCTCATGTGCCAGGGTAAGTGTATCTCTCTCTACTGATGCATGATTCAGCAGTATATACGGGGTGACTTCCGGAGAAACCGTCCAGCAGAAGGCTCCCGGAACCTTTGAGGGTGAAGGGTGGGAGTCAATATGGCCGCTCGTTACTATTTTTTCCGCTTTCTTCCGGAATTCGCCTGAAAGTGAACCCAAAACATCTAAAACAATATCAAGAGAATCCCGGTAGGAAATTCTTTTATCCTCCTTTCCCACAGGAGCGTATAAGTCATACCTGCTCAACTTTTCAACCCCCAGCTGAGAAGCCTTGTATCTGAAATAATCCTGAAACACATCCCTGTTTGAGCGGCAGGTTTCAAGAAGAACCTTAACCGTGTCATCTGATATATGATTAGCGGTATTTCTCATTGATACAGAGGAAGGATAACCCCTGAGAGCGGCTTCGAAAACCCAGTCTTTAACAACCGAGCTGTAAACGGAATAAAAAATATTTATTTTTTTTCTGTACTCTTCCAGAAGAGCCTCGTAAGCCGCCTTTCTTTCTGAGGGAGAGGACGAGCGGGTATAGGAAAAAAGCTCCGGCTGGGAATTTATTTTTTTAACCTTTTTTCCCAGCGGTTTAAACTCAAACTCAAACTCAGTCTCTATCATCGTTCTCAAATCTTTAAGGTTTTCTATTCCGTTGGCATCCTTGTTTGAAATAATCTCCTCCTCGCTATCGGAAAGAGTATAAGAAGCGAGTTTCCTCATATAATTGAAACTGTACTTATATTCCGGTGATAAGCTAAAAAGCCTTGCGGCGCTGTCAGAATCCAGCCTTTCCCTGCCATTTACTTTCTTTCCCTTAATCCAGTGGAAGAAACTCCTTAATGCTGATTCCGCTTCAAGCTGAATATCCTTTGCACGGCTTTTTAAAACACGGGCCTCCGGGGAGGTCTGGTCCACAGCTTCCATCAAACCTCCCCTGGAATACAGCCTGCTTACAATCTCATTTATTTCCTCAGTGAGACCGACCAAACGGAAAAATTTCCCGGCATCCATATCCGGACTTATATCTGATAATTCATTTTTGAAATCCGATACTTTCTCATAAACCGCTTTAAAAAGATTTTCCTCTTCTCCGTTTTTGAAAATATCATCCAGGTTCCATTCAACCTTTTCTGTAAGACTGGCGGCTTTTTTATTCATTATTCTCCTCTTTCTTTTCTCCTGGCATCAACCCGGAATTTCACCTGACAGGTGGGTTTGAAAAGGTGTGTAGGCCACTCTCTGTCCCGCCTCTTTGAGAAGTTTAACCATTTTTATGGCGCCTTCCTCATTCCAGCTGTGAACAACCACCTTTGAAGGCCTTTTTTCCTTATCCATGTAAGATATGTGCTCGGCTACCCTGTATCCCGACCCTTCATCCGAGGGCATATATACCCCATCAAGGTCATGGTCAAGATACACAGTATCAAAAGGACCCTCTTTATCAAGCTTTTCAATGGCCTGCCGCGCAGTATAAACGCTGATTATTTCTATCCTGCTACCGGTATTGTTTTTAAAAAGGTTATGCCTGCTTTCCTGGTCGTCCAAAAACAAAATTTTCTTCTTTTTCTTTGCCATTTTCTCCGTTTTTAGCTATTTCACTTACTAAAACATCCACAATATCTCCCTGCCATTGTCCTCCCCTTCCTTCTTTCATAATTGAAACGACCTCTTCAGAATCCATTGCTCCCCTGTAAGCCCTGTCGCTTGTCATTGCGTCATATGAATCCGCAACAGCCATTATTCTGGCCTCAGCGGGTATTTCTTTTCCGCTCAAACCCAAAGGGTACCCCTTTCCGTCCCATCTTTCATGGTGAAACTTTATAGCGGGAAGTATTTCTTTTAATGTTCTCAGGTTACTGCAGATCCTGCATGAGACCACAGGATGTTTTTTCACTTTTTCATATTCCTGCGAATTCAATTTTGAGGGTTTTGTAAGCAGCGGCAGGGGCAGCGCAATTTTCCCTATGTCATGTAAAATTCCGGCCCAGTATAATTCAGCGGCTTTCTCATTCGAAAAACCAAGCGCCAGAGAAATATTTCTTGAAAGCTCTCCCACCCTCTCGGAATGTCCTCGTGTATAGGGATCTTTAACTTCCACTGCCTGGGAAAGAGAAACAACCACATTTTTTGTTTCTTCAAGTTTAAGATATGTTTCCCTCAGCTTTAATAGAGACCTTACTCTAGCCATAAACTCCCACTTATCGAAAGGCTTCAGTATAAAATCGTCAACACCCATTTTATATGCCTTTACCCTTTTATGCCTGTCTTTCAACACCGTAAACATTATAACCGGTGTAAATGGGTGCTTTTTCTTTGCCAACCCGAGTAAATCATACCCGTTCTTTCCCGGAAGCATGATATCAAGAAGAATAAGGTCCCACTCCTTCTGAAGTATTTTTTCAGCCCCATCATCCCCTCTGGAGCAGAACTCGATTTCATAAACCATATCATCAAGTATATCCTTTGCTATCTGCTGCGCAGAAGGATCATCTTCAACTATTAATACCCTCACTTTCTCCTCCTTTTTTTCCGGCAAACGACATTTCGCATGGCAGAAAAACCCTGAAAAGGGTTCCTTTCTGCCAGGTGCTCTCCACCTCCACCTCTCCTCCCATCATTTTAGTAAGTTTCTGTACTATGCTTAAACCAAGCCCGCTTCCTCCGAATTCTCTGGTTATAGAACCGTCTGATTGCACAAACTCACTGAAAATCTTCTTTAAATCACATTCCTTTATTCCAATTCCGGAATCCTCTACTTCAATCACAACCCTGTCTGGACGGTTTTCACACCTTACAGAGACACCTCCCTTTTTCGTAAATTTGACAGCATTCGAAAGAAGGTTCATCACCACCTGTCTGAGCCTGGTATAATCATTATAAATTTGAATATCCTCATCCGCTTCAAGATCCAGAGAGAGCCCCTTTTCCCGGGCAAGGGGCCTTATTTCTTCAAGAATCTCCGCCAGCATAAGCCGAACATTAAACCTTTCCGGTATCAGCTCCATTTTTCCCGCTTCGATCTTGCTTAAATCCAGTATATCGTTTATCAGATTCATTAAATGCTTTGTGTTTTTCATTATCTTCTTATAGGTATTTTTCTGTTTCTCCGTTACCCTGCCGTAAGTTTCATCCTGCAGAAGTGAAGTAAATCCTATAATCGCATTCATCGGTGTTCTCAGTTCGTGCGACATGCTGGCAAGAAACTCAGACTTCAATCTGTCAGCTTTTTTTAATTCCCTGTTTTTTTCTTCAATTTCCACATAGGCGTCCTTGAGATCCTGTGTGGCTATCCTAACCTTCTCTTCAAGCGAAGAATATGATTTTTTAATATGGTCCGCCATATTGTTAAACTCCTTCGCCAGGCCTTCGAGCTCATCCCCCGTTTTTATATTTATCCGGTAACCGTAATTTCCCTCCCCCAGAATTCTAGCCCCTCTGTTCAATTCGGATATTGGACTGGTTATTTTTTTTGAAAAATAAGCCGCAAGCGCCGCAGCGGTTAAAATACCAACCCCCAGAAAGGCCAGAGCCAGGCGCCTCAAATATACAGCGCTCCTGTAAAAATAACTTTTAGGAGATGACAAAGCGATTATCCAGTCTATGGCAGAGCTTTTAACATAATACGCCACATTCTCCCGGCTGCGGACAAAACCCTCCCTTCCGTCATACCCTCCTCCGGTCTTCTTATCTCCAATAATAAGTCTGTTTTCCCTATCCATTAGTATATAGCTGTATTTCTCATCCGGCTTTGCTTTATCAAGAAGATCCGCAAGCATGCCTATATCAACCCCCCCTATAAGAAGCGCCCCCCTCATGGGAAAAGCAATTATAACTTCTCTCTCTCCCCTGTATTCATAAACACTGGAAATCACATTTCTCGGATTAGCAAAATAGTATTCAAAGAAATCATAAATATCATCCTGCGAAGTCAGCTGCATATACTCCCCCGGATATGCCGAAGCCATATACAGCTCGCCTGTTCCCCCTCTTTTAACTACTCCCATAAAACTGTATGTTTTCTGCCTGTTGAAAACCCTCTTGAGAGACGTGGTTATCCCGCTCGTATCGTTTTGAGCCACGGAATGCCTGAAGTCAGGTTCATTTCCCAGTATTATTATGCCCTTCTGGCAGTTTAATACATAATGCTCTACAAGCTTCTGTGAATTATTTACCACCGAACGCTGAAAATCCTCAATCTGGGAAGCAAGAGTCCTTCCGGTTATAGAATATGTAAAAACAACGAAAAGGAGAAAAGGAATTCCCACAACAAGAAACATGGCAAGAAGTTTACTCCTTAAACTTGTATTTGTTCTGCACAACCTGTCTATCAGATCTTCAACTTTTTTCAGGAATCCAAGGGTAAGGTTCTTCATTCAAAAAAACTGTTTATTTCTTTTATCAGTTCTTCGGGAATGCAGGGTTTGGTTAGGTATGAGCTGCATCCTATCCTCAACGCCTTCTCTCTGTCTCCCGCCATTGCGTGCGCTGTGAGAGCAATGACCGGCATACCAGGGTCATTTCCGTTTTGCCTTATGTGCCTTACCAAATCCCAACCGCTTATTTTGGGTAAGGACATGTCAAGCACGATAAGATCCGGCGCTGTCTCCTTAACAGCTTCAAGGCCTTTCTCGCCGTCAATGGCCGTAAGCACAGTGAATCCTTTGCCCCTGAGAGATTCTTGAACTATCTCCCGGGTGTATTCGCTGTCTTCAATAACAAGAATTTTCTTTGACCCGGTCATTTCTTATTTATATTTATATTACATTATAAGGTATAAGTCAATTTTTTAAAAATTATAATTATAGTCATGAACACTGCATAGATAAGCGCGCATTCTATCCACCGTCTTTATGTATTGATTGAAAAACCTTTTTTTTTACATTATAATTGAATTAACAGATTATGAGAAAATACAGAAATATCATCCTTTTTTTATTATTTATGCTGCCGAACACAGCCTGTTCGGGCAAAAACAGTCCTGTTTCTTCAGATAAGAGCATTGAATATGACGGAGAGCACAGGGAGCTTTATATGTCACTGAGAGAAAGAGTGGACTCTCCCCTCATTACAGAATTCTTTTCGGATTCAAGGTTTAGAATATATGAAAGGACTCTTGAGAGAAACACCAGCTACAACAAAATTACTGTAGATTTTTACAAAAGGCCCTCTTTCGGGCTGTTTACAGAAGAGGGAAAAGAAAAGGGCCGTAGTTTTGTTCAGGATAAGTATTCCGCGCTGACAGAAGCAGCTCAGCGTTTTGGACTTCCGAAAGAGGCCATATGGGATATTTCAGCCCTTGCCGGAATGGAGTACTCCTGGGGACGGCTGAAACCAACAAATATGGCTTTCAATTCACTCGCTTCTCTATACAGAGACGTGCCCCACAGAAGGGATTTCGCTACGAGAAATATTGAAGGATTGATAGAAGGAATAAATGACCCTTTCATAGAAATAGATCCCTTTGCCCCCTCAAGTTTTGTAGGAGCCGTCGGCTACTGTCAGCTTATGCCCTTCTGGTTTTCATACATAACAGACTGGTCCGACAAAGAGCTTCTGGACATAAGCGGCAGCGGATCATTCGACCCTTACGATATGAAAGACGCCATTGGCTTTTTCGCATGGCGCTTGAAAGAACAGGGTTATAAAGAAAACCGTTTTGTTGCAATAAGAAGATATAACGGCAGCGGCCAGGCGGCCGAGGCCTTCGCCGAAGCTATTATTGATTATGCCGACAAAATAAAAACGGCGAGCTGAAGTTTCACACTTTCACTTTCAAATATTTTCGGTCCGGGTGTAGAGCTGGCATATTTTCTCCAGTTTTTTATCAAGTAAATGAACAATACTCTTTACATAGTTGTCCAGCGTGATGACTGCATTCATATTAGCGTCTTTCACCGAAGCTGCCCTTAACCTATTGCAGAGAGCCCTGTTTACCTTCTCTACCTCCTTGTAATATTTTTTTAACCCGTCAAGCTCCCAGTCGGGTTCTTCCCCTTTCTTTTTTCTGAAATACTGGCCGATAAGATAATTACCCACAATTCTGTATATCGTCTCGTCCAGTGAGGCAAAAGGAAGATGGAACCTGGCCAGGGGCGCAAACTCTTTCATAACGGGGCAACCGCTTACCGCATTGCACAGTCCCAGCAGAGAGCCCAATGCATACTGGACATGGGTCCGGCTTAAACTTTCCCTCTCAGGGGTAATCACTTTCACCTCCACCGGCTCCAGCGAGCTTGTATCCTTGAAATGCTTTATTATCTGAACGACATTCAGCGCTACGGGACAGTACCTGGTGTCTTCCTCAGTTAGGGTGCAGTTTTCGCACTTGTAATGATGCAGCAGAACCCACGACGGAACTTCCTCAACCTTGGGTTCTATTTCTAAAAGTTCCGTCCGATCGGGAGTAAAGTTGAGCGTAAAAGAAACCGCTTTTTTATCCTGGTCATCATACTCAAAAGAGTATATGTATTGTACCGATTCTTCATCCATCAGGCGCCTCGCAAATCATTTATTCTCCATTTCATAAGTCTACCACCAATCTTGGACTCTGGTACCCCCGGGAGGAGTCGAACCTCCGCATCCGGTTTAGGAGACCGATGCTCTATCCGCTGAGCTACGGGGGTATAAATCCTATATTTTTATTTTGAGCAGACCCTCCACCTTCTTTTTCAATCTATCCCAGCTTACAGGTTTTGTCACATACTCATCAGCGCCGCACCTGAACCCCTCATCCACATTACCCATCTTCGAGTAACCGGTAAGTAATATTACGGGAACCTTATTCGTGGAGCTGTTTTTCTTTAAAATATCACAAAGCTCAAAACCGTTAAGACCGGGCATTTTTACATCTAAAATTACTAGGTCCGGATTCTTTTCCCTGACCGCATCCAGAACTTCGTTTCCCGATTTTTTCAATATCACATCAAATCCCCAGTGCTTTAATATGGCAGCCGCTGTTTTCCTGAGATTTTCATTGTCATCAACAAAAAGAACCCGCTTTTTTTTAAAAATAGGCATATTTTAAATTCTCTTTACATCAGCATTATAATTTGAAAACCGATAAACTGTCAAATTCTACAACTTTTCCAGAGTATACTTTCGTTCCCCCAGCCCGATTTTTTGAGCGTAAGACAGTAGCGCCTCGGGGTCCGCCTGGGGATATCCTTTTCTGAATTTATCCTCTCCTATTAGCGCTCCGTCCGCCTTGCTTCCCGGCATGGCGGCAGCCCTGCACACAAGATCATAACTTGCCTGATCAAGAGAAACCGGATCAGAAGAAGCCAGAATCCCTATATCTCCGACAAGGGGAGAATCGGAATAACTCAAACAATCGCACTCGGGGGTTATATCAAGCAGAAAATTAAAAAACCAGGTTTTGTTTTTTTTGTTTTTCAATGCTCCCAGGGCATACTCCGCTGTCTTTTCCTGAACCGCCGAAAAGTCCTTTTGCCATTTAAAAACAGCGGCTTTATGAGGACACACCATTATACACTGTCCGCAGCCGGAGCACCTTTCTTTATTTATAAAACAACGGCCATCTTTACTCTCTATCGCATCCCGGAAACACCAGGAAACACAGAGGCCGCATCCTACGCACTTATTCTTTTTTATTTTGGGTTTGGTTGTTGAATGCAGAGTGAGCTTACCCTCTTTCACAGCCAGTCCCATGCCGATATTTTTTATTCCTCCGCCGAAACCGAAAATTTCATGTCCTTTAAAGTGTGAAAGGACTATCATTGCTTTAGCCCTTTGGGCTTCGCCTGCAATCTTTACTTTTTTAAAATATTTTCCGTTAACCTCCACTTCTTCAAAGTTGCGGCTGTTTATACCGTCTGCAATAACAACCGGCGCTCCTGTAACGGAATAGACAAACCCGTTTTTTAAAGCTGTTTTCAGATGATTTACTCCATCGCAGCGCGTTCCCTTGTATATCGTGTTCGCATCGGTTAAAAACGGCAGGGCTCCGGCCTTCTTTACGGCATCTGAAAAAGGCCTTGCGTACACAGGCCTTAGAAAAGTTGTAAGGCCTCCTTCTCCGAAATGCACCTTAATCGCAACGGTATCATTGGGGTTTATTGAAGAAACCAGGCCTGTTTTCCCTATTAAAGTTTCCACTTTGTCAATCATGGAATTGTTCCAACTGGATTTCCTTGGTGTAAAATAGACTTCACTCATTTTCATACTCCTCAGTTATTTTTCGTCTGAGATCCCCCGCGCTCAAGGCGCTTTCCCGTGAAAGCCTGATCAGATCATCCATCTCCGGCTTTACGCTATATTCGCCTGCCGGCATAATTGTTTTTTTTATCCTGCACTTTCCATAAGATGACTCAAACTCTTTTATTTCTCTTTCAAGTTCATCCCTGCTGACCGAATTATACCTGAAACCTGCCGTAGTAGAGTTTTTATAAAGAATATCACGGACTCTTTCAAATTTCTTTATTCTGCAGAGAACGGTTATCTCGCTGCCGGGCCTTGATTTTTTCATTAAAACGGGCGTTATAAAAACATCCAGCGACTCGCTGCGAAGTTTTTTTACCAGGCAAGAAACATCTTCCCCCGTCATATCATCAATATTCACCCGCAGTTCAATTACGCTGCTGCTTTTTCGTTCGAGTTTGCCGTGATAACATCTCAAATAATTACGGCTGCCGGCACCGAAGGCCGTTTTTTTTATAATCATTTCCGGTCTTTCAAATAATGCACGGCTTTTCAGAAGCGCAGCTGCCGTAGGAGTGACAAGCTCCTGTTTTTCTGAAGTAAACCTAACGGGCACTCCTTCTAAGATTTTTGAAACGACTGGTGAGGGAACAGGAATTTCACCGTGAGCCGTATTTATTTCCCCCCTTCCCAGCGGAAGGCCAAGGCAGTATAAATCCTGCCTACCGAGAAGAATAAAAAAAGACACAATCTCAAGGAGAGTTTCCGGCTTGCCCAGTTCATGCAGATGAACCTCCCGCGGGGATTTACCGTGAACGGCCCCCTCAGCTTTAAAAATAATAGAAAATGTTTTAAGAGCTTCCTTCTTTACGCCGGGGGCTAATTCCCAGCCGCTAAGTTTTTTTTCTATCTTTCCTAAAGTATCCGTATCGGAAAAAGCGGCGTTGTATTTAACCGCCGTAGCCCGTATGCCTCCGAACATTTTCTTTTTAAAAGTTACGGCTGCATCAACGCTCGCCTTTTCAAGCTCCCTTTGAAGTTTTTCTTCATTACCGGGCAGTTCTGCCAGTGCCCCCACAAGCATATCACCGGAAGCACCCCGGAAACAGTCAAATAAAATCACAGCTTATTTATCACCGAAGCGGCGTAACCAGCCCCGAAACCGTTGTCAATATTTACCGCCACCACTCCCGGAGCGCATGAATTAAGAATTGTTAAAAGCGGAGCGATTCCGCCGAAATCCGCGCCGTATCCGCAAGAAGTGGGAACCGCTATTACAGGCTGAGGCATCATGCCGCCTACTACTGAAGGCAAGACTCCGTCCATCCCGGCAACCACGATTATAACCCTGCTGCCGGATAATTTTTTCTTCTCTGAAAGAAATCGGTGAATGCCCGACACTCCCGCATCGTAAATCCTGGTTACCCTGTTTTTCATAACCCTGAGTGTTTCAGCTGCCTCCTCCGCAACCGGAATATCTCCGGTGCCGGCAGTCAAAACAGGAACCGCCCTGCCCTCTGCCGCGGGCAGCTCCCCCACAATCACGGTCCCCGCATCCTCATTATAATGGTGAACCGGCAATCCGTCTTGAAGCTCGTTATATGCATCTTTTTCAACCCTGGTTATCAGAACACTCCTGTTCTCTTTATGCAGCCTTAGGGCTATATCCCTTATCTGCGCGGGCTTTTTTCCTTTTCCGTAGATAACCTCTGGAAAGCCTTTTCTTACTGCCCTGTGGTGATCTATTTTTGCAAACCCTAGGTCCCGGTAAGGCAGTTCCTTTAGCATTTCTACCGCCTTATCCTGTGAAAGAGCGCCTGTTTTTATGGAATTTACTATAGACCTGAGTCTTTTTTCATCCATCTTCTATTGTACGGTTCATTTTACCGCTTTCAAACCCCTCAAGGTCTGCAGAAATAAATTTGAATCCTGTTTTTCTGAGCTCCCGGGTTACCTCTTCTTTTATCTGAATCAAACCGGCTAACTCCTCTTCTTCAACCTCAATCCTTGCTGCAACGCCGTCGCTTCTTACCCTCACTTTAGAGAACCCCTTTTCTCTTAAAAATTTCTCTGATTTTTCTATCATTTCAAGATTTTTTCTTTTTATGGGAACTCCGTAGGGTATCCTTGAAGATAAACAGACAGTCGCCGGGCGGTCCCAACCCGGTATTTTCATTTTTCTGGATACTTCCCTTATATCCCCCTTGCTCCAGTTGAACTTAATTAGGGGGCTGATAACGCCCATCTCCCTTGCTGCCCTTATTCCGGGCCGGTAATCTTCCGTATCCGAAGCGGAGGCACCGTCTAAAATGTAAGAAAACCCCCTGTCTGAAGACAGCTTCTTTAATTTTCCGAATATGTTTTTTTTACAGTAATAGCACCTTAACGGGGTATTTTCAGTAAAAAGTTCATCCGAAAGCTCATCTGATTTTAATACAATATGCTCGGCCTTAACTCTTTCGGCGTGTTTTTCTGCCGTTTTTAAAAAACTTTCCGGTAAGCTTTCGGATACACAGGTTGCTGCAGCAAATTTTTTCATTCCGGCTTCTTTCATGAGATTCAGCAGCAGAACTGAATCAACCCCTCCGGAGAAGGCCAGCAGCGCAGAATCAAGTTTCTTAAGAAAAGCGGCTGTTTTCTCTTTTTTTAGTCCGGCTATTCTTTGCACTCGATTTTTATAAGAGAATCAACCCTATGGGATTTAAGTTTTTCTCGCCCGCCCAAACCCAGGAGTTCTATTAGAAAACAAATACTTTCAACCTCAGCTTCACATTTATTTAAAAGCTCTATTGCTGCAAGCGTGGTTCCTCCGGTGGCAAGAAGGTCGTCAATTATCAGCACTTTTTCTCCCTGCGCGACAGCATCCTTGTGCATCTGCAGCTCATCACATCCGTATTCCAGTTCATACTTCACCGTATATTTGTCGGCGGGAAGTTTATTCTTTTTTCTGACCGGAACAAAACCCGCGCCTAAACGCAGAGCCACAGGAGCGCCGAAAATAAACCCCCGGGATTCCACAGCAATTACCTTATCTATGTTTTTATCCTCATATAGTGAAACCATCCACTCAATCGAATCTCTGAAACCCCTGCCGCTTTTCAGCAGCGTTGTGATATCCTTAAACTGTATTCCCTTTTCTGGAAAGTCAGGAATATTTCTTATCAGCTTTTCCAATTCCATACCTGTTTTTTTAATGGTTCCTTCCGACATTTTGCGCAATTTCCTCCTTCATTCTCTCAGCGTCTTTCTTTTTCTGAGCTATTGCAGCCTTCTTGAGTTTATTAAGTGCTTTATTCTGTATCTGGCGTACTCTTTCCCGGGATATATTCAACTTTTCTCCCACATCCTGAAGCGTATGAGGATGCGTCGCGCCCACACCGAACCTGAGCCTTATTACTTTGTTTTCCCTTTCAGTGATGTTCTTCATCAGATTATCAATCTGCTGATGCATGGCAATTATTCCGAGCGCATCTTCAGGGGTGTTCTGGTCAGTCGCGGCCAAGGTCGCCTTCAGTGGAATGTCAATATCACTTGAAATGGGGGCGTCCAGGGAAGGTATTTCGCTGAATATCTTTATATAATGAAGAAATTTTTTGACATCTTTTTCCTTGAATCCGGTTGCTTCCGCAAGCTCTTCATTTTTCGGCTGCCGGCCCTCTTTTTTAAAAAGGGCATCCCATGCTCTCATTATTTTCTGAAAATTCTGATAAACGTAAACCGGGATGTGTATCGGTTTTGTATGCCCCAGGACAGCCCTCCTGATATATTCTTTTATCCAGTCATGTGCATATGTTGAAAACTTTGCCCCCTTATCCGGATCATATTTATTGGCAGCCGCGATAAGCCCCATATTTCCCGCTTCTATTAGGTCATTGAGCTCTACTCCTGAACGCTGGAACTTTTTTGCGACGCTTATAACCAGCCTTAGATTCCCTTTAATTAACCGGTCCCTGGCTTCCCTCTCCCCCCTTTTTATCTTCGGAATAAGCTCTTTCATTTCATCTTTCGGAATCATCGGTATCTTTGATACCTCTTTAAGGTATAACTTTATAGAATCATACTTTGATGACATTTTTTTATCTCCTTAAATTATTCAACCTTAGAAACTGCCCCTACCCCGGAAATCTTTTAACTCCCAAGGTAATGAAGGGGATTACGCGCATCTTCTCCGAATCTTATCTCGAAATAAAGATGCGGCTGGGACGTTCTTCCGGTCATACCAACCTCTGCAATTTTCTGGCCTTCTTCTACCTCCGCCCCCTCTTCTACAAAAATCTCCCTGTTATGAGCGTAAACTGTTGTGTATCCACCGGGATGCTCCAGCAGTATCGTTTTCCCGTAGGCCTGAAAAGCCTCGCTTACAAAAACAACCCTTCCCCCGGCAGCAGCGACAACAGGAGTTCCCTCCTGAGCCTTTATGCCTATGCCCAGATGCCTTTTGTTTCCATGCCGGCCGAACTCCTTTATAATCTCACCGCGAACCGGCCATATAAAATCCTTTTTCTCTTCGGCGCGCTTTACGCTCTTAGGATACCGGGCGCCTGGAATATAAATCCGGTCTCCTGTCCTGATTTTTTCGGGGCTTTCTATTCTCCGATTAATTTCGGTTATTTCCTCCACTTCCAACCCATAAACACCGGCTATGGACCACAGGGTTTCCCCATCGGAAACCGTATGGTATATTCCGGGCCGCATTGACGCGCATCCGGCCGCCGCAATAATTAAAACTATATACCACACATACCTCAACTTTTCTAGTATCTTACCTCAAAGTCACTAAAACTTTCCCCGGCTGAAGGATAATCTTCTACAGAAACATCCTCCACCCTTGAGGCGGGAGGGCCTTTTTTCAAAACATCAACAAATTCTTCCATCTGTTCGTCTTCTCCCTCTGCCACCACCTCAACGCCACCGTCTCTGCGGTTTCTGACAAAACCGTTTATCCCAAGGCGCATAGCATTCTGGACAGCATAAAACCTGAACCCCACCATCTGCACCTTTCCGCTAAGCGTAATATGTTTTCTCTTCATATATTAATCACCACCCGTACTTTCCAATCAGCGGAACAAACCTGCATCCGCCGTATTTTTCTTTAACAATTCTCCCCCCGGGGTTTTTTTCGTATACCACCATTTCCTGAGAAAACCTGTCTCCGGCCGGCATAACCAGCCGCCCGTTTTCCTGAAGCTGTTCCAGCAGCGGCGATGGAACATCCTTGCCTGCCGCTGTAACAATTATGCCACTGTAAGGGGAAAACTCCTCCCATCCGAGCGTTCCGTCGCCTTCTTTAAATAAAACACCCTCAAAACCCGCTTTTTTAAGAGAACCTTTTGCCTTTTTTAGCAGCCCCCCCTTACGTTCAATAGTATAAAGTTTTACCCCCATAAAGGCAAGTATCGCAGCCTGATAACCGGACCCTGTTCCCACCTCCAGAACCTTATCTCCTCTTTTTGCCTTAAGGAGCTCGCTCATCAGAGCAACTATATAGGGCTGGGAAATTGTCTGTCCCTCTCCTATGGGAAGAGCCGAATCGCTGTAAGCCCTGTCTTTGAAATTCTCCGGGACAAAAAGATGCCTGGGAACATTTTCAAAGGCCTCAAGGACCGCAGGATCGGAGATTCCACGCTTCTTCAACTGGCCATCAACCATATTCTTCGCTTTTTCTCTGTATGCATCCCTCATTATCTGGTTTTGTTTAAAAACTAAGCTCCCAGCCTTGACGCTTCTTTCTTTATAATATGCGCTTTATCTGTCTCCTCCCAGGGAAAAATTTCTCTTCCGAAATGACCGTATGCAGCAGTCTGCCTGTATATGGGCCTCCACAGGTCAAGCATATCTATAATTCCGCATGGCGTAAGGTCAAAAACCTGGCCGTCAGTAACAATTTTTTCAATTTCAGAATCCGGGATACAGCAGGTTCCGTCTGTATGTATCATTACATTCAGGGGCTCCTTCGTGCCTATGGCGTATGAAATATGGACCGTACACCTGGAAGCTATACCGGAGGCGACAATATTTTTCGCTATGTATCTTGCCGCATAAGTGGCCGATTTGTCCACTTTCGTGGGGTCCTTTCCGGAGAAAGCGCCTCCCCCGTGAGATGCCATACCCCCGTAGGTATCAACTATAATTTTTCTTCCGGTCATTCCCGTATCCGACTGAGGTCCTCCCACGATAAATCTTCCCGTAGGATTAACAAGAAACCTGGTCTTATCCGTTATCATTCCTTCCGGTATCACCGGCTTTACAACCTCATCAATAATCTGCTGCCTGGTTTCCGGCCCCATACTGCCGCCGGGGCCATCCAGGACGGACGAATCATGCTGAGCAGCCACAACAACAGCTGATATGTCTTCCGGCCTTCCGTCTCTGTAGTTCACGGTAACCTGTGTCTTTCCGTCCGGCTTTAAATACCCTAGAACCCCCTCCTTTCTTACCCGCGCAAGATTAATAGACATTTTATGGGCCAGGGCTATGGGCATCGGCATAAGCTCCTCAGTCTCATCGCAGGCATATCCTATCATCAAACCCTGGTCTCCGGCTCCCCCCGTATCAACCCCCCTGGCAATATCCGGGGACTGTTCGTTTATCCCGTTTAGCAGGCATAATGATTTATGCTCAAACCCGAGATTGGGATCTGTATATCCTATTTCCTTTACAATCTGCCTTACCAGGGATTTAAAATCCACATATGACTCCGTTGTTATCTCCCCGCCTATCAGAACCATTCCTGTGGAAACAAACGTTTCGCACGCAACCCTGCTGCCCCTTCTGTCGGACTCGGAAAATTTATATGGAACTGCCCCGTTTTCATTATCATACCTTAATATCTCGTCAAGAATACCGTCTGATATCTGGTCACTCACCTTGTCCGGATGCCCCTCGGTTACAGATTCCGACGTGAATGTAAATGTCTTATTTTTTAATTGAATAGCTCTCCTCCTTTCTTTATAAGCTCTTGAGTTTTTTCCCTGCTTTCGGTTTCGGCGTAAACCCTGACCAGCGGTTCGGTTCCCGAAGGCCTCACCAATAGCCATCTGCCTTCCTCCATGTTTATTCTTATACCGTCTATTTCCAGGAAACCCTCCACCTTAAACGGAAACTCCGCCCCGCGGCAGTTTTTCTTCACTCTCCTGAGTATTTCTTTTTTCGCGACGCCCTTTTCTATCCTGAAATCTCTCCTGAGGTAAACACTGTTTCCGAATTTTTCTCTCAGCCGGTTCCATATATGTCCTATACCCTCTCCCCTGCGTTTTATTATTTCAAGAAGTCTTGATGCGCTGTACAGGGCGTCTCTTTCAGGAAGGTAATCGCTGAAACCTATTCCCCCGCTCTCCTCTCCCGCAACTATAACATCCCCGCAGAGCATCTCGGGGCAAATATTTTTAAACCCTATAGGAACAGTTTTAAAATCCACGCTGAAATGCCTGGCAATCCTGTCAACAAGGTATGTGCCGGCAACCGTTTTTACTATTTTCCCCCGCCTGCCGCTTTCAAGAATGTCCCATGCCAAAACAGCAAGGAGCACCTGGAGAGACAGGTACCTGCCGAATTCGTCAATAAAAGCTATTCTGTCCGCGTCTCCGTCGAAAGCAAAGCCTGCATCCGCTCCGGAAGATATGACCGCATCTTTTAAATCGCCAAGATGCGCCGGTACCGGTTCCGGGTGCGTACCCCCGAAAAGGGGGTCCCTTTCAGTCTTCAAAGACAGGGTATCATATCCCTTTTTCCTTAAAACTCTGTCAAAAAGCGGGAATCCCGGGCTGTAAAAATAATCGCATACCACCTTAATATCATTCTCCGGTATGATATCGTAAAAAAGCTCCATATACCCTTCCACCCAGGAGTTTTTATCCCCCTTATAACGCAGCTGCCAGGTAGGGCCTTCGTACTCTGTCTTTGTTATATTGCTTATCATCTCGCTGATAAACTCACCCGAAGCCGATCCGCCGTAAGGCTGCTTAACCTTAAGCCCGTTGTAAGCAGCGGGGTTATGAGAGGCGCTGATAGCCACGCCCAGGTCACTTTCTGTGGTCTTGACCCTGTGAGATACGCACGGCGTTGTTACAGGCCTGTCCGAAAGGTCAATCTCATGACCGCGCTCCTGCAGGACCGCCGATAAAAAATCAGCATACCTGTCTGAGAGAAACCTGTTGTCATAACCGACAGAAACCCTCTTTCCTTTTCCGAGGTGGTCGGCTATCTTTACCGCTACCTTTCCGAGGTTCTCAAATGTGAATTCATCCGAAATCACCCCCCTCCACCCGTCAGTTCCGAATTTTATTTCCGGCTCTTTTTTTGAAATACTCAACTGTCTTCTCCATTCCTTCCTTAAATTCCTTCTCCGGCTTCCATTGCAGCTCTTTTTCAGCCTTCCGGCAACTGAGTCTGCTGACCTTAAGCTCCCCCTTTCTTTCCGGCATATAATCCGCACCGCATTCCGGCTTTCCTGCCTGCTTTTTTATCTCATCAAAAAGCTCATTCACCGAACGTGACTTTTCGGTGGCTATGTTATAGACTCCCTCTCCTCTTTCAAGCGCGCGCTCAAAGGCGCCCGCCACATCTTCAACATACACATAATCCCGGAGCTGCTCTCCGTCTCCAAAAATCTTCACCCCTCTTCCTTTAACAATAGCGCCTGAAAATATGGCAATCACTCCCGCCTCACCCCGGGGATCCTGCCTGGGGCCGTAAACATTGCCCAGCCTCAGTGAAATGTTGCGCATACCGTATTGATGCCCGTAATAATTAAGATAAAACTCAAAAGACAGTTTGGAGTTGCCGTAGGGACACAGCGGAGAAGGAAACCTCTTTTCAGTCGGCTTCTCCCTGCCGCACTCCCCGTACATAACCCCGCCTGAAGAGGCGAATATAAAATTTCCGACGTTGTAACGCACGCAACTCTCAAGAAGGTTTAAGCCCCCGATTATATTAATATCGGCATCAAAGAAAGGGTCCTCGACCGACTTTCTCACATCCACCTGCGCCGCCAGATGCATCACGGCATCAAAAGATTTTTCTTCAAACAACTCCCCTACGCCGCTATCACGGATATCCATCCGGTAAAACTCCGCATCCGGGTTAAGATTCTTCTTTTTTCCCGAATACAGGTTATCAATCACCACCACCTCGTGACCTTTTTCAACCATCCTGTCAACGACATGTGAACCGATAAATCCGGCTCCGCCGGTAACCATAATCTTCATTTTAACACGCCCCTTTCCTCAACAGAACCACCGGCAGGGTTTTTAAAAGTATCTTTATGTCAAAACCCGGCGTCCAGTTTTCGAGGTAGTACAAATCAAGCCTTATCATTTCCCTGTAGGACAGATCCGACCTTCCGGAAACCTGCCAGAGCCCCGTGATCCCCGGCAGTATGCTCAGCCGCCTTTTAGCCTCCTCATCATACCCTTCCGCCTCCCAGAGGACCTGAGGCCTGGGTCCGACAAGGGACATATCCCCCTTAAGCACATTGAAAAGCTGGGGGATCTCGTCTATGGAAAAATTTCTTATAAACCTGCCGACCCTTGTTATCCTGGGGTCTTTTCTTATCTTAAACGCCTGTTCGCCGCGCTCGTTATGTTTCATAAGGGATTTCAACTTTTTATCCGCATCTATAACCATAGACCTGAATTTATAAAAGTTAAAATCGCGGCCTCTGTAGCCTCTCCTCCTGTGATAATAAAAAACAGGCCCCGGATTATCGATATATATTAATAAAGATACGAGAATAAGAAAGGGTGCCGCCAGAACCAGAAAGATGAAGGAAAAAAGAATATCATAGGAGCGCTTGAAATAGTAATTTGACGGCTCAAAAAGCGGGTGTTTCAACTTTAATACCGGCACCCCGAAATAACTGTCTATATTCATCTCGCCCATTTTCAGCTCTATCATATCCGGCACCATTTTGAATTCAATATCGTTATCTTCGCAAAAACTTATAAGTTCAAGTATCTTTTTCTTAGGGGCCGCCGGGTCAGTCATCACAATCTCTTCAACCCTGTTATTCTCAGCTATACCTGATATTTCCTCAATATCAATTTCCGGGGTAAAGTAAACGTCAAAATCTCCGTGTCTCAGGAGATTTCTTTCCAGTGATTCTTTTGCCTTTGCCTCTCCTATTATCAGTACTCCGGCATCTCTGGAAAACGGGGTAAAAAAGCGAACCCGCAAAACCCTGAGTAAACACCTGAACAGATAAAGCGCAAACAGGTTTATAAAAAAAGCAAAAACCAGCACAAGCCTGGAATAGGAGTACTCCCTGTACAAAAATGTGGCGGAAATCGTAAATATTGTGGCTACAAATACGCCTTTGAAAACATTTATGAAATCATCCTCCGAATGAACAACCGGGTGAACCTCATAGAGTCCGGCCCACTTGCATGCCCCCAGGAATATTAAAACAACCACCGGAAGCACCCTGGTATAAATATCCACACTCGGCACGCCCTTGGGGGCCGCCATTATGCCGGAAGTAAACCTAACCCAGTATGCGAACAGAAACGAAAAGTATATTACCGTGGCATCGCATACAACCTTTATAAGCGTAAATAAAGCGTAAATTCTTTTATTCATGATTTTTAATTATATTAAATTTTTTTGCCCGCTAGCAAATTCCCCCTTCTATCAAACCTGTATTTAAAAAGAATATAAACCGCCCGCAGGGCATCGCTGAAACCTATCTTCTTTCCTTCCTCGTATGATCTTCCACTGTATCTAATGGGCTCGTTTTCTATTTTAACCTTTCTTCTGAGAAGTTTTGCTGTAAGTTCTGCCTCGATATCAAACCCCTCCTCCCTTAAAGGGATTTCGCGAAGTATATCGGCGCGGATGAGCTTATAGCATGTCTCCATATCCCCGACTTTGCCCGAGTATAGCAGATTTGTCAGGAAAGTAAGTATTCTGTTGGCAGCCTTTTGTCTGAAAAACATGTTTTTCGACCCTTTTTCAAACCTGCTGCCGTAAACCGCGCCCGCCCGGGTAATCTCTATCTTTTTTATCAGCCTCGGATAATCCCGGGGGTCATATTCCAGGTCGGCGTCCTGTATCAGTATGTACTCTCCACGGGACTTTCCAATTCCATACCTTACGGCAGAGGCCTTACCCTCATTTTCACCGCGCAGATAAACCCGGAGATCCCCTCCTTCAAGCTGCCTTAATATATCAGGCGAGCTGTCACAGGAGCCGTCATCCACTGCTATTATCTCCTTATCCACGTCAACCTTAATGACCCTTTTCATTATTTCAAGAAGGGTCCTCTCCTCATTATAAACCGGCATAATTACAGACACCTTAGGTCGGCCTCCATTCATCCAAACCTCCTTTTCTTTTTGTCAATAACAAACCCTTCAAATTCCCCGCAAAACCTTTCTTCTGAGAACTTCTCAGCCCGGGCTCTTATCTTTTCGGGTTTAAAGCTCATTCTTTCAAATTTTTCAAGCGCTCCATTCAGGGATAAAGCCCCCCTGGTTTTATAAAAAACACCTGTCTCACCCTCAATTACTGTTTCTGTAACACCCCCCTGTGCATATGCCACAACCGGAGCCCCGCAGGCCATCGCTTCAACCGGCACTATACCAAAGTCCTCTTTACCGGGAAAGACAAGGGCTCTGCACTTTCTGTAATTATCCCTCAAAAACTCGGCCTCTTTCCATCTGCAAAATTCAATATTGCTTTTTGAATGTTTTTCCAGCCTTTCCGCTTCGGGGCCTGAGCCAATAATTCTTAATCTCTTTCCGCTGATATTAAATGCCTCTACCGCTTCATCTACCTTCTTGTAGGGAACCAGGGAACTCACGATAAGATAGAAATCCTCCCTTTCAACCCCCGCAGGGGTATAAAACCCCGTATCCACCGGCGGATAAATTACCTGCGAGGCCCTGCCGTAATATTTTTTAATCCTTTCAGCGGTTGTACCTGAATTGGCTATGAAATAATCAACATTCCTGGAAGTAACCCTGTCTGATATTTTTAGATAAGGCCTGAAAAACTTCATTATTATCCAGATGATCCAATTCTTCTTCATACTGAAGTAATCATCAAACATATCCCACACATACCTCATGGGAGTGTGACAATAGCATATGTGGATTCCACCTTTTCGCGGCCTGACATTTTTTGCCACGCAGTGAGAGGTGGAAATCACCATATCATATTTTCCGGTATTGAGAGTCTTTACTAAAAGAGGCAGAAGCGGCAGGTAATACCTGTAATGACTTACCCCCATAGGAAGCCTCTGAAGAAGTGAAGAGGAAATTTTCCTGCTTTCAATAATATCAGAAACGCTTCCCGGAACATGTATCATTGTATAAAGCGGAGCATCGGGAAAAATCTGACATATTTTCTCCATAACCTTCTCCCCCCCCCGCATTCCGGTAAGCCAGTCCTGAACCAATGCCGTTTTCATATTTCACAAACTCTCTTTTTTTTCTTTAAATATTTCCTTATTCTTTTCTCCTTTTTTTTCTTTTTTTCAAAGTATTCTCTATTAAGCATAAGACCAAAAAGAAAGCCGGCCCACATGGCGGTTCTGGATATTGCTTCCAGGTACCTGCCGCTTAATATGCTGCCTGAAAAAACCCCAATATTTTTCATTACCTGTTTAAAAAAAGAGCTTTTTTCTATCTCTTCTCCCTTTTGCAATGGGGTATCGATTATATTTTCTGAATGATATCTGTAATCATAGGAGTAGAACTTACCGCTTACAAACCTCGTTTTAATAAGCTTGAATATACTGGAAGGCATCGGGTGATATACCGCTGAATTAGGAGCCACGCCGGTTTTAAGATTTATGGAGGCAACCTTGTATCTAAGAAACGAATCATCGTTTCTGAACATATTTTCATCCTCGCCTGAAACCTCTCTGTAGGTTTTTTTCCTTATGGCCATACAGGCATGAGTAGCCATATCCGTCAGAGTAAACCGGTCCACCTCGTCAAATCTGGCTCTTCCAATCTGTCTGGAGCATCTTTGCTGAAAATTATTAGAATCGGGAGGCGGAATCTGAGACGCGCCGCAAATCCCTATGGATTCATCATCCAGAAAATCTGTAATTCTTCTGATAACATGACCGTGCTTTATTCTTACATCATCATCGATAAAAACTATTCTTCTTCCCCTGGAGTTTTCCACTCCTATATTGTGAGCCCTGCCGCAGGGAACTGCATTTACCACAACAACTATTTCAAACTCTTCTTTATCCTGCTTCCTCAAGTCTTCCAGCAGAAGCTTCAGGTTGCCCCCCCTTGTTCCGTCCGCAGATGGAATTATTACAGTAGTTTCCGGTTTAATTCCCGCCTCCTCTTTTTATTAACATAATTTAATTTTTTCCGCCGTTTTATTTTATCCGTAAATTTCTTCCTAATAAAATTCTTAAAAAACCCGGGAAGCGCCGCAACAATCACATCTTTTATGATATAGACACCCTTCCATAGGGGTATACGTTTTTCCCTGATAGCCTTAAGCTTGGCCTTTATTACAAATTTCAGCTGGACTGCTTCCTTGCCCGACGAAATTCCAGCCGGGTTTTCTCTCCAGGCCTGCAGCACCTCGTTAATATTTCTTATTTCATAATTTTCAGGCATGGAAAGCCACAAGCGGTAGTCCTGAGCATAGTAGAAATCCTCATCATAAAAACCCGCTGCCTCCATCGCCTCCCTTCTTATAACAGCGGAAGAGTGACACAGGGTGTTTCTCCTGCAGAGCAAGCCCCTGAGCTCTCTGTCATTGCAGGGATAGATAAGAAACCCCGTAATTCTGTTTTCAGAATCAATCACTGCTGCATTGCTTCCCGCGACAGCCGCTTTCGGGTTCTCATTCATATACTTCACCTGCTTTTCAATTCTCTCCGGCATTGCAATATCATCCGAATCCATAACTACTATGTATTTACCGGTGGAAATTTTTATCGCTCTGTTTCGCGAAACCGCGGGCCCCGCCCTTTTTCCATTTCTGAGAACTTTTATTCTTTTTTCTTTTTTCTCATATTCCCTGGCAATATCCGCCGTAGCATCATCAGAGTAATCGTCAACTATTATCATTTCCCAGTTTTTAAATGTCTGTCTGATTATACTCTCAACAGCTTTTTTTATATACCTTTCGGCATTAAAGGCCGCCATTATCACGCTGACCTCAGGATTCATTTGTTGAAACATTCATATTATTAAGCGCCAGCAATACCCCGATTACTATCCATGCGGTAGCCTCTCCCTTGAAAAAACCGGCGTTATGAAAAGTAATATTAACGCCGTAAGCAAGAAAAAACCCTGCGGAAGCCACGCTCATATTTTTCACAAAACCTGAGTTTGCCTCAAAAAAAATCTTTCCGCAAAAAACAAGGAGGAAGAAATAAAAAACCACCGAAAGAAAACCCGCAGGCCAACCGAAATATACTGTATTAAGAAGAAAATGATTGTGAACGCCATGCCTTGTTGCTCTTCTCCAACCTTCAATATCTTCAAACATTCCGGAGTTTTCTTCCACATATTCTTCGTATCTTTCGTTTCCTATCCCCAGCGGATTATTTTCTATAATCCTCCAGCCGACCTTAAAAAGCGGCCTTCTGACTGAAGCAGAACCGTCATCAAGCCGGGTCATCCTCTCGAAACTGCTCTCCTGCGAAAGATAGTCAGCTCCCAGAAAAATAAGAACCATAGCCAACCCTAACCCGGCGGCATATACCAGAAGTTTCCTTCTGTATGCAAACCCTATGAACAGAAAACCGGCAACAGTCCCTCCCACGGCGGATCTGGTCATTGAAAAAATCAAGCCTGCCAGTATCACAACAAACCAGGCCACTTTCTTTATTATTTCTTTCCTGTCTTTAATTTTATCCAAAAAGGGGAACGCCAGAAAACTTCCCATAAGCATATCATAAGAAAAGGGAATGTGGAAAAGCTGAAGGCCGAAAGCCCTGTTTGTGGGACAAACCCCTACAGTTTGGGGGGACTTTTGAAGCAGTTCTCTTAAATCCAGAAATATCCCACCGAAAATAACCTGGCCCACCCCGACCAAAGCCGATATTCCGCAGAATACAATTACAACATTAACGAATTTTATCAACTTTTCTTTCTTTACTGCAAAAAACTGGATTAAAAATCCCGTGGCCACATACATAAAAGAACGCCCCATATATCTGTAGAACCTGTACTCAAAAACAGAATATCCGTGAACCCCCAGTTGCACAAGCAACACCCACAAATAATAAATAAGCACGACAGCTAAGACTACCCGGTTCCATCCGGGCAGCTTGAAGGCCTCCTTATCTTTAATAAACTTTACACCCCCCAGAAACAAAGCATAGGGAACAAATAGATATCTCGGGCTTACCCCGAAAAAAAGATAGGAATGAGCCATAGTTAATTCTGTAATAGCAATCATATACAGCGCCCTGTTTATGTCGGTTTTCACCCAGAGCGCCAAAATCAGAATAAAAGGAATTAAATACATTAAGTTTTCTAAAATAAAAAGACCTCCCTGCCTATCGCTTTATTTATAATTCTTCTTTCGTTTTCAGAAAAACCTTTGTTAACATAAGAAGCCGCGAAGTATATTATTGCTCCTGCGGTTATACTCCCCGCCAGAGACCATATGTTCTCAATGTATCTTTCAACGAAAAGCAAAAATCCGGTCATAATCAGTGTGTTAACAGAAAACTTAAAAAAAGAGCGCAGGGGATATTTTGTTTTTAGTATCTCGCCTGAATAAAATTTATAAAAAATTAATATAAGCACACCTGCGCTTCCGGAAGCGATTACAGCGCCCGATATTCCCATCAGGGGTATAAGTATAACTGCCATAGCAATATTATAAACAGTAGATAAAGAGCCATACAGTATCACGTTAATTTTTTCGGTGGTTTTCAGCACAACTTCATAAGGATATAAAAAAGACCTGAAGAAAACAAATAAAAGACCCAACCTGAATAGATTAATAACCTTAATATACTGAGGGTCAAATATTATTTCTATAACCGGCCCTGCCAATACGGCCACACCCGCAAATATGGGAACAGAAAGAAAAAACACCACTTTGTTGTAGAATGTAAACATTTTTTCCAAAGTTAATTTATTTTTGGTTTCCGTGTATTTTTCTATAAATATAGGCAGAAAGAGGTTTTTTAATCTCTCCCCGGGTGAAAGACGAAGAAGCATCAAAGGTATTCCAAAAACAAAGGAATACAGCCCCACTTCCGCAACCCCCAGATAACGCGAGATTAAAAAATTGTCTATTGTTATTTCCCTGGTCATTGTACCTATAACAATCAAAAAAGAGAGACCCATAAAATTTAAAATTCTTTTATTGAAAACTCCGAAATCAAGTTTTTTCAAAGACAAAAACCGGACCGAGTGAAGAAGATAAAACAAAAAAAGAATAAACTCCGAAAAAGCCCAGGAAAACACAAGCCACTTCATACCCATCCCCCTGCGCATAACAACAACAAAAAGAATAAACTTAAGGCCGCAATAGAAAACCCTTGCCTTATTCCAGTACTTATGTTTGAGATTTGCAAGAAGAAACGAATCTCCGATCAGCTGGTTTTCTATATGAATTAAAATAACCAGGGAAAAATAGGGCATCAGGGAGTAAAGTGTTTCGGAAAAATTAAACACTTCGCCAATTTGTTTTTTAAAAACATTGATAATGAGAACAAAAAGCAAAGCCAGACCCAGGCGGATAAATACACTGATGCTGAAAAGGGATTTAAGTTTTTCAAACTTTTCGGATGAACGGAATTCCGGAATAAATCTGTCCAGTGTCTGGGGAAGCCCTATTCCGGAAAATATCAAGGCAACCGTCAATATATTTTTAAGCAGGTTATATACCCCGAAGTTTTCAACCGACAGCAACCTGATGACATATACCAGTATTAAAAAGTTAAAAAGACTGTAGCCCACCTTACCCAGATAATTATATATGCTTCCGCTTATTCCTTTTTTAACCAAGGAGTTTTTCATTTTTCTCCAGCTTCATTACCTTTTCCAAAGAATAGTTTTCTTTTACGTATTTTCTGGCATTGCAGGCAATCTTATCTTTTAAACCAGCATTAAGTTTTAATTTATTTAAGGCATGCGCTATTGACTTTGAATCCGTGCCGCAGAGAATTCCGTTTACTCCGTCTTTTATGATTGTTTTTATTCCCGGAACATCCGTTCCTATAACCGGCAAACCGCAGGCCATCGCCTCAAGCAGCGCTTTTGGCTGGCCTTCCGAAAAAGATGAAAGCGCAAAATATTCACTCTTTCGCAGCTCCTCCGGTAATTTTTCATTGTCAACTCTGCCCATAAAATTAACTTCAGCCCCTTTTTCCCGCGCATATTTTTTAAGTTCTTCTTCCATCTTTCCAGTGCCAATAATTTTTAATTTTCCGTTAAATATATTTACACCGTCAATTAAGTTATGCAGATTTTTTACCGGGGAAAGCCTTCCCGCAAAACAAACTTCATTTTCATTTTTCTCAATTTTATCAGAAGGATAGAATAAATCTGCATCTATGTAATTGGGAATTAAAAATATTTTGTTATCCACTGTTCCATAACTTTCCTGAATGCATTTTTTAGCGCCCGCATCGGTTAAAACAACCACATCGGCCAATCTGAACACCACGGACTCCGCAGCTTTATATATAACATACCTGAAATACCTGCCTGTTCTCTTAAGCCCTCTTGCCCTGGGGAATCCGCATCTTAATATCATTTTTTTACTTAATAATATTTTAGCTGTAAGGGCGGGGATAAAACCCCTGAACTGTATGGTTCTTACAATATCCAGCTTTTTTATCTTTTTATAATGTAAGAAAGGCATCAGCAGTGCATAGCAAAAACCGGATAAACGCAGCTTGTTTATCACCAGCTCTATGTTTCCCGGAAGTAATTTTTTATATTTTAAATCTTCTTTCCCCCCGTAGGAAAAAAGCACCACCTTTTTTATACCTGTTTTTTCGGGAAGTGCTTTTATAAACTTCAACTCCCGGTTCAATATACCTATATCATCCCATAATTTCAGTGAAACATTTTTAGTGAAAAAAATGCCCAGCGTTTTCTGATCCATTCAACTAGTCTCCATTTAACTATTTATTTCATTTTGGGCATATAATCATATTTTTCCAGGATATCATTTAAAATTTCATTTAACACCTTCTTTTCTCTCTTGTTAAAATATGATTCCCATATACTTTCATGGTACAGTTTTTTACTGTCAAGTACCTTTTTTAATTTAGCTGTGAATTTTAAATTCAAAAAACCCAGGCATTTCTGAATAACTTTAAATCTGTCTTTCACCAAGTCTTCGTATTTTACAACTAAACAACAATTTGAATTTAATTTTTTTTCCTGTTTCTCCAATTCTAAAACTGCCGTTTTCCATCTTAAAGCCGCCAGCGCCATAATATAGTTCTTAGTGCCCTTATATTTTGAAAGTAATTCTGTTAACTCTACGGGAGGGTCGTAGTAATATGAAAATAAATCTCTTTTTTCAGTAAACCACTGCGGTCGATCTTTTAAGAAACTGGCCGTAACATCCCTTCCGTCTCTCATTATATGAATAAATTTACTGCCGGGAAATATTTTCTTAAAGTACAGCATCCTCGCGGGCCTTCCGTAATCCGTTATAAACATATTTTTGTTTTGAATTTTAAGCTGAGTCTCAAAGAGCTTTCTTAGATTTATTTTATCCTCCTCAATAACATCTTTTTCTCCCAAAGATCCTTTTTTTTCCAATAGGGTATTGCAGTCTTTTCTCATTTCCACAGGATGAGGCAAAAAAAACTTCTTATCCCGGGAAGCTAAAAAACCGCCGATAACGGGTATACTGTATATCCTGTTTAAGGCTCCTGTGAGGGGCAGAAAACGAAGCCTGGATAAATACTGGGAAAACCACCCGAATTCGGGGTGAAAAGCAAGAGATTGCTGCAGCAGAGTTTTGCCGCTTCTTGGACATCCGACTATGAAAACATTTTGCAATCCCGCCGCTTTTTTATTTTTCATATACTGAGCCCGGATAAGTTGCTGCTCGATAGCAATTGTAATAATATGTTATCATTAAGAATACTTCTCCATATCGATATTTTCTTCAATCGTCATTGTCTGTTGTAGTCGTCTTCAATTCGCTCTATATCCTCTTCCAGTATCTTTTCCCCAGTTGCCAACTCAAGGATTTTCACTTCTTTATCCGAGGTATTCTCCGCTCTGTGCAGCGCTCCTGCGGGAATCTTAACGGTCTCTCCGGCCTTTACCCTTTTTTTCTTCCCGGAAACCGTGACCAGTGCCTCTCCGGATACAACAGTCCAGACCTCGTCCCTGTATCTGTGCTTCTGCAGGCTCAGTCTTTCCCCGGGCGAAACAAATAGCACCTTTATTTTATACCCATCCCCCTCTTCAATCACCCTGTATCCCCCCCATGGCCTGTAGTCTTCGCGGTGGTACTTTACAATGCTTTTCCCCTGCAGCTCCTGAACTATATCCTTTACTTTCTGACCGTGCCCTTTTTTTACTGCCAGAAGGGCGTCATCCGTATCAACTATAATCAGGTCTTCAACCCCGGCGCCCGCAAAAAACTTTTTCCCGCTTATGTGAGCAAAACTTCCCCTGCAGCCGCGAGTCATTGACCTGCAGGTAGAGTAGTTTTCTTTCCCCCTCGTTAAAACCTCGCTGACCGCTTCCCAGCTTCCAAGGTCATTCCATTCCCCCTCAAATCCAACCACTGCCGCTTTATCCGTTTTTTCCATAACAGCATAATCGATGGATTCGCCCTCAATCCGCTCATATATTTCCCTGAGGTTTCCCTTATCCTCTTTGAGCTCCTTAAATATCTTTGATATACCGCCCGCCAGGGCCTCCATCTCCCTTTTCATCCGGGATACCTTGAAAACGAAAATTCCGGCATTCCAGAAGTAATCCCCCGATTCAAAATAGTCACGGGCCGTATCCTCATCCGGTTTTTCCTTAAACTCCTTCACCTTCCAGCCATCGCCTAATTTCCCCGCTTTTTTAATATAACCGTAGCCGGTCGCGGGGTACTCCGGTTTTATTCCTATAGTCACTATGAACCCGTCTTCAGCCAGAGATTTAGCCCTAGTGAGGGCTTCCCTGAAATCCCCCTTCGGCTTTATAATATGATCGGCCGGCAGTACTACCGCAATGTCTTCATCATCAAGCTCACACATCCCCAGCGCTATAGCCGGCGCGGTATTCCTCGAAAGGGGCTCAAGCACAAGGTTTTTTCCCTTTATCCCCTCAATCTCTCTTTTCACAAGAAACCCGGCCTCCTGCGCCCCTATGATATACTTATTCTCATCGGTCACATCCACTCTGTCATAGGCCTGCTGCAGAAGACTTTGCCCTTCAAATCTCATCAGGTACTTGGGCCATTTTTTGCGGCTAACAGGCCAGAGCCTTTTGCCCATCCCCCCCGCCAGTATCAAAACCTTCAAATTATTCTTTCCGCTTTGCATATTAATAACCTCCTGCTGATTTCGGTTAATTTTTTTACAGTATTTACCCTGGATTAGAGTATTCACGCCTATTCTTCATTATTATTATAATAAGAAATTTGGCCGCAAAATCCAGCCGGTTTTTTGACATTTTTTTGATTTTGACTTATAAATTTATTAAATTGAATATATTTGAAATATCTATATAGAAATACAAGGGCAACGCCGGTTAAACAGGTTTTTCGGTTAAGGGCTCTGAATAAACTTACAATAAAAAAGGAGAATATATGTTTAACTTAAAGGCAAAGAACAAAAAGCTTAAAGAAGAAATTAAAAAGCTAAAGAAAGAAAACGCCGAACTGAAAGAAGAGGTTGAGGAATCCAACGAAATGTCAATGAAAATAACCCTTACCATTTCCGAGTTTTTTTCTGCCCTTGAAAAACTCGCGCGGGGGGATTCATCTGTGAGGGTGAGCGAAAAAAATGAAATAGAAATCCTCGCCTCACTGGGAAAGATGATAAACAAGCTTGCCGAAACCCTGGACGAACTTGTACAGGATTCCCTTGAACTCTCCATTGGCATAGCAGAAAAAGGCGAAATACTGAATGAAATAGCTAAGGGCAACCTGACGGTTGTAGCCAAAGAGGACTCCCCGGTTGAGGTTATCGCCCAGCTGGGAAGCTCCATAAACAAGGCTGTCTCCAGCATTGAAAGCCTCATTAGAAGGGTGCAGGAGAGCTCATTCGCAATAGAAAGCTCCATATCACAGATACACGCATCCTCCAAACAGCAGGCAAACGGAATGGCGCAGCAGGTCTCCAGCATAAGCGAAACGACAGCCACTTTTGAAGAGCTCTCACGCTCGGCAACCGACATTGCCAGGCATGCCTCAACCGTAAAGCAGTATGCAAAATCAACCCTGGGAAGCACCGAAGAGGGAGCAAAGCAGATCGAGGAATGCATAGAAAGCATGCAGGAAATTGAAAAAGTATCAAAAAAATCCGCGAAAATTACGGCAAACCTGAGCAAAAAGTCACATGAAATAAATGAAATTATAGGCATCATTAACAATATTGCAAAACAGACAAACCTTCTTGCCTTAAACGCCTCGATAGAGGCCTCCAGGGCGGGAGAAGCGGGCAAGGGTTTTTCAGTCGTAGCCGGCGAGGTGGGAAAACTCGCGGAAAACGTAAAAGAATCCACCAACAGCATTGAGCAGCTTATAAAAGAAATGCAGGATCTGACCTCATCCTCAACCATGACTATGGAAGAAGTTGAACGCAAGATTAAAAACGGCGAGGATATAACAAAGCAGATAAGCAAAAAGTTCAGCGAAATACTGGATAAATCGGAAGAGACAAGCCAGTTTACGGAAGAGATAACTCACGCCACAAAACAGCAAAAATCAGCAACAGGGGAAACAACAAAGGCGGTTGAAGAGATAAATTCCGTATCCCAGCAGTCGGCGGCAAGCGCCAAACAGATATCAACCGCCGCAAAGGACCTCAGCCAGATAGCGACTGAACTCAAAGAAAACCTTAATAAATTCAAAGTCTCTTAAAAAAGGAAATGAACTCCCCCGCAAGAACTGACCCTTTAATCCTGGGACTGGGGAACACCATACGTTCGGATGATGCCGCGGGAATTAAAACAGCGCGCGAAATAAAAAGACTGAGAAAAAACTCAAATGTCAGAGAATCATCCTGCGGGGGACTGGACCTGCTTGAGTTCTTATCCGGATTTTCCAGAGCGGTTATAATTGATTCAATAAAAACCGGCAGAAGAAAGCCCGGGGAAATACTCAGACTGACACCCGAGGATTTCCGTGATACTTTTCATCTTTCATCCCCTCACACCGTAAACTTCACAACCGCTCTCGAGCTGGGCAGGTCACTGGGCTACAGCATTCCCGGGGAAATAGCTATCTACGCCATTGAAATAGCCGATAACCTGCGGTACTCAAAAAAATGCAGCCGGGCAGTTGAATCCGCAATCCCCGGGGCCGCCCGGATAATAATAAAAGAGCAGTTGGATGCATGAGGTCTCCATAGCCCGCAGCATTATTGATGAAGTCAAGAAGTCCTGTTCCCGGAAAATACTTGTCCGGATAGAAAAAATAAACATAAAAATAGGTCAAGCCACCTGCGTATCCCCCGAATCTTTGGATAAAGCCTTCACCGCCCTCAAAAAGGATACCCCGCTTGAAAACGCGGAGCTTAACATAAAGAAAATACCCCTGGAAATAAAATGCAGAGAATGCAGAAAAAAAACACGAGACGCGCAGTGGCCTGTACTTTTATGCGGCAGCTGCTCAAGCAACTCGGTTGATATTATAACCGGGCGGGAGCTGCGGATTGATACTGTGGAAATCGACGACAGTAAACGACAGTTTTGACAAAAATATTAATTTGTATTAGTTTTTTTATATGGAAGAAAAAATACTGAAGGACATCCTTAGTTCAAATGACCGGGCCGCGCGCTCTTTAAGGGAAGAGCTGACCCGCAACAACATCACCGCCATAAACCTTATGAGCTCCCCCGGCTCCGGCAAAACCTCCCTCCTCGAAAAAACCCTTTCTCTGATCACGCCCGATATTAAACCCGCTGTAATACAGGGAGATATAACCACATCTCTTGATGTGGATAGACTCTCTTCATTTAAAGTGCCTTCTATCGCAATAAACACGGCCCCTTCGGGAGGAGAATGCCACCTTGAGGCCGGATGGATAAACGACGCCTACGACAGGCTTGATTCCCCGGACATAAACATCCTTTTTATAGAAAATATCGGGAACCTTGTATGTCCCGCAGAGTTTGACACCGGGGCCCATAAAAACGTGGTCTTAATCAGCGTACCCGAAGGAGAAGACAAGCCGTTAAAATACCCGCTGGCATTTAAAAAAGCGGACTTGATGATAGTAAACAAAAGCGACCTGATAGAGGTCCTGGATTTCAACCTAAACTCCCTTATAGAAAACGCCATGAAGATAAACCCGTCCCTGAAGCATATGGTATTATCGGCCCGGACAGGCAGCGGGTTTGACAGCTGGATAAACTGGATTAAAGAGGGAATGGAAGATGACTGAAAAAACAGGCGTTTTCATATGCGAGTGCGGGGAAAACATAGCCGGTGAAATAGACATAGATAAACTCTGTAAAAAAACGGGGGCAAAAGAAGGTGTTGACGAGGTTTTAAAACATAAGCTTCTATGCTCTGACGACGGAAAAAAATTCATGGAAAAAGAAATCAGGGAGAAAAATCTGACAAAAGCAGTCGTTGCAGCATGTTCTCCCCGGCAGCATGAGGAAACATTCCGCACCGTACTGAAAAATGCAGATCTCAATCCCTTCCTAATGCAGATGGCAAATATTCGCGAGCAGTGTGCATGGACAGTAAAAGACACGGAAAAAGCGACAGAAAAGGCCCTTTCACTTATAAACGGCGCCGTAAAAAGGGTTCGTCACCATAAGCCTTTCAATGTAAAGGAAATTGAAGCTAAAGCGGATGCCATGGTTATAGGAGCCGGGGCTGCCGGCATTGAAGCGGCTCTTACACTTGCCCAGAAAGGGAGAAAGGTTACCCTGGTGGAAAAAAGACCCTATGTTGGGGGGCAGGCTGCCCTGTATGAAGATGTTTTTCCCGGCATGGAGTGCTCGCTCTGTATGCTTGAGCCCAGGCTGGACAGCGTCCTTCACAACGACAGAATAGAGGTTCTAACCTGCAGCGAAATTGAAGAAATACTCGGCTTCATAGGAAACTTTACTGTAAGAATCAGAAAAAAACCCCGAAGCGTAGAACCCTCAGCCTGCTTCGGCTGTACAGATTTATGCATAGGAGCCTGCCCCGAAAAAACCGAAAATGAATACGACATGGGGCTGAGCGAGAGAAAAGCCATTTACACTCCCTTTAAAGGGGCGATGCCCAACGTTCCGCTCATAGACAGGGAAAAGTGCCGGCATTTCAACGGTTCCGATTGCAGCGAATGCAGCAAAGCATGCCAGTTCGGCGCCATAGATCTCAATGAGAAAGAGGAAATAATTGAAAGAAAACCCGGAGCTATAATAATAGCAGCCGGCTTTGAAGAGTTTGACTGTTCAAAAATACCGCAGCTGGGCTGCAAAGAGATTGAAGATGTATATACCGGAATGGAGTTTGAAAGAATCCTCAATGCCCAGGGCCCCACCGAAGGCAAGCTTTTAAAAAAAGACGGCAGCGCCCCTGAATCGGCCGTCATAATCCACTGCGTCGGCTCCAGGTCGGAGAAATACAACAACTACTGCTCGAAAGTATGCTGCCTTAATTCTCTTAAGTTTTCTCACATGATGAAGGAAAAAAACAATGAAATGCGCATAAAGCACATATACCGCGACATGACGCTTCCGGATAAAGAGGGGCAGAAAATATTTGATGAAGCCCGCGAAAACGGCATCAAGTTTATACGGGTGGAAGAAACAAATGACATCAAGATAGAAAAAGATTTGGGAGGAATAAAAATTACTCCCCCGAATTCCGACCCCATCCACACCGATATTGTAATCCTGTCGGCGTCTATTCAGGGAAATTCTTCCCTGAAAAAGCTATCCGAAATGCTGGATTTTGAAATAACCGAAGGTGGATTTGCGGAAGAACTCCACAACCGGCTCTCTCCCGTATCCACAGCCGTAGAGGGGATATATATTGCAGGATGCGCCCAGGGCCCGAAAAACATACCGGAGGCGGTCTCTTCGGCTTGCGCCGCAGCCGGAAAAATTCTTTCAAGGCTTCTTCCGGGAGACAAGATAAAGCTTGAAGAGGTAACAGCGCAGATTGAAGAAGATTTGTGCAGCGGCTGCAGAACATGCATTCAGCTCTGCCCGTTCAAGGCAATAAGCTTTAATAAAGAGAAAAATATTTCCGAGATAAACGAGGCCCTCTGCAAGGGATGCGGCACATGCGTTTCCGGATGCCCCAGCTCGGCATCATCGAGCAGGCTGTTTACCGAAACACAGATATCCTCGGAGATATCCGGCCTTCTGGAGGGTTCAGATGAATAACGGTTTTACGCCGCAGATAATAGCCTTCCTCTGCAACTGGTGTTCCTACGCCGGTGCGGACAAGGCCGGCGGCAGGCATGATGAGGCCCCGCAGGGGCTTAAGGTTGTCAGGGTGATGTGCAGCGGCAGAGTGGAACCCCGGGATGTGATTGAATGTTTCACCCGCGGCGCGGACGGCGTGCTTATCCTGGGATGCCACCCGGGAGACTGCCACTACAAGGAAGGAAACCATAAAGCCCTGCGCAGATACCACCTTTTAAAGAAAATGCTTCCCCAGTTCGGAATTGAAAACGAAAGAGTTAAACTCGACTGGGTATCTTCAAACGAAGCAAAACGCTACACCGAAATCGTAAACGAGATGGCCAAAAGCATCTCCCGACTTGGGCCGTTTAATGAGGATGGAAAACAGTGAGTAAAAAGAAACTGGCTCTATACTGGAATGCGTCTTGCGGGGGCTGCGAGGAGGCGGTAGTGGACCTCGGTGAAGACTTATTAAAAGCGGCCAAGGTCTTTGAAATAGTGCTGTGGCCCGTAGCCATGGACTATAAATATAAAGACATTGAAAAACTCAAGGACGGCGAAATAGACGCAACCCTAATAAACGGAGCCGTAAGAACCTCCGAACAGAGAAATAAAGCGGAGCTGCTCAGAAAAAAATCCAAAACCGTTGTCGCCTTCGGCTCCTGCGCCCATACCGGAGGAATCCCGGGACTTGCCAACTTTCACCGGAAAAAAGAGTTTTTCAATTGGATTTACCACGATTCGCCTTCCGTAACCAACCCCGATGAAATCCAGCCGCAGGAAAAAACATCCGTTAAAGAGGGAGAACTCCACCTGCCCCGTTTCAGCGACACCGTAAAAACTCTTGATGACGTAATAGAGGTGGACTACTATCTGCCCGGATGCGCTCCTCCGGTTGACCTCATAAAAGAAGCTTTAAACGCTATTCTTAAAGGGGAGCTTCCAGAAAAAGGCGCGGTTCTGGCGCCTGATAAAGCACTCTGCAGCGAATGTGAAAGAAATGAAAGCAAGCCTGAAAAAATAGATTTAAAAAACATTAAACGGGTACATACGAAAAAACTGGATGAAGAAAAATGTTTTTTGGAGCAGGGGGTAATCTGCATGGGGCCTTCCACCCGCTCGGGCTGCGGGGAAAGGTGTATTAACGCTAACATGCCATGCAGGGGATGCTTCGGTCCTCCTCCCCGGGTAAAGGACCAGGGGCTGAAATTCCTTTCCGGCCTGGCTTCACTTTTTGATGCCTCGGAGACGGAAGAAATTAAAAAAATCGTTGAGGGAATAACCGACCCCGGCGGGCTCTTTTACCTCTACAGCCTGCCCTCTTCCCTGCTGAAGAGGAAATATGTAACCCGCAGGGAAAAGGAAATGGAAAAGATAAAGGAACTGAAAAAGGAAATAGAAAAAAGGGAAGATGAGATAGAAGAAAAGACAAAAGAACTGCAGAGAAAACTAAGGGAACTTGAGGATAAAAACTCCAATGAAGCCCTGTAGGATATCAGGAGGATTAAATTGGGAAAAAAAATAAGCATAGATCCCATAACTCGGCTTGAGGGACACGGAAAGATTGACATATTCTTAAACGACAGCGGAGACGTTGAAAATGCATACCTGCAGGTCCCCGAACTTCGGGGGTTCGAGGTATTCGCAAAGGGCCGGCCGGCAGAGGAAATGCCCAGGATAACCCCGAAAATATGCGGTGTCTGTCCCACCGCCCATCATATCTGTTCCGCAAAAACACTGGATATGCTCTATGATGTTCAGCCGCCCCCCGCGGCTAAGAAAATACGCGAGCTTATGTACTGCGCATTCATGATGGAAAGCCACACCCTGCATTTCTTTTTCCTGGGGGCCCCTGACTTTATCTCCGGCCCCGATGCCCCTGCAGATGAAAGAAACATTCTAGGGGTGCTTAAAGAAACCGGAATTGACGCCGGATTGAAAGTAATAAGAATCCGGAAAAAACTCAGGGATATTATCTCATACATCGGGGGAAGGGTTATACATCCGGTATGCGGCCTGCCCGGGGGAGTCTCACGACGCATTGAAGAAAAAGAAAAGGATAAAATAGTATCCGCAGCTGAAGAAGCCGTAGAGTTCGCAAAATTCTCACTGGAGATATTTAACCGGACAGTTCTTGAAAATAAAAAATACAAACAGATTATCACAGATGACACCTACAGACACGAGACCAACTACATGGGTCTTGTTGACGAGAACAACAGGGTAAATTTTTATGACGGAAAAATCCGCGTGGTATCTCCCCGGGGAGAGGAAATATCCAGATTTGAGGAAAAAGATTACCTGGACCATATAACCGAACACACGGAAAGCTGGAGCTACATAAAGTTCCCCTACCTCAAAAAAATAGGATGGAAGGGCTTCACCGACGGAGAAAACAGCGGAGTCTTCCGGGTAGCTCCACTGGCGCGCCTGAACGCCTCCGACGGTATGGCTACTGAGCTTGCCCAGAAAGAGTACGAGCGAATGTACGAAACACTGGGTGGAAAACCGGCGCATAACACCCTTGCCTATCACTGGGCGCGGCTTATAGAAATTCTTTACAGCGCAGAAAGGATGCTCCAGCTCGCGCGCGATAAAGAAATCACATCGCCGCAGATAAGAAACATTCCCTATTCAAAGCCCTCCGAAGGCATTGGTGTTACCGAAGCGCCCAGGGGCACGCTTTTTCACCACTACAAAACCAACGAGGAGGGCATACTGACCTCCGTGAACCTTCTGGTTGCAACCGTAAACAATTCCGCGGCAATCTGCATGTCCATCCGGAAAGCCGCCGAAAAACTCATAAAAAACTCAGAGGTATCCGAGGGCATACTCAACAGGGTGGAGATGGCATTCAGGGCTTATGACCCCTGCCTTGCCTGCGCCACTCACTCTCTGCCCGGCCAGATGCCCCTTGAGCTTAACATATACAACAACAGCAAGGAGAAGATAAGAACTATACAAAGAAAAGGAAGGGAGTAAAAAATGGCGACAGAAAAATTAGATGCAACAGGGCTTAAATGCCCCCAGCCCATACTTAAGATAGCCGCAAAGTCTCCATCTATGAATGAAGGAGATATTCTTGAAGTTACTGGCGATTGTCCTACTTTTGAAAAGGACGTAAAAACATGGTGTGACCGGCTAAATAAAAACCTTCTCTGGATTAGGGAAGAAGAAAACGGCGTAAAAAGATGCCAGATTCAGTTCTGAAATTCAGAGTTAACAGATAATAATTTCCCTCAAAAGGGGGAGGGAAAACTCCCCCTTTTTGTGTCAGTTCAAACGCCTTAAGAAACAAAAAATACTAGAATAAATATGTAAGGCCCACCTGCCTGGAATTGGCGAGGCTGTCTCCGAGAAAAGCGTAATCCAGCTTGAAATCACCGGCCTCCAGGCCGATTCCGAAAGTATAGCTTTCCATATAATAACCAGTTCTTAATGTAAACATATCAAAGTCTTCAATCACATCGGTGACAAACGGCATTTTGTACTCCGCGCCGACCATAAACCTGTCGCCCTCAAGTTCAGCTTCATCAGTCAGGTCATAAAAATCCAGCGCGACATTAATTGAATCAGTAACCTGATAGGCAATTCCCGGCCGTATATTTCTGACCCAGGTACTTTCCTGGTTGAAAATTTCAAACTCAGGCTCGTTAAGGTTCTGGATTAAAATGCCCGCGGTAATTTTATCCGTAATTTCATACAATGCGCTTATGTCTATCGCAAAACAGCTGTCAGAATCCGAGTTTCCCGCCTCATCTGCGCTCACAGTATTAATCTTCAAATTACCCCCTGCGTAAAAGTTTTCTGTCAGTTCCGCGCCGACGGAAGCCGAATACCATGCGCCGGAAAGATTACCCAAAGATTCCCCTATATAACTCAATCCGTACCCTATATTTATATCTTCGCTGTATCCCGCAAAGGCTATAAAATCATCGTAATTAATTCTGTCACGCCCGGACATAGTCCTTGTATAAGAAGCTTCCATCCCACTTATGCGCCCCAGCCCTGCCGGGTTCCAGTAAACACCGCTTACATCATCTGAAACCGCGATGAAGGCGCCGCCGCGCCCCATCGCGCGGGCCCCCACGCAGGCTGCGGCTTCATAAGAAGCAGCCAAAACAATCATTCCGGAAAGCCATAAAGGCATCGTCTTAAGTAATTTCATTCCATTCTCCCTTTCTAAATTTACCCTTTTTCAATCTTTGAAAGTTAACCGCGCCTTATTCAAAAGAGGTTATAAACTCAAGCAGGTCATTTTTATCCGAAAGAAGCAGCACCATATTTTCACCCAGAGCTTCGTCATACGCTTCCAGGGAACGGTAAAAGCGGTAAAAATCCCTGTCTGTGTCATGAGCCTCTCCAACTATCTGAATTTCTCTGCCCCTTGCGTCTCCTAAAATCCTGCGCCTCTGCTCTTCAACTTCTCCCAGAATTCTTTGCTTCGTCTCTTCCCCTTCAGCCCTATGCCGGCTGGCAATACGTTCACGTTCGGCTATCATCCTGTCAAAAACCCTCTGCTGCACATCATCCGTATAGGTAAGTTCGGTTATCATTACATCTATCAGCTGAATGCCGAAACGCTCACTTAGCGCCTTTGCAGCCCTTTCTTGAACCTGCTCAATTACATGCATTCTTCCGTATCTGAGCTCTTCAATATCAGTAAGCTCTTCGTCAAGAACATCCTCATCCTCTTCGACATCCATAAGCTCCCGCACCTCTTCTTCCAGGTGCAGATTTTCATTCCTTACAGTTTCAATCAACAGACTCACCGTAACCATATCCTCCAGCTCGCGCATTATAACCTCGTCAAGCCTGCGCTGGGCATGCCTTTCGGTGACCCCAACCGACTCGTAAAAACGCACGGGATCAAGTATCCGCCACCTTGATGCGCTGTCCACAAGCAGCGTCCTGAGGTCCTTTGTAGCCATCTCATGACGCTGACCGTCCCAGTCCAGGATACGGCTCTCAAAAGTGTGTACGGTATCGATAGGCCATGGCGCCTTAAAATAAAGCCCCGCGCCCACGCTGAGTTTCACCTCCGGGCGTTCCTCTTCATAGCGCTGGCGCATGAAATCTATCTGATCCTGCTCTTCCATGTGACCGGGGACATCCCCCTCCTGGGTATCGGGAGCCCTGTAAAAACCGCTAACCACGGCATGTCGAACCTCTCCAAACCTTGTAACCACAGCGTTGTGAGTTTCAGGTACTATATAAACAACGCCGAAGATAACGGCTAAAAGCGAAACCCCGACCGCAGCCGCCAGCGCAACCGTAATATATTTAATCGCTTTTCTCATTTTCACCTTATTTCCTCCCCTGAAGGTCAAGAAGCGGAAGAAGCGACTTCACCTCACTGTCAATAATAAATATCCTGTCGGACTTCTGCATTGTATCCTGCATCTGCTCAAGAAACATCCTGGAGCGGGTTACCTGCGGAAACTGCCTGTACTCCCTCATCACCTCCAGGAAACGTGAAGCATCGCCCCGGGCTTCCGCTACTATACGCTCGGCCTCTCCCCTGGCTTCTGGTATAACTCTTTCCCGAACGGCTTCGGCCTCAAGAATAAGCCTTTCGCGGTCCTGCCGGGCGCTGTCAACCTCCTCGAAAGCCGGCGCCACCGGACCGGGCGGCTCCGTCTGCTGTATAAGCAGATCATCAATCACAATGCCCGAATTATACTTATCCATTATTTCCTGCAGCTCTCTGTGGACAGCCCTTGTAATCTCAACCCTGGCTACTGTAATAACATCAGTGGCATCGTAATCCCCGACAATACGCCTAACGGCCTCTTCGCTGGCATCCCTTATAAGTCTCTCTTCATTTCGGACATTAAAAACAAAGTTGCGGGGCTCAGCCCTGCGGTACTGGACAACCCACTCAACCCGGGCAACCCCCAGGTCCCCCGTGAGCATAAAGGCCTCATGGTCATAACCGCGGCGTTCTCTCTGTGACCTTACACCCTCTCTTACGGTCCTGAATCCAAACTCCTTCTGAAAAACCCTCAGTGTATTTACCTTATAAACCCTCTCAACCGGTGAAGGAAGCTTGAAATGCAAACCCGGCTCGGCCATTCTGTTGTAAGCCCCGAAACGGGTAACCACACCCCTCTCGTCCCGGTCAATCGTATAAAACATCGAAAAAAGCATAATAATGGCAAGAAGCAGTATCACTCCCGCAAAGATAAGATAGGGCTTCTTTTTCAGCCAGTAACGTATCTTAAACCGAATATCATTAATATTTATTTCTTTTTGATTATCCTGCCAGTCTATTTT
>Ga0207421_10000814_pt1 | contig 40347 bp, 26 predicted proteins | sample SodLakKL_010_SED_4_FD_187542 | JGI IMG/M metagenome (GOLD analysis project Ga0207421, IMG submission 187542) | Alkaline sediment microbial communities from Lake Tanatar, Kulunda Steppe, Russia - 8KL_010_SED (SPAdes) (version 2) | ecosystem: Environmental > Aquatic > Non-marine Saline and...
GGTAGTTTGGGTCAACCTAGAGATGGAGATCCAAGAGCGAGTTATGCTGTGCTAGAAAACGGTGAAGTGGAATTTAAGAGAAAAGAATACGATATTGGGAAGGTAAAAAAAAGATTAGACGAAAAACATTTTCCAGAGCGAGCTAAAAGGATATTGGAAGCAGGGAAAGTGGTTGTGTGAAAATTTCCATTTTAAAATTCAATATATATCTAGATTATTAAATATTCTATAGGTGAGGAATATTAATCTCAATAATTCCTCTTTTCCGATCTTCTGAACCGCATAGAAAACGACCAGTCCAACCACGAGTGAAAGTATAGCAACCAAACCTGTGATGATATACGACTCTGTTTTGAAAGAGTGTTTACCCAACTCTATAGCGACAAAGACCAGTAGAGCTCCAAATATAGCAAACGGTAAGATACCTACGAAAGCCGGACTGGCAAAGAAAAGAGCTATTATCAGGAGGATCAAGCCGCTCATTATGTTGGAACCTCCGGTTCTAGCTCCGTATCTGTACTGCGCCGGTGACAGTCCTGATTTTTTGATTCATAAACCAATAGATTATATTCTAAACTGAAATATTCCTAATCCATTTAAAATCTTTTATAGGAAGGAATACGGGATTTTATAGGTTCACAACTGCTCAGTTTGAAAAGTCGTAGAGTACCGACCTATCAAATGTAGGCATACAATGCCGAACATGGTCGTCTGGATCCATCCTATCCGGTAGACTTCCGTACATGGATTTCAATCTGTCTCTAGGTTCTCTGACTATGAGTTTTGTTGAACTTTTAAGACCAGAAAGATTGTCTATAACTTCGCTTTTTGGATGCACCTGAAGAGATACGAAGGCGGCATCAAAGTCGATATTTATGGGGTCTGTTCCATCTCTTTTCAAAACATTGATATTTTCTTCAAGTCCGAGCGTCTTTATCAACTCTCTAGCAACTTCGACTGACTTTTTCTCTTTATCCAAGGCGTATACTTTATTATTCGTACTCTCGGCGATCTGGACCGCTGTGAAAGGTAAAGCACCGCATCCAACATTTAGAACCGTTTCTTTTACTGACAAGTCAGCCAATTCTATCTCTCTTTTGATAACCCCCCTGTAAGGTAAAGAATACATCCTGAAAAACAAAGGATTTTCGTGGAATATCTTCTCGATCGAGGAAGTCAGTTCATGGATTATCTTCATCTGACTTCTACATGAAGATGGTCAGATATAAGTTTTAGGTGTGCCTAAAATAATTCGTCAACATCTGAGATCAGAAAATGATCGAAATGAATATACTGTTCTCTATCTACCGTTCGATCTTACATAGAAGATATAAACTCCGTTTTTTCAAGATAGAGATAATTAGAATCCAAAATAGAAAAATAATCAAATATATAGTGACTAGTTACTATAAATACTATTTAATCAGACACTATATCACTATAATTTATTTGGAAAAATAATAAATATAGCACACCTTTTCCCAAAATGTTGAAATGAAAAACAGAAAGCAAAGAAACAAAAAAAGAGGTGCGTTAAATGAAATTCGAAAAACATCCCGAAGAAGTAAAAGAGATAATGGTGTCAAACCTAGTATCCATATCTGAAAACGCCTCTGTAAAAAAGGCGTTAGCTCATTTCAGAAACATGAAAGGAAACTCTAGAGACGAACCTAATATACATGACATCTATGTCGTAGATAAGCATAAACATCTGGTAGGTGTAGTTCCTCTAGTGGATCTTTGGAACGCTAGTCCTGATAAATCGGTCTCCGAACTGATGAACAAAAATGTCGATTATCTGAAAACCAAAGATGATCCGGAGTACGCAGCCGACCTGATCCAAAAATTGGACAAAGAAGCACTACCGGTCGTGAACGATGAAAACCGATTAGTTGGAGCTGTTAGGTTCGATGACATAATGGACGTAGAAGACGAAGAGTTTTCAGAGGACATGTACAGACTGGCTGGTATGAGTTTTACATCAGCCGAAAGAGCTAGGAGTTCAGCTATATTGGAATCTTCTATAAGCACTATACTAAAGCTGCGCATGCCTTGGTTGATCGTCGCTTTATTAGGTGGTCTACTAGCTGGATTCGTGGTAGATACCTATGAGGCGACCCTTGAAGCCACTTTCGCACTAGCTATATTCATACCGGCGATCATGGATATGGGTGGAAACGTTGGAACTCAGTCATCTACTATTTTCGTGAGAGGAACGGCTTTGGGCCAGATATCTGAAAAAGAAGTAGTATCGCACGTAGCGAAAGAAGCTATGGTCGGTCTACTGATAGGACTATTAGTCGGTGGATTTGCTGGTGTAGCTGCTTTCCTATGGCAAGGAAATCTTGCTTTGGGGCTAGTGATATTCCTTTCGCTGACATTGACCTGCATGATCGCGTCGACACTCGGCTACGTGGTTCCGTGGGTCGCCCACAAATTGGGCTTTGATCCAGCAGCTATCTCTGACCCGTTCATCACCACCATCAAGGATGTCAGTGCACTGATGATATATTTCAGCCTAGCTGCTGCGCTGATACCGATGATTTAAAGTGACACGGAGATACGTTGTAACCCCATTTACCCATATTTTTATAATTTTAAAAGTTGATGATTAGTCTTTTTATTTCTTTTAGGATTATAGGTGAAGGTGAAATCGATTTAGATCTCATTTTTCAAAAGTATAGGTCTATCATGTCCATGTACTATACTTAGTTCCTCTAAAATTTATAGTGGAACTCGTAACTTCTTTTAGGAAAGGTCACTTTCCTAAGATGTCAGGAACGAGTTCCTGAAACATCTACTGGAATTAAAATCAAATTCCATCGACCGTAGGAATTTAGCACAAATTTCTACTAAATAGGAATCTGAGATTCCTATGCCATGAGGAATCTTTTGATTCCTCAGTGTTTTGAACAAAGTTACGGGCTCCACCGCATCTTACAGGAAAGCATAAGGGCTTTCCTGTGACATCGGGAATTTGATTCCCGAAATGAGTAAAAGACACTAAAAAGTAAAAAATGTTATGTCTTTTACTATATATATGAATCCAATCTTGATAGATCGTTGATAAATACTAAATAGATGGTGTAAATTTCTCAGAACATGCCCGAGACTAGAAAAGTTCAGATAACTGGAGGATCGACCTATATAGTTTCTCTTCCAAAAGATTGGATCAGGCAAAAAGAGATAGAAGCAGGTGAATCTTTGGTTCTGTCCGTGAGAAAAGACGGTTCGATAGTTGTGAGTCCTGAAAGAGAGTACGAGAAAAAAGCTAACATGAAGGAGTTGGACATCACCGGTAAGGATGGAAAATCATTGATGAGAGACTTGATCGGTATATACATGGCAGGTTATACTAAGATAGATCTGAAAGCTGAGAAAGGCATAAAGCCTGAACTCAGAAGAGTTATAATGGACTTCACAAGGATGGTGATCGGTCCAGAAGTCATCGAGGAATCCGATAAAAGAGTTGTCTTAAAGGACCTGATAGATCCTTCTGAGTTCTCCCAGAAAAAGGGTTTGAGAAGGATGTATCTCATAGTCAAAAAGATGTACCAGAACTCTATAATCTCTTTTCAGGAGAACCACGATGAGCTTCCGGAAGAGATCATCCAGAGGGATAGAGATGTAGACCGATTGTTTTGGATGATTACGAAGCACTACAATATGCTGATGTCTAACCCTCGTCTGATAGAAACTCTGGATGTTACGGCTGAAAGAAGTTTGAGTTACATGTTGGTCTCTAGGTCCTTAGAGCGTATCGGAGACCACGCGGTGAGGATAGCCGAGAACGTGAAGGAATTAGAGAACGGGTTTGAGGGTCCGCTGAAAGAGAAGATAATCGAGGAAAGCGATATGGCACTCGAGATATTGGAAAAGTCGGTCGAAGCTTTCTTTGATGGCGATCTAGAAGGACTGAACGAAGCGATAGAGATGAGAAAAGAACTGCTGAAAAAGAACGATAGATTGATGAGTGAGATAAAGCAGGAGAAAAAAGAGAACGTGACCCCACTATCTTACATCATCGAAAGCATATCCAGGACCGGTTCTTATGCAACAGACATCTCGGAGATAGGCATAAATTACCTGATGTCCCAGTAGATTTATCATATTTCAGTTCATGCTTTCGCGCTCTCCTTCCTGAAAAATATAGGTATATCGTTCATCCTGGCAAGATAAGCAGTGAAGAAAACGGAGAGAAAAAACGGGAACCAAAAGGTGATGGATCTCGTCAGCAGTGCTATTGCCATCCCGTCCGTGAAAGTCAGACTGTTCAGACTAAATATGAGAGCCATCGTACCCTCGAAAGTACCCAAACCTCCTGGTGATACAGGAAGCATACTGATCAAGTATGCGGAGTAAGTGGCTATCACTGAGACGAACAGGCTGATCTCTAGGCCCAGCGCTGTACCCACAAGATATGTTTTCAATGGATAAACACACCATATAATGACCGAAATCAGCAAAAGTTCATTCCTTCGTCTCTTGGAAAGGAGATCCCGTGCCCGTTCAGAAGATTCTCTCAAATATGAAATAGCTTTAGAGATCTTGTTCTTGATTTTCTGGAGAAAGCCTTTTGTTTTTGATTTCTGTCTTTTCACTTTTTTATCTCTTTTCACGCCAACAACAAAGATCAAGATGAAGAGGAAAAGAAAACCGATGATCAATCCTCCGAACGAGATATAGACGATCGTGGGTAAAGTAAAAGTGAAAGGAGCTAAGGATAGGAATAGTATGCAGATCACGACGAATGGAAGCATAGATATGTACTTATGAGCGAGGAGAGAAGCGAGTACTTCCTTATAAGCTATACCTGTCTTATTTTTTAGGAGGAAAAGTTTGGCGGATTCTCCACCGAATTTAGAGGAGGGTGTTACGCTTTCAACGAACTTCCCTGCCATATGGACGGAAAAGACCTCTCTTAGAGTTACGCTGCTCTCGATCTTTTTTATGAGAGAATACCATTGGAAAGCAACCAATAAAAGGGTAAAAACCTGAAGGGAGAACAGTCCGATGAGATATAAAGGATTTATTTTTACTACTAGATCAATTATTTCATCGAGTCCCGAGTAGATTGTGATAACGGTGAGTACAGTAATCCCTATGATCCATAATATTGCTTTCTTATTGAGCCATGACGCCGATACCCATTCACTGCTGTTCCTTGTCATTATCGCACTTATAGGCTAGAATGAATCAGCGTTATAAAGTTTTTAGGTGCACCTAAATCTTATATATCAGCATTCTATAACCTGTAGCACATGGAAGAAAAAGTCAAGTCAGCCGGAAATTTAGAGGAACAGTACAAGAAATTGCATCAAGATGATAGACAGGCTTTGATTTTAGAAAATCACGATCAATTGTTCTCAAATAACGATTTATTCAAGTCGAAGATCCAGCATGTCCTAAAGTTTTTTGAGAAGACGGGATGCAACTTTCCTTTTTTCGGAGAGCATTACGAGAAATTCTTTTACAGAAGTCTAGTTAAAAAGGAACTTGAGATGGCCGACTTGAAAGGAGATGAGAACATCCTTGTAGTGGGAAGCGGGCCCTTCCCGATGACCGCATTATTTCTAGCGGAAAAAGGATTCAGAGTAGATTGCGTAGACAAAGATGAGAAAGCTATTACTTCCGGAAAAAAAGTCGTGAAGCAGAAAAAAGAAGATCTTGATATAAGATTCAAAAATATCAGAGGAAGTTCTGTAGATTATTCAGATTATGACGCTGTATGGGTCCCTATCCATGTGACTCCTAGAGAGGAAATAGTTGTTAAAATCCTAAAGGATCTCGATGTGAGTAAAAAGGTGATCTTCAGGAATCCGAGAGGTTTGTGGAGTAAGATCTACCCTGAGATCGATCCTACCGTTTTCGGATTAAAATACGAAGTGAAAAAACAGAGGATAGGAAAGAGATCTATTCTTTTGGTTAAAGAAGAGAAAGGTGGTAAGATGACAGAAGATTTATCTGATCTAAAAGTCGATAGTTGGCAGGAAAAAAGATGTTTAAAAGACTTAGATTTTGGCGAGGAAGCGAAGATATTGGATTGTCCAGACGATCCACAGCTGAACGCCCTGGGCCTCAGACCCGGTAAGACCGTAAAAACAGAATGCAAACATCCTTTTGGAGGACCTTATTTGACTTCCATAGATGGGAGGAAAGTAGCTCTAGATCCAGAGATCGTCGAAAACATCGATTGCTCCTGCATCTGATAAAAACTAGAGGATCAAGATGAAGAAGGAGATACTGCTGATCGGTCCTCCTAATGTCGGTAAAAGTGTAATATTTAATCGTTTGACTGGTCTAGATGTGGGCATGGCGAACTATCCCGGTACAACGGTCGATTTCAAGAAGGGAGAAGCTAGGATCGATGGGAATGAATTTAGTCTGGTGGACGCACCAGGGACATACACACTAGAAGCGACTGACGAAGCAGAAGAAGTGACTGTCGAAATGCTTTCTGAGGATCCTGATGGGGTCGTCTGTGTTCTAGATGCACAGAATTTAGAGAGCAGCATTTATCTTCTTCTTCAGGTATTAGAGAGGGATTTACCTACAATAGGTGTCATAAATAAAGCAGATCTCGTTGACGAGGAGTTGAAAATAGATCGGTTGTCACAGATTTTAGATATACCTATTATAGAAACGGTGGCTGTAAAGGGGATGGGGATAGATGATTTAGAGAGCGGGATCACCGGGATATTAGAGGGACAAATAACTTCTTCGAAGAAATCTGTAAAAGCTACTTGGGATGATGCAGAAAAGATCAATAACGATGTCAAGACAGAGGAGGAGAAAAAGGAGAAAAGTAAAAGAGAGCGATGGGGAGACAAGTTGACACAACCCTTTCCTGGGTTGCCTTTAGCATTTCTTATTTTAGGAGTGACTTTTGGATTAGTCATAGGATTAGGGATGTTTCTACGAAATTATTTCTTTTTGCCTTTATTTGATACATTAGTTTTTCCACCGATCACTGCTTTAGTTGAATCATATGTGCCTTATGAGATTGTACAAGATATTCTAGTGGGAGAATATGGATTTTTGATAAAGTCTATCGAATGGCCCATAGGTCTGGTTTTCCCATATATCATCTCGTTTTACCTGGCTCTAAGTATGCTAGAAGATAGTGGATATATGCCGAGATTGGCAGTTCTTTTGGACGGAGTATTCAAAAAGATGGGGCTTTCGGGATCACATCTCATCCCATTTATACTAGGTTACGGTTGTGCTATACCATCTATAATGTCTACTAGGACCATGAGAGACAGAAAGAAAAGGATTATAGTTTCCACTGCTGTATGTCTTGCTATACCTTGTGTGGCACAATCTGGAGCCTTTATAGCTCTCTTGGCGGAACATTCAATATTACTCGTGATCGCCGTTTTTCTTTTTTCTTTGATCGCTGCGTTCACATTCGGACTCCTCATGGGGGAGGTTCTAGATACCAAAAGAAATCCGACGATACAGGAAGTCCCGGATCTTTTAGTTCCAGATTTAAAGATGTTAGGAAAAAAAGTATGGATTAGGTTGAAACACTTTTTACACAAAGGAGCTGCCCCGATGGTTGTCATCATAGGTATAGCTTCTATTCTATATGAAACTGGGATTCTCCTGTACGTAGGGGCAGCATTAGAACCTATAGTTTCTGGTTGGTTGGGATTACCTCAGGAAGCTGCTAGCCCGTTAATCCTCGGCGTATTTAGAAGGGAACTAGCGGTTTTGCCTTTACTTGAAATGGAACTGACTACATTACAGCTATTTGTAGCATCAGTTGTTGCATTGTTCTACGTCCCTTGTATTGCGGTCCTAGGAGTTTTAGCTAATGAATTTGGCTTCAAATCATCTTTAGGAGTTTTACTTTTCACATCTTTGTTTTCCTTCTTGATAGGAGGGATAATCTACCAAGTAGGGTCTCTACTGTTATGATTGATATGGTCTAGTTAAGATCATATCCATAAAGTTTAATAGAGCATACTTTTCTACTACATCGGGCCGATATCGTGAGCGAGGAAGAAATCGAATTGGAGGAATTTATAGAAAAATTGAATTACGATCTAGAGTGGGAATACGCCGCCGCTATACAGTACATCCAGCATCAGTCTGTACTTTCTGGCGCAGCTTTTGATAACATAGGTGACGAGTTGGCACTGCACGCCGAAGAAGAGCTTCAGCATGCCATACAGTTGGCCGATCAGATAGATTATCTAGGAGGGACTCCGAGTGTTGATGTTCAAGAAATCAAGATAAGTGAAGATGCGGAAAAGATGCTTGAACAAGATCTAGCAGGAGAAAGAGATGCCATAGAACGTTACAAGAAAAGGATCAGGCAGGCCGAAGCTTTGGATGAGTACGCTACAGCAGAGATATTGAAACAGATACTGATTACAGAACAGGAGCACGAGATGGATCTGATGGATGCATTGGACCTCTAAAAACCCTTTTTCTTTTTCTTATTCATTTAAGGGGATAACTGTCGCCCTCTATCTTGATTGTTTATCCCTCTCTTAAGGCTTCTTCCTGTGTCGGGTTCTCCTTGTCTACAAGTTTCAAGGCCTCTACCTCTTCGACTTTTAATCTCTTATCTCCTAGCTACTTAAGAAAACTAAAACCTAGATAAATAAAGGAAAGTTACAAATAACAGAAGTGCAAAAAAGTAGGTGAGGCCCCGGAGAAAACAGAATAAACAACCTAGTTTTTTCTGCTTTTCACCTCGCCCGGGGCCTCATCTTATAATGATGTTACGAGACAAGCGTGCACAATCAGTTTAAATTGATAAGGATTCTGATTCTCAACCTGTCTTTCCAGCTTTAAAAGTTCTCAGTAATGTTGTCAATGTATCCATCTTATAAATAAGAGTGATTTCCACTTCCACAAAAGTTTTAATAACCAATCTTTTCCTGTACCCTAAACTGTAAATTGCGGAGGAATCGAATGGATTCCTCCTTTCACTCGAGCAGAGCTCTCGTGATCCGAGAGGAATCGAATGGATTCCTCCTTTCACTCGAGCAGAGCTCTCGTGATGCCACCGTACGAGCCAAAAACTTTATGTTTTTGGCGAGTAGGTGGAATTTTCGCAGAAAATTGCCACCGTAGCTTAGCTGGCCAAAGCGATGGTTTCGTAAACCATAGAGCGCGGGTTCAAATCCCGCCGGTGGCTTACCAAAAACTCTTATCATCCTTCTTAAATTATCCAGCGAGTTGATCGAGATGAACTTTGAAGAGGGGCTTGACCGCGTAGGAACTGACTCTGCCAAGTGGGATTTTGTTGAAGAATACTACGGTAAAGAAGATGTTTTGCCGATGTGGGTAGCTGATTCTGATTGGAAGACTAGCGAAGCGATAATCGAAGCTTTGAAAAGGAGGGTAGAACACGGAGCTTTTGGATATTCAAAACCTGGTGAAGAGCATGACAAGGCCGTTGTTGAATGGATCGAAAAAAGGTATGATTGGAAGATCGATCCTGAATGGATCGTTTATACCAATAGTATGACTTCAAGTTTGAGCGTCTGTGTAAGAACATTTACGGACATGGGTGATTCAGTTGTCCTTCAACCCCCAGTGTATCATCCCTTCTTCTCAGTAGTGGAAAATAACGGTGCGCGAGTAGCTAATAACGAACTACTATACGATAAAAAGGAAAATGAGTACACCATGGACTTTGAAGATCTTAAAGAAAAATTTGAAAAGAAGGATTCGCTTATCGAAAGAGGTTACAGGACTAGTATGATGATATTGTGCAGTCCTCACAATCCAGTAGGTAGAGTGTGGACTGACGATGAATTGGAACGCCTTGCAGATCTAGCTTTGGAAAACGACATTTTGGTTGTCTCAGACGAGATATTTTCTGATTACATTTTTGAAGGATCTCATACTCCTTTTTCATCCCTCTCTAAAGAATTGGAACAGAACTCGATAACAATGCTCACACCTGCGAAGAGTTTCAATATAGCAGGTCTGAATATAGGGTTGGCTATCATACCGAACTCCAAACTCAGGAGAAGATTCCAGAATTCAAGAGAAAAGCTGATCAAAAAGGGGAATATTTTAGGTTTGACCGCTTTAAAAGCTGCCTACACCCAGGGTGAAAGTTGGCTGGAAGCACAGCTCGATTACTTAGAGGAGAACAAGGACTTCGCTGTGGAATTCGTCAAGAAAGAGATACCGAAAGTCGAGGCCGTAGAACCGGAAGGTACTTTCCTTCTTTGGATGGACTTCAAAGATCTCGGTCTTGGACCCAAAGAACTTAACGATTTGATCCTAGAAGAAGCGGAAGTCGCACTGATCGAGGGAAGTACATTCAGCAGTGGAGGGGAAGGATTCATGAGATTGAACTTAGGGTGTCCTAGATCAACTCTAAAAGAAGGATTGGAAAGGATCAAAGATGCTGTTGAGGGATATTGAATCAAGGATAATTTAAAAACGATGGAAATTATTAGATGCTTTTCAATGCTTGGTTTTAAAAGAAGGGAAAGAAGTTATTTTTTTCTATTTTTTAAGTAGCGCCTTTTCCTGACGATACCGTTTTTGCAAATTTTTTTGCTGACTAATAAGACTAAAATAAAGATAAGAGGAAGCAAAAAGTAAAGAAGAAAATACAAGATGTAGGTATGATCTCCGGGAAATAAACCTGTCATATATTGTCCTACAAATTCGCTGAATCGTTGAATCATCCAAGGATTGATAAGAACTATTAGAGTGAGAAAAAAAATCCCACTCATCATAGAGAAGCCGAGGATGATGTAAACGTTGCCTGTCTTACCTTTTGACCTTGTCATTGTTATCTTTCTTCCTATATAATTGTGTTAAAGTTAATAGGTTTTAGGTAAGAGTTCTCTTTAGAATTTTTATGTTCGTAGAAATCACTGAGACGGATCCTTCTCTTGAGAGTTTTCATTTGTTACTTGAGATGACTGAGGAGGTTGAGGAGGTCTCTGAGATTGGGGAGCTTGTTGAGACCTATTAGAGTTCTGTGATCGTGTGCTTCGCCTTTGTACGTTGGAACTTTTCGATTTTTCCTTCTTTGAACTAGAAGAGGATTTCTTTTTGCTGAAATCCGGCGTTCTGATCAGTTTTAGGCTATAGAGTGTTATCTTTCCTCCGATACTTCCCATGACCCAGAGCAAGATGGCAGCTATCACAAAAATAAGTATGTACATGATTTGTTCTACTGCTTCAATTATTTCTTCACCGTTCGCTGGCGGAACAAGTTCTTGGAACTCTTCGATGAATTCTGGACTTATGAAAGCATACATAGCTAAGGCAAAAGTTGTTACTAAAAGAGCTATCCCTAAAGCTAGAAAGACATACCCTATTATTTGATTCTTATTATCCATAATTATCAAAGGATAATTTGACTCTAAATACTTATTTTTTGCGGAATAGATCGATAATACAACTTTTAGGCAAATCTTGAAATCAAGGACAATATTTATATAACTCCTCTTTACCCTACCCTTCCTAATGAGCAAAAATTCCCTTGAAGTGACTAACGCAGGTATGCGCTGCGAAGGTCAGTGGCGAGATATCTGCAGCTTTGCCGAAACCTTTGAAGACGTGATGGAAGATAACTCAGTGGATGAAGAAGAGATACAGGAATACGACGAGTGGAGACCTAAAGAAAAAGAGAACGTCAAGGACATTTCAGAAAAAACTGCTGATAAAGCTTGTGTACAGAAAACCAAAGTCGAAGAGGATTACAATGGAGCGAAGGAAGAACTGGGAAAAGCCGGGAAAAAGATAAAGAAAGGAGTCACTGGGAAGGAACCCACAGGAAAAAATATCAAGGAAGCAACCAAGAACGTTGAACGTCTTTTTGAGGCTGGTTCTATCCGCTCGATTAGGAAGCTTGAAAAGATGATATATCAAGGTATCATGTTGAAATTCAATCCATGTTATTTTGATACAGAGGATTTTTCTGTCAATCTTGAAAAGAGCGGTAACGGTGAAGAAAAGAATTACAAGTTCTCTGTCAATATCTCTGATGAAGAGTTGAGAGAAAAAGTGAGGAAAGAATTGAAGGCAAGAGCGGATAATTGATGTTCAATTGGGTACTCGTCTTAGCCTTTATCGCTGCTATTTTCATGGGCATGGCGATAGGCGCCACTCCAGTATCATCGGCTTTTGGACCTGTAATTTCTGCAGGTAGTGCTGGCGTTTTGAAGGCGGCTCTTTTAGGGGGATTAGCAGCGTTTTTAGGGGCTGTAGTCCAAGGAGACAGAGTGAGTGCCACGATAGGGGAAAACATGATCGATGGAGGTATAGTGGCGGAACAGGCCTTCGTTATACTACTGGTCGCCTCTACTCTTGTAATTATAAGCGCATTAACTAAGTATCCGATGCCGACAGCTTTTACGATTGTTGGGTCTGTTATAGGTAGTGCTTTTAGTTTTGGAGATGGGATCCGTTGGGGCACTATCCAACTTATAGTCGGTTATTGGGCACTCGTTCCGATATTGGCGATAGCTATCGGTTTCGGCCTTGCTTGGCTGTTGCGAACTTTCCTACCTAAAGAGGAGAGTAAAAAACCCGTGCAGTATCTAACACTCTTTATGGGGCTTTTCGTCGCGTACACAGCTGGAGCGAACTCCGTTGGTAAAGCTGTTGGACCTCTAGTTCCCTTTGGAATCGAAATGAGTATCCTTTTAGGTATAGGAGGTATCTCGATCTTGGCGGGTACATGGATCCTTTCACCCAAGATCATAGATGCTGTTTCTTTTGAATACTCGAGTATGGGCCCTAGACGTTCGGTCTCTGCGTTGGGAACCGCTGCCATACTGGCACAGATCGGCGTTTTCTTGGGAGTCCCTATCTCGTTCGCTCAGGCGATAATCGCCTCAACGATAGGGTGTGGTCTTGTAGCTGGAGCCTCGGAGGTCGGTGGAAAAAAGACTGGATTTACTATCATAGCCTGGATCTCGGCCTTTTTCATCGCGATCGTTTTCTCCTTCGGACTAGGGTATTTAGTTCAGTTGATTATCTGATCACTTTTCCGGTGATATCAAAAAATTTTTAAAACATATATGAATAGACCATCATATGAACGATCGTTTATACAAATGTCTCAGCAGCGGTAACCGCAGACGTATACTCTACTGCATAGGTGAAGAAGCCAAGTGCGTGAACGAGATATCTGATTGTTTAGACCTAGAGCAGTCGTTGGTGAGTCACCATCTCAAAGAACTCGTAAACTGCGGACTCATAGAGAAAGAGAGAGACGGGAAAAAGATATACTACAGAGTTTCAGAGTCTGAGATAATCGATCTTCTCGAAAAGGGGAAAGAGTTGGGCGATAAGTTGGAGGAAAGGTGTTGAACATGGAGGAAGAACACGAGCTAGGTTTCTTTGAAAGATATCTCACCGTTTGGGTCGGTATATGTATAGTGATAGCTCTGTTTTTGGGTCAATATGATGAGGATCTAATGGGCTTTGAATTGACAGCGGCATTCGAAGCCTTTGAGGTCGCCGGATACTCGATCCCAATAGTTATCGTTCTTTTCTTGATGATCTACCCAATAATGGTTCAGACACCGTTTCAGAAGGTGATCAAAGCTGGTAAAACTGCTAAACCCATCCTCACGACTTTAGCTCTGAACTGGGGAGTCAAGCCGTTCTTGAAAGCCGGATTATCCTGGCTTTTCTTCGCAGTTATATTTGCTCCAATCTTACGTCCAGAGATAGGACAAGAAGGAATAGGTTATCTCATCGGTGGGATGATCCTTTTAGGTATAGCCCCATGCACCGCAATGGTATTGGTATGGTCATACCTTTCAAGAGGTAATATGGGACACACCATCGTTGTCACAGCGATCAACTCCCTATCGATGCTTGTACTTTACGCTCCTTTGGCTCTGATTCTTCTACCTATAGCAGGTGCAACCGGAGCAGATATAGGAATACCAGCAGGTCAGATAGGTTTCGGTGTCCTCGCATATATAGGACTTCCGCTCGTAGCTGGATATTTCACAAGGAATTCCCTTATCAAAAGACGGGGACGTGAATGGTTCGATCAGTTCACGGATAAACTACATTACGTCTCTATTGTTGCGCTTCTTTTCACAATAGTCGTCATCGTTTCACCACACTCTGAAAGGATACTTGATCAACCGTTGATAGTCCTGATAATCGCTATCCCTCTTATAGTTCAGTTCATAATAATGTTCATCATCTCTTATTGGACCGCAAAAAAGGTAGGATTAGCCTATGAAGACGCCGCTCCTACCGCCCAGATAGCGACAAGCAACCACTTCGAACTTGCGATAGCCATGTCGATAACTGTCTTCGGGATGGAGTCCTTGGCCACTCTCGCCGCGGTCACCGGTCTGTTGATAGAGGTCCCAATCATGCTTATAATAGTACAGATATGCCTGAAGACAAGACATTGGTTCCCTAGCAAAAAAGAACAGTCCTCGCGTAAATCAGCGCTAGCGAGGTCGTGAGCTCACTTCTATCACAGTACAGAGGTAGCCATCTTTTCAAAGACTAGTTCAATGGGCTCTTCAACAGATCTCATCTCTGTTTCTTTAACACCGAACTCTTTGAGCTTCTCTTGATTCGGTTCAAATGCATCATCATCTCTAGACCAATCCATGAAGTCTAAAAGATCCCGTATCAACTCTTCGCGTTCGATCAAAACCACGCCTTTTTCAGCATCATCTTTCAAACCCATCTTTGCCAGCGCGTCTTTTATCTGCCATTCTGCTGACGCCCAGAGCAGTGTTTCTATCTCAATAGAATTAGCTCTATTTGTACCACTTTCAAAAGACTCCTCAGCCTTCTGGTAAGCCCATAATAGGTGTTCGTCCCCTATCACTTTGCCAGCATCGAATACCTGTATGAAAACATCGTGTTCTTCTTTGAACTCGTCCAACTTTTCAAGCACTTCCTCTGACTTTTTAGCTTCGTTGGTATCAATTCCTATCACTTTCATCCTCAGCACTCCTTTCGATCTCTATTTTCAATTTTTCGATCTCTTCGGTCGTATCTACACCTTTAAGAGAACTCACCATACCCTCTACCGTTTTTTTCAGCATGTTAGAGGGAAATTTACCAAGAGGTATGTATTCTCCATCTACAGAAAGGATAACGTTCGCCATCCATTCAGACTCCAATACTTCACAATAATCTATTGACTTTTCTCCAGAATGTACAGCCGCTGCCAATCCCTCACAACTATCAAAACCACATCTTCCACAATCCAATCCAGGGAGTTCCTGTAGAAGTTTCATCTTTTCTATCTCTCTCTCGATCCTCCCAATTATCTGATCAATATCGACACTATCATCTTCTTCTTCCAAAATTATCTTAGGGAATTCTTCCTCTTTCATACCCTCTATTAGAACCACATCGTAACTACCGAGGGAAGAGATCATCTCTAGAATTTTTTCCAATGAAAAATCCCTTTTCAAAAGAAAATCGGTTTCGCTGGCGGTAGAAAAGATCACCATCTCAGACCCAGCTTCTGAGTGCTTCCAGGTGTCTTTGCCTTCCTGATCTATAGAAAAGTCACCTCTAGTGTGTTTGATCGTCGCTACCTTATGATCATTTTCTTTCAGTCTTTCGATCATCCTGCAGATCAGGTCCGTCTTTCCCGTATCGGATCTTCCTCCTACTCCAAAAATAACGACCTCTTCTTCCCCTTCACCTAACATCTTATTCACTCTTGATCTGCAATCTCTCTTTGACCTCTTCAATATCGACTTCAGTGTTCATGCATCCTTCTTTCGAAAGAGGTATACCTTGAATAGGGATACTATAAACATGACTAGCTTCGAATCCTTCGACCAACTCGGAAAAGCAGGCTACAGATATAACAGCGTCTGGATCCATCTTCTTCAAGATATTTTTAGCCATGCTGGAGCCCGGCACTATGAATATATCTTTATAGCCTAGATCTTCCGCGATCTCAACTATTTCTTCGATGACACATCCTCCACATTTTTTACACTTATATCCGTACTTCCCATTTTCTGCTTCGCACCCATTTGGACTCATAAGGCAGTGGGGAAGCAGGACGATCCTGTTCTCGAACCCAACTTGCGACACTTTTTCTTCTAAAGAATTATTCTTCAGGTGAACGTAGACTCGATCGTATGTCTCCTCATCAATGTCCATCTTATAGAGGAACGACTTGAGGACTCCCTTTTGAGAGAAGTCCAATCCGGAACTCATCGCCTTCGATATTATCTCTTTCATGGTTATAACACCATCATAAATTTAGTGGGATTTAAAGTTAACTACACACTTCAACTACTTATTATACGGACCGTATCTTCTTCTTTTAGCTCGTGATCCATACCCACTCTCTGTTTAGGAAACTTCGCACTAGGACCCCAGACCCTGGCGTATCTGAAATTTTCCACGAAATCTGAATGAAGCCTCTCACAGACGTCTTTAACCTTAGCGCCTTTTTTCAATATCATCGGCTCGTCTTCGGCTTTTTCACCCTGAGGACGCAAATAGATCCGGATGAAGTTCAGCTCGTCGAATATCCTTTCCTTCACTTCCTCTACACCAATACCTTTCTCAGCGGATATCATCAACGGGTTCAGCTCTCTTAATCCTTTTTCAATATCTTTCATCTCTTCTTCATCGATAAGATCGACCTTATTGATCACGGGAAAGCCTGGAAGGTATACCCGGTTCCTGCTCAAAAAGTCGATCAGGTCCTCAGCAGTTATCTGTTCTCTCAAGACTATATCCACGTTGATATATCCAAACTCCCTCAGTATGTCTTTGATCGTCTCTTTTTCTATCTTCGGCTGCTCAACTGTACTATTCACCTTTATCCCACCACTATCCTTCTCGTCTATCCGAATATCTGGAGGAGATCTGTTTAACCTGATACCGTGAGAATACAGCTCGTCAACGATATCGTCGACATCTTTTCTATAGATATCTCCGACGATCACTACAAGATCAACGTTCCTGACCACCGATAATATCTCTTTTCCTCTTCCTTTCCCTTCTGAAGCCCCTTCTACAAGTCCCGGTAAATCTAGAAGTTGGATCTTAGCACTGTTGTAATCCATGATCCCTGGGATGACTTCTAAAGTTGTGAAATGATAGCCAGCTACTTCACTCTTTGCGTTGGTCAACTTATTGAGTAGCGTACTCTTCCCCACGCTAGGCAAACCCACTAGACCCACGGTAGCGTCTCCCTCCTTTCTTATATCGTAACCTCCGCCTTCCGCGGTGCTCTCCCCCACCTTCTCTTTTTTCTCTTTCAACTTGGCGAGTTTAGCTTTCAAACGGCCTATATGCTGCTCCGTCGATTTATTGTAAGGAGTTTCCCTTATCTCTTCCTCGATACTTTTTATCTGTTCTTCAATACCTTCTGTCATGTTTATCCTTGAGCACTGTTCAAAAATGAATTAGAGATGAGATAAAAATGTATTGATTGATTTCATCCATACCTGTATTCGATATTACAGGCGCCTTCTCTGCTCACCATGCACGGACCTACAGGGTCTTCAGGAGTACACTTTTCACCGAAAAGTGGACATTCTTTCGATTCTATCACCCCTCTGAGCACTCCACCACAGAGACATCCTTCAGGTTCCCCGAACTCTTTGTCTCGTAGTGGTGAAAGTATATCAGAGTATATCTTTCTAGCATCGTATCCTGTGTATTCTTCTTTTAATTTCAGACCGGAGTCAGATATGACAGGAAAGCCTCGCCATTTAACATCCGTCGGCTCAAATACCTTTTCTATCATCCTTTGAGCCTTCACGTTACCCTGCTTTTTAACCACTCTACCATATTCATTCTCCACTTCGCTCCTTCCTTCTTCCACTTGTCTAAGCAGCATCCATACTGCCATAAGAAGATCTAGAGGTTCGAATCCTGCGACAACCTGAGGTATGTTGTACCTCTCTGATAAAAAATCATAGGGTTTCGTTCCTATGATAGTGCTCACATGTCCTGGTTCTATAAGCCCGTCCAAGTCCACCTCACCCATCTCTAGTATAGCTTCTAGGGCCGGCGGTATCACTCGATTACATGAAAGTATGCTGAAGTTGGAGGGTGGTTCTTTTTTGATTATGTTAGCTGTGGTTGGAACAGTTGTCTCAAATCCAACAGATATGAAAACCACTTCCTCATCTCTTTTCTCTGCCATCTTGACCGCGTCATCTACACTGTAAACTATCTCCACATTACCTCCTTCGCTCCTTACATCCGAAAGTTTTCGTTCTTCACCAGGAACGTTGATCATGTCTCCGAAGACCGCTACCGTTATGCCTTCTTCCGCGAGCTTTATCATCTCTTCTATCTCTCTCTGAGTTGTAACACAGACAGGACATCCAGGTCCCTGGACTATTTCAACTCCAACCTCTTTAAGCATGGGTTCTAAACCGTGCCTGACCAAGGTATCCTGATGTGTACCACAGACATGCATAAGTTTTATCTTTTTTTCCGCTTCTTCGATCTTTGATAGTATATTCTTGGCCTTCTCTTCGTCTCTAAATTTGAATTTGTCTAGATCAGTCTTCATCTTCTTCCTCCTTCTCTACCGCGGTAACTCCAACTATCTTTGTTTCCTTCCCTTTGACTATTTCGGGTTTAGCTTCGCACTCGGGGCATGATATGACCGGTACGTTGTAGTGGAATGAGGGATAGTTAGAGTACTCGATACCTCCTTTATAACCACACTCCTCACAATAAATCTCTGAATCCACTTTTTCGATGTTCAATTCAGCACCTTCAAGGATGCTGTCTTTGCTGAGAGTTTCGAACGCAAAGTTCAACTGATCTTCGCCTAAGAATGTCAGTTCCCCAACTTCCAGCCTGACTTCTTTTATCCTCTCCATCTCTCTTTCTTGATCTTCTAATCCCTCTAAAAGGGCAGAGATCAACTGGTTCATGACGGAATATTCGTGCATGGTGAAGGACTTTAATTTTGACTCTTATAAATCTTTTCTTTAAAGGAATTGAAAAAGGTCCAAAACAATAATAAATAACATCTAGATACGCACCCATGATGTTGATAGCACATGGTGGTGTAGGAAGCCCCAGAGAAAAAGATAAAAGGGTAAAGAAAGCTATCGATAGAGGATACGAAGAAGGTATGTCCCCTTTTCAGGCGGTCATCGCTGTGGTCAAGGAGCTGGAGAATGACCCTGAATTCAACGCCGGTATAGGATCAAAGCTGCGTTTGGATGGTTCCATCCAGATGGATGCAGCTGTTCAATCTGAAGATGATTTTGGTGGTGTAGCAGCGATAGAAAAGATCAAAAATCCGATACTTGCCGCCGAGATAGTACATGATTCCCCCTATATGCTTTTGGCAGGTGATTCCGTTCAAGAGATAGCTAAAAAACATGGTCTTGGAGAGGCAGATCTGGAGACTGAAAAAAGGAGAAAAGAACTCGAAGAGAAAAGGGTAAAGTTAGCTGACGGAGAAACGGAAATTCTGGAAGATACAAAAGAGTTTTATGACAAGATCCAAGGAGGAACCGTAGGTTGTGTTGCATATCATGGTGGAAAAGCTGCTGCAGCGGTCTCAACTGGCGGTGCAAGCTATTGTATAAGGGGTAGAGTGGGAGATAGCCCTCTGATCGGGAGCGGGCTTTATGTCGGAGAAAACGGTGCTTTCTGCGCTACAGGTAAAGGTGAGGAGATAATCAGGCGACTTTCGTCAAAAAAATGCCACGATCTGGTAAAAGAATTCGGGTTGGAGGAAAGCTGCAGAAGAACGGTCGAAGAATTTCCTGAAGAACATTCTTTCGGTATTATCGCTGTCAATGAGGATGGAGTGGCGTCGTCAGACAATCGAGATATGGCTCAAGCATCCCTGGAAGTATAGATGGAAAAGAGACAGATTTAAATGTGAGAAATAGATTGGTAGGATAAGACAAAGTCATACCGGGATGATGAAGCTTGCAGGATTTCTACGAGCTCCTTATAGAATATCTGAAATACGCGGGCTACGAACCCATAACAAGCAAAGAAGGAAAGATAGTTGCTGAAAAGGTATTCGAGGAAGATGAACAGGATAAAAGTTTCTCTGGCGAAACACAGTTGGAATTGAAGGAGGAAGCGGAAAAAATCACCTTTGTGATAGCAGGTCCAGTCATACATGAAGATGATCTATTACGACTAGAGGAGGCCGAAGGTGAAGCAGTGCTAGTAGTGACGGAAGATCCTCCAGATAGTGTTTTGAACTCTGTACCGAAAGATACAGAGGTATGGGACAGAGATGAACTCATCGAAAAATTCGGAGAGATGATGCTGGAAAAATCATTTCTTGAGGGAGTGAGTGAGGGGATAGAGGGACTCAAAGGTCCTTCTAATGAGATAGAGTTCGATATAGAGCATAAGGGTGGCGAGAGGATTCTAGCCCCTATAATCGATTTTGAGGAGGTTTCAGAACTGGGAGAAAAACTAGCTAAGGGATTCAAATACACTCTCGAGCTAGTTCCTCATTATCTTTACCAGTATCACGTTGATAGAGAAGACGGAGAGACTTTTGAAGGCAAATTATACCTTAATTCTATTTCTGGAAAACCCAACTTCTGGGAAAAACCCTTTGAAAGCATCCACGAGATCAAAAGATCTCACGTAAAATTAGAACCCAACATATCAGAAGACGAAAGTATAGAAAGAGCTTTCAGTTCTATAATGAATAGACATACTGAACAGAAGGAAGTTCGTTGGGAAGAAGACGGTGCCACCATAGTTGAAAAAGAAGAAGTAAAACCCTCTAAAGAAGATATAGTCCTTAGGAAAAAAGGGATGGTCTACGTGCCTATGTGGGCCGTCGAGGGAACCGAGGAGATAGTTGTGATAAACGCTGCAAGGGGTAAAATAGAGAGCGAACTTTCATGATAATAGCCTTTTTTATATGAAGAGCAGATATCCCGCTATTATGAATATGACTAGAAGTATAAGTGCAGGTATCCAGTACATCTTTACATCTTTCTCTTCGATCTCCTGTGCATCACTTTTCTCACCATAGATGTCCTCACCTATCTTCATCACCGATTTACCTTTCTTTTTCACGTTTTTGTCAGGAGCTCCTGGTATCTTTGAAGGTGGCCCAGAAGGGGGTTCTTTTTCGGGCCTTCTTTCCCCCTTAGTTTTTATCTTTTCTTCTTGTTGTTTCTTCTTTTGTTCAAACTCTTCAGGAGATCCGATCTCTATGAATATCTCGTCCTCCTCTTTAGAATCCAATTCTTCCCTGACTTCTTCCTCTTCTTCTATTTCTTCCTTTTCAAATTCTATATCTTCGGCCAGTTCGTGTATCCGCTTCAGCAAAAATTCTGCTTCCTCTTCAGTCAAATCAGTTGATTCAACGAGTTCTGAAGGTTCAAGAGAAGCGACTTCACCCACAGTTTGAAGCCCCTCATCGGAGAGCTTTTCACCGATCAAAGACCTTATTCCAGATACACTTCTACAGAAATCATTTATCCGTTTCTTTGTGAAGGTCCTTTTGTCTTCCTCTGAAATTTCCTTTTCTTTTTCTATATTTTCGAGTATTTTTTTGGATTTCTTTATCCCTCTTTCAAACTTTCTAGATTTTAATAGTGATTTTACAGATCTTATCTTGTCCTCATATGTTGGAACATCTATTATTTCGGAATTTTTCTCTTTCTTATCTTCTATATCAGGTAAAAGTTCAGACAGTTCTTTAGATTTTTCCAGGTTTTCTTCGGCGAATTCTAGTGTTGCAAAACTCGCTTCGAAATCTCCTTCTTCACCGTAATCTCGTATCTCTTCGATAGATTCCTGGAATCCATCCTTTGTTTCTTCTGGTAGACTGTACTCATTCAATCTTTCCTCGAAGTCTTCCAGCTTTTCCTCCAATTCTTCTGAGCAGTCAGCACATTTTTCTTTCCCAGCTTTGGGGGACCCACATCTTTCACATTCTCCTACCAGTTCCTCTGCATTTTCGAGTATCTTCTCTGCCTTCTTTTCTCCTATCCCTTCGACTTCTTTCAATTCATCCTTTGATTTTTTTAGGAGTTCGCCGACTGTTTCAATACCTAACGTCTCTTTTATCCTTTCTTCAGTAGCGCTACCCACTCCTTTTATCCTCTGTAGACTAATATCATCAGAAGTCATATCTACCCAGATATAGTCGAGGGCCTATATAAATGTGAGGAAGCCTAATCAGTTTCCCCGGATACGATCACGTCGTCTATGAAGAGTCCACCGAATCCATCAACATATTCATAGTGTTCCTGCACATCGTTAGTTACCACCCTGAAGCTGAGCTTGATGATTTCACCACTGAAAGGAGAAAGATCGACATTCAAACGCTCGAGATCACTTGCTTTCACCCATCCTTCTTCATTTGAATACGGAAGATCATGAGAATAACCCGACGCTGCTCTGACACCTTGATTCAATGATTCCCATGTCCTGCCATCATCGGTTGTGACTTCTACTCTAAAGCCATCAGGAGGTGTCCCAGATTTTGTATTTATATTATATCTGACTTTAGCCTCAAGTACTGCCGTTTTAGCTCTGGTAAGGTCGATAGATACTGTAGTCAATCTATTATCGACTCCATCAGGAAGGAATCCATCGACCGGATGAGCATTCCACCATGAATGATCTCCACTATAACTAGCTGAGTCGGTTATATGCCAGGCATCCATCGATTGTTCACCTATGTTCTCCCCTGAATCTCCACGTCTGGAAGCAGTTATCCCTACGTTGTCGATAAGCCACCCACCAGGTCTATTTGAGGGGCCGAACTGTTTATAGTAAAACCTAACACGTACTTGGTCTCTAGATCCTATCGGCACTTCAGTTCTATCAAGATGACTCACCACATTAAATCTAACGTGCTCCCATCCTCCAGTGCCTCTATCGCTTTTACCGTTCCAAGCCCACACTATCTCATCGTATTCTTCTTGGAGTAGATTCCCTGTGTAAGGACCTACAACAGGATGGGCCTGTTCCCAAACGTATTCATCAGTAGCTTGATCGTGATAACCGATCTCTACATATGCTCCGTTCCTTCCCTGGATTATTTGATACCGGTGCCAGAATGTGAGCCATGCAGACGATTTCTCGGTCAGGTCGAAGGAGGGTGTAACAGCGTATTTATCCTTGTTTGTATGCTCTGTGAAGGGGAAATCCGGTAGTTCAGAATTCGAGAGGAGTGAAGCTTCAGATATCCTTGATCTTCCGATAGAAGTCAGGTTAGCGGGACGGACCAACCTGTAAGCTATGGTCTCGAAGATATCTTCCAGTTCTTCTCCACCTGGTGAGTAAAAATACTCAGCATTAGATGTTGTAGCGATCCTCCAAAGATTGTACTCTGTCGTACCTGCTTCCCAGGTCGCTCTATCTTCTTCTTTTCTTTCGATCATGTAATTTTTCGGACCGGCGCTGTAAAAGTCGGGAGCTGGATTCCAATCTGGGTCATCCGGATTCTCAAAAACGTCCGGATTGTTCTCAAGACCTAGGCCTATAGTGAATATCGGTATCGGCGAATTCAAAAGACCTTTTCTAGATTGATCCCAAGCACCAGGAGAATCACTGACTTTTAACCATTTACCGGCCTCATCGGGCTCTTCGTATTCGTCGTAGGGTAGTCTGTATTTTCCGTAGTGATCAGGATAGAAAATTTCAGGATAATCTGAATTCGGATCCATATCGTGCCATGGTGCCCAATCCTCACTACCCTTCTCAGCTTTATGGGCAGCGGAACCATCGGCGGCGTGATTATCCGCCCCATCTGAAAGTACTACAACGTTCGGTTCAAGTTCCGGGAACAGCTCCTGGTGAGCCGTTCTCGCGTCCATATAGGCCTCGCCCACAGTATCCCATAGTGGAGTCTGCGGAGTGGCGCTCATATCGTCTATGGCGTTCAAAACCTGAGCTCTGCCGCTACCTTCCAGTCGTATAGGTGGTGAAAGCAACGATCTAGGATTCGTACCACCGAACTCCCAGACACCCACTGCTGAGTTCTCGGAGAGCTCGTTGACAAGGACTTTTGAAGCTCTTTTCGCCATGTCGAGCCAAGTTATCATATCTCCTTCCTCCTCGCAATACACCTCTCTATTTTCCATCGAACCGGAAGTATCGATCGCTAGAACAACAAGGGCGTCCACTCCAATTCTTCCCACTGGTTCCTGCATGAAATAGCTGTATGGATCGCTGTAAACATCCCAGTCGACCATCGTAGTCCCTTCCACATCTTCCCAATCCTCGACCACATTACTGTCGATCTCAGAAAGACCTCCACTCAAAAAGTCAAGAGGACTTCCACCGCTGATGAATGCTAGCTGAGCCTCGTGTGTCCACTTATCTGTGCCCGATTCCATGTCATCGTAGAAGTAATAGACTGGCAGATCGATTATCGCTTGGTTGTTGAAGCCCATCTGATCCGGTACAGGGTCTTCTTCTCCAGGCATATTCGGTATTTCAGGTACGGTATCATAAGGATCAACTATCACCCTGATCGGTCTTGAAGGGCCAGCATTTATAGGCTCCCATTTCACTTCTGCTGCCGCTTTACCACCGGCAGGGATGAAGACCGATTCAGTATCTATGTGGGAATCTCCGTCCTTGAAATGTATTAGAGCGCTGCTTCCCGTACCACCTACGTTCTCTATATCCGCTCTGATACCGTAACTCCTAGTGAGCATAGGTGTATCGCTTTCGAGATAGATGTCGGGCTCAGAGACCCTCAATTCCACTCTAACGTCTTCTTTACCGAACCATCTTGTTGTCATGTAAAGGAACTCTTTTCTCAAAGAGGAACCTGTAAGGTCCACTTCCAATTCCTCGTACCATCCACGTTCCTTTTCTTGGAAAGCTCTTTCAAAATGAAGAGCATCGATATTTAAAACGGTCGATCTATAATCATTTATCGTATCGTGGTATCTACTTCCGATCACGTGTTCATCGTCAAAGAATATGGGTGATGACCCGTGAAGGGTTTGATAAACATACGTTTTTTCCATATCACTTTCAAGGTGATATTCCATGCCGTGTGTTATGGGGTCGTTATCGATACCGTAGATTACAGCGGGCATTTCCTTCTTTGAACTTGAAGGGTCTATCCTGAGTACGTTCTGCAGAAAATCCCTGTATTCCGCAGTTCCTGGATATACTATGTTATCTCCGATAAGTAATAGTGATGCAGAATTTACTTTCAAATAATCAGTGATGTTTTCCCTGTTATATTCGTCCAAAGGCTCCTCTCTGCTTCCTGTAACCCATACAACTGTATTGTAGCGCCCCATCAGTTCCTGATCGGGATCCTGATTCTCCGGAGAAGTTACTATGAAGTCGTGGACATATCCAAGCTCTTCATACACATACCTTACTTCTTCACCTGATTCAGAAGATCTTTTTTCTTCATCACCATCATCCACGATAAGGATGGTATACCGCACCTCTATCTCAGTATCTATTCCCAAGTAATCGGGTCGATTATTTTCAAGTGTTTTCTCTTCTATTCCATCATAAGGGTCAACTATCACCTTGATATCGAAGGTGCCGACTTCCTCCGCCAACCACTCAAAGGTCACCTGAGCAGTGGTACCTTCTCCGTCTATCTGTATCATCTCCATGTCCTCTACAACTCCATCTATCTTCAGTACTACTTCTACCCGATCAAAGCTGCTTGGGCCTGTATTGATCACCATCGCTGTTATCTCCACAGTATCCATATAATCTGGATTTTTGGGATCGACTTCCTGATATACCAAAGCGAGATCATCTTCTCTCATCCCTTTTAGACCGCCGAACCAATCTAATACTTCATGGCTCAATCGAACTCCGCTAGCGTCTCTTTCACTTAGAGCAGAAAAAAGAAAGGACTGAAAGACCGTCTTTCCTCTTTCGCTGGTGCCGTTAAAACTCACAGCCGCAGTTCTGTGATCACTTCCTGAGTCTCTCAGCATGGATATTCCGCCTGAAATAGGCGTCACGTAATTACCCTTTTTGAATCCCGCCCCTTCCTTCACTTCGAACTCCATCTCATGTGTTAGAGGTTCTCCGTACCCGATCAGGGTGCTCTGAGGACTAGATCCCTCCAGCGAAGGTGAGGCATGGAAGTTGTTCTCTATCCAGTTTATCCAATTGTTCTGCTGAGCGTCGTTCACTATCCCGTCTCCGATCAACCACAATTTATTATCTTCTTTCAGGTACTCTGTGATCATCGACCTTTCCTCCGCATCGAGAGTGTTCTGTCTAGTTTCTCCTGTCATCCAGATAACTACTTCATATCTGTTGAGTCTTCCTGGTGATGGTGAACCTATGATATATTCATAATCGGTCCCCGTAGCTAAAAGCGCTCTTTCCATCGCTTCTACTTCTTTTGAAGACGCTGTTTCCCTAGAATCATCTATAAGCAATATATTTGGATGGACGAATAATTCCTTTACCAACTCTTCGCTCTGGTATCCAACTTCACCAACGATCCTGATCTCATGAAGACCGCTCTGTTCAACGGTCCATCTTGACCATACATCCACTCCGCCTCCGGCAGGAACTAGTGTGGTCCTTTCGTCTTTTAAGAGCTCAGTTCCATCAGGATATCTATCATAAAAGGTCGTATTGACCACTGCAGATTTTCCTCCTCTGTTTATAATGGTCGCCTTCACATCGAGTTCATCTAAAGATATGACAGAAGACGGTTCGAATGTCAAGCTAGTTATCCTTATATCGGATTCTTCCGTGATAGCTCTTGCGCCGACGTGAAGAAGTATGTGATGCTTCCTTTCCATCTCATTGCTTCCATCGTCAGCTCTCAACGGCACTCGGTATGTTCCTTCTTCTAGGTCTTCTTTTAAAGTTGATTCAAGTATGAATCGATTCACTTCGTAGGCTTTGAACCTACCTCTGACCTCCATCTTGACAGGGTCTACTTCTCCTGTCAATTCTTCGAGGTACATAGTAACGTTGATCTTATCTCTCTCCGGTGTATCTAGGTCGACTATATCGGCCCAGAAGATCACTTTATCTCCCGGCTTAGCATGATTTTCCCAACTCACTTGATATTCCACACCTGAATCTACCACGAACGGAGCACTGACATCCCTTCTCTTGAGATATGAACTCCACAGTATCCTCCTGGAGTCCTGATCGATTATCAATACTTCGATCTCTTCAGAGATGAGCAGATCAGCATTTTCTTCTATAGGCAGTTTGAGATTCAAAGTCCTACCGATGCTCCAACGCCCATCGGAAAGTTCACCGTTATGATCGTCGTCGAAGCTAAATCTAGTGGTTGAGTCGTCGTCTCCTCTCAATGAAATACTGGTTTCTTCAGAAAGTAGAGTCCTACCACCCATATGAGTTATGTTGAAGTACATGTATTCAGAATCTATCTCATAAGTCCCTTGAAAACTTGGTTTGTTCTGTGCCTCAGGGGCTCTTATGGTCTGAACTGAAACGAATATCGTGGTGAATATCATCACGGTTATCATCAAGGTCAAAATGTTTCCGACTACTTCAGCGACTCCGCCCTCTTCTCTGTTCAATCTCAACCTGTTGTTCTCTATCATCATCATCACTGCTCCACTGTTTTTCCTTCTACGGTCACGTTGTTCATGTATATACCTCTGAAATCAAGGCTCTCGTCTTCGTAGTTGTTGTAACTTCCTGCGTTGTTAGTGATAACTCTGAAACGGATGAGTATCGTTTCTCCTGTGAAGTCACTTATGTCAGTTAGAAGTCTGTTCAGTTCTCCGGAAGTTGTCCAGTAGTTGGTGGTTGCGCTCCCTGAAACACCTGAAGCGGCTCTAGCACCCAAGTTTATCGGAGACCAGCTTATGCCGTTATCTCTACTGACCTCTACTCTGAAACCATCTGGAGGTGCACCTGAGTCCGAGTTGATATTGAATTTGAATTCTGCAGTCAAGTGCGCAGTCTTCGCTCTGGTGAGATCTATCTGTGAAGTGACCAAGCTGTTATCTATGCCAAGCTTCATACTCGGCGAGTCGTTATGGTAAACACCGTTCCACCAGGCCGTGGTCTCCTCACCGCTGCTGTCTGTGGTCGTCACAAGCTGCCATACATCCCTCATCTCTTCACCGAGGCCTGATCCTTCATCCCTTGTCGCTTTTACTTGAACATCGTCTATGAACCAGCCGAATCCAGTACCCGAACCGTACTGCTTGTAATCGAACCTTATCCTGACATCATCTCTATGCTCTTCAGGTACATATCTGAGAAGTTCTAGCGATACGGGGTCCCATGAAAAGCTGCCTCCACCGCTCACTCCGTTCCAGGCCCAGTCGATCCTGTTACCGAAACTATCTTCTCTATGATCACTCGGATTCAAGTTCCCGGTGTAGGAACCTTTGGAAGGAATTAGATATCTCCATGCATAGCCGTCTTCTCCCGCATGGTTTTCATCCCTGTAACCGATCTGTAGATAGGCACCGTTCATCCCACGGACCATCCTATATTTTTGATTGAATGTTAGGCGTGCCGAGGAGTAATCGCTTAGATCGAATGTTGGGGTGACCGCCCACTTGTCATAATTTTCGCCGTTTCTAGGAAGACCTTCGTCCTGCGACCCCATACTCTCTAGGTCCTTGGGTTCCAAGAACATATATGAATAGGGATCACTACGTGAGAACTTGTCGCTCAGTTCGATCCCATGAGACTTTTCGTAGTCCCAATTGTAGATGATATCCGTGTATACTTTTTCATAATCTTCGCCAAGGTAATCGATGGGACCTTCTCCATCTATGTTAGCCAGTACGGTCTCGTGGCTCCACTTCTCGCTGCCTGACTCCATATCATCGTAGAAATAGTAGACAGTTGTGGTCCGCACTCCAAGGTTATTAAAACCCATCTGGTTGACCCCTATCTCCTCAACAGCACATATAGGATCTACAAGGACTCTTATCTTTCTTTCATGTTCACCATGACCCGCAAAAACAGGTCTCCAGTTGACTTCGGCATCAGAAAAACCGTTGGGTGGAACATAAATGCTCTCAGAGGCTATCAAGGAGTCGTTGTCTTTGAACCTTATGAGAGCGTTGGACTCTTTGAAACCGATGTTCTCTATCAGAGCTCTTATCTGGTATGATCTGCCAAGCATCGGATTTTCTGGGATGGTGATATCTTCATCAGCTATCCTGAGTTCGATCCTTTCATCAACGTTTCCGAACCATTTAGTCAGCGTGTATATCAACTGCTGATTAGCGGCTTCACTCGAAACATCGATATCGCAGTCGAAATCATGATACGATCGATGCTCGATGTTTGGTCCTTCTACATGGTCTAAACCCGGACCCATGAAAAGAGTTTTGAAGTTTCCTCCATCGAAACGAACAGCTAAGGGAACCTGATGGTGGAGTACTATCTCCGCACCATGTGTTGGTTGAACAACGTCTAGATCCAAGTCCTTTTCTACCATTTCAAAACGCATCCCGTGACTTACAGGATCTTGAGTTACTCCTTCGAGATTGGTCGGAAGAGAAGTTCTATCTATAGATGATCCTATCCCTAGATAGTTCTGGAAGAAAAGCGGATGATCCACGCTGCCTGTTTGGGTCATATCGGTGAGGACAGTATTTCCCTGTAAGAATAACGAAACACCTTCATTATTATCGAGATAGTCCATCAGCAGTTCCGATTCCTCTTCACCTATCGAGTCTTCAGAATCTCCAGCGATCCAGTAAACTGCGTTAAATCTGTTGATCAGATCCTCTGTCAATTCTTCATCTTTAGAAACAAGCCGGTATTCATAACCCAACCTGTCCAAGCTTTCTATGACGGGCGACGATGCAGAAACGTCGTGATCCACGAGAAGGATGGAGAATTGGACATTTATAGTGACGTCTACGTCTTTGTATGTGATATCGTTGTTCCTCACATTCCTCTCGGGTATCTCATTGTATGAATCAACAACTATCTTCAACTCGTGGATACCCACTGGTTCCGCGGTCCAATTGAATCTGACATCTTTTTCCTCTCCACTCGCAAGCCTCAAAGAGATCCTTTGAGTCCTATCTATCCTGTCGTTGATGAAGAGTCTGACCTCGACGGTCTCATCGATAGGACCGTTGTTCCTGACACTGCCGGTCACTTCAACAACGTCTTTATACTGAGGTACGTGGGTACTGAAATCCTGATCAGTAACAGCTACGTCTCGTGATTCCCTATGAGTGACGTTCCCGAGCCACTGTATCACGTTCGCGGCCATGCTGGTATGCCCTCTTCTCATCGAACTGAATCTGAAGGAATAGAATGCGGTCCTGAAACTGTTACCGTTTCTAACCCCTGTAAAATTCACAGCTATACAGTTCCCACTTTCCATACCATCTTCTAGCATACATGTAGCGTCACCTGGATAGATGTGGTTTCCTCTGTTCTCTACATCTTCTCTTAGGATGTAAGTGGTGTTCGACAAGATGCTTTTTCCGTAAAGATCTGAATCCGGAGCGGTACTATCGCTGTCGAGACTGTTTATTCCAAAATTGTCATCGAGGAAGGTTCCCCAATTTGAACTGTCCTCGTAGATGCCCTCGCCTATCAACCACAAGTTTCCCCCGTTATTCAAGAAATCTTGTATATTGGCTCTGTCGTTTGAAGTAAGAGTAGGCTGTTCTTCCACCGGATCTTCCGTATGTTTTCCCATAGTCCTTCCAGTCAACCATATAGTTATGTCGTACCTGTTGAGTACGCTTGAAGGTGGACCGTCACCCCTAGTTACACGGTGTACGTCGAATTGGTAATCAGCTCCTTCCAAAGCTCCGATCATCAGGTCAGAATCTCCACCGAATTCGTGATCATCGGCAACGATAAGTATAGTGGGTTGGACGTTCAACGTGGTTGAAGCATATCTCTTGCTCTCCGGTGGTAGGTCCTCCCCACCTTCTGAAGTCACGTTGACAGCGTTCACTTCTATCACGTGTTCTCCGCTCGAAAAGATCTCCGTTCTCGCACTTATGTCTCTTTCACCACCAGAAGCTACATTTACAGTTATAAACCCAAAAAGAGTATTGGTCCCCGTAGGGTCTCTATTTATGAATTCCACTTCGACTTCTGCGGAAGAACCGCCGTGGTTTTTTACTATCGCGTGGGTCGTCAAAAGATCCCCGCTGATCGGCGATCCTGGAGAAAATCTTATCGAATCGGAATCTATCCTGATGTCCGGCCTCTCCCTAAGGTCTCTTGGAGGACCTATGTTCAGGGACAAACGGCTCGTAGCCCACTCCGCATTCTGACTTCGCGTCCTGTTCTCAACGAATTCCCTTGTTATGTTTAAATGCTGAGCATGAGTGTGAGCTTCTACTCTAAGCCGGTAGTTTCCGTCGGGTTGAAGCGAACTGGTCTGCAACTCCAATGAATATCTATTACCTCTTACGTGAGTCATGTTATGTAAGCTGGTTTGCCAGGCACCGTTGTCTTCGTACCCTTCTAATCCACGTAGGTCTATGAGCACTCTGATCTCCGTATCGATCCCAGGTATCACTTCAGCATAGAGTGTAGCTTCTTCACCCGCATTGGCAAAATCTTCCCAGTCCCTTCGATAATTCACCCAAAGATCGTTTATCACTATAGCTCTAGGGATCGCCGGTGATGTAACGTAAGAATTCCAGAGCACTTTACGGGTGTTCTGATCGATGATCAGTATCTCTATCTCTCTGGTCGTTATTTCGACTTCTGAGATATCGATCATTATCTTTTCATTTATCCTCCATCTTTCTTCATCATTCTCGATGAAAACCTCTTCGCTATCAAGAGGGTAGTTGTAGGAAGTCGTATCTACAACGATAAAAACGCTGGTCGCTTCTGCAGGTAGAGTCCCTCCTCCAAGGTGGGTTATACTCAACAATTCATCCTCCACATCGATCTCGGCATCAAAATCCACGTGTGGAGACGCTTTGGCTTCAGGTAGATTAGTTACCGCTGCGAACACACTTGTGAATAGAACAACAGTTATACCTAATGTGAGGATAGTGCCTAGTACCTCTGAAACAGCTTTCTCTGACCTTTTTAAATATCTTTTATTATTTTTTGAAGAATCTATATTCTTAATATTTCTCAATCTCTTTGTATTATTCATAATAACTCACACTCCTCTGATCCTCTTAGAAGGTCCGATACAACATGGTTTTACTAATATATATAGTTATCTAAACATGCTTTTACAAATATATATAATATTCTAAAAAATAAATGTGTTGGTGGATATAAGAGGAATAGTGAAAAAGGAAATGGGTTTTTAGTGGATCACTGCGTACTTTTCAATTTTTTGAAGAAGATGATCAGGAGGAGCACCTCGAAGATGTGGATATCTATCTAGAAGAACATCATTCGAATCAGAATTATTTTCAAAGTTGGGCGATCCATCTTCCTCTTTCTCCTCTTCTTCGAAGTTCACCGTGTCCTCGGCTAAATCATCATGGGTTTTTATATCTGTGTTATCGGTCATCCCGGAAGCATCGTTCCCTGTGTTTTTTATCTCCATATCTCCCTCTGTGACCCAAACATCGTCTATGAATACAGCTCTTGGTAGGTCTGGATCACTGTAGAAGGCATCGTCATCTTCAGTCGTATTGGTGAATACCCTGAATCGAAGTAATACTCTTTGGCCCCTCCATCCAGTCAGGTCAGCTTCCAGTCTAGCTAGGGTATTACTGTCGACCCATCCATAATCTTCTTCGTCTCCGTCCTCGGTTACACCGGAATATTCACAGTCTTCCCCATCTTCTCCACTGTAGCCCCAAGCCGATCTAGCACCGTAGGTCAAAGAATCCCAGGTCTCTCCGTCATCGTCCGATATTTCAACTCTGAAGCCGTTCGGAGGACGACCTTCTCCATCATCGATGTTGAACTGCATATGAGCGGTGAGTTGAGGATTATCCGCATTATCAAGATAGATCGGTTGGGTATAGAGGCTGGAATCCACTCCTCTCGGTAATTTATCTCCTACAACATTTCCATCTTCGTCTTTTTCCGGAGCCGTATATATCCAATAATGTCCTTCCTCGTTACCCAAAGTATGGTCGTGATAGTTTTCGTTATTATCGGCATCTTCTATGATCCCCTTCTCTTCAAGTCCTTCAGCATTCGTTAGATCCCAATAGCCAGGACCGTCCTCACTCCAGTCGTAAGAAGCAGTTACCCTGACGTTATCGATCCACCAGCCTCCTGCTTCGTCGGGGAAACCATAATGGGTATAGAACAACCCTGCTCTGATATTGTCCAAGTGGGATTCATCTAAATCTTCCTCTTCTATTATATCTTCTGCCTCATCGATTATATCTAATCTGGCATGCTCCCAATCAAGAGTACCGTCGGCACTCTTCCTATTCCAAACCCACTGGACTGAATTATCAAAGTCATCTTCTGGCATTTCATCCTGCATGAGCAGATTCCCTGTGTAAGATCCATCGCTCGGCTCTACATAATGCCAATCGTACTCTCCTCCATCATCGTTTTCAAATCCTATCATCAGGTATCCACCGTTCACACCCTCTAGAAGATCATATCGATGCCAGAACGAGAATTCTGCTGAGTTCGCATCCTGCAGGTCCATCGGTTGAGTGACCGCTCTCGCCTCGTATTCACCAGCTCTGGAACTAGAAGAAAGAGAAGCTTGTTGTTCATCCGGATCTAAATCAGGAGTGATCGGATCATCTATACTTCTCAGGTCGCCAGGATCTGTGATGAGGTCAAGAATCTCATCGAAGATAACATCGAGTTCTCCGGGATCTGGAGCGTAGAAGTATTCTGCATCTGAAGTGTCTGCAATGCGCCAAAGGTTGTATTCTACGGTTCCAGCTTCATATGTTGCTTTGTTACCTTCTGTCCTTTCAATCAAAAAATTATCTTCATCCGCATCTTGTAAACTTTCCGCAGGGTTCCAATCAGGATCTTCTATAGGGTTTTCTGTGTTTTCTGGTTTATCGAAATGTTCTATAGCTAAGCCAGCAGTAAAGATAGGAATTGGGGCATTAAGAAGACCTTCTCGTTCACCAGGTCCTTGTGCCTGAGTCCCCACTTCCTTCCATTCACCTGGATCAGTTGGATCTGCACCAATCCACTCTTCATAATCAAATCTATATTTACCATAGTGGCTATCGTATTCTTTTTCCTCTCCCATGTCATGCCATGGTGCCCATTCTTCACTACCCTGTTCCCATCTACCATAATCATCATCAGGTTCAGCTGCCCGTTTATCACCAGCATCCGTAAAGCCGATCACGGCTGGTTCTAGATCAGGATTATCAGGTATAGCTTCACTAATTTCTTCATAAGCTCCACCTATAGCATCCCAGCTAATGGTCTGAGGAGCTTGTTGATCTCGTATATCTATTATTTTATCCTCTAATTCTTGCTCATTTCCTCCCACCTGTATCGGTTCATCATCATCCATCCATGATTCTGCGTTTTCACCTCTGTAAGACCATAAAGAAACCATAGAATCCTCTGTTAGGTTCTCTACAAGAGATAGAGCAGCATCAGCTGCGTGCGAGACCCAACTTTCACCCTCATGATATCGGTCTTTCATTGAATTGGAATTATCAATCATAATACCCAGTAGAATATCTTCCTCGACCTCCCCATCCTCTTCAATGAAGTAGCTCCCAGGCGGACTCCTGTACTCTTCATCTGTCTCATTTAAATTCTCACTCAAATCGTCACACCAACTATCTTTAACTTCAGTATTGGCCTCTCCAGGACCAAGAACATTACCTTCTAAAGGTGAATACCTATCCATGTTCATCAGAGTCGTATCGTGGTCCCACTTCTCGTCGCCGCTCTCCATATCATCGAAGAAGAAGTAGACAGGCTCAGTTACCACAGCCTGGTTGTTGAACTCCATCAACTTACCTTCGTTACTCTCAACGCTCTCCTCTTCCTCTTCATCCCAGGCGATCTCATCCTCTAAACCGAGAGGATCGACTTTTATCCTAACAGGTCTTTCTCCACCGTACATCGGTTCCCAAGTCATCTCAACCGTAGTGCTCCCTGGATCGACTTCAAAATAAGTAGCTCCATCCGGAGCCTCACGTTCAGAGCCCTCTATATTTATATTTCGTGAACCTATCAGTTCGTCTCCTTCTTTGAATCTCACCAACGTATCGGTGTCATCATATCCATAATTTTCAACATCCACTACTATCTCGTAAGATCTACCCGTCTCTAGATTCTCCTCAACAACACCTTCAATATCATAATCTGTAACTCTCAACTCGGTTCGATCGTCCCTCATACCGAAGTACCAGAGCATCGTATAGACGAACTCTTCTCTCATATTTTCTCTTGAAGTGTCTACAGGTCCTGCCGGCCAATCATCAACAAATTCTTCTCCAGTTTCATAATAAGGGGATTCTAAATCATCGATATTAGCAGGCATGTAAACGTTCCTCAAAGTGCCATCATCGTAAACAGAACCATAATTGTAATCTTCAGCTGAGAAAAGTACTTCTCCAAACAGACCATGTACCTCTTGGCCATCTTCTATTCTGTACATCCTCTTTCCATACTCCCTGATAATCCAATTGTCTCCTTCTTCAAAGAGCATCGCTTGTTCATCTAAGTCAATATCGTTTTCATCGAATTCATCGATAAGCTCATCGTCCACCGGACCCTCTTCCAATTCTACATCCTCCAACTCAAAGAGGTCAGATTCGTGAACTTCAGTGAAGTTATCAAGTTCTACTTGCTGACCTAGATCATATCTTAATGTCTTACCTACATGGCTGTCCTCTTCCCCTTTCAAATATGAGGTTTCCGTAGAACCGATATTGTTCTCTTTAGGTTCAACACCCATGTATCTCAGCAGATCTTCAGCGTCATCAGGTTCAACATCTGGGTCATCTGCTTCATAAGCGTTCCAATGCAGATCACTCAGTATGTGCTCTCCGATGAACAGTATATTTCCATGGCCATCATCAAAGTACTCGAGGGTATAGTTCGCTTCCTCCGGTTCTATTGGTTCTTCTTGACTTCCCGTTATCCAAATGATAGCATTATATCTCCTCATCCTAGCATCCGACGGAGGACCATCTTCTTCTACATTATGATAATCAAAGGCCTCTTCTTCCTCGCCTTCTATCTCTATCTCCTGACCCAATCTCTCGAAGGATCTTAAAACTTCTTCTGATATCTCGCCTTTTTCTGGGTCCCCTTCATCGTCTGGATACCCTTCATCATCGACGATCAAAGAAGAATAATGCACGTCGACCTCTATCTCATCTTCGACCAAGTCCAAATCATCTAGGTCTTTGTATCGTATGTCATTGTTGTCCCGAGTCACCAGGTCCATCTCCTCATAGGCATCAACCTCTACTACGAGTTGATGCGTACCTAATTCGTCGATTTCCTCCCAAGTGAAAGAAGTAGTGTTGGTTCCTCCTGCAGGTATGTCGACATTAGTCTCGTCGAATATTTCCCCATTCTTCACAAGTGCTACAGGCACTTCATATAAGTCCTCAGGAGCGTTATTTCGGATTGTAGTTGTCACGGTAAGATCTTCTCCAAACATGGGCGAGGTAGGTTCTATGACCTGTGAAGAAACTGAAACATCCGTTCCTACTCTCTCATCTAGATCATTCAACCACATGGTCACTTCATTAGTCAAGTTACCTCTTGCGGCAGAATTGGAGACCGTCAGTTCAGGATCGGATATCGATTCGAATAAGAAAGTGGTAACAGCAGTCATATTAGATCTGTGCTCATCATCCTCATCATCCTCCTCATAATTCCCTATTCCAGCGATGAAATTATTATCTTCTGCCTCCAATATATTCTTATCCTCTATTTCATCCTCTTCAATGTTGTCCACTTGACCTTCTATGGGGTAACTAAGATCTCCAAAGGTTCCATCGTCTTCTTCTATAGGAATTAACGTGTCTTCTATCACTTCTCCTTCATCAACACTACTCAATCCCAACAGATTCGCAAATTCTTGCTCAAAATCGACTTGATCTAGATTTTCGCCGATGAGCCAAAGTCCTATATCATCTTCGCGAACTTTTTCAGTGATAGTTGATTGTGCGTCTTCGTCATAGATGATAGGAGGATCATCATCATCTTCATCCCAGGATTCTCCGGTCAGCCATATAGTGGTACTGTACTCCTCAACATCTTCAGGGAAATCATCCTCATCCCCGACAGTATACACTGAATGATCATAGTTCACGTCGGTGAGAGCGTCCCTCATAAGTGTCAGATCATCAGTATCTCTAGCCGTTATATCCTCCACGACTAAAACACTAGGCCCGACAAAGACCGTTTCTCTCTTTATATCCTCATAGGCCTCTTCAGGGGTCACTTCTATCTTTATGTCGTGCTCTCCGACTCCTCTGATATCGTACTCCACTTCTATCCGGGTAGGGGCGGGACTTTCTTCGAATTTTACACCTTCCTCATAATCTATCAGTTCACCGTTATCAGTTAAATTCCAATCTGCGATGTGATCCCTTCTATCCAGATTGAAAACTTCGAATTCAACCGTAAATTCTTCATTATGTGAAGGGTATTCTGGTTCGACTTCAATTTCCCCTATAGATAATTCATCGCTGTGTTCGGTGTAAGCGGTTTCACCTACATTCAATGAGATAAATCTATCGGTGACCTCACCCAACTCGTCATGTTCAGCTGTTATCTGGATGCTGTGACTACCGTATTCAGCATCAGATGTGACGTTGAGACTTTTACTGAATTCATTAGCTCTGTCGTGTGTAAGATTAACAGACTCATCCCTACTAGCCTCTTCTATCACATCATCGATCAGTCTGGGCCTTGCGGTCACGGTGATATTATCTTCATAGCTGAATTCTTCTTGGCGAAGATAAACAGGGATCGCTACTTCCGCTTTTATAGTTACTTCTTCTCCTCTCTCCGCATGGTTTCTCCAGTGATAAGCATAATCCATATGGGCATTCCTGATCTCAAATATTTCACTTCCCTCTTCGACGAGAATTTTTCTGTAGATTATCTGGTGAGTATCATCGTCCCTGATCATAAGTTCCAAAACAGTTTCTTCTCTCAATAACTCATCCATATCTCCAAGTCCATCATCTTCGTCCAAGATCAACTCTTCTCCGATCCTCCATGTCCTGTCGATATCGTCTATCGTCATGTACTCTCCATCATCATCTGGATATTCAAATGTAAGGATTATACTGTGCTCCCTCATATCTAGACTTTCACCGCCTTCATGCTTCATATTAATAGTGTGCTCTCCGGCAAATTCATATTCAGCTTGTAGTTCTACGTGAGTCTCCTCCTCCGGCGGATCAATCTGGGTAACTCCGGCGAAAACGCTAGCAAATATGATGACCGTGATCGCAAGTGTTAGTATGTTGCCTACGACCTCCGCTACACCTTCTTCGTCTCTTGATATATTTTTAGATTTATCTCTATCTCTGCGAAGTTTGCGTTTCAAAACCTCATCTTTTTCTTCACTGGTCACTGTAATGCCCTCCTTTCCAAATCAGCCTGGAAAGGTGTGATCTGTTTCTCTATCACAGGAGGCAGAAGATTGGATCGAAGATCGTCGATGCCAGGCAACCTAGCTTCTTGAACGTGTGGTTTGAACAGATGGTTCTCATAAAATGTTTCACGATCGGCTAAATCTTCTCTCGTTTCCTCATTGCTATGTAATCCCGCATCGTCTCCTAAGCGGGCAGATGTCGTTTCAGGATCGATCTCCATCGCTTCTTCAGTAACAGTCACGTTATCGATGAAGACAGGCTTAGGTAGTTCATCGTTAGCGTACATATCCGTTTCATTGGTGAAAACCCTGAATCGAAGTCTAACGTTTTGGCCTCTCCAATCACTTAGATCCGTGTTCAGCCTTCTCAAGCTAGTAGATTCGACCCATCCGTAGTTAGTACCGTCATCAACATCTCCGCCTTCTCTTATACTATCTCCAGAATATTCGCAGCCGTATCCTGTATAATTCCATCCCGCTCTAACACCGTAAGTGAGCGTGTTCCAAGAGCGACCGTCATCGTCAGATATCTCGACTCTCAAACCATCGGGTGGTCTACCACCACCATAGTTGATGTTGAAGCGCATATCGGCCTCTAACACAGGACTCTCCGCATTTGATAGGTCTATCATGGAAGTGTAAAGGCTCGAATCCACACCTTCTGGAAGGACCGGTTCTCCTGTGTTGTTAGCAGCATACATCCAGAACTTGCCTTCTGGATCTCCTCTGCTGTCGATGTAGTATTCGTGTTGGGCACCTGGGAAGTAGCTTTGTGCCTGGGTCTGATTGACTCGCATCCAGTATCCCAGCTCATCATCAGGTACTTCATCGCCAGCATCCCTTGTGACTTCCGTCCTAACATTGTCTATGTACCAGCCCATTTCGGGCTCGTGGCCATCTTCAGTTACACCACCCATCTGGGCCATCACGAAGACAACCCTGACTTCTTCTTGATCAATCAGAAAATCATCATATCGGGTAAGATCTACACTTATGTACTCCCAATCAAAAGTTCCTCCTCCACTTTTACCGTTGAAACTCCAGTAAGGTAGAGATTCATTGGAATCAATTAATCCATCTGCATCCTCTGGATCATCTTGATCACCAGTGATATCAAGTCCTCCGTCGTGGCTTTCCTCTTCTACCTGTTCAAAATCTAAATTTCCGGTATAGGATTGGTCTGGTGAGATGTAGAGACGATTATTTTTCTCCCATTCCCATTCTCCATCTTCACTTCTCCAGAGATACATAAATCCTCCGTTAGTCCCTTGTGTCATCCAATACTTGGTCCGGAAACTCAGCTTCTCGTCTCTAGTCTCAGGAACTTCGATCGCAGGAGTAGTCGTGTATCTGTAATACGGGTATGGGATAGTAGTTTCTATGACACTGTCGTCATAGCCATGCAGATCATTGCTGGTTGAGAGAGATTCATCAGATTCTAGTGAAGTAGTCTGTTCAGGAGACGGCCCAGTATCGGCTTCAAAGTCTAGAGTGTACAAAACGTTCACATGACCGATATGGAGAGGTTCACCATCATCTCCACTTGGATCGTGTATGAACCTTATATCGAAGGTATCCTCTTCTGGGTCATCTATGTACTCCGTGATGTCTTCGTACTCCCATACCCATGGTTGATCTGTACCGTAAGACTCTGTCTGTTCTAAGCCTTCTGCTACTGTTTCTCCGTTGACCTCGATCGCGAGTTCGGCATTATCATACGATGGCCATCCACTATCTGGTGTATAGAATTCCCAATTCAGCTCGACACCTTCGACAGCCTTCACTTCGCCCTGTAAATCGTCAAGAGTTTCTGATGGATCGATATGATGAGTGAGTTCATCTTCATGATCATACGCAGTAGCCATCCTGAAATTATCTCCATCACCTGCTTCTTCGATGTCGAACCCATCTGGATGCCAATTGTCAAAATCATAAACAGTTTCCCATTCCTCTAGTGTTTCCACCTCGGGCGGTACGTG
>Ga0207421_10000815_pt1 | contig 40330 bp, 34 predicted proteins | sample SodLakKL_010_SED_4_FD_187542 | JGI IMG/M metagenome (GOLD analysis project Ga0207421, IMG submission 187542) | Alkaline sediment microbial communities from Lake Tanatar, Kulunda Steppe, Russia - 8KL_010_SED (SPAdes) (version 2) | ecosystem: Environmental > Aquatic > Non-marine Saline and...
GGCTGGATCAGCCATTGGATCGTCAGCAGGCTCTGTCATCGGATCGTCAGCAGGGTCTGCGAGCGGATCGTCAACAGGATCAGCCATTGGATCGTCGGCTGGATCAGCCAGCGGGTCGGTCATCGGATCTTCGCTGGCATCGGGCGCATCGGCAGGGGCCTCAATCGGGTCATCTGTCGGCTGCGTATCCTGCGCGAATGCAGGTCCGATAAGCAAAGCGCTCAAGGCTGTCGTGGCAAGAAGTTTCTTCAACATAGTTGGCTCCGTTTCTTTTGCGATGCGAAACACAGGTGCATTTCACGTATGCTTAGGAAATGAACTTCGGCCCCGATGGTTCCGACACGACGCCACATTAGACATCACACCCTTGTGTGGTCATCAGGTTTGCGGCGCAGGGATGTAGGTTCCGGCTTTGCGCTGGGGTAGGCGGGTTATTCCCGCGTACTGAGGCGCTCTAGCTGCGCTTTCAGTCGCTTGAGCGCTTCTGGCCTGTATTTGGCGCGCTCCGGCAGGTTATCCGGCGGCTCTTGCCACCGCAATCGCGCGTGGTGAGAGACATCTTCAAGCAATGCAGGCCCTTTGCGCGCAGCTCTGGACAGCAGTTTTGCCAGCCATCCGGACTTGCTGTGACTGCGCAACGCGGCCCGGTGGTCCACTTGCTTGCGCGCGTCATCCAGTGCGCCCTCGCGGAACTTCAGCCCGACGGCCTGTGCGCCCTCGGCGACCCAAAGCAAGGCTGCACTTGAATGGCCAATTACGTCACCACCCCCACCAATCGAGCTGTGATCGCCGGGAAACCAGCTTTGCTGATACCAAGGTCCCGCCTGCGGATCATCGGAAGCTGTTGCTGCATTCAGCAAATCAAGATTGCTCCACAAGGTGGGCTCATACGCGCGCCGATATTCATCCAGCGCAACAGCATGTCGTGCGCTTTCAACGGCGCTTGACAGCTCGGCATCATGAAACCGCGATCCTTTGTTGAAAAGGCCCGAAATCCAAAAGTGGTTCGGCACACCCAGTGCACCGACCGTGTCCCAGACACCCAGATAGCGCAGACGTATCGGCAGGCAGTTCTCGGGATTGAAGTCTGGAATGTTCTTTTTTCGCCACGCCAGTTCCCGATCATTCAGATACACCGAAGGGGACACCTCTGAGCGAAAGCGACAGCTGGCATCCGAATCCGGATGCCCGCGATCTCCGCGCTGGCGATACAACGCAACGGCTTGATGCAGCCGACGTCCCTGAGATTGCTGAACGATCCCGCAATTGCGGATCAGACCGGCCAAGGACCGTGCGGTAAAGGCACCGCGCGAGAAGCCGAAAATATAAATCTCATCACCCGGTTCGTAATTGAACACCAAAAAGCGGTACGCATGTTCCACTTTCTGCATCAGACCTGATCCGAAAGCGCCCCCCAGCAACCGGTCAAGCCAGCTAACAACCGCAGCGCCGGACCCGACCCCTTCGTCGTAATATACAATCTGATGTATGCCATCATCTGTGTGGCCGTCGACCGCTTCGGCCAGACGCACGACATTCGTCACGTGCGCCGCGTCAAGGCGGTTCCATGTTCCATCGCAACAGATCACTATGCGTTTCATCGCCGCCAACCCTCTCACGACCTGCGAGCGATCAACTATAGCATAAATGCTTTGGTCTTGAATATCTCGCCATGCGGGTGATGGCGCGCAAGGCTGAAGCCCCCCTCGCTTGGCGCGATTCAAGGCATTGGCAAGAACCCGATCACTGCCAATTGTTGCCATTCATGACTTATGGTGACACACATTGTTGCCTATGCGTGTTTTGGCGCGGGCACCTTCAGCTATGGTATGCGTAAATGACTGTTCCTTCCCATGTCAAAGACATGCTGAGTAGAATTCGGGCAAGATTTTTTCAATCCCCGCTGCATGAACGCATGTTGCCAAGCGATGCGCAATTCACCACCCTGCGACCTGTCCGCAAGGCCACGCAGGCCTCTGTCGCAAAATACTGGACCCGTCTGGCCAACACCACTGACGCTTCGGATCGTGATGCAATCGCCGACCCGCTGACAATGGCCATGCCAGAGCAGTTTAACGCCAGTATAGAAAATTTCATCGGAACCGTGAAACTGCCTGTCGGGATCATCGGCCCCTTGCGGATCAACGGGTTGAATGCCCATGGGGATTACCATGTGCCAATGGCAACCACCGAAGCCGCACTCGTCGCGTCCTATGCGCGCGGGGCCTATGCCGCCACGAAATCAGGGGGCATCAGCACGGCAATCCTGTATGAAGGGGTCATCCGCACACCGGCCTTCGTGCTGGAAAACCTGCTGAATGCGGGGCTGTTCGTTGAATGGGTCGTGACCGAGGTTGAGACGCTGAAGGCGGCGGCGGAAGCCACAACGCGGCACGGCAAACTGGTGTCGGTGGAGCCGATGATCGACAATAACGTGGTGTTCCTGATCTGCCGCTACACAACCGGCGATGCGGCGGGGCAGAACATGGTGACAATCGCCACGAATGCCCTGTGCGAGGAAATTGTAGCGCGCTGCCCGGTGCCGCTGAAAGCGTGGTATATCGAGGGAAATTTTTCCGGTGACAAGAAAGCCTCATTTCTGGGGCTGGTCACAGGACGCGGGCGCAAGGTCAGCGCGTCGGTCACGTTGAAGGCAGATGTGGTCGAACGCACCTTGGGGACAAGTGTTCAGGACATGCTTGATTACGGGCAGGTGGCCAATCTTGGCGCGCATCTGTCGGGGCAGTTGGGCGCACAGGCGCATTATGCCAACGGGCTGGCTGCAATCTACATTGCAACCGGTCAGGATGCCGCCTGCGTTGCCGAAAGCGCTATGGGCATCACGCGTATGGAAGCGCGCGGCGATGACCTCTTTTGCAGTGTGACCATGCCGAATATTCTTGTCGGGTCGGTCGGCGGGGGCACATCGCTGCCCAGCCAGTCGGCGGGTCTGAACATCCTTGGGCTGAAGGGCGCGGGCCATGGTGCGGCGCTGGCCGAAGTGGTGGCCGCAACCTGCCTGTGCGGCGAAATCTCGATTGTGGCGGCGATTGCGGCGGGACATTTCACCCGCGCCCATGAGAATCTGGCGCGGCACAGATGACACCTGCGGCCCTGTGGACCTACCAGAAAGAACGCTTTCCACTGGTCAGGACGGTGCCTTTGCTGGCGGTTTTTTCCGCAGCCAGCATCAGTGTCTCGGCTGAAATGGCGGGTCGGCCCCTGCCAGGCTGGGGGGCGTTTGTGACAGGGTTCGCTGTGGCAATGCTGCTGTTTTTCCAGATGCGGGTTTGCGATGAATACAAGGATCTGGAGGATGACAAATGCCACCGCCCCGACCGCCCGATCCCGCGCGGGTTGATCTCGCTTCGTGCGGTGCTGACGCTTGGGCTGGTGTCCTTGCCGGTGACGGCCTTTGCTGCATGGGCATGGCATCCGCCGTTGTTGTGGCTGCTGCTGATGGTCTGGATATGGCTGCTGGCCATGACGGCAGAATTTGGCGTACCAGAATGGCTGAAGGCGCGGCCTGTGCTGTATCTGCTCAGCCATATGGCGATCATGCCGCTGATCGACCTGTTGTTGACCGCAATGGAATGGCTGCCCGCTGGCACACCCGCATTCTGGCTGGGGTTGTTTCTGGCGCTGTCGTTTGTGAATGGCTGTGTGCTGGAAATCGGGCGTAAACTTTGGGCACCGCAAAACGAGATTGACGGGGTCGATACCTATTCCGGCCTGTGGGGACCAAAAAAGGCGGCCTTGATCTGGGCTGCATGTGTCGTGGTGTCATGGGGTTTGCTGGTCGGTGTGGCGGTGGCGACCGGTGTGGTCTGGGTTGCGGTATTGCTGGGCGGTGCGGGCGCGCTCTGGTGCCTGCGGGCGGCGGCGGCTTATGCGGCGGTGCCCACCATTGCGGCCCAAAAGCGCCTTGATACTGCTGCGGGGCTTTGGGTCTTTGCCTGCTATGCGCTGGCCGGTTTTGCCCCCCTGATTGTAAGGATGTTCTGATGGCGTTTATTATTCCGCAGGATCAGGCGCGCAACGTGGACGATGTCGGCGGCAAGGCTGCCGCGCTGTCGCGTCTGGCCGAAAACGGGTTTGCGCCGCCTGCGTTTTTTGTCATCCGCGCTGACGCGTTCGACACTGGCGCGCCACTTCAGGGGTTGCCCGACGCGCTGGCGGATCTTGGCGCAGGGCCATTTGCCGTGCGCAGTTCGGCGCGGCAGGAAGATGGCGCCGCGCACAGCCACGCAGGACAGTTCGATACGCTGCTGAATGTGCCCGCGCGCGGGGTCGAGGATGCGGCGCGACAGGTCTGGCAATCAGGCTTTTCCGACACAGTCGCTACATACCGCGCGCTAAAGGCCCAAGCAGGGGCCGAGGGGCCAGCGGTTATTGTCCAGCGCATGATTGATGCACGCGCGGCGGGTGTGGCGTTTTCCGCCGACCCAGTGACAGGGCGGCGCGACCGCGTTGTGATCTCGGCGATTGCCGGATTGGGCGAGCGTCTGGTATCAGGCGAAGAAGACGGCGAGGACTGGACAGTTGGCGCGACAGCACATTGTGCCAAGGTGCCTGCCGTTCTGAACGCGGCGCAGGCCGAAGCGATTGCCGCATTGGCGCAGCGCGCAGAAGATGTGTTTGGCGCGCCGCAGGATATTGAATGGGCGATAGATGATGACGGGCTGCATATCTTGCAATCGCGCCCCATCACAACGCCGCTGCTGCCGCCGCCTAACCCCGATACTGCACTGACAATATTCGACAACTCCAACATTGTCGAAAGCTATCCGGGTATGGTCAGCCCGCTGACCTATTCCTTTGCGGTTCATGTCTATGCCCGCGTCTACCGTGCTTTTGTGGCATTGCTGGGGGTGCCCGACCGCACAATCGCTGCGCAATCTGCCGTGTTTGGCAATATGCTGGGGCGCGTTGACGGGCGGGTTTATTACAACCTTGTAAACTGGTATCGCGCGCTGGCGCTGTTGCCCGGTTTTTCGCTGAACAGGGCGTATATGGAAACCATGATGGGGGTGGACACGCCCATGCCCCGTGATGTGACCGACAGCATTGGCCCACCGCCTGCCACGGGGGCCGCGCGCGTTCTTGAATATCTTCGGCTGGGGCGCGCGGGCGCGGGGCTTGTGTGGCAGGCGATGACGCTGCCGCGCACGCGCCGCCGGTTTTATGCGCGCCTGAATACCGCGCTGAACAGCGGCTTTGATGTGACACGCGCAGGGCCAACCGCACTTGCGGCGGAATACCGCAAGATTGAAAGCACCCTGCTGGATCGTTGGGATGCGCCGTTGGTCAATGATTTTCTGTGCATGATTGCGTTCGGTGCCTCGCGCAACCTGTTGGAGAAATGGCTGGGGCCGGAGGGTCTGGCCCTGCATAACGACGTGATGATCGGACAGGGCGACATTATTTCGGCAGAACCCGCGCAGCGCATCATGAAAATGGGACAGATGGCCCGCGCCGCCGGTCTGGACGCCGCGTTGATGGCTGACGGGATGGCCGGCCTTGCCCCCCATCCCGACCTGCGCCGAGAGGTGGAAAGCTATCTTGATAAATTCGGCGATCGCTGCACAGAAGAGTTGAAACTTGAAAGCCTGACACTGCGCGACGACCCGTCCAGCCTGCTTGCCGCGATTGTGGCCAGCGCGCAACGCGGCACGCATGACGCGCACAAGACCAAAGACCCCGACTGGCGCGCGCTGTTTCCCAACCCGTTCAAACGCATTGTTGCGAAGGGCCTGATTTCATGGACCAAAAACCGCGTGCGCGACCGCGAAAACCTGCGGTTTGAGCGCACGCGCATCTTCGGCTATGCGCGCCGTGTGTTTCTGGGGCTGGGCCGTGAATTTGCCGCGCGCGGGCTGCTGTGCGGCCCGCGCGACGTGTTTTACCTGACCACGTCAGAGGTGCTGGGCGCGGTCGAAGGGTATGGGCTGTCGGGTGATCTGAAATCACTTGTCGGTTTGCGCAAGGCCGAAGATGCGGCGGCGGCAAACCGCCCCGACCCGCCCGAACGGATTGAATTGCGCGGCCCCGCCATTGCGCCCGTCTGGGCCGATGCGCCGATGGCGCAAGACCAGTCCGCGCGCCGCAGTGCAACCGGCTGTTCGGCAGGGCGTGTGACAGCGGTGGCCCGCGTCATCCGCGACCCGCGCACGCAATCGCTGGGCGCGGGCGAAATCCTTGTGGCGCGCCATACTGATCCGGGCTGGATTGCCGTTTTCTCGAACGCGTCGGCCATTGTTGTCGAGCGCGGATCATTGTTGTCGCATTCGGCCATTGTGGCGCGCGAGTTGGGCATTCCTTGTGTAGTGGGGCTGAAGGGGGCGACGCAATGGGTTGCAGATGGTGAAACCCTGACCGTTGACGGCGCAACCGGCGAGGTGGAGAGGCATATTGACGAATTCCGAGATTGAGGGGAAAGCGGCCTTTGACCACATCCGCTATGCCCAGTTATGGGAAGATGCGGATATTCTGACGGCGGCAATGGGCGATTGCAGCGGTCGAACGCTGGTGTCGATCTGCTCGGCGGGGGATAATGCACTGGCAATGCTGGTGCTGGACCCCGCCAAGGTTGTGGTGGTTGACCTGTCGCCTGCGCAGATTGCGTGCCTGAAGCTGCGGATCGCGGCCTATTCGACCCTGACCCACGCTGAATTTCTGGAACTGATGGGTGCGCGTGCGTCCGCGCAGCGCAAGGCGCTGCTGGCGCGTGTGGTGGCCGCGCTTGACCCCGAAACACAGGCGTTCTGGACCGCGCTGGCCACGGATGTCGCGCGTTTCGGGGCTGGCGGTGTGGGCAAGTTTGAACGCTATTTCCGCATATTCCGAACGTGGTTTTTGCCCTTGGTGCATTCCCGCGCGACGCGTGACGACATATTTGTGCCGCGCGACAGGCAAGGGCGGCAGGACTTCTTTGACACGCGGTTCAACACATGGCGCTGGCGGGTGCTGCTGAATGTGTTCTTCTCGCGCTTTGTCATGGGCCGTATGGGGCGGGACAAGGCGTTTTTTGATCATGTCGATGGCAGCCCCGCGCAGCATGTGGCGCGGCGCATCCATCACGCCGCAGTGCAAACCGTCCCGTCGGAAAACCCCTATCTGCACTGGATCATCAAGGGCACGCATGGCGCGGCGTTGCCAATGGCGTGGCGCGCGGAGAATTTCGATGTGATCCGCGAGCGCTGCGCCCGCATTGAAATCCGCCCCGGTTCGCTGGAGGCATTTATCAAAACCGGCGAGTTGGCGCATGGGTTCAACCTGTCGGATATATTTGAATATATGTCCCCGCCCGTTTTTGCGCAGGTGTATGACAGCATTCTGGGGGCCGCAGCACCCGGTGCGCGGCTGGTCTACTGGAACATGATGGCCCCGCGCCGCGTGCCTGCGCACCTGTCCGCCCGCGTGACGCGCCTGCGCAAGCTGGAGGACGACCTGAAATCGCGTGACAAGGCGTTCTTCTATTCGGATTTCGTGATCGAGGAAGTTGTCGGGTGAGTATGGCGGCGCAACTGGTCATCGCGTTCGGGTCTGTTGCCGCCCTTGTGGTGTTGATGGCGCTGGTGCGCCGCCTGCCGTTCGGCGCCGAAGTGAAACGCAAGCTGGTGCATGTCGGCACGGGCATCTATGCGATGGGATTGCCGTGGCTTTTCCCTGATCGCTGGCCCGTCTACATGATTGTAGCGCTGACACTGGTGATGATGGTCGCGCTGCGCATGCCGCAGGTTTCCGGGCGGCTGGGAGAGGCGGTGCACAGTGTCGAACGCCGGTCCTACGGGGATTTCCTGCTGGCCATTTCGGTGGGGCTTTGTTTCTTTCTGGCCGACGGGGTGGCGCTGTTTTATGTGCTGCCAATCGCGGTGCTGACGCTTGCCGATGCGGCGGCGGCACTGGCGGGAACTGCCTATGGCACGCGCCGTTTCAAGGTGGAACAGGGCGTCAAAAGTGTCGAAGGCACTGTGGTGTTTTTCGTCATCACGCTTCTGGTGGCGTTGATTTGCCTAATGTTCCTGTCGGACCTGCCGCCCCTGAATATCCTGACCCTTGCTTTGCTGGTGGCCGGTTTTGGCGCATTGGTCGAGGCCCAAAGCTGGCGGGGATTCGACAACCTGTTTCTGCCGCTTGGGTTGCTGGTCTTTCTGGAAGTTCACAGCAACAGCACCCTGTTTGAGCTGCTACCCATCGCCGTGCTTTTCGTGCTGGCAATCATTGCCTCGCGCATCATTGGCCCGCGTTTTGGTCTGTCGACCCATGCCGCGCGTGTCTATGTCGTGGCGATGTTCCTGATACTCGCGTCAGTTGAATTGCAAAACGCAATCCTGCCCGCACTGGTGCTTGTGGCCTATCCCTGGGCCAGTGCGCGATCCCCCGGTGGCGATGATTTTGGCGATCTGGACATGGTGGCAGGGCTGGCGTTGTTCAGTTTCGGCTGGCTGGCGCTTGGCAATGCTGTCGGCTGGAACGCCGTCCAGTTTTATGGCCTGACGGCCATGGGGCTGGTCATGGGGTTATGCACGCTGGCGTTGCGGCGCAATCTGGTCTGGGTGCCGGTGATCGCGGTGGCGCTGCTGGCCCTGCGCCAGATTGTGACATGGCTGAACCCGCCACATAGTTTATGGGCGGAACCGCTGCTGGTGCTGGCCTGCCTGTGTCTGGCCCTAAGCGCTGCGGCCAGTGCGGCGCTGCCTGACATGTTTTTCAGGCATCGGGTGTTGAAGCTGACGGTGTTGTCCATGATCCTGCCGCTGGCCTATTATACGCTTGCGGTCATAGATCAGGGCGACACAATCCCACCAGCCGGAGGAAGCCTGTGACGATTGAGACACTGAAAACCGATGGCGCGTCCCTGACCCTTCATCTGAACGGGCCGGACTGGGACGGTGCGCGCGCAGCAACACTTGGCACTGTATCGTTCAAGACGCCACAGGCGGGCACGGATTTGTTGCAACAGGCGCTGGCGCGGGTGCGGGATGCGGGGTTAGACCGTGTGTTGGGGCCAATGGCAGGCGACACATGGCACAGTTACCGTTTTGTCAGTGAAAGTGACGGCACGCCCGCCTTTTTGATGGAACCAGCCAACCGACCGCATGAGCCGTTGATTTTTGCCGCCGCCGGTTTCCAGCCTGTGGCGCGCTATTTTTCTGCGCGAATGCCCTTGGACATATACGACCCCGCGCCACTGCCCAGCCCCGCTGGTTTCACCATCGACGCATGGGACGGCCACGACCCGGACGCCATGCTGCGAGAGGTGTTTGCCCTGTCGTCCGCGGCATTTGCGGGTAACGCATTTTACACGCCTATCCCTGAATCCGCGTTCCTTGACATGTATAAAACCGTTATTCCCTTGCTAACGCCCGAACTGATCTTTTTCGCGCGGCGGTCAGACGGGGCATTGGCGGGCTTTTTGTTCGCAATCCCGAACTATGCCGAAGGGCCGGACACGAAAGCCGTAATCCTGAAAACCTATGCCAGTCTTATTCCCGGTGCGGGGCGGTATATGGTGCATGCCTGTCACGTTGCCGCCCGTAAAATAGGTTATGAAACAATCATCCATGCGCTGATCCATGACGACAACCGGTCTGCCGCGCGCAGCCGTCAGGAAGGCGGGCAGGTGTTTCGCCGCTATGAATTGCTTGGGCTGAAATGGGATGTCTGATCTGCTGCATGATTTTGCGGTTGCGGTTGAACGGCATCCCGACAGGGTGGCGCTGGTCGATGGCAAGGGCCGCGCGGTAACGTTTGCCGAACTGGAGGCGCGCCGCGTGCGTTTTGCGGGGGTGTGGCACAGTAAGGGCATTCGTGCGGGCGACAAGGTGTTGGTGGCCATGTCTGTGGATGCGGACCTCTATGCCGCGCTGGCCGCGGTGTGGACACTTGGCGCAACTGCCGTGTTGCCCGAACCGGCATTGGGGCTTGCGGGGCTGCGCCATGCCGCGCGCGTCACCAGACCACGCGGTTTTTGCAGCTCTGGCCTGTATGGGCTGCTGCGTTGGGTGTTGCCCCAATTGTGGGGGGTGCGCCACCTGCGCCCGAACGGGCAGGCCGCGCCCCTCCCCGCTATGGCCCCCCCCGCGGGCACGGATATTGCGCTTATCTCGTTCACATCGGGCACGACGGGGGCGCCGAAGGCCATTCCGCGCAGCCATGACTTCCTTGCCGCACAACATACCGCCATCGCGCCGCTGTTGCACAGCGCGCAGCCCCAGCGCGATCTGGTTGCGTTTCCCGTGTTCGTGCTGATCAATATTGCCAGCGGGCAGACATCGGTGTTGCCGAACTGGAAGATGTCGCGCCTTGATGCGCTGGACCCTGCGCAATTGCGCGACTGGATGCACAAAAACCGCGTCACCCGCGCACTTGTGCCGCCATCCCTGTGCGAAATGTTGGTGCAGGCAGGGGCAGATGCACCGCTGCATACGGTCTTTACCGGCGGTGGCCCTGTTTTCCCCGAACTGATTGACAGGATGCACGCGGCCCGCCCTGATTTGCGCGTGTGTTGTGTCTATGGCTCCACCGAGGCGGAGCCGATTGCCCATCTGGACGCCACCGAGATAACATCTGATGACCGCGCAGCGATGGACGGGGGGCAGGGGCTTGTGGTCGGGCACCCTGTTGCGGGGATTGATCTGCGCATTCACAAGGATGAAATTCAGGTTGCCGGTGCGCATGTGAACAGCGGCTATCTTGACCCCGCCCATGACGCACAGAACAAGATCCGTGACGGCGCAATAGTCTGGCACCGCACAGGCGATGCGGGCCGTCTGGATGCGCAAGGCCGCCTTTGGTTGCTGGGGCGCATGGGCACGGGCGTGAAAATCGCGGGTCGCATGTGCTATCCGTTTTCGGTTGAGGTGGCCGCGCGGCAATGGCCCGGCGTGCGCCAATGCGCGCTGATGGCAGCCCAAGACACCGCCTGCCTTGTGATCGAGGGGGACAAGGCGCAGGTGGCACTCTGGCAAACCCGCGCAAGCGCATTGGGCATCGCGCGGGTCGTTCATGTGGCCAGCATGCCAATGGACAAGCGCCACCACTCAAAGATCGACCGCAACGCCCTGCGCGCACGACTGTGACCGGCACGGCTTGCGGCGCTGTGGCATTAGCAGATGCGCGCCACAGACAGATGCGGCTTACCTTCCAGTATCAGCTTTGCCCTTGATACTGCGCATCGGTGACGGGTTCGAGCCAATGCGTGGCCGTTCCGTCCTCGACTTCCTGAATCGCAATATGACTCATCAGGTTGTAGGGGGTGGCACCGTGCCAATGTTCTTCGCCCGCCGGTATCCAGATGCGATCACCCGCACGAATGGTGTTCACCGGCCCGCCACGGCTTTGGATCAGGCCCGACCCTGATGTCACATAAAGTGTCTGGCCCAAGGCATGCTTGTGCCAATTTGTCCGCGCATTGGGTGCGAAGGTGACAAGCAGGGCTATCACTGCTTTGGTTTCGGTCGGGTCACAGATCGCTTCCTGCCAGACCGTGCCGGTGAAATACTCTGCTGGCGCCGTATTTGACGGTGTTGAACCGCTATGCCTGATGTCCATGACGCTCTCCTTTTCGCTGGATTTTCAGCTTAACCCACGCGGGGCATATGCGCGACCCAAACCTTTGACCATCAGGTGCCCGACTGGATGTAGCGCGCGGCTTTCTCTGCGATCATCAGGGTCGGGGCGTTGGTGTTGCCGCTGGTGATCTGGGGCATAATGCTGGCATCGACGACGCGCAGCCCCTCAATGCCGTGAACCCGCAGCTTTGTGTCCACCACGGCGCTCGGGTCATCGTTGCGGCCCATTTTGGCGGTTCCGGTGGGGTGGAAAATGGTATTTGCAATATCTCCGGCGAGCTTCGCCAATTCCTCATCCGTCTGAAACTCGACCCCCGGTTTCCACTCTTGCGGGTTGTATTTCTGCATCGCGGGCTTGGCCATGATCTCGCGCACCTGCCGCAGGCTTTGCGCTGCGACCAGACGATCCTCTTCGGTTGACAGGTAGTTTGGCGCGATTTCGGGGGGAAGATCGAAACGGTGTGACTTGATCCGCACATGCCCACGGCTGGTGGGGTTGAGGTTGCACACACTCGCCGTCATGGCCGGAAACGGGTGCAGGTCTTCGCCAAAGGCGTCAAGGCTGAGCGGCTGGACATGATATTCCAGATTGGCATGTGCGCGGTTCGGGTCCGAGCGCGTAAAGGCACCCAACTGGCTGGGGGCCATGCTCATCGGGCCAGAGCGTTTGAGCATGTATTCCAGCCCGATCATGGCCTTGCCAAAGAGCGAGTTCGCAAGCGTGTTTAGCGTCTTGGCGTTCTGAACCTTATAGACGGCACGGATTTGCAGGTGATCTTGCAGGTTTTCCCCCACCCCCGGCAAATCCTTGACCACATCAATCCCATGCGCCTGTGACAGGGCCGCCGGACCCACACCCGACAGTTGCAATATCTGCGGCGAGCCGATGGCCCCCGCCGACAAGATCACCTCACCCTTTGAGCGGACAGTCACCGCGCCGCCGCTCTGGCGCACGATAGCGCCTGTGCAGCGCGTGGCCCCTGCCGCGGTTTCGTCGAAGATTAGTCGCTCGACCTGACTTTCAGTCCAGACAGTCAGGTTTTTGCGGTGCCTGATCGGGCGCAGGAAAGCTTTGGCGCAGCTCCAGCGCCAGCCGGATTTCTGCGTGACCTCAAAATACCCGATCCCGGCATTGTCGCCAGTGTTGAAGTCGTCGGTGCTCTCGATGCCTGCCTCAACGGCGGCGGAGGCAAAGGCGTCCAGCACCTCCCAGCGCAGGCGCTGCTTCTCGACGCGCAATTCACCGTCCCCGCCGTGCAGATCGGAAAAGCGGCTGTTGTCGCCGATTGCAGGGTCGATCCCGTTGTCCAGTTTGTAATGGTGCTCATGCGCCTTGAAATCGGGCAGGGCGTTGGTCCATGTCCAGTCATCATCGCCAGTCAATTGCGCCCAAGCGTCGTAATCGCGGGCCTGACCGCGCATGTATATCATGCCATTGATGGAAGAACACCCGCCCAACGTCTTGCCGCGCGGGTAGCGCAGGGACCGCCCGTTCAGGCCTGCCGTCGCCTCGGTCTGGTACAACCAGTCGGTGCGCGGATTGCCGATACAGTAAAGGTACCCGACGGGCACATGAAGCCAGATATAATTGTCCTTGCGTCCCGCCTCGATCAACAGAACCTGTTTGGAAGGGTCCGCGCTCAGGCGATTGGCGAGCAAGCACCCAGCCGTGCCAGCACCAATGATTATATAGTCGAATTCTGCGGCGGGCATATCGGTCTCCGGGCGTTGCGCGAAACAGGTCTATCGCATTCGATACCCTGAAAGATGCTTTCAGACCAGCGCTGTAAGTGGAATTCTTGCGCGCTGCGGACACCGGCAAAGGGGGCAGGGCACGCCGGTTGCTTACGCCGCTTGCTGCGTTTCGCGCAGGTCAGTCAGGATATCGGCCGCAATCTCAAACGAGCGGACTCGCGCGCTGTGATCATGGATCATGCCTGTAACCATCAACTCATCGGGCTGAAAGGTGTCGATCAGGGCGCTGAGTTGGCTTTTGACGGTCTTGGTCGAACCTGTGGCAGAACAGGACAGGGCTTGCGTTACCTGTGCCATAACAGGGGCCGGAATCTCCTGCGTGATATTCTCTGTCGGCATCGGCAGCTTGCCGGGGCGACCCGTGTGCAGCCGCGCGAAGGCAAGCAGTTGCGACGAGCGCAGATACGCCGCCTCTGCATCGGTTTCGGCGGCGCAGACGCCAGCGGCCATCATCACATGGGGGCGCTCCAGAAACTGGGACGGTTGAAATGTGCTGCGATAGATATGCAAAGCCTGCTCCAGCATCGCCGGGGCGAAATGCGAGGCGAAAGCATATGGTAGCCCCAGATAGGCCGCCAATTGCGCGCCATAGAGGCTGGACCCCAGTATCCAGACCGGAACATGCGTGCCTGCACCGGGAATAGCGCGCACGGCGGCTCTCTCGGCGCTGTTGCCGAAATAGCCCAGCAATTCCTGCACATCCTGCGGGAAGCTGTCTTCCGACACCATATGGCGGCGCAGCGCGCGGGCGGTGGGCATATCTGTGCCGGGCGCGCGCCCAAGCCCCAGGTCGATGCGTCCGGGGTATAGCGTGGCAAGCGTGCCGAATTGCTCGGCAATGATGAGCGGTGCATGATTGGGCAGCATAATGCCCCCTGCGCCAATCCGCATCGTCTTTGTCGCAGCGGCCACATGACCAATCACCACCGCTGTTGCGGCGCTGGCAATGCCGGGCATGTTGTGATGCTCTGCCAGCCAGTAGCGGTGATATCCAAACCCTTCGGCGGCGCGGGCCAGATCCACGGTTCCGGCCAAGGCGTCGGCGGCAGTTTTCCCCTCGGCGATGGGGGATAGGTCCAGAAGTGAGAAATTTTGCATACATGCCTCCGTTCGGAGGTATCTAAGCACTGCGCATGATCACGCCAAGGGTATTTTCATTTAAGCCTAAAGCGCTGTCCAAGCGGATACAGCGCATGTTTGCCAATATCTGCCATTGGTGGTTGCGGCTCTCTCATGTATCGTGTCGATATAGGTAAGGACACCAAGGATAGCCCCCATGCTGACCCTTCTCTGTTATCGTACGGCACCGGATATGCAGGGCATTCCCACGCATTTCTACCGTGTCGAGGTGAACTATAACCTGTTTGGCGAATACACGGTCATTCGTGAATGGGGGCGCGTCGGATCGCGCGGTTGCCATGTAAGCGCATGGTTCGCAAATCTGCGCGACGCGGTGCTGGCGGCGGATCGGTCTTGTCATCGTGCGACTGCACGCGGATACAACCTGACTGAAAAGGCTTTCGCAACCGCCGCCTGAGGGGAGTGTGAAAATTTGATGCCGCGCCTGCATGGTCCGTGCCACTTGGCCTTGCGCGCGGGTCAAACAGATTGCAAGTTGCGCCCATGTCGAAAAAGACCCTGAACACGGCTAATCTTGAAAAGCTCGGCGCTGAGAAGCTGGCGGCGCTGGTGATCGAGTTGGTGCAAGGCAGCGCCGCCCTGCAACGCCGCGCGCGACTGGAATTGAGTGCCGCGCAAGGCCCAAAGGATGTTGCCGCCGATCTGCGCAAGCGCTTTGCGTCCTTGCGCCGCGCGACCAGCTATATCGATTGGCGCAAGCAGCGCGCATTGGTCAAAGACCTTAAAAGTCTGCTGGCATTGATCGAGAGCAGTATCGCGCCACAAGACGCGGATGAGGCGTTCGAGCTGTTGTGGTCATTCGTGCAACTGGCCCCGTCGGTCCATGAACGGACAGATGACAGCAATGGTGCGGTCGGTGATGTGTTTCGCCATGCGGTCGATATGATCGCGGAGCTGTCGCCACGGATCGCAGTGAACCCGCAAACACTGGCCGAGCGCATTCTCGATGCGGTCGTTGATGCAGGTTATGGCGAATTTGACGGGATCATCCCCGCAACTTCCGAGGCGCTTGGGCCGGACGGGTTGGCGCATCTTAAACAGATCGCCACCATATGGGCCGACACAGCCCCGACCCCAGCGGAGGTTGCGGCCTATCAGCGCTTTGGCCTGTCATCCGCGCCCGCAGAATCTGTGCGGCGCGCCAAGCAGTTGACCGCTTCCGTTATTCTGGCGGATGTGGCCGATGCACAAGGCGATGTGGATGCCTATATGGCGCGCTATTCGCCTGAGCAACTGACCTATGGCACCATCGCCCCCAAGGTTGCGCGCCGTTTGCTGGCAGCGGGGCGTGTGCAAGACGCCTATGACATTGCCCACCGCGCGATGACGCGTGAAGCGGATGCGCCTTTTCGGATGCTCAACGCTGACCTTGACGAGGTTTATGAGGATTGCCTTGAGGGGCTGGGCAAGCTGGACGCGCTAAAGTCGCATTTGTGGACCACATTCGAGCAAGGCCTGAACATGCGCGCTTTGCGAAAATACCTAAGACTGTTGCCGGATTTTGATGATGTCGAGGCCGAAGAAAAGGCGCTCGACAAGGTGATGGATCATCCGCGCCTGAATGTGGCGCTGGGCTTTCTGGTCGACTGGCCTGCGCATGACCGCGCGGCAAAGCTGGTTTTGGCCCGTGCCGCTAATCTGGATGGCAATGACTATACCACGCTGACCCACGCTGCCGATACGCTGGCCGCCCGCCACCCGCTTGCGGCCACATTGATCCGCCGCGCGATGATCGATGATACGCTGAATGGCGCGAAGTCCAAGCGCTACCGCCATGCTGCGCGGCATCTGGCTGAATGTCAGATGTCGGATCTGGAGATCAGTGCCTATGGCGCAGTTTTGCCCCATGTCCGTTTCCTTGAAGCGCTGCGCCAGAAGCATGGCCGTAAATACGGGTTCTGGTCGCTTGTTGATGGATAGATGTGCTGCCCCAACCCGAAAGTCCGATAATGCCCGACAGGTTTGACCCGCTCGCTGACCCTGCCGCAACTGTGGCGCGCTATCCCGACTTGCGGCACGCCCCGGCGGCAGCACGCAACCGCACGCCGATCTGTCAGGCATTGGCCAAGGTGTTGCCGTCTACGCCCTGCACCGTGTTAGAGGTGGCGTCGGGCACGGGCGAGCATGCGCTGTGGATGGCGCAGTGCCTGCCGCAGCTCACATGGATGCCAAGCGAGGCGACACTGGACGGGTGTGCCACGATCAAAGCGTGGCGGGCGCTCTGCCCAGAGCTTGCGGGCAGAGTCCTGCCGCCAATGTTGATAGATGCCACCCGACCGCCTTGGCCCGGTGAGGCGGTAGATGCGGTCTTCACCGCAAATTTGACGCATATTGCCCCGTGGTCAGCAACACTTGGCCTGATCGAAGGCGCCGCCGCGCGGCTGGCCCCCGGCGGGGTGTTGCTGATCTATGGCCCCTTCAACGAGGGCGGCAGGTTCACTGGCCCCGGAAATGCTGCGTTTGATGCCGATTTGCGAATGCGCAACGCGGAATGGGGTTTGCGCGCACGCGAAGACGTGGACGCCGCCGCGGGCGCGCACGGCTTCGCCCGTGAGGCGGTCCATGTGATGCCAGCAGACAACCGCCTGCTGGTGTATCGTCTGCTTTGACTTGCCCGGACGAAACTGTTTTGCCCATATCCGCGCGCCCTAACGGGTGCCAATCCATCACGGATTTCTGACCCGTCCACGGATAGCAAGCCATGACGCCCGCTATGGTGTATGTCAGCGCACTTCGATGCGGGCGCTGCTCAGGACATCCTGTGCGTTCAGATCAAGGAAGCGGATTTCGTAATATCCCGGTTCTTCGGGCATGGTGAACGTGACTTCGATCAGCTCTTCGATGGGTTCAGCGGATATCCATGTGAAAAGCGCCTGATCCGCACGCGCCAGCGCGATGCGTTGATCGGCGCCATCTGTGCTGCCGCTCCATGTGACGGTGATCGACGCGCCGGGTGTTGCCGTTTCTGGCACGGTCAGCATGACGCCGTCGCCCAATGCGGCCATGGCATCTACGACCTCAAAGGTATGTTGGCCCAGAGTGATGCGCCCTTCGTCCAGAATATAGCGCAGTTCATACATCCCGGTGTCTTCGGGGGCGTCAAAATCATTCTGCATCGCTGAACTGCCGATGCGACTCCAATCGCCAAGCTCGCCCTCATCTGCGCCAAGCGGCACGATGGCAACGATGTCGCGGTCATTCACTCTGTCGGACCACGAGGCCCGCAGCGTATCGCCCGCGCGTATCTTGTCTGGCCCCATGACCTCGATGTCCACCGCTGTCACTTCGATAGCGGCACGCGCCAATGTCCCGCGCCCCTCGTCCAAGATATAGCGCAACTCGTAAATGCCCGGATCAGAGGGGGCGCGCAGGTCGCCTTCGGGGTCAGAACTGCCCACGCGCGACCATGTGCCCAACTCGCCTTCTTCTGCGCCCATGGGCACGATGGCAACGATGTCGCGGTCATTGATCGGCTCTGACCATTGCACGCGGAAGCTTTCGCCGATGCGCACGCTGTCGGGGCCGGAAATCTCGGCTTCGGGGGTGGTCACTTCGATGCTGGCACGCGCCAGTGTTCCGCGCCCCTCGTCTAAGATATAGCGCAACTCGTACATGCCCGGATCAGAGGGGGCACGCAAATATGTCTCGGTGTCAGAGGTGCCCACGCGTGACCAAGTGCCCAACTCCCCCTCATCCGCGCCCATCGGCACAATGGCAACGATGTCACGCTCGTTGATCGGCTCGGACCATTTCACGAGGAAGTTCTCGCCGCTGCGCACAGCGTCGGGGCCGGAAATCTCGGCTTCGGGGGTGGTCACTTCGATAGTGGCGCTCGCCAATGTGCGGCGGCCTTCGTCCAGTATATAGCGCAGCTCGTACATGCCCGGATCAGGCGGCGCGCGCAGATCGGTTTCGGTGCTTGATCCGCCCACGCGGGACCAAGTGCCCAACTCTCCCTCATCCGCGCCCATTGGCACAATGGCAACAAGGTCGCGGTTGTTGATCGGCTCGGACCATTGCACGCGAAAGTTTTCGCCACTGCGCACAGCGCTGGGGCCGGAAATTTCGGCTTCGGCGGTGATTACCTCGATGGGGGCCGTTGCGAGTGTTCGGCGGTCTTGGCCGAGGATGTAGCGCAATTCGTACATGCCCGGATCAGCGGGCGCGCGCAAATCCGCCTCGGTCCGAGACTCCCCAACACGCGCCCAAGTGCCCAACTCGTCCTCATCAGCGCCCATCGGCAGAATGGCAACGATGTCACGCTCGTTGATTGTATCTGACCAGTGCAGTTGGAAATTCTCGCCAATGCGCACGCTGTGCGGGCCGGAAATCGTAACCTCTGGGGTGTCTGCCTCGGCAACCTCTTCAACGGGGTCTACCTCGGCAACTTCGGGCTGTGGTGACGGCGTTGAGACGGCGGTCATGGCCTCGGCCAGTTCGGCCCCCGAATTTGTCAGGATCAACTTGCCGCCGGTTTGTTCGGGCAGGCAGGACAGGGTATTGATTTCAGCTTCCGTCATCCCGAAGCCCACCACATGCGCGCGAATGCCGATCCCTTGGGCTGCAAGTTCTGCTGCAAGCGCGCAAGGATCACCGCCGCAATTCTCCAGCCCGTCTGTGACAAGGATCAGGTCGGCGGATTCTGCTGTCGGTGGAATCATATCGCGCGCCATCGCCATAGAGTCCGTGAGCGGTGTCATGCCTTGGGGGTTGAGTGCGCGCAGCTTGGCCGCCAGATCCGCCCCCTCATGCCGGGCGAGCGGTGCGATCATTTCAATATCGGAACAGGCACCGCGCTGGCGATGGCCATAGGCGATGACCGCAAGCGGAACGGATGTATCGCGGGTGTGGAAATATTCCTCCATCACATCGCGGGCAATCTCGATCCGGGTCAGGTCACCTTCCAGCCGGTTCCACATCGACCCGGACGCATCAAACACCATGATGGCAACGGCATCGGCGGCACTTTCCTGCGCCGCACCCGGTGCCCCCAACATCACTGCGCTTAGGGCCATCGCTGTCAGTCGTTGCATGAGTTAGGTTCCTTTTCTGCCGGTATGTGTCGCAAGGTGACCCGAATCGCCGCTGCGCTACAGTGCCGATGCCCCGCTGCGTGCTGTCATGGCCAGTGCATAGAAACGGGCGTGATCGCCTATGTGGCATTTCACATAAGTAAAGCAGTCAACGCCGTTCTGTGCAAAGGCTTTCTGCACGTCTTGGCCGACGTGCCTTGCGTATTCTCTCATGCACTGGGGTCTTATGACATGCGCAAAGCGCTGGCGGAACCGCAGGGTGCCCCGATCTGCATTCTTGGCCGCAGCCATGCAGCGGCGGTTTTCCAACACGCCCCCCCGTTTGATGCACGATGCAGGGACAGGCCCGGTGCCAACGCGCCTGACTGCTGCCCTAGGTGTTCATATGCGCAAAGGCTGGATGCGTCTGGAAGCGCCATGCCCGCCGTGGGCCAGCCATAACGTTGAGGTAATACATCTCTACCCCATGCGGGGCCGCGCAAGGATGATGCCCCCTTGGAACTAGAACGACATCATGATCCGCCGGAGCCAAGGTTTCATTAAGGCTCAGGTCATCTGTGAAAACCCGCTGAATGCCAAAGCAATCGGACGGATTCAGCCGGTGATAATATGTCTCTTCGAGATAGGTCAGTGCGGGATAGTCATCTTCGTCATGGCGGTGGGGCGGGTAAGATGACCAATGACCGGCAGGTGTGAAGACCTCGGTCACAAGCAGGCTGTCGGCCACGTCGCGCCCCTCCATCGCAATATTGTTGATGTAGCGTGTATTGGTGCCAGTGCCGCGTACTTCCAGCGCGATGCCGTCAGGGCCAAGAACCCGAACAGGCCGCCCGCCGGGGCTGGGCGCACTGCATACGGCAAGCGTGCACTGCGTTGTCGCGCGGGCCTGCCAGGGGGCGGCAGGGGGCACATACAGGCAATGGGGCGCGCTGCGCTCGAATACGTCCAGCCGGTTGCCCATTTCGCCAAGCCGCGCACCATCTGCGATGAGATCGGCGCAGCCCTCGACCAGCACAAGGATCGCTTCGCGCCCGTCAAGCTGGCCCGTCGCCACGTCGCCGGGCGCAAGTCGCCACAGATCGAACCCGACAAAGCGCCAGCCTGCATCTTCGGGTGTGATTGCATGGATGCGCCCACCCTGCGCGGTGGGCTTGCGCAACAAATGCGCCATCAGACAGTTCCACCAAGTGAGCCTTCAAGGGCGACCATTTCCTGACCGCCTGCCATCAGGTCTTGCAATTCTTCTGGGGTGATCTGCCCGCGTTGGGCTGTGCCCAGCGTCTTGCCACGATTCAGCACCGTAAACCTGTCGCCAACGGCCAAAGCATGGCGCACGTTATGGGTGATAAAGACAATTCCAATTCCGGTCTTGCGGACCTTGTCGATGGTGGACAGCACATTCGCGGTCTGGCGCACGCCCAACGCGCTTGTCGGCTCGTCCAGAATAAGCACCTTCGCGCCGAAATGCACTGCGCGCGCAATGGCCACAGTCTGCCGCTCGCCGCCCGACAAGGTGCCGACCGCTTGGTCCGGAGAGCGCAGGTTGATGCCCATCTTGCGCATCTCCTCCATCGTCACCTCATTGGCGGTTTTGAAGTCCATGAAATTGAACGGGCCAACCCGTTTGATTGGTTCACGCCCCATCCAGAAATTGCGTGTGACACTCATCAGCGGGATCATGGCAAGATCCTGATAGACCGTAGCGATGCCCGCTTCCATCGCATCGCGGGGGCTGTCGAAACTCATCTGGCGGCCCTCGAAAAAGATCGCGCCTTTTGTGGGTTTGTGCACGCCTGCCATCGTTTTGATGAAGGTCGATTTGCCAGCGCCGTTATCGCCAAGCAAGCAATGACACTCGCCGGGGCGAATATCGAAGCTGACACCGTTTAGCGCGATGACCGGGCCGAAATGCTTTTCGATATCGCGCATCTCGACAATCGGGTTGTGATCATAGGGCTCCATTTTAACGCTCCCCCGTGATGATGCGGCGGATATATGTGTTCAGGATCACCGCAAACAGCAAGATGACGCCCAGAAACACCCGGAACAGGCTGGATTCCACACCGGCGAAGAACAATCCCTGTTGCACAACACCAAAGATCAACGCCCCAAGGGCCGCCCCGATGACCGACCCATACCCGCCTGTCAGCAACGCGCCACCGATGACCACAGCGATGATCGCCTCAAATTCCTTGAGCAGGCCCCGATCCGCCCCGGCAGAGCCGAATTCCATGACCTGACATGTGGCAAAAACACAGGCGCAGAATGCCGTGAACATGAACATTTGAATTTTCACTCTGTTCACAGGCACACCGACATAGCGCGCCGCCTGTGCGTCACCGCCTGCGGCAAAGATCCAGTTGCCGAATTGTGTCCGCGTCAACACGATATGTGCGACAACCATCAGCCCAAGGGCCCAGACAATCAGCATCGGAATGCCATTGACGATGGGCTCGCCCATGCGCGTGCCACGCGTGAAGACACCGATCAGCTCCATATCTGCTAGCCAGTTGAAAAAGCCCCCGCCGATCTTGCCGCCAAATAGCGGGGCCAGCCAGTCGCCTTCGGCCCTTTCGGAAATGCCGCCGATAATGGTGCGCCGCTCGATCAGTTGTGGAAAGAAAATCGTGAATCCGCGCAGGATGAACAGGAACGCCAGTGTCACAATGAAGCTTGGCAGGCCCGTGCGCACAACAATGATGCCATTGAGCGCGCCCACAGCGATGCAAAGCGCAAAGGTCAGCAGAATCGCAACCCAGACAGGCCATTGCAACGTGACCGAGATCAGCGCGATCGACATACCGGCAAAACCGATCATGGACCCGACACTCAGGTCAAACTCGCCAGCGATCATCAGCATGCAGGCGCCCACGGCAATGATCATGAACTGGGCCGAAACAGTTGACCAGTTCAGAACGCCCTGCGCGTTAAACATACCGCTGTCACCGGCAAATATGATGAAAAACGAGAAAACGGCGATTGTGCCCACGATGGCACCCAGCTCTGGCCGGATAAGGGCTTTTCGCAGCTTCGAGGTTTCCTTGATACGTTCGTCAACGGCCACGCCCATACTAGACATCGCACACGCCTCCTGTTCGGCAGAAAGAGAACACTAAGTGAGAAAGCGGGCGCGATAGTCCGCGCCCACTCAAGAAGCGTCAGACCTCTAGCGGTATTCGCCTGCCAGTTCGGCCACCAGATCCAGCGCATCAGCGGTCACGAAGCCCGGACCAGAGTTGATGTTGTTGCCCGGAAGCACGCCGTAGCGGTGATAGTTGGTCAATACGATGACCGGCAGATAGGCTTGCAGGAAGGGCTGCTGATCAATGCCCCATTGGATCACACCGTCGCGGATTGCATTCACGATGTCCCCGCCCAGATCGAACGTGCCGAAATAGATATCACCCGCCAAACCGATCTGCTCCAGCGCCAGAATGGTCGGGTCGGCAGATGTGGGGCCAAGCGTCAGCACAGCGTCCGTGTCTGGGTTCGAGTTGAGATACGCAGTCACGCGGTTCTGAATCTCGCTCGGGTCTTGCCCGCTGTCGATCATCTGGTTGCCCAGATCAACACCCAGACCGTCCGCGAAGCCCTGACAGCGTTCGGTCGAAGAGGGCGACGAGATGTAATGGTTGACGCAAAGGAAGCTGGAAATGCCATCCCCCGCTGCACGTTGCCCGGCGGCGAAGCCTGCGTCATATTCTGGCTGGCCCACATACATCAACGCGCCCAGTTCCCGCGCTGCATCGGGTGTGCCCGAGTTGATGATGATGACATCAATGCCCGATTCCACAGCGGCACGAATTGGCCCTGACAGCACATCGGGGTCCGCCAGCGTGGTGATAATACCGTTTGGCGCGCTTGCTGCTGCCTGCTCAATGATGCGGGCCATGTCTGCCAAGTCACCTGTGGGCGGGTTGCGGTATTCCACCGTGACGTCCATCTGCTCGCCTGCGAGTGCCAGACCGTTCTTGATGGTGTTCCACCAGCTGTCACTGTCGGGCGCGTGGCTGACCAGCACATAACGCTCTCCCTCGGCCATGGCGCTGCTGGCGCCCATCAGCGCGGTCGCCGCAACGGCACTGACCGCAATCGTCTTGATCGTTGTTTTCATGATGTCCTCCCAAACATGTTCTGGGCAAATGCAGGTCCTCGCCTTCAAGCCCTGAGCGAACAGTAATCCCGAATCAATCATTTTGCAACCGGTTGCAAAAAGAATTGGAAAAATGGTATATTTCGGGGAATGATGGTCTGTAGTAGAAGGCGTGCCAAAGCAGTTGGATGGAAAAATGGCAGTGACTCTGAGAGACGTGGCGCTTCGCGCGGGTGTCTCGCGCTCTGCGGTCTCGCGCACCTTTACCGAAGGGGCGTCGGTGTCGGCCAAGACCCGCGCCAAGGTTGAGAAAGCGGCCGCAGAACTTCGCTACAGCCCGAATGCGATTGCCTCGTCATTGACCACGGGCCGCACCAAACTGATTGGGCTTGTTTCGAACAACTTTCACAACCCGCTGTTTCTGGAAGTGTTCGATCTCTTTACCAGAGGTCTGCAAGATCGCGGGTTGCGGCCATTGCTGGTGAATCTCAGCGATGAAACCGATCCCGCAAATTCTGTCAGAATGCTGCGGCAATATTCCGTCGATGGCGTGATCGTGGCGTCTTCGACCTTGCCGCCCAGCTTTGCCGAAGCGTTCCGCGATGCAGGCGTGCCGGTCGTGCATTCCTTTGGCCGCTACACCACAAGCCCGCATGTGCATGTGGTCGGCATTGACAACATCGCCTGCGGTCGTATGGCCGCCGAGGCGCTTATTGCGCGCGGGCATCGGTCTGTTGCCTTTCTGGGCGGTCCCGAAAAGGCAACTTCGACCCAGGATCGCGCGGGCGGGTTCCTCGATGCGCTGTCCCGTCACCCCGAAATCGAGGTCAGCATCAGCTATGCCAGCGCCTATTCTTTCGACGCAGGCCGCGCAGAAATGCAGCGGCTTTTGCAAAGCACCCCGGCCGAGGCGTATTTCTGCGGGGATGACGTCCTGTCAATCGGGGCGCTGTCTGCCATCCGCGACGCGGGGCTGCGCGTGCCTGATGACATTGGCATCATCGGGCTGAATGATATGGAAATGTCGCGCTGGGAAAACATCAACCTGACCACGATCCGCCAGCCTGTGGCCCAGATTATTGGCGCTTCGATTGATCTGGTGGTTGAAACGATACAGCACCCTGACCGGCACCCAGAAACGCGCCTTTTCCCTTGTCGCGTGATTGAACGCGGCACGTTGCGGCCCGCAGGCATGACGCAAGCCTGAGCGGGGTGCTTTAGCGAAACATAGGTGGCCGCGCATCGACCCATGCGCCCGCGGATCTGGCCGAAGCAACCGCAGCATAGACCGCCGCCATCGAGCGCAAGCCATCCTCGGCCAAGGGCAACCCGTCGCGCGCCTCTCCCCGGATGGCGGCGGCCAGATCGACATAAATATTCGCCACAGCCAGCGGGAACCCTTCGGGATGGGCAATTGCGACGCGGCTTAGGCGCGCGGCATCGCTGCTCAGGCCCGCCTCGCCCTTTTCCATGATCTGCGTGCGGCCCCCGACAGGTGTGTAATACACCTGATTGGGCTGTTCCGACGCCCATCGCATGCCGCCGGTTTCGCCAAAGACCTGAATATCAAAACCGTGCTGACGACCAATCGCCACGGATGAGGTCCAGAGCCGCCCGACCGTGCCGCTCGCCATGCGGAAATTCACCATAGCATCGTCTTCCAGCACGCGGCTGGGGATGGTCGAGGCGAAATCGGCGGAGACCCGTTCGACCTGATCGCCGGTGATGAAGCTGGCCATATGCAGCGCGTGAATGCCGCAATCGGCGAATTGCCCCGACACGCCCGCCATCGCCGGATCATAGCGCCAGCGCACGCGCGGATTGTCGGCATCGGTGGCATCGCCGTGATGACCATGGCTGAAATTCGTGACCACCAGCCGCACGCGGCCAATCTGACCGCTGCGCACCATCGCGCGCATTTCGCGCACCATGGGATAGGCAGAATAGCAGTAATTCACGGCGCAGATTTTGCCCGAAGCGCGCGCCACGCGCACGATTTCCTCGCCCTCTTCCACAGTCATGGTCATGGGCTTTTCGCACAGCACATGAAAGCCCGCTTCCAGAAACGCCTTGGTGATCTCGAAATGCGTGGCGTTCGGAGTGGCAACCGTGACAAGATCGACCCGATCATCGCGGTCTTTCTCGCCCGCCAGCATCCCGCGCCAATCACCATAAGCGCGGTCAGGGGCCACGCCCAGGCGCTGCGCATAAGCGCGGCCTTTGTCGGCATCATGGTCCAGCGCCCCTGCCGCAAGTGTGAAGTTCCCATCCGCCAAAGCGCCCAAACGGTGCGCTGGCCCGATCTGGCTGCCTTCGCCGCCGCCGATCATTCCCCAGTTCAGTTTCATCGCGCGATCCTTTCAGAACCCGATGCTTTGCAGATATTCCCGGTTGGCGCGCGCATCATCGACGGGCGAGACATCCAGCGTCGGGTCGCAGTCCTGCTCGACCGTGCACCAGCCTTCGAAGCCGTGATCCAGCAGCAGTTGACGTACTGCCGGGAAATCGACATCGCCCTGACCCAGATTGCAGAAGATGCCCTGCCCGCAGGCGTCATAGAAGCCTGTATTGCGCGCGATCACATCTGCTTTGACCGATGGAGATATGTCTTTGAAATGCATATAGGAAATGCGATCCATATGCCTGCGCATGAAGGCCACGGGATCAGAGCCCGCATAGGAATGGTGGCCTGTGTCGAAGCAGATCTTCAGGATATCTTCGGGCACTTCATCCAGCAGGCGTTCCAGCTCCGGCTCGAAATCCATGAAACCTGCCGCATGGGCGTGAATGCCCACGGTCAGGCCGTATTCTTCGGCCCCCATCCGCGCGACATGGGCAATGCGGTCGCGGAAGGCGCCCCATTCGGCAGCGTCCATCTGTTCGGCGTCTTGGGCGCGGCCCGCTGTGGGCGCACGGCGCGGCGAGATCGAATCGATCAAAACCAGTTGCTGCGCGCCATGGGCCACCAGCGCCTTGCAGGTGCGCACAGCCCCGTCCAGCACATTGTCCCATTGGTCGGGGTCATGGAACGCGCGGAACACCACGCCGCCGATCAGCTCCAACTGATGTTCGGCCAAGGTGTCTGCCAGCAGCGCCGGGTCTTCGGGCATGAAGCCCACGGGCCCCAGTTCGATCCCGGTATATCCCGCGTCCGCGCATTCCTTCAGCACGCGCCGCCACGCGGGGTTGCGCGTATCGTCGGGAAACTCGACACCCCAGGAGCAGGGTGCATTGCCGATACGAATTGACATGGATGTTGACCCTTTCAGCCAAGTGGAACGGAGTGCCAGCGGCCATCCGTGGCCGAGGCGAAGGCGGTTTCAATCACCTGCGCGACGGCCAGCCCGTCGCGGAAGGTGGGCCAGACGCGCTGACCTGAATGGATGGCGTGCAGGAAGTCGCGCGCCTCTATGATGATCTGGTCCTGATAGCCCGTGCCATGCCCCGGCCCCTGACAGAACGGCAGGTAATCAGGATGCGCGGGGCCTGTCAGGATTTTCGTGTAACCGCGCTGCGCGTCCGGCCCGTCAGCCCGGTACAGCCAAACTGCGTTCTGATCTTCCTGATCGAAGCGGATCGCCCCTTTTGTGCCATGAATTTCATAGGCATAGCCCATCTTGCGCCCGGTCGCCGCGCGGCTGAAATACAAATGCCCCATCACGCCGGATGCAAAACGCACCATCATCTGCCCGTGGTCGTCATTATCGACCGGCGTTGGCCCATCAGCGCCGGGACGCACAGGGTGGAGCGTTTCAACACGCGCCGACAGCTCGGTAATATCGCCCATCAGCGCCAGTGCGCAATTGACCATATGCGGCGCCAGATCGCCCATGCAGCCATTGGCGCGGCCATGACAGCGCCAGTTTGCGGGAATAGTGGGATCGGCCAGAAAATCCTCGGTATGTTCGCCCCGGAACCATGTCAGATCGCCGATTGCCCTGTCAGTCAGAAGCTGGCGCACGAATTGTGTGGCGGGGGTGCGGATGTAATTGAAACCAACCATATTGGGCAGGCCCGCGCTTTCAGCCGCCGCAACCATGGCCTGTGCATCGGACAGCGAGGCCCCGAGCGGTTTTTCGCAAAATACCGGCTTGCCCAGCGCGAAGGCGGCCTCAGAAATCTGGCGGTGCGTGGCTTGCGGCGACGCAATGACCACAGCCTCGACCTTTGGGTCGGCCACAAGCGTTTGCCAGTCGGGTGCGGCGCGCGCAAAGCCAAAGGCGGCACAGTAGCGTTCAGATGATTCGGGGCTGGAGGCCGTCACCATTTCCAGCCTTGGGCGCAGGGGCGTGTTGAAAACAGCACCCACAGCCGCATAGGCCACCGCATGGGCCTTGCCCATATAGCCCCCGCCCACAAGACCAATCCCGATCTCTTGCATGATTCGTCCTTCGCTTTGCGTGACTCGGCTTGCAACCGGTTGCAAAATTGTTATCCTCTGACTCAACATCGCGCAACCGGTAATCGCAAGTACCCGCGCAGATCGACAAGGGGAGGACAGACATGACCGCGACAGCCAGCACCATCCGGCTGACAGCAGCGCAGGCGATCACACGCTACCTGTTGAACCAGTATATCGAGATTGACGGTGTCGAGACGCGCTTTTGCGGCGGTGGTTTCGGCATTTTCGGGCATGGCAATGTGCCCTGTCTGGGTGAGGCTCTTTATCCGCATATCGACACGATGCCGCTTTACCGGGGCCAGAACGAGCAAAGCATGGGTTTTGCCGCCGCCGCTTATGCGAAATACCATCTGCGCCGTCGCTTCATGTTCTGCACGGCCAGTGCGGGACCGGGCACGGCCAATCTGCTGACGGCGGCGGCACTCGCCCATGCCAACCGCCTGCCCATGCTGATGCTGTGCGGTGACACGTTCCTGACGCGCCTGCCCGATCCGGTGCTGCAACAGTTGGAGCATTTCGGCAATCCGACGCTGGGCGTGAATGATGCGTTCAAGGCGGTGTCCCGCTTCTGGGACCGGATCACGCACCCGGCGCAAGTGATCCAATCGCTGCCCGCCGCATTGGCTACAATGCTGGACCCCGCAGATTGCGGCCCTGCCTTTATCGCCCTGCCGCAGGATGTGCAGGGCTGGGTCTATGACTACCCCGAAAGCTTCTTCGCGCGCCGCGTACACCGCATCCGCAGGCAAGCGCCGGATATGGCCGAGGTGGCGGAAGCGGCGGCGCTTCTGGCAGGTGCTGCGCGCCCGATGATCATCGCGGGCGGGGGCGTGCAATATTCCGGCGCTGTAGCGGAACTCACCGCCTTTGCTGAAGCGCATGGTATTCCGGTTGTGGAAACCATCGCAGGGCGCGCGAACCTGCTGGCCACGCATCCGCTGAACATCGGCCCCGTCGGCGTGACCGGTTCCGACAGCGCAAACGCAATTGCCGAACAGGCAGATGTCGTGCTGGCCGTGGGCACGCGCTTGCAGGATTTCACGACCGGGTCATGGACAGCCTTTGCTGGCGACGCGCGGCTGATCGGGCTGAATGTGGGGCGGCATGACGCGATGAAGCATCTGTCCTTGCCGGTGGTGGGCGATGCGAAGCTGGCACTGACGGCGCTGGGTCGCGCTTTGGGCGGGTATCGCGCGCCGGGTAGCTGGACACGCAGCGCGCAAGAGGAGCGGCGCACATGGGATGCCTATGTCGCTGAGAATGTGGCGCATGGAAACCGCCCCAACAGCTACGCGCAGGCCATTGGCGTGGTTAACGCGCTCTGTGATCCGCGCGACCGCGTGGTGACGGCGGCAGGTGGTTTGCCCGCCGAAGTGACTGCGAACTGGCGCACGCTGGATGTGGGCACAGTGGATGTGGAATTCGGCTTTTCCTGCATGGGATACGAGATAGCGGGCGGCTGGGGCGCGCGGATTGCGCAGGCCGAGGGCGAGGCGGATAAAGACACCATCGTCCTTGTCGGGGATGGCAGCTATCTGCTGATGAATTCAGACATCTATTCCTCTGTTCTGACACAGAAGAAGCTTATCATTCTGGTGCTGGACAATGGTGGCTTTGCGGTCATCAACAAGTTGCAAAACAACACCGGACAAGACAGCTTCAACAACCTGATCGCCGATTGCCCGACAGTGCCAGAGCCGTTTATCGTGGATTTTGAAACGCATGCGCGGTCCATGGGGGCCGATGCTGTGACCGTCGCCAACCCATCCGAGTTGGGCGCGGCCTTTACCCGCGCGAAAGCGTCCGACAAGACCACAGTGATCGTCATGCAGGTGGACCCTTACGAGGGCTGGACGGCCGGGGGCCATGCGTGGTGGGAGGTCGGCACGCCGCAACTCTCTGACAATGCCAATGTGCGCGCCAAACATGCCGAGATTGAGGCCACGCGCTCCAAACAGCGGCGGGGGGTGTAGGATGCAGCTAAAGGGCAATCGCTTCGTCATCATCGGGCGCGCAGGCATGGATTTCTATCCCGACCCGCCGGGCACCAGAACCGAAGATGCCACACGATTTTTTGCCTGCCTTGGGGGGTCGTCCGCGAATATCGGGGTGGCGATCACCAAGCTTGGGGGGCGCGCGGACCTTGTCACTTGCGTGTCGGATGACGCCATCGGGCGGTTTGCGCTGAACGAGCTGGACAGATACGGCATTGGCCGCGCGCATGTGCGTTCTGTGGGCGGCGAGGCGCGCAATTCGTTGGCCGTGGTGGAGAGCCGGATTGAGGATCATCAATCGGTCATTTATCGCAACGGGGCGGCTGATTTCGAGATGACGATGGCCGATGTCGAGGCGGTGGATTATGGCCGCTATGATGCGCTGATCACCACCGGCACGGTTTTCGCGGCGGAACCCTCCCGCTCTGCCGCGTTCCGGGGGTTTGAGCTGGCCAAGGCGGCAGGTCTGCCCCTGATCTTTGATATCGACTACCGCCCCTATTCATGGCCCTCTGCGGACGTGGCGGCGGAAGTGTATTCCCGCGCGGGGGCCATGTGCGATGTGATTGTCGGCAATGATGTGGAATTTGGGTTTATGGCGGGTGATTATACGCGCGGGCTGGACAAGGCGCGCGAACTGGTCGCCCAAGGCGCGCAGCTTGCTGTCTACAAGATGGGCGAAAAGGGCGCCATCACCATCACGCAGGATGGCGAAATCAAAACCGGCATTTACCGCACCGAAGCACTGAAACCCACGGGCGCGGGCGACAGTTTCATGGGCGGGCTGGTCGCGGGGCTGGCGGATGGTCTGCCCGTGCGCGAGGCTGTTCTGCAAGGCTCTGCTGCGGCGGCAATGGTGGTCGCGCGGGTCGGCTGCGCGCCCGCCATGCCCACAACCCAAGAGCTTGAGGATTTCCTCAAGCATCATGCCGACCCAAACGCGGCTTGAAAGGACGACAGATGCATATTGCCCCCCATGACAACAAGAACCAACCGATTGTCGATGTGAATGACGCCCATGTTCCGCTGGTGTATTTCAACATCGTCAGGCTGAAAGCAGGCGCGCAGTTTGATTACCGCGTGCCGGGGTACGAGACCTGTATCGTGCCCGCAACCGGCACGATCACAGTAGAAACGGGCGGCGAGACATTCGCCGGGATCGGCTATCGCGGCGCGGATGTCTGGGATGGCGAGCCTGAGGGTGTTTATGTCCCCACCGACACAAGCGCGCGCATTGTGGCGCAGACCGATACCGAATGCTTCATCGCGGGCGCGCAATTTACCGAAACGCTCATACCCTTTGCTGTTCGCGCGGGCGATCTGGACGTGGTGCAATATGGCAGCGACGACACCAAGACGCATCGCAAGATCAAGCACATCCTTGGCGCTGCACATCATGACCGCGTGGGGCGCTTGCTGGTCAGCGAATTGTTCACAGTGGGTGCAGGCGGCTGGTCGGGCTTTCCCAGTCACAAGCATGACACGGACCGCTTGCCGGACGAGACGCGCCATGACGAATGCTACAATTTCCGCTTCAAGCCCGACCATGGGTCGGGGCTGCAAATGCTGCAACGTGTCGATAACGAACCGGGGGATGCCTATCACATCATGAATCGCTCAACCGTGCTGATCGACAAGGGCTATCACCCCTGCTGTGTGCTGCCGGGCTATGAGATGTATTATTTCACCATCCTTGGCGGGCAGTCGCAGCGCAGCCTGAAGCAGTATTTCCAGCCGACGCATGCCGATCAGTTGCACACGATCCCCGGCATCATGGATATGGTGGCAAAATTCAAATGACCCTCGCAACTCTGTCAGACGTGCTGCAACCCGCCGTCAAAGTGGGCTATGCTGTCCCCGGTCTTGTCTGTCTGGGATGGGAAGACATGCGCGCCTATGTGATGGCCGCGCAGGCCGAGCGCGCGCCTGTGATCCTGCAAGCCGGGCCATCATGCCGCACGCATACGCCCTTGCCGGTGCTGGGCGCGATGTTTCGCAATCTGGCCGCAAGCGTGGATGTGCCTGTCGTCGCACATCTGGACCACGGCTACACACTGGACGAATGCCGCGAAGCGCTGGAGGCAGGCTTTACCTCGCTGATGTATGACGGCTCGCGCAAGCCCTTGGCGCAGAACATTGACGAGACTGCGCAAGTGGCCGCGATGGCCCATGCGGCGGGTATCTCCTGCGAGGGCGAGATTGGTTTTGTGGGCTATTCGGGCGGCGAAGGCTCTGCCGGAACCGACCCTGAAGAAGCCGCGATTTTTGCCCGCGATAGTGGCGTTGATGCCATGGCGATTTCCGTGGGCAATGTGCATCTGCAAACCGACCATGAGGGGGGGCTGGATGAGGCCCGCATCCGCGCGATTGAGGCGCTGACGCAAGTGCCGCTGGTCATTCATGGTGGCTCTGGCGTGCCTTATGCGCAGCGCGCAGCGCTGGCAGCACGCTCGCGGATTGCGAAATTCAACATCGGCACCGAATTGCGCATGGCCTTTGGGGCGGCGCTCCGCGCTGCGGTCAATGCTGACCCTGCGCGCTTTGACAGGGTGACGATATTAAGCGAAACACATGATCCGGTTATGGAAGCCGCGCGCGCGATTATCCGCGGTCTGGGCACATCGGGGAGGGTATGAGATGCTGAGAATTGGTCTATTGGGGTGCGGGCGCATCGGGCAGGTGCATGCCCGCAGCATCAAGGCGCTGGACGGCGCGCAGGTGGTGGCGGTGGCCGATGCTGTGCCTGCCGCCGCGCAGGCCCTGGCCGAAACGAGCGGCGCAGAGGTGCGCGATGTAGATGCAATCCTGTCGGCGGCAGATATCGACGCGGTCATCATCGGCACGCCAACGGACAGCCATTTTGAACAGATCATGGGGGCGGCCAAGCACGGCAAGGCCATCTTTTGCGAAAAGCCGATTGATATGTCGGTCGACAATATCCGCGCCTGTATGGAGGCTGTTAGTGCCGCAGGCGTGCCCTTCATGACCGGATTCAACCGCCGGTTTGACCCGAATTTTGAAAGCCTGCGCGCGCGGATCAGGGCCGGGGATATCGGCGCGGTGGAACTTGTCACCATCACCTCGCGCGACCCTTCGCCGCCGCCTGTGTCCTATATCGAGCGTTCAGGCGGGTTGTTTCGGGACATGATGATCCATGATTTCGACATGGCACGCTTTCTGATGGGGGAAGAATTTATCCGCCTGCACGCGGTCGGCAGCGCGCTTGTTGACCCCGCAATCGGGGCGGCGGGGGATGTGGATACTGCCGCCGTGATCCTGACCACGGCAAGCGGGCGCATCTGCCAGATATCCAATTCCCGCAGGGCATCTTACGGCTATGACCAAAGAGTCGAGGTGCATGGCGCGCACGGTATGCTGCGCGCCGAGAACCAGCTTCAAAGCACTGTCGAAATTGCTACTGATGCGGGGTTTCGCCGCGACCCTGCACAGCATTTCTTTCTGGAGCGGTACGAGGCCGCCTATCTCGCCGAGATGCGCGCTTTCATCACGGCAGCAACCGGCGGTGCAAGCGCAGACCCCGGAATTGTCGACGGGTTGCGTGCGCAGATTCTGGCTGATGCGGCGGCAGCCTCGCGCGAGAGCGGCCAGCCAGTCGATTTGCCCGCCGACTAGTCTGCGCTGTCAGAACGCCAGTTCAACACCAGATGCCACGCCAGATACCCGCCAATCGCGGCAGCAAGATATGCCCAGATCGTGTTGCCCTGCGACCATTCCACACTTGCCCACACAAAGGGCACCGCCACCAATAGATAGCGGCGCCATTTGGGACGATAGAAAGGGTGAGAGGGGTCTATCAGGCGCACGTTGGCTCTGTTGTCGAGGTGTTTGTTCAATATTGGCAGATGACGGCCACGCGGGCAAGGGGGGCAGGCGGGCGCAGGTGTCCAGAACGCCCCTGTGCCAATGAAAGTGCGAATTGTTCCATATCCGGACCAGAACAGCGCCGCCTGTTCCAATTCATTCGATGAGGGGCACTTTGGGTGGAAAAACTATCCGTCTAGTATGCCAGTTATACGTGTGGTGGTGTTGACGACCACACATAAAATGATGATGAAACAGCTATGATTTTTCTTCCCTGTTCCCGCTGCCTCAAGGGACCGACCCGCGCGGCGGGCAGAAAAAGTGGGGCTGTACTGCCAAGGGTGCAGGAATTTGACGAAACCCTGTATCCGTGCAGACCGAACGATCCGCTTTGGCAACACTGACTGAAACCGCAATGAAAGACATGACATGACCCCCGGCCACATTCTTTGCATCGGCGAAGCCATGATAGAGCTTTCGCAATCTGACGCCCCTGATGCGTGGCATCTGGGCATTGCAGGCGATACGCTGAACACGGCGTGGTATCTGCGCGGATTGCTGCCCGAGGCGTGGCATGTGGGGTATCTGTCACGCGTGGGCACGGGGCCGTTTTCACAGCGTATGCTGGACTTTCTGGACGCAGCCGGGATCGGGAACACCCATGTCAGCCGCGATCCAGACCACGAGATCGGGCTGTATGCGATTACGCTGAAAGATGGCGAGCGCAGCTTCAGCTATTGGCGTGCTAATTCTGCCGCGCGCGGGTTGGCCAATGACCCACAGCGCCTGTCGGACGCCTTCTCAGAGGCGTCGATGCTGTATCTGTCCGGTATCACGCTGGCGATTTTGCCTGACGCGGCGCGCACAACACTTATGACCGCCCTGCAAAAGGCCCGCCAGCGCGGGGCAATGGTGGTCTTTGATCCCAATCTGCGCCCGCGATTGTGGCCGGACGCGCAGACTATGTGCGCCCAGATCGAACGCGCCGCCGCGCAAAGCGATCTGATCCTGCCCAGCTTCGACGATGAGGCCACATATTTCGGCGATGCCGACCCGCAGGCCACGATCGCGCGGTATCACCGGCTTGGGGCCGCGCAGGTGGTGGTCAAGAATGGGGGCGGCCCGATGTACTATTCCGGCCCGTCAGGGACAGGTGCGCTGACCGATCTGGTGCCCGAACAGCCTGTCGACACGACGTCGGCGGGTGACAGTTTCAATGCGGGCTATCTGGCCGCAATGTTGCAAGGTGCTGATTCTGAGGCGGCCATTCGCGCAGGCCACGCCCTAAGCCGCCATGTGATCCGCCATCGCGGCGCTTTGGTGCCAGAGGCTATTGCCGCTGTGACATGACCGGCCGCGGCTGGCCATTGAAACCAATGGTCGCAGCGGGTCTGTTCTGCAAAGATCGGATCTCAGGCCACTTTTCCAAAACAAGGCGGGGCAGACCATGCACAGGGTTCCATTTCAGCAGCTTGAAGATACCATTGCGCGCGCTTTTGTGCATGCCGGAATGGCCAGCGGCAAGGCACAAACCCTCGCGCGGTTTCATGCGCAATCCAGTTGCGACGGCGTCTATTCGCACGGGCTGAACCGCGTTCCAAGCTTTGTGAAGCATCTGGCCGAGGGTTGGGTCGATGCAGATGCGGAACCTGTCCATGTGCGCCAGACCGGCCCGGTTGAAGTTCTGGACGGCCAGCGCGGTCCGGGCATTCTGAACGCCCTGCACGCAACCGACCGCGCGCTGGATCTTGCCGCTGCGCATGGTGTCGGCATTGCCGCATTGCGCAACACCACCCATTGGATGCGTGGTGGGGCTTTTGGGTGGCACGCCGCAGATCGCGGCAAAGTCCTGATCGCCTGGACCAACACCGAATCCTGCATGCCTGCATGGGGCGCCACGGATACGCGTGTGGGCAATAACCCACTGGTCATGGCCGTGCCGCGCAAGGGCGGGCATGTGGTTTTAGACATGGCCATGTCGCAATATTCCTATGGCAAGTTGCAAACGACGCGGCTGAAGGGCGAAGAACTGCCTTATCCGGGCGGCTTTGACGCAGAGGGCAATCTGACGTCAGACCCCGGCGCAATCGAGGCGTCCCGCCGGATACTGCCGACCGGTTTCTGGAAAGGGTCGGGGCTGACAATCCTGCTGGACGTTCTGGCCGCCGTCTTGTCGGAAGGCAATGCGACGCATCAGATCGACCAGATCGGTGTGGGCAGTTGCACGGGATGTTCGCAAATCTTCATCGCGCTGGACCCTGCTCGCCTTGGCTCTGCCGCCCATATGCAGGAAATTGTCGATGGCATGGCCGAGTATGTGAACGGCTCTGCCCCGATCGCGCCGAATGGCAAAGTCACCTATCCGGGCCAGAACACGCTGCGCACGCGGCAGGACCACATGGCGCAGGGTGTGATCGTGGATGAGGGCATCTGGAAAGTGGTTCAGGCACTTGCGGATGGCAAAAGCCAAGTATGACAGATGGCTGCGTTGCGCGGGGATTATCTGTCTTGTGACGCGAACATTGTCGGGTTTTCAGCGCGGATTTGCTCGATCAGGTTAAGGATGCCAGCAAGATGGGTGCGCATCTCGGCCGAGGCGCGCGCTGCATCCCGCGCGCGCAGCGCATCAAGGATTCTCTCATGATCGGCAAGGGCATTCGGCGCATTGAACCTAAGGCTGAGCAAGCGGACGCGGTCCATATGGGCCTTGTTCTCGCGGATAATAGCCCATTGGACAAGGGCCGCGACCTGCTGGTCAATGTCAACGCGCTTGGCGTGCCTGTCCCCTCGGCGCGGTTCATGGGCGGGCGGGAATATGATCTGGCGCTGCAAGGGGCGAGCGGAACTGAGACGTCTGAGGGTATGGCGCAGGTGTTGCAGCAAGATATCATGCTGCTGCCCGGTCTTGTGCCGGGCAGCGGTCCATCGGCGCCAAGGGTGTGACGGGCACCAGCCAAGGTGCGGCCCTGCTATGTGGCGGGCAGCCCAGGCGTGTCGGTGAAACCCTTGCCCCGCTGGACCGAACGACCCTTGGCCAGCTTGAAGGCCTTGCATCACGCTGGTTGCAAATGGCGCGCCAACACCCCTGACACCTGATCTGGCCCCCAATGTCTCGCGGTTTGCCCCCAGATCGGCCCGCCGCCTTGCGGGGCAAGCCAAGGGCGGCACAGACTGAAATGCAGCACGGCTTGAAATGGGGGTTGATGCCATCATGCGTGGTGGAGGGTTGCCAGAACAGGCGGGATCGCCTTAAAGTTGAAAATGTGCAGCCTCAATGTTGCCACATCCTATGTTCGGACAAACGTGATACACTAACAAAACTGCCGCGATACGTAAGCGATTGTGCGCAGAGAGAAGCCGAAAGGAACCATCAATGAGCGGCGCCAAATCAGTTTGGTTCGGTATTGGCTTTGTGCTGAGTGTCGCGGCTGGCAAAACGGCGCTTGTATCAGCTTTGTTGCTGGATGAGGGGTTGCGGACATTACCGGTAATCTCATCCCTATTTGTGATCTTCTTCGTCCTTACGGGCATTGTAACCGTGATCTCTTATCGGTTTCTGGGGCAAATGATTGTATCAAAATATGATGCCCGCAAACTTGCCGCAGCTTTGCAGGAACCGGGAAAAGAAAACATTATTGAAATGCACGCACGCGACTGGGGGCTGTCAAAGGCGGAAACCGAGGTTGCCATTCTTGTTGTGAAAGGGTTTTCAAATGCCGAAATCGCAAAAATGCGTGGCAGCGTGTTATCGACAGTGAAAACACAACTCGGTGCAATTTATCATAAATCTGGTCTGGAAAACCGATATCAACTGATCGCTTTCATTACGGATGAGGTGTGTCAGGCAGCCAAAGCGCGACGCAGAGATGACAGCGCGAAGCAACATCGCGCCCATCCCAAAGCAGTATCCACGCCAAATCCCGAAGCATCTGTCACAAAGTTTGCGGCGCACCAACGCGCGACCAAAATGCAAATGAATGCAAAACAGTAGTCGATTAAGAACTGTTCTGCGCACAATTATCACCCCCATTGCACGCGTTTTGGGACGGGCGCTTTTTGGGAAAATTGCGCCGCTGATTTGGGCGGCGCACCATGCGGGCGAATTGAAAATTGCAACATTTGCACTATGTGAATGTCATCTGGTGAAAAAGTTGAAGGGGCAAATCTATGCTCAGTCATACAAGACCCCGGATGCGGAGCCTATGGCGGATCGGGTCAGCACTCGTGTTTTGTCTGGGGCTGTTCGGGTTGGCGCTGCACGCGCAAAACGACGACCGCGCGGGGCAGGCCGTTGTCCTCGAGCTTGACGGGGCTGTTAGCCCTGCAAGTGCCGATTACCTGATCCGCGGGATCGAGACCGCCGCCGCTGATGGCGCGGGATTGGTCATCGTGCAAATGGACACGCCCGGCGGGTTGGTGACCTCTACCCGCGCGATCAACAGTGCAATTCTGAACTCGTCCGTGCCTGTCGCAACCTTCGTCGCCCCGTCCGGTGCGCGCGCGGCGAGTGCGGGCACTTTCATTTTATACGCCAGCCATCTGGCCGTTATGGCCCCCGGAACCTCGGTCGGGGCCGCGACGCCTGTCAGTCTGGGCGGCGGGGGCGGCGGGTTGCCGTTTGGGGATGATCCCGCAGATGAAAATGATGCCGGTTCTGATGAGGGGGCTGGCGATGAGGGCGCGAATGGCGATGATGGCACTGACTCTGCGCCCGCCGATGCTGGCATGGCCAAGGCGATGAACGATGCGATTGCGCAAATCCGCTCGCTCGCCGAAATTCACGGACGCAATGCCGATTGGGGCGAACGTGCCGTGCGCGACGCGGCAACGCTGACCGCAAGTGCCGCAGTCGAGGAAAATGTCGCCGATTTCACCGCCCGCAACCTGACCGAATTGCTGGACCGCGCGCATGGCCGGACAGTCCAGCTTGATGGTGAGGATTTCGTGCTGGACACCGAAGCGCTGAGCCTTGTGTCCATCGCGCCAGACTGGCGTACACAGCTTTTGTCGATCATCGCCAACCCGAATGTGTCGCTGTTGCTGATGGTGGTGGGTTTCTATGGGATCGTGTTTGAATTGCTCAACCCCGGCGCGCTGGTGCCGGGCACGATTGGCGGGATCAGTCTGATCCTTGGCATGTTCGCGCTGTCGATCCTGCCTTTCAACATCGCCGGGCTCGCCCTGATCGGATTGGGCTTGCTGCTTGTGCTGGCCGAGGCGTTCAGCCCGTCATTTGGTATTCTGGGCATAGGGGGCACTGTCGCCATTGTGGCGGGGGGTGTGTTCCTGTTCGACTCCGATGTGCCGGGGTTCGAGCCGTCAATCCCCGCGCTTGCGGCTGTGGCCGTGGCGTCGCTGGCATTCTCGGCGATTGTGGCGCGGTTGGGCTATGTCTCGCACCGCCGCAAGGTGACGACAGGGGTGCATGATCTGCTGAATGCAACGGCCCAAGTGCAGGACTGGCAGGGCACGAAAGGGCATGTGTTTGTGAATGGCGAGCGCTGGAATGCCCGCGCGGAGCAGACCTTCGCCAAGGATGATGATGTCATCATCACGAAAATCGAGGGGCTGACCCTGCATGTCGCCCCCAAACCCGCCGCGACACAGGGCCAGACTGACACCGCCTGAGGGCCTTCGCCGCCTGTGCCGCCAGAGAAAGGAGAAGTTTGATGGATATCTTGCAGATATTCGGCGATCTGGGCTTTCTGGTCGTCATTATCGTTCTGGTGCTGGCCTTTTTAGCCTCTGCCATCAAGGTCTTGCGTGAATATGAACGCGCTGTCGTCTTTACGCTAGGCCGCTACACTGGAACAAAAGGGCCGGGCCTTATTCTGGTCATCCCGATTGTCCAGCAGGTCGTGCGCATGGATTTGCGCGTGCGTGTGCTGGATGTGCCCAGTCAGGACGTCATCAGTCAGGACAACGTTTCAGTCCGTGTGAATGCCGTGATCTATTTCCGCGTGGTCGACCCAGAAAAGGCCACGATTCAGGTCGAAAACTTCATGCAGGCCACGTCAGAGCTGTCACAGACCACGCTGCGCTCGGTGTTGGGCAAGCATGAACTGGATGAAATGCTGTCCGAGCGTGATAAGCTGAACAGTGACATTCAGGAAATCATCGACACCCAGACCGATGGTTGGGGGATCAAGGTGGCCAATGTCGAGATCAAGCATGTTGATATCGACGAATCCATGATCCGCGCCATCGCCCGGCAGGCCGAAGCAGAGCGCGAGCGCCGCGCCAAGGTCATCAACGCGCAGGGCGAGCAACAGGCCGCCGCCAAACTGCTAGAGGCGGCAGAAATCCTGAGCGCAGAGCCGGGCGCGATGCAATTGCGCTATCTGTCCACGCTCACGACAATCGGGGCCGAGAAGAACTCCACGATTGTATTCCCCTTCCCGACAGAGCTGGGCAGTTTGATAAAGCCCTTTGAGGCGAAGTGACTGCCAGCGCAGCATGGTCGTGAGTTGAGCATGGACGGCCCCCTGATGGGGGCTGTCGTGTGATGGGGGCAT
>Ga0207421_10000816_pt1 | contig 40320 bp, 39 predicted proteins | sample SodLakKL_010_SED_4_FD_187542 | JGI IMG/M metagenome (GOLD analysis project Ga0207421, IMG submission 187542) | Alkaline sediment microbial communities from Lake Tanatar, Kulunda Steppe, Russia - 8KL_010_SED (SPAdes) (version 2) | ecosystem: Environmental > Aquatic > Non-marine Saline and...
GGCAGGGCACTGCCGTCCCTCGCGCCGGTGCTCCGTGAAGTTACCCGCCGGTAAGGTTACCGGCGGGTAACTCGCGCGTCCATGCCCGGCAGGGGCCCGCGTGGAGCGTGGGCTCGGAGACCCGCGGCGGCCGAGGCGTCGGCCCGGGGGCTCGCTGGCCGGCGTCGGCCCGGGGCCTCACTCGCCGGCGACGGCCTCGATGTAGCGGGCGAGGTCGGCGAGGTCCTGGTTCGAGAGGTCGTGGCGGTAGCCCTCGCGGTCGTGCTCCGGCGTCGTGCCGCCGATGAGCGACTGCACGGTCACCCGGGCGCTGGGCTGGGTCTCGTCGAGGTCTGAGGCGATGATCGACTCCGCGCCGGCGTGGGACAGCGAGTGGCACGAGGCGCACGTCGGGTTGGTGACCTCCATGTAGAGCGCCTCGCCGCGCTCGTGGTCGGCGTCGAGGCCGAGCACCTCGTCGACCCGGCCCGCGCCGGTGGCGTTGGCGAGCAGGGCGAAGAGGCCCGCGAGGGCGAGCAGCGCGACGGTCACGCTGCGGACGAGGCGGGTGGCGAAGGCCTGGCGCACGGGCTCTCCTGGGGGCTAGATGAGGTCGAAGCGCTCGAGGTTGATCCGCTCGGGGGGGATCTTGCGGGCGGCGAGGTCGGCCTCGAGGGCGTCCATCATCGCCGGGGGGCCGCAGAGGAAGTAGGCGTAGCGGCGCGGGCGTGCGGGCAGCCGCTCGTCGAGGAGCTCGGGGGTGATGACCCCGCGTGGACCCCTCCACTCGTCGCTGGGGTGCTCGAGCACGATGGTGATCGACAGGTCGAGCCGCTCGGCGAGGCCGTCGAGATCGTCACCGAAGAGGAGGTCGGCCTCGCTGCGGCAGGCGTAGAGCAGGTGCATGGGCCGTTGGTCCTCGAGGTCGGCGAGGGTGCGGAGCATGCTCATGATCGGGGTGACGCCGACCCCGCCGGCGAGGAAGACGAAGCCCGCGGCCTCGCTGCGGGTGTAGCTGAACGCCCCGTAGGGCCCGTCGAGGTAGACCCGCGTGCCGGGCTCGACCTCGCCGATCCGCGCGGTGTCGTCGCCGAGGGCCTTGATCGTGAACTCGAGCCGCGAGGGGTCGGTGGCCGCCGAGGAGAACGAGAACGGGTGCTCCTTGACGGAGAAGGGGCTGCGGCCGATCGTCAGCCAGGCGAACTGCCCGGGCAGGAAGCGCAGGCCGCGGTGACCGTCGGGCTCGACGCCGAGGCTCCAGGCCTCGCACGGCTGCGCGGTGACCGCGGTGACGCGGTAGGGCCGCTTGCGGCGCCTGAGCGGCTTGACGAGCCGGACGTAGGCCAGCGCGCCGATGAGCCCGGCGGCCACCGCGAACCACACCGCGCGGGCCAGCGGCCCGGAGACGTAGTAGCCGACCCGCTCGATGTGGACGAAGGCGGTGGCCACGACGCCGATCGCGAGCAGCCCGTGGCTGACCCGCCAGACCTCGTAGGACAGGCCGAGGCGAGTGCGCCAGATCGACAGGGCCAGCAGGACGAGCAGCAGCGCGACCGAGGCCAGTCCCCACAGCGCCGCGGTCGTCGCGGTCGCGGGGTTGAGCAGCCGCAGCAGCGAGGGGTCCTGCACCATGAGCATCGCCGGATGCAGGAGGACGAAGGCGAGGATGACGTAGGAGATCTGGCGGTGGTACTGCAGGACGACGTCGAGGCCGAACGGCGCCTCCACCTGTGGCAGCCGGGCGGTGACGACGAGCTGGAGGCCGAGCATCGCCATGGCGATGAAGCCGAGGGCCATCGACAGGTCCGCCCACCAGCCCCGGCCCTCGGGCGCGCCGATGAGCACGAAGAACAGGGGCGCGGCGATCGCGGCGACGTAGACGCCCGCCCACATCACGCCTCGCAGGGCAAGGGTCATCCGTTCGTCCTTCGGTCCGGGCTCCCGCGGGCCCCGACGCTCAGCCGGTGACATGGAGCGCCGGCCGCGCCTCGTGGGGCACGGCCGGCGCGTGGCCCGCGGCGGTGCCGCTAGAGCGCCGCGTGCTCGGCGTCGGGGGCGTCGTCGGTCTCGGGCGAGGACTCCGCTTCGTCCTTGCCGCTGCGGCCGGGCAGCCACCACGCCAGGAGGGCGAGGATGAGCCCTGGCAGCCCGAGCGTGAGCAGGCTCATCCACGCCGCCTGCGGCTCGGACTCGGCGAGCGAGCCGGTGAAGGCCTCGATGGAGAGCAGGATGAGCAGCGCGCCGAGGACGCCCACCACCCAGCCGTACCAGGTCGTGGTGACCTCGGGGTCACGCGTGCGCTGGACGAGCCAGAGCCCGCCGGCCCCGACGATGATGCCGATGATGAACCACAGCATGTGCTTCGACCTCCTCGGGTCGTGGGGGCGGCGCTAGGCCTGCACCGTCGCGGTGCGCTGGGTGTCGATGCCGTACTCGGGCAGGTCGAGGTTCCACCACTCGTCGGGATCGCGACCCTCGCCGTAGCCGAAGGCCTGGTCCATCGCGGTGAACATGCCGTTGAACAGCCCGGTCCTCGCCGAGACACCCTTGACGAGGGTGTGCATGAACGTCTCGTCCTTCTTGGCGTAGGGGCAGACGGAGAAGCAGATCCCGCAGTTCGTGCCGGGGCCGGTGCGCCAGTACTCCATGCAGGTCACGGCGTTCTCGAACCAGGCCTTGTGGCCGAAGTTGTTCCACTCGCCCACCGGCTCCCAGAACGGCTCGGGCTCGTAGCTCAGCGAGTCCGACGGGCAGGCCTCGGCGCACAGCGCGCAGCTCTTGCAGAACTCCTGGATGCCGGCGTCGATGGGCTTCGTCGGCTCGAGGGGGAGATCGGTGACGAGCTTGAAGACCCTGACCATCGGCCCGAACTCCGGGGTGATCATGCGGTTGAACCGCCCCATCTCCCCGAGGCCGGCCATGACCCCGAAGGCGGGGGAGATCCCGAGGGCGTTGATCGTCGACTCCCCGAGGCACTGCCAGCCGATGCCATGCATGAACTCCTGCATCATGGCCTGGATCTGGGTGAACCTCGCGTAGGCGATGCCGGTCGTCTGGCCGCCGATGGGCGCCGGGGACAGCCGCATCGTCTCCTCGGACATCTGCACGGTGTAGACGATGACCCAACGGGCCGTGCTCGGGATGACGCGCTTGTCGTCGTCCTCGTAGGCCTCCTCGACATCCTCGATCTCGACCATCTTGCCGTCGGGGTCCTGGGAGTAGAGGAGCTTCTCGGTGGTGTCCTCGTCGAGCTCGACGAAGCCGACGGTCGCCGCGCCCATGTGCCGTAGCGCCGCGCGCACCATGTTCGCGTTCTCCGACGGCGTGCCCTCCCAGCGGGGCACCCCGAGGTCGTCGGGTGAGTCGACCGTCTGCGGTCCGATGAAGCTCATCGGCACGCGGGAGCCCTGGCCGTTGGCGGCGTTGAGCGCCCAGTCGCGCAGGCGGTAGCCGGGCTCGTCGGCGCGGATGCGCTCGATCTTGTTCTCCGCGGAGATCTCGCCAATGTGCTCGACACGCGCTTCGCCGACGTAGCCGGCGAGTCCGGGGCCGCGGACGGTCTGGTCGCGTTCGCTGATCCGGACCTTCTCACCCCAGTCGATCTCGGTCGTCGGCTCGTCGACCTCCCGGACCCACCAGGGACGCTTGTGGATCGGCGCGTCGGGGCTGGGGTCGGCGGCGTCGTTCGCGGCCTGGGCGAAGGCCTGGCTGCGGCCGCCCTTCGCGGCCGCGCCGGTGGCCACCGCCGCGCCGGCGGTCGCCCCCGTGAGCTTGAAGAAGTCCCGGCGCGAGACGCCCCGCGCCTCGGCGGGGGCCTCGCCCTTGCGGTCGGTCGTGCGGTCACTCATCACAGGCTCCTGGGTCGGCGCGGTCGGGTCGTGGGCACGTGGGCTGGCGTCGGGGGTCAGATCGCATGGCGGCTCGGCTCCTCCGCCGTCGTGTCCTCGGGAGGGTCGTCGAGGAACCGCTCGATGCGGTCGCGCAGCTCGACGGGGGTGTGGGCCCAGCGGATGCGGTCGACGGTCCGTCCGGCGCGCCGCAGGAGCACCATCGGTGGCCGGTCGACGTCGAGTCGCTCGCACAGGGCGCGCTCGTCGTCGGCGTTGATGACCCCCACGGGCACGTCGACGCTGCGCAGCGCCTCGGTGAGCAGCTCCTCCATCGCCTGGGCGGGCCGTGAGGAGGGCGAGCTCACGAGCAGCAGGACCTCGCCGTGGCTCCACGCCTCGAGGTCGGCCTCGCCCACGGGCTGGAAGGGTCGGGCGAAGGAGGCCAGGGTCTGCCAGCCGGTCCACAGGCCGAGGTCGCTGAGGGCGGTGAGCTGGTGCAGCGCGAGCAGCTCCCCGAGGGTGCGGCCGGAGCCGGCGAGGCGGTAGCCCTCCGACAGGGCCTCGCCGTCGAGGTTGAGCAGCTCGCCGAGCCGGGCGCGGCGCTCGGCGGCCCGCCACCCGCGCGCCTGCTGCTGCCGCAGCGCCCGCGCGGCGAGGAACGCCGGGGTGAGGTCGAGGACGGTCTCGTCCTCGACGGCCTGCTCACGCAGCGTGCCGCTGGCGAGCATGAGCTCGAGGAGGCGCTCCGGGTCGACCGCGGCCTCCCCAGGACCCTCACCGGGCTCGACGACGGCATCGAGCCAGGGCAGCAGCCACAGGCGCGCGACGAGCTCGGCGGCGGGCAGGACGACCGCGCTCGGCGCGGACAGGCGCGAGCCAGTCACCGTCGCCGCGGCGACGCGGACCGGGCTCGCCCAGTGCAGCAGGAGGTGCTCGGCCTCCTCCTCCGGGCAGTCGAGCCCCGCGCGGAGAGCCTCGGCCAGGGCGCCGGCATCGTGGGTCGCGGCCTCGGCGATGCCGCGCTCGAGGACCTCGGCGAGGCCTGGGGCGAGGCGCGCTCGGCCGCCGGGCGCCGGCTCGAGGACGTCGTGGTCGGCCAGCGCCGCCGCGAGGGCCTGCCGGGCCTCCTCGGTGCCGCCGAGCGCCTCGGTGTCGACCCCGGTGCGCTCGAGGCGCGCGAGCCAATCGCTGGTGTGGGGGTTCGTGCTCATGCCGCTGGCCATCCCTGCGTCGCGGCGATGCGACCCGACCGTGCCCAGCTGCCCTCGTCGAGTGCCCTCGCTCCTGGCACCCGTCTTTCAGCTGGCTGGCGGCACCGTAAGGGCTCCGCGGGGGCGCCACCCCCGGTGAATGGGCACGGTCGCAGGGCCGGACGGCCCGAATGGCAACGGGCCTTCGGGGTCTACCGCCGGGGGTGGGGGTAGCCCAGGTTGTACGGTCCTGCGGCTTCAGTTCGGTTGATGGGCGGTGCGCTGCCCCTCCCGTGAGCGGAGGTCGGTGACGAGGTCGGCGAGGGTGCGGTGGTGTCGTGAGGCCTGGCCGTCGTCGAGCCGCCAGGTCGGCCCGGGCTCGACGGCCACGCGCAGGCGTGCTGGCGCGCCGGAGGCTGGCGCGAAGCCGGCCCGCTCGATGGCGTGGGTGGTCCACCGCGCCTCGGGGCCCTCGCCGTCGACGTGGACGCGCGGGGCGGGGGCCCCGTCGGCCTCGAAGCGCCCGCGGGCGAGGTCGTAGCGCACGGTGTCGGTGTCGAAGGCCTCCGCGAGCGCGCCGGAGAGCGCGAGGTCCTCGGGGGCGCCGCTGGCCACGCGTCGGTCGGCGTCTCGGTCACCGCGGCCGAGCAGCCACACCTCGTCGGCGCTGCGCAGCGCGAGGTCGAGGTCGTGGCTCGTGAGCAGCACCGCGAGGCCGCACTCCCTGGCGAGGCGGGTCAGCAGGCCGGCGAGCTCGAGGCGTCGGGGCAGGTCGACGAAGGCCGTCGGCTCGTCGAGCATGAGGATCTCGGGCTCCTGCGCGAGCGCGCGGGCGATCATCACCCGTTGGCGCTCGCCGTCGGAGAGCTCGAGGACCGGGCGCGCCCGCAAGGCTGCGGCACCGCTGGCCTCGAGCGCCCAGTCGATCGCCTCGTGGTCGGCCGCGCGCAGCCGACCGTTCCAGCCGGTGTAGGGATGGCGGCCGAGGGCGACGAGGTCCCCGACGCGCAGGAGGCCGGGGTCGACGCGGCTCGTGAGCACGACCGCGAGCCGTTGTGCACGGTCGGCGGGGGACAGCGCGGTGAGGTCGGCCTCGCCGAGGCAGACCGTGCCGCCCAGCGGGGGCAGCGAGCCCGACAGGGTGCGCAGCAGCGTCGTCTTGCCGGTGCCGTTGGCGCCGAGCAGACAGGTGAGCTGGCCGATGCGCAGGTCGAGGTCGAGCCCCGAGAGCACCGGCGCGATCCGGCGGCGCTGGCGGTAGCCGACGGCGAGCCCCCGCGCCGACAGCACCCGCTCGGGCGGGGCGTCGGGGTGGACGCCGTTGCCGCAGGGTCGGGGAGCCGGGCCGCCGGGACCCGGGCGGGCCTCGGTCACGCTCATGTGACCACCGCCCGGCTCGAGCGTCGCAGCCGCAGGAGCACGGCGACGACGACCGGCGCGCCCACGAGCGCGGTCACGGAGTTCAGCGGCAGGGTCGCGTCCTGCCCCGGCAATTGGGCGACGAGCCCGGCGGCGAGGGCGACCGCGGCGCCGACGAGCAGCGTCGCCGGCAGCAGGACCCGGTGGTCGGAGCTGCGCAGCAGACCGCGCGCGAGGTGCGGGGAGGCCACGCCGATGAAGGCGATCGGTCCGCAGAAGGCCGTGACCGCGCCGGCGAGCAGTGAGGCGCTGACGACGACGAGGACGCGCACGCCCCGCACCCGCACGCCCATCGACGCGGCGTAGGCGTCACCGAGCAGCAGGGCGTTGAGCGCCTTCATCGTCGCCACGCCGATGGCGAGGCCGACGGCGACGGTGGCCGAGAGCACGACGAGGTCGCTCCACGAGGTTCCCGCGAAGCTGCCGAAGCCCCAGGCGACGAAGGCGCGGACCCGCTCGAGCTCCCCGAAGCCCCCCTGGACGAGGACGCTGACCACCGCGGTGACCGCGTAGCCGACCATGAGCCCGATGATGAGCACCGTGGCGGGGCTCTCGACGCGGCGTGAGGCGGCGAGGACGAGCAGGGTGACCGCGAGCGCGCCGGTGGCCGCCGCCGCGGTGATCGCCGCGCCGCCGGCCAGGCCGAGCCCCAGCGCGAGCATCGCCCCGCCCGAGCCGCCGGCGAGCACGACGAGGGCCACCCCGAGGCTCGCACCGGCGCTGATGCCGAGGATGAACGGGTCGGCGAGGGGGTTGCGGAAGAGCGTCTGCATCTGCAGCCCGCCGAGGCCGAGCGCGGCGCCGGCGATGAGCGCGGTCACCGCCCGGGGTAGGCGGACCTGCTCGACGATGAGCTGGGTGCTGTCGCCGGCCCCGCTGCCGGTGAGCACCGCGAGCACCTCACCCAGCGGCAGCCGCACCGACCCCAGGGCGAGGGTGGCGAGGAAGAGCGCGGCGCAGACCAGGGCGAGGGCGACCATCCCGGCGGTCGTCCGTCCGGGACGGTCGGTGGGAGGCGCTGGGGCGTCAGGCTCGAGGGCCGGCGTTCCGACGCGCTCCCGCCGCGGGCGAGCGGGAGCGTCGGCGGTCATTGCGCGCCCTCACCCACCGGGCGGTAGTACCTGAGCTCGTGCTCGACGAGGTCGGGGTGGAGGATCGTCGCGACGTCGGCGAGCAGCTCGTCGGCGCGCAGCGGCGCGCGCTCGAAGCGGGGGTTGCCGCCCTCCGGTGAGGTCCCCGCGTCCCCGGCCCACACCGCGTCGTCGCCGACCGCGGCGATCTCCGTGAGGCGCTCGTCCTGCGCGAGGAGCTCCTCGAAGGAGGCCATGACCGAGCCCAGCAGCCAGACGTCGGCGTCGGCGCCCTCGTCGAGCACGGTCTCGATGTCGAAGGCCAGCGAGCCCGTCGCGTCGTCGTCGGCGAAGACGTAGTCGCCGCCGGCGTCGTCGATGAGCGTCGCGGTGAGGCTCTCTCCGCCAGGGGCGAACCACGTGCCCTCGAACGGCTCGTCGAGGAGCACCCGCGGGCGGTCCTCGACGTCGGCCACGGCCGCGACCACGGCGTCGTACTCCGCGGCGATCTCGTCGAACAGCGCCTCGGCGTCCGCCTCGCGGTTGAGCAGCAGGGCGGTGACCTTCAGCCACTCGGCGCGCCCGAGGGGAGCGGGCTCGTCGAAGTCGGCGTTGAGCAGGACGTCGACCTCGGCGTCGCCGAGCAGGGCGACGTCGTCGAGCACGCTGTCGCCGAAGGCGTCGAGGACGGCGACGTCGGGGCTGGCGGCGATGAGCCGCTCGGCGTCGGGCGGGCCCTCGGGCGTGCCGTAGCCCTCGACCTCCCCGGCGTCGATGCGCTCGCGCACCGACGCGGTGGTGACGAAGTCCGTCGTGCCGACGCCGACGAGGCGGTCGACGGCGTCGAGGGCGTCGAAGTGCGCGACGTTGACGGTCGTGAGCGTCACGGCCTCCTCGACGGGGACCTCGATGACCGGGGCCTCGGCGAGGTCGCCGTCGAGCTCGGGCGGCTCGGCGCCGCACTGCAGGAGCACGAAGGTCACGGGCTCGTCGGTGAAGGTCGTCGTGACCTCGACGACCTTGTAGTGGTCGTGGTAGCGCACGTCGACGCGCTCGGCGTGCTCGAAGCTCGCCTGCTCGGGGAAGAGATCGAGGTCGGCCTCGTCCTCCTCGGCGCAGCGGTCGGTGAGGTTGGCCTCGAGCGCGGCGGGCTCGCCATCGGCGTCGCCGTCGGGCTCGTCGGCGGGCTCGTCGTCGGGCTCGTCGTCCTCGGCGTCCTCGGTCGTGTCGTCGGGCTCGTCGGCGGCCTCCTCGACGTCGTCGGCGCAGGCGGCGAGCGCGAGCGCGGCGACGAGGAGCAGGAGGAATGCGCGGGTGCGCGAAGCGAGGGTCACGGTGACCTTCCTTACCTCGAGGAATGTGGCTGGGGCCGTAGCCGGTCTCCTGGCTCGCGGATCATCGCTACGGACGCCGCCTTCCCGGGCTGGTCACCCAGTGGCGCGCTGGCGTCGCGCTACCCGCTCACAGTGGCGAGGACCGCGCCGGATTCCCACCGGCTTCCCGTCCACTACGGCGAGGGCAACGTACAGGCTCGAGCGCGTTGCGTACAGCGCCGGCCCGCCCGCGCCGGGACGCAGGGCCGGCCACGCAGGGCCGTTGGGCCCGTGGTCCGGCTCGGGGCTAGCCTCCCGGCACGACGCCACGGCACCCGCGACGGCGGGAGGGGAGCGGCAGCGACGATGCGCGAGACCGCGCGGCTCACCGCCATCGCCTTCCAGTTCCTCACCCGCATCCCGACGCCGGCGATCCGCGTCGACGAGGGCGACCTGCGGCGCGCCTCGGCGGCCTTCCCCCTCGTCGGCCTCGCCGTCGCCGCGATCGCCGTCGCGGTCCGCGCGGCCATGGAGCCGTTGTGGGGCGAGGCCGTCGCGACGCTCGCGGCCGTGGCGGCGATGGTCGCGGCCACCGGCGCGTTCCACGAGGACGGCCTCGCCGACAGCGCCGACGGGATCTGGGGCGGGTGGGACCGCGAGCAGCGCATCGCGATCATGCGCGACAGCCGGCTCGGGACCTACGGCACGGTCGCGCTGCTCATCGTGCTCTCCCTGCGCGTCGCCCTGCTCGTCCCGCTGTCCCTGCTCGACTTCGCCCGGGCGGTCCTCGCCGGCGCCGTCCTCGGCCGCGGCTCGATCCTGCTCATGGTGCGGCTGCTGCCGCCCGCGGCGCCCGACGGCACCGGCGCGGCGGTGACCGGGCCGCTGCGTGCCGGTGGCAGCGCGGTCGCCCTCGTGACGGTCGCCCTCGCCGCGCTCGTCGCGAGCGCCGCATGGGCACCGCTGCTGCTCGCCGTCGGCGTGCTCGTCTCGCTGGCGTGCGCGGCGCTGCTGCGCCGCAAGCTCGGTGGGCTCACCGGCGACGCCCTTGGGGCGACGAACCAGCTCGTCGAGCTCGCCACGATCGCCGTCGTCGCCGCGCTCGCCGCGCGCGGGTGGCCGGGGCTGACGTGAGCGCCGAGCCGGCGACCCTCGTCCTGCTGCGCCACGGCGAGGCCGACACCGGGGGCCGCTGCGCGGGCCAGCGCGTCGACCCGCCGCTCAGCCGCCAGGGGCGGAGCCAGGCCGTGAGCGCCCGGCGCCGGCTCGCCCTGGCCTTCGACGTGGTCGTGAGCTCGCCGGCGGCGAGGGCGCGCGAGACCGCCCAGGCCTGGACCGCGCAGCCGTCGGTCGAGGCCGGCCTCGCCGAGCGCGACTTCGGCGCCTGGGAGGGCCGGCGCTGGGAGGAGCTCTGGGCGGGCGTGGCCCCCGAGGTCCTCGCCGACCCCGCCGCCTACGCGGCGTTCACCCCTCCCGGTGGCGAGCCCCTCGCTGTGGTCGAGGCGCGCGCCTGGGCGGCGGCCGAGCGGCTCGCCGTCGCCGGTCGGCGGGTGCTCGCCGTCACCCACGCGGGGCCGCTGCGCCTCGTGCTCGCCAGGGCCATCGGCCTGTCGCCGCCGCAGGGCTTCGCCCTCGCCGCGGGCCACGGCCGGGCCGCGGTGCTGCGGCGCCACGGTGACGCGTGGACGCTCGAGGCCCTCGGTGCGTGAGACCGGCGCCGCGGGCTATCGTCGTCGACGACGCCCCGATGGGAGCCCGCCCGTGCCGCCCGACCGCCTCACCGTCATCGCCCTCGACGGCCAGGACCTGCCGAGCGAGGCGCTACGCGCGATCGCCGGGGCCGACGTCGTGCTCGCGCCGCGCTCCCAGCTCGGCTCGGCACGCCACCTCGCCACGCCCCGGGTGAGCCTGCGGGAGGCGCCGGCCGACCCCGACGCGCTCGCCGACGTCGCCGCGGCCTGCTCGGGCGCCGTCGCCGTCCTCGCCGACGCGCGCCACGTGCGCGCGGTCGTCACCGCCCTCGCCGACGCCCTGCCAGCCGGCCGCGTCGTCGTGCTCGGCGACGCTGCGTGAGCCGCCCGCGGCCCAGCGCCGCCCTCAGCGCAGCCCTCGCGGCCATCGCGCCCGCCGACGCCGAGAGCGCGCGGGCCGCCGAGCGTCGGCTCGCGAACCTCGCGATCCCGCCCGGCGGCCTCGGGCGCCTCGGCGCGCTCGCGGTGCGCCTCGCCGGGTCGGCGGGGCGCTGCCCACCGCCGCGGCCGACCTGTCCGGTGCTCGTCGTGGCCGCCGCCGACCATGGCGTGCACGTCCACGGTGTGAGCCCATGGCCGCAGGGGCTCACCGCGGCGATGGCCGCGACGCTCGCCGAGGGCGCCGCCGCCGGCAACGCCCTCGCCCGGGCCGTCGGCGCGCGGGTGCGCGTCCTCGACGCCGGCATCGCCGAGCCGCCCATCCGCGCTGCGGGGCTGCGCCGTGCCGGCGTGCGCGCGGGCGCCGGCGACCTCGCCGCGGGCCCCGCGCTCGCCCCCGAGGAGGCCGATGCCGCGGTGCGCGCGGGCATCGCCACCGCCGAGGAGGCCCTCGCCGAGGGCGCCGACCTCCTCGTCACCGGGGACATGGGGATCGCGAACACCACCTCGGCGGCCTGCCTCGTCGCCGCCCTCACCGGGCGTCGCGCCCACGACGTCGTCGGCCCGGGGGCGGCCGGGCCCGCCGCCGACCTGCCCGCCAAGCGCGCGCTCGTGGACGCGGCGGTGGCCAGGGCCGACCTCGACGGCGACGACGGCCTCGGCGCGCTCACGGCGTTCGGCGGGCTCGAGCACGCCGCGCTCGCGGGGGTCTGCCTCGCCGGGGCGCGCGCCCGTGTGCCGGTGCTGCTCGACGGCGTGAGCGCCGTCGCCGCCGCGCTCGTCGCCGTGCGGCTCGCCCCCGCGACCGTCGACCACCTCGTGGCCGGGCACCGCTCACCCGAGCCCGGGGCCTCCGTCGGTCTCGCCGCGCTCGGGCTCGACCCGCTGCTCGACCTCGCGATGGCCCTGGGGGAGGGCACCGGCGCGCTGCTCGCCGTGCCGCTCGTCGCCGCGGCCGCGGGGGTGCTCACCGAGGTCCGCACCCTCGAGGACCTCGCCAGCGCGGGATGGCCGCTATCATGAGTCCGGTGTCGCGCGGCCTGCGCGCCCCCTTGGCGCCGCCTGGACGTTGGGAGCCGGGACCGCGACATCGACGTCACCGAGAGCTCTGAAGGGATGCACCCGACATGGCAAAGCGCCGCAGCGGCCGAGCGCCCTCCCGTCGCTCCGCCGACCCCGAGACCCGCGCGAAGCGCGAGGCGCGGGTCGGCTCGACGAAGGAGGCCGCCCTCGAGCTCGAAGGGGTGGTCGAGGAGGCGTTGCCGAACACGATGTTCCGGGTGACCCTCGACAACGGCCACACCGTGCTCGGGCACATCTCCGGCAAGATGCGCAAGCACTACATCCGGATCCTGCCCGGTGACCGGGTCACCGTCGAGCTCTCGCCCTACGACCTCACGCGGGGTCGCATCACCTACCGCTACAAGTAGGCGACCGCCGCGGTAGGCCCCCGCGGCGGAACCCGCCGGCTGCCGCCCACGCGGTCCGGCGGGCAGGGAGACCGGGGGAGGAGGGCCGGCGATGACGCGGCACCTCATCGTGGCGAACCAGACGCTCGGGGGAGCACGGCTGCGCGAGCTCGTGCTCGCCCGCCACCGCGCGGGGCCGGCGACGTTCCACGTCCTCGTCCCGGCCACGCCCACCGTCGACGACGTCCTCGGCGCCGGCGCGCTCTATGGCGGGGTCCTGGGTGCCGAGGGCCTCGCGCTGCCCCTCGACGGCGGGGACGAGCGGACCAGCCAGCAGCGCGCCGAGGCACGGCTCACCGAGGCCCTCCAGCTGCTCGCCGACTGCGGCATCGACGCGACCGGGGAGGTCGCCGATCCCGACCCCCTCACCGCGATCGCCGACGCCCTCGACCTGGGCGACTACGACGAGGTCATCCTCTCGACGCTGCCGCCGGGGCTGAGCCGCTGGCTGCGGATGGACCTCGTCACCCGTGCGCAGCGGCGCTTCGACGTCCCCGTCGTCCACGTTCCCGCCGCCGAGGAGGCCGCCGGCGACGAGGGCTCCGTCGAGGAGGGCTGAGGCCCGCCCCCGCTCGGGCCTCGAGCCTCGCCTCCGCCTCGGGCCTTGCCTCCGCCTCGAGCCTTGCCAGGTCCTGAACGGCCGTTTACCCTGGTGAACGTGCGTTCATGTCGGCGCGCGGGGTCGCCACGACGCCGGCCGGCGCGGGATCGCGAGGGGCGAGGCCATGGCAGAGGCGGTCGCGGGCGGTCAGGACGACCGCACCGCGAAGGCGCGCATCCGCGACAGCGCGATCACGACGTTCGCCACCCACGGCGTCGACGGCGCGAGCGTGCGGCTCATCGCCGAGGGGGCCGGCGTCTCCCCGCCGCTCGTCATCCACCACTTCGGCTCGAAGGAGGCGCTGCGGCGGGCCTGCGACGTCCACGTCGCCGCGGTCATCCGCGAGCAGAAGCGCGCGGCGATCGCCGCGGGCGCGGGCCTCGACCCGCTTGCGGCGCTGCGTGGCGTCGCCGGTGGGCTGCCGCTGCTGCGCTACCTCGCCCGCACGCTCGCCGACGGCACCGAGGAGGTCGCCGCGCTGCTCGACGACCTCGTCGCCGACGCCGAGGGCTACCTCGCCGAGGGCGTCGAGGCGGGCGTGCTCAAGCCGAGCGACTACCCGCGACAGCGGGCCGCGGTGCTCCTGCTGTGGAGCCTCGGCGCGCTCGTCCTCAACGAGCACGTCGGGCGCCTGCTCGGCGCCGACCTCACCGCCGACCTCTCCGACCCCGAGGCCCTCGCCGCCGCCGGCGCCTACTTCGGGCCGGTCCTCGAGCTCTTCGGACAGGGCCTCATGGACGAGGGCTACGCCGAGCGGCTGCGCGAGGGGCTCGATCCCGACTCTGCGGCCGGGCCAGGGTGGCGGTGAGATGAGCGACGTCGTCGTGCGCACCGAGGGCCTCGTCAAGGACTACGGCGCGGTGCGCGCCCTCGCTGGCATCGACCTCGTCGTCGAGCGTGGCGAGGTCTTCGGCTTCCTCGGACCCAACGGCGCCGGCAAGTCCACGACGATCCGCCTGCTCCTCGACCTCCTGCGGCCCACCGCCGGTCGCGTCGAGGTGCTCGGCGTCGCGCCGCGCGCGGGCGGGGCGGCGCTGCGGGCGCGGCTCGGCTACCTGCCCGGCGAGCTCGCGATGGCCGGGCGTCAGCGGGCCGGGGACCTCCTCGCCCACCTCGCACGCCTGCGCGGCGGGGCGGGTCGCGAGCGGATCGCCCCGCTCGCCGCGCGCTTCGGCCTCGACCTCGAGCGACCCATCGGTGCGCTCTCGAAGGGCAACAAGCAGAAGGTCGGCGTCGTGCAGGCCTTCATGCACGAACCCGAGCTCCTCGTCCTCGACGAGCCGAGCAGCGGTCTCGACCCGCTGCTGCAGCGCGAGCTCCTCGACCTCGTCGCCGAGACCCGGCAGGCCGGCGCGACGGTGTTCATGTCCTCCCACGTCCTCAGCGAGGTCGAGGACGCCGCCGACCGCGTGGCGATCATCCGCGCCGGCGAGCTCGTCGACGTCGACGACATCGTGGCGCTGCGCCGCCGCGCCGGGCAGCGGGTCCAGGTGCGCTTCGCCGAGGCGGTCGCCCCGGAGGCCTTCGCCGGCGTGACGGGTCTCGCCGAGCTCGTCGTCGATGGTGCCGAGCTGTCGTGCCGGCTCCATGGCGATCCGGGTCCGCTGCTCGCGGCGCTGGCGGCGCAGCCGGTGAGCCGCCTCGTCGTCGAGGACCGCGAGCTCGAGGACCTCTTCCTCGACCACTACCGTCTCCCACCGACCGGTCCGCAGGACGGCGACGATGACCGCTGAGCCCCTCGCCGTGCTCACCGGGGCCCTGCGGCTGCACCGCAGGGCGCTGGTGCTGTGGGCGGTCGCCCTGGCTGCGGTGACGGCCCTCTACGCGAGCTTCTACCCGACGATGGGCACGACCGCGGAGATGCAGGGGCTCGTCGACAGCCTGCCCGAGGGGATGATCACCGCCTTCGGCTGGGAGGACATCACCTCGCCGGCGGGCTACCTCAGCTCGACGGTCTACGGGCTCATCGCGCCGGCGCTCCTGCTCGTCCACGCCGTCGCCCTCGGCGCGCGCCTGCTCGCCGGGCAGGAGGAGGACGGCACCCTCGAGCTCGAGGTCAGCGCCCCGATCGGGCGTCGTCGCCTCCTCGCCGAGCGCACCGCGGCGCTGTGGCTGTCCTCGCTGGCCCTCGTCGCCGCGGTGACGGCCACGACCCTCCTGCTCGTCGTCGTGCTCGACCTCGACCTCGCCTCAGGCAACGTGCTCGCCGCGAGCAGCGGGCTGCTCCTGCTCGTGCTCGCGATCGGCACGATCGCCCTCGCCACTGGTGCGGTCACCGGTCGCCGCGCGGTCGCGCTCGGCCTCGCCGCGGGCGTCGCGGTCCTCGCCTTCGTCGCCGATGCCCTCGGCCCCCTCGCCGACCTGCCCTGGCTGCGGACGATCTCGCCGTGGTCGTGGTACCTCGCCGAGGAGCCTCTGGCCACGGGCGTCGACCTCGCCGGGCTCGGCTCGCTGGCCGCGCTGACCCTCATCGCGGCCGGGATCGGCCTCGTCGCCATCGGGCGCCGCGACCTCATGGTCTAGCGCGGCCCGCCCTCCCGTCGCCGCAAGCGCCACCCGACGGGAGGACGCCGGGACCTTTGGGGTGGGAGGAACGGCGCGCGCCACGCGAGGCTCGGGGGACGTCGGCACGACGCGGACGCGGCGAGCCCGGCGGGTCGACCGCGGTACGGGCGCGGGCGACCCCCGCGGTGGCGAGGAGGGGCCAGGGCATGGGCGAGCGGGCAGCGGCGGCAGCCACGGCGGCAGCCTCGAAGGACGGCGTGGGACGCTGGCCGGCCGGGGACGGGGCGGTCGTGCCCTACGTCGAGGCGGGCGATCCCTCGGGGACGCCGCTCCTCGTCGTCCCCGGGCTGACCGACGGGCTCGGGGCGCCGCGTGGTCGTGTGGCGGTGCGGGCGCTGCGCGCCTGGTTCCGGGACTTCGACGACCGTCGGGTGATCGTCGCCTCACGGCGCGATCCGCTGCGGGCGGGCGCCTCGCTCGAGCGCATGGCCGACGACCTCGTCACGCTGCTCTCCGGTGCGGTGACCCACCGGCCCGTCGACGTGCTCGGCACCTCCTACGGCGGGATGCTCGCCCAGGTGCTCGCCCTGCGCCACCCCGGCACGGTGCGCCGCCTCGTGCTCGCCTCGACGGTGGCCTACGTCGACGACGAGCTGCGTGCGGTCCTCGAGCGCTGGGAGGCCGCGCTGGTCTCGGGGGACCTGCGCGGCTTCGTGCGCGACACCGTCGAGATGAGCCACACGCCCGAGCTCCCGCGGCGCTACCGCCTGCTGTCACCGCTGCTCGGCCTCAGCGCCCGCGCGACCGACGTCGAGCGCTACCGCGCCCACACCGCGGCGATCCTGCGCTTCGACGTGCGCGACCGCCTCGCCGAGATCACCCAGCGGGCGCTCGTCATCGGCGGGGAGGAGGACGTCCTCACCACCCCCCGACGCATGACCGAGCTCGCGCGTGGCCTGCCCGACGCCGAGCTCACCCTGCTGCCACGCACGGGCCACGCCGTCGCCGAGCAGGCCAAGCCGCGCTACGACGCAGCGATCCGTGCGTTCCTCGCGCGGCGCTGAGGCCACGCGGGTCACCGTCGGGCCGCGAGGCGCCTGACCCGGCGCGCGACCTCGGTGGCGTGCGGCTCAGCGGACCGCGAGCACGAGCTTGCCGATGTGCTCGCCGGCGGCCATGCGCGCGTGGGCCTCGGCGACCTCCTCGAGCGGGCGCACGCGGTCGACGACCGGGCGCAGGGCGCCGTCGGCGAAGCCCGGCCAGACGCGGCTCACGAGGTCGCGGGCGAGCTCGGAGCGCTCGGCGAGCCCACGGGCGCGCAGCGTCGAGCCCATGACCGCGAGCCGGCGGGTGAGCAGCCGGGCGAGGTCGAGCTCGGCGCGCGCGCCACCCTGCAGGGCGATGACGACGAGGCGGCCCTCGAGGGCGAGCGACCGGAGGTTGCGGTCGAGGTAGGCGCCCCCGACGAGGTCGAGGACGACGTCGACGCCGCGCCCGTCGGTGACCTCGTCGACGACGGCGACGAAGTCCTCGCTCGTGTAGTCGATCGTCCGGGCTGCGCCGAGCTCCTCGCAGGTGCGGCGCTTGGCCGCCGTGGAGGCCGTGGCGAGGACCTGCGCGCCCGCGCGGACGCCGAGCTGCAGCGCCGCCGTGCCGACCCCGCTCGCGCCGCCGTGGACGAGCAGGGTCTCGCCCCGACCGAGCCCGCCGCGGCGCACGACGTTGTCCCAGGCGGTGGAGAAGGTCTCGGGCACCGCGGCGGCGGCGACGGGGTCGAGGCCGGGCGGCAGGGGCATCGCCGTGGCCTCGGCGACGACGGCGAGCTCGGCGTAGCCGCCCCCGGGCACGACGGCGCAGACCGCGTCGCCGACCGCCCAGCGCTCGACGCCGGCACCGAGGCCGACGACGCGGCCGGCGACCTCGAGACCGAGCACGTCGCTGGCCCCCGGAGGCGGCGGGTAGCGACCCTCGCGCTGGAGGAGGTCGGCGCGGTTGACCCCCGCGGCGTCGACGGCGACGAGGACCTCGCCCGGACCGGGCTCGGGGTCGGGCCGCTCGACGACGGCGAGGACGTCAGGTCCTCCCGGCTCCGTGGCGATCACCGCGCGCATGGGCACCTCCGCAGGGGTCGGGCCCTCCAGCATGCCCGACGGCTGGCAGGCCCACCCGACAATCGGGACAGGCGCGGCGCCACGGCGGCGGCCGCTGGTAGCCTTGGGACCGTTCACTGCCCACGACCGGCGGCCGGGTGCGCGCGCACGCCGACCGCGAAGGGAGCAAGGTGTCTGTCGAGCCAGGATCGATCGTCCCCGGCAAGGTTGTCCGTCTGCATGACTTCGGCGCGTTCGTCGAGATCGCGCCTGACGTCACCGGCCTCGTCCACATCTCCGAGGTCCATCGCGACTTCGTCGAGAACATCCACGCCTACCTCACCGAGGGCCAGGACGTGGAGGTCAAGGTCCTGCAGATCAAGGACGACGGCCGCATCGACCTTTCGATCAAGCGCGCCGAGCCTGACTGGGAGGAGGAGAGCGCGCCGCGACGGGCCTCCTCGAAGGTCGACAAGGACTTCAACCAGCGGCTGCGCAAGTTCATGCACCAGTCCGACATGATCCAGGGCGAGGTGCGTCGGCGGCGGCGGGCGCGACAGTAGGGCTCTGAGGGGCGGTTCGCGCGCCGGCGCGGGGTGAGCCCGCCGGCGCCCCCGGCCGGCGCGGCCCGACGTGGAGGGGGAGTCACGTGTCCGACGTGCAAGCGGTCATCCTCGCCGGCGGCAAGGGCACGAGGCTGCGGCCGGTGACCGCCGGGCTCCCCAAGCCGCTCGTGCCGGTCGCCAACCGTCCGCTCATCCTCCACCAGCTGCGCCATCTCGCGGCCCACGGGGTGCGCGACGTCGCGCTCGCCCTGGGCTACGCCGCCGACCGCTTCGCCGACATCGCCGACCAGGGCGCCGAGCTCGGGCTCAACGTCCGGGTCATCACCGAGCCGGCGCCCCTGGGCACCGGCGGGGCGCTGCGCTGGTGCGCCGACGCCGGGGCCTTCGAGCCCGACCGGCCGCTGCTGTGGATGAACGGCGACGTCGTCGCCAGCCCCGACATCGCCGCGCTCGAGCGCTTCCACCTCTCCCGCGGGTCGCTCGTGACGTTCTGGCTCACCTCCCAGCGCGACGTCACGCAGTTCGGGGTCCTCGAGCTCGACGGGGAGGGCTTCGTCGAGCGCTTCGTCGAGAAGCCCGGCCCGGAGGAGACGACCTCGCACCTCGTCAACGCCGGCGTGCTCATGCTCGCCCCGCGGGTGCTGCGGCGGATCCCACCCGACGCGTTCTTCTCCTTCGAGCAGCAGCTGCTGCCGCTCATGGTGCGTGAGCGCGAGCCGATCTACGGCCGCTTCGACGGCGGGTACTGGCTCGACACCGGCAACCCCCGCGCCTACCTCGCGGCCAACCGCCACGTCCTCGAGGGGCGCGTGGACTGGGAGCCGGCCGGGCAGGCCAGCAGTCCCGGCCTGTGGATGGGGGGCGGGGCCGAGGCCCGTGAGCGCGGCATCATCAAGCCTGCGGCGATCGGCGCTGGCAGCGTCGTGGAGGAGGGCGCGCAGCTCTTCGGGCGCACCGTCCTCGGTGACGGCGTGCGGGTGCGCAGCGGGGCGCGGCTCGAGAACTGCGTGCTCTTCGACGGCGTCGAGATCGGCCACGACGCCGACGTCTACGGTTCGGTGGTCTGCGCCGACGGGCGCGTCGGCGACGCCTGCACCCTCGACCGCTCGATCGTCGGGGCGCGCACGAGCGTGGGCGCCGGCAACGAGCTGCGGGGCACCCGGCTGTGGAACGACGTCGAGCTCGGCAGCGGCGTGCTCGTCGTCGACGAGGCGCCGCGGGCCTAGCGCGGCGCGCCGCCGCCGCTCACTCGCGCACGGCGCGCGCGAGGATGTGCGGGGAGGGCGGCAGCGTCGGTCCCTCCTCGGGCACCCGGAAGCGCTCGAGCGACGTGAGGCGGAAGCCCGCCGGTGCGAGCAGCGCGACGGGGTCGCGGCCCATGTGACAGCCGCCGGCCAGCCGCGACCAGCAGGGGTCGAGCATGCGCTGGGTCCGGGCGAGCAGCGGCGTCGGCGCGCGGACGTGCTCGTAGAGGCGCAGCTCGCCGCCGGGGCGCACGACGCGGGCGAGCTCGGCCACCGCGCGGGCGGCATCGGCGACGCTGCAGAGCACGAGCGAGGTGACCGCCGCGTCCGCGCTCGCCTCGGGGTAGGGCAGGTCCTCGGCGACGCCGTCGGTCACGGCGACGGGGACGCTGGCCCGGCGCGCGGCGCTGAGCGCGGCCTCGCGCAGGGTGGGCTCGGGCTCGACGGCGTCGACGTGGCGCACCGGCGGCGCGTAGCGCCGGAACGTCAGCCCCGTGCCCGCGCCGATCTCGACGACCCGGCCCGACAGCCCGGCGACGAGGGCGTCACGGTGGGTGCCGGTGGCGCGCGTGTCGAGGTGGTCGGCGAGCTGGCGGTAGCACCAGGCGAAGAGCGGTCGTTCGTGGCTCAAGGTCGCATCCGTTCGCGTCGATGGCTCCAGAGAGACCCTGCTGTCGTCCACCGGAGCCGAGGCCGTGCGCGTTCTCCTCGTCGATGACGATCCGTCGGTCCGGGGCGTCCTGCGCCTCGGACTGCTCGGCCACGACGTCGTCGAGGCCGCCGACGGCCTCGAGGCGCTCGCCGCGCTCGAGGTGGACGCCTTCGACGTCGTCCTGCTCGACCTCATGATGCCGCACCTCGACGGCTACGACGTGCTCGGCGCGATCCGCGAGCGTCACGGCGACTCGGTCGCGGTCCTCGTGCTCACCGGCCGCGCCGCCGAGCACGACCACGTCGCCGCCTTCCGGCTCGGCGCCGACGGCTACCTCACGAAGCCCTTCGACGTCGACGCCATCTGCGAGCAGGTTGAGGCGTCCGCCGCGCGGGACCTCGCGACGCGCCGCCGCCTGCGCCGCGACGAGCTCGCGAGGGCGGAGTTCCTCGCCCGGCTCGAGGACGGGCTCGCCTTCCCGGCCGACTGACGCCACCGGGGCGTGGCGAAGGGGATCCAGCCACGTCGGGTGACCGCGTGCTGCAGTGTTTCTCAACATGTGCTATGAATATTTGCGTGAACGCGAGCACGGACTCCCTCGTCGACCTTCTCGGCGCCACGCGCGCCGCGATCGTCGAGCGGCTCCGCGATGCCCCATGCGGCGTCGCGGCGCTCGCCGAGGCCCTCGGCCTCTCCGAGGTGGCCGTTCGACGCCACCTCGGCGTCCTCGCCGAGGACGACCTCGTGGCAGGGCAGACCGCGCGCCGTGACGGCCCCGGCCGCCCCGCGACCCACTACCGGCTCACCGAACGGGCGCGGCGCCTGTTCCCCGACCGCACCGGAGAGTTCGCCAACGAGCTCCTGACCTTCCTGCGTGAGCGCGAGGGCGCCGACGCGGTGGAGCAGTTCCTCCGTTGGCGGCAGGAGAGAGTGCGCGCGCGCTACGCTGCGGTCCTCGCCGAAGCGGGCGAGGATCGGGCGGCGCGCGTGGAGCGTCTCGCCGAGCTGCTCACCGAGGACGGCTTCACCTCGCACGTCGCGTCGTCGCAGGACGACGGCGGGTCGACGCTGACCCTGACCCAGGGGCACTGCGCGATCCGCGAGGTCGCCGAAGCGCATCCCGAGGTGTGCCGGACCGAAGCCCAGATGTTCGAGGATCTGCTCGGCGTGGGAGTCTCACGCGAGCGCACCCTCGCACGTGGGGCCTCGCACTGCGTGTGCGAGATCCCAACCGACCAACCCGCGCGACATCCCGTCGACGCCCGCCCGCGCAGCGACCGCGACGAGTAGGAGAGAGCTATGGCGACGCAGGCTGAGGACCTCAACCTCGGGACGTACAAGTACGGCTGGCATGACGACGTCAAGCCGGTCTTCGAGCCCAAGAAGGGGCTCTCCGAGGAGGTCATCCGCGAGATCTCGGCGCTGAAGGACGAGCCGCAGTGGATGCTCGACCTGCGCCTCAAGGCCTACAAGCACTTCCTGCGCCGCCCGATGCCCGACTGGGGCTCGGACCTCTCCGGCATCGACTTCAACGACATCTACTACTTCATCCGCTCCACCGAGGAGCAGGCCAACACCTGGGACGAGCTGCCCGCGGAGATCAAGGAGACCTACGACCGCCTCGGCATCCCCGAGGCGGAGAAGCAGCGCCTCATCGCCGGCGTCGCCGCGCAGTACGAGTCCGAGGTCGTCTACCACAAGGTGCGCGAGGACCTCGAGGCCCAGGGCGTGATCTTCCTCGACACCGACACCGCCCTCAGGGAGCACGAGGACGTCTTCCGCGAGCACTTCGGCTCGGTGATCCCGGCCAACGACAACAAGCTCGCGGCGCTCAACACCGCGGTGTGGTCGGGCGGCTCGTTCATCATCGTGCCCGAGGGCGTGAAGGTCGACATCCCGCTGCAGGCCTACTTCCGCATCAACCAGCAGAACATGGGCCAGTTCGAGCGCACCCTCATCATCGCCGAGCCTGGCAGCTACGTGCACTACGTCGAGGGCTGCACCGCGCCGATCTACTCGAGCGACTCGCTGCACTCCGCGGTGGTCGAGCTCATCGCCAAGCCCGGCGCGCGGCTGCGCTACACGACGATCCAGAACTGGTCGAACAACGTCTACAACCTCGTCACCAAGCGCGCGGCGGCCTACGAGGACGCCACGGTCGAGTGGATCGACGCGAACATCGGCTCGAAGGTGACGATGAAGTACCCGAGCGTCTACCTCATGGGCCGCGGCGCCCGCGGCGAGGTCCTCTCGGTGGCCTTCGCCGGGGACGGCCAGCACCAGGACGCCGGCGCGAAGATGCACCACCACGCGCCCGACACGAGCTCGAACATCGTCGCGAAGTCCGTCGCCCAGGGCACCGGCCGCACGAGCTACCGCGGCCAGGTCGAGATCGCCGACGGCGCGAACCGCGTGAAGTCGAGCGTGGTCTGCGACGCGCTCCTCCTCGACGAGAAGGCGCGCAGCGACACCTACCCCTACATGAACATCTCCGAGGAGGACGCCCAGATCGGCCATGAGGCGAGCGTCTCGAAGGTCGGCGAGGAGCAGCTCTTCTACCTCCAGAGCCGCGGCATCGACGAGGCCGAGGCCCTGGCGATGATCGTGCGCGGCTTCGTCGAGCCGATCTCCAAGGAGCTGCCCATGGAGTACTCGGTGGAGATGAACCGCCTCATCAGCCTCTCGATGGAAGGGGCGGTGGGCTAGACCTCCCGCGCCGAGAGGGTCCGTCACCCGCCCGCGCGGGGGACGGACCCTCTCGTACGTCCCCTCGGCACGACCGACCCTGCAAGGAGCGCACCACCGTGGCCACCCTGTCTGCTCTCACCGCCGCCGCCGTCGCCTCGCTCAGCGAGGCGGCCGGCGAGCCCGACTGGCTCCGCGACCGGCGGCAGTCCGCGCTCGAGGCGCTCGACGGCCTGCCCTGGCCCACGCCGAAGGTCGAGGAGTGGCGCCACACCGACCCGCGGCGCATCGCCCTCGACCGCGAGCTCGTCACCCGCGGCGGCGACCTCGCGGCGCGGCCCGGCGGCATCGTCGACGCCCTCGAGGCGCCCGCGGCGTCGCTGCGCATCGTCGACGGTGCGGTCGTCGAGGCGAGCGTGACCGAGGAGGCCGCCGCGAAGGGCGTCGTCGTCAGCGACCTCGCGACCGCCGCGGCCACCCACGCCGAGCTCGTCGAGAGCGCGCTCGGCGAGGTGGTCGGCGCCGAGGACGCCTTCACCGCGGCGAGCCTCGCGGCCTTCACCGCCGGCGGCTTCGTCCACGTGCCCGCGGGCGTCGAGCTCGCCGCACCGGTGACGGTGACGATCCAGGTCAGCGCGCCCGGCGCGCACCTGCCGCGGCTGCTCGTCCACCTCGGGGCCAACGCCCGCGCCGACCTCTACGTCGACCGCTCCGGCTCGGCCGAGGCCACCGTCGTCGAGGTCGTCGAGCTCGTCGCCGAGGATGGCGCCGCCGCCCGCGTCGCCTCGACCCAGGACTGGGGCGACGGGGTCGCCCACGTCGGCTGGCACCGCGCCCAGGTCGGCCGCAACGCCGACGTCCGCTCGCTCGAGGCGACGTTCGGCGGCGACACCGTCTACGTCCGCCCCGACGTCGCGCTCGCCGGCGAGGGCGCCAACGGCGAGCTCTACGGCGTGTACTACAGCTCCGAGGAGCAGCGCTTCGAGCACCGTGCGACGAGCCATCACCAGGCGAGCCACACCTCGAGCGACCAGGTCTTCAAGGGCGCGCTGCAGGGCGAGTCCCGCGCGGTGTGGTACGGCAACATCCGCATCGAGGCCGACGCGAAGGCCACGACCTCGGATGAGACCAACCGCAACCTCATCCTCACCGAGGGGGCCAAGGCCGACTCGATCCCGTTCCTCGAGATCCTCACCTCCGACGTCATCGCCTGCGGCCACCACTCCTCGGTGGGCCAGATCGACGAGCTCCAGCTCTTCTACCTCGAGTCCCGCGGCATCCCGCGGCCCGAGGCGGCGCGCCTGCTCGTCTTCGGCTTCTTCAAGGAGGTGCTCGACCGCATCGACCTCGAGGGGGTCACCGACACCCTGCTCGAGGAGATCGAGGCCGAGCTCAAGGGTGCGCCGACCGCGCTCATGGACCAGCGCCGTGACCACCGTCGCGTGACGAGCTAGCGCCATGGCCTACCAGCGCGTCGCCGCCTACGACGAGCTCGCCCCGGGCGAGGCCCGGCTCGTCGAGCTCACCGAGCCCGTCTGCGTCGTCAAGCTCGACGACGGCACCGTCAAGGCGGTGCACAACACCTGTAGCCACCAGCGCTACCCCCTCCACGAGGGCTGGATCGACGACAACGAGATCGAGTGCGGGCTGCACGGCTCGACCTTCGACCTCGACGACGGCAAGCCCCAGGGCCTGCCGGCGGTCCGCCCCATCCCCGTCTACGCCTGCAAGGTCGAGGACGGCATCGTCTACGTCGACCTCGACACCAAGCTCAACGACGCGTCCGAGCCGCGCCACTAGCGACGGCCGACGCGCGCCGAACGCAACGAAGGGACGTCGCAACCATGGCAGCTGACCTCCAGATCCAGGGCCTGACCGTCGAGGTCGAGGGCACCGAGATCCTCCACGGCGTCGACCTCGAGGTCTCTCGGGGCGAGACCCACGCCCTCATGGGCCCCAACGGCTCGGGCAAGTCCACCCTCGCGTACTCGATCATGGGCCACCCCGCCTACGACATCACCGGCGGGCAGATCCTCCTCGGCGGCGAGGACGTCACCGGGATGACCCCCGACGAGCGCGCCGCGCTCGGGCTCTTCCTCGCGATGCAGTACCCCACCGAGGTCCCGGGCGTGAGCCTCACGAACTTCCTGCGCACCTCCATCGGCGCGGTGCGCGGCGAGGACATCCCCGTGCGGCAGTTCATGACCGAGCTGCGCGAGCAGTTCGCCGCCCTCGGCATGGACGAGAAGTTCCTCTCCCGCAACGTCAACGAGGGCTTCAGCGGCGGGGAGAAGAAGCGCTTCGAGATCCTGCAGATGGCGCTGCTGCGCCCGCGCATCGCCGTGCTCGACGAGACCGACTCCGGTCTCGACATCGACGCGGTGCGCATCGTCGCCGAGGGCGTCAACCGGCTCTCGGGCCCCGACCTCGGCAGCCTCATCATCACCCACTACACGCGCATCCTCAACTACATCACCCCCGACAAGGTCCACGTGATGTCGGCCGGCAAGATCGTGCAGTCGGGCGGCCGCGAGCTCGCCGACGAGCTCGAGAAGAGCGGCTACGAGCACTTCAAGGTGAGCGCGTAGCCTGGGAGTCGGGCGCGAGCCCGGAGGGGGCGACGCACAGCGAGGTGGCCATGGACGCGACGATGATCCGCAAGGACTTCCCCACGCTCGAGCGTCACGTCCACGGCCGACCGCTCGTCTACCTCGACTCCGCGGCGACCTCGCAGAAGCCGCGGGCGGTCCTCGAGGCGATGCAGCGCTACTACGAGGACGCCAACGCCAACGTCCACCGCGGCGTCCACGCGCTGGCCGAGGAGGCCACCGAGCTCTACGAGGGCGCCCGGGCGCGGATCGCCCGCTTCGTCGGCGCGGACCCTCGGGGGATCGTCTTCACGAAGAACGCCACCGAGGCGTTCAACATCCTCGCCTACAGCTACGCCCGTCACCGCCTCGGCCCCGGCGACGTGCTGCTGGCCACCGAGATGGAGCACCACGCCAACCTCGTGCCGTGGCAGCTCGCCCAGGCCGAGGCGGGGTTCGACCTGCGCTACGTCCCAGTCACCCCCGGTGGTGAGCTCGACCTCGAGGCCTTCGAGGCCGAGGTCGCCACGGGCCGTGTCGCGCTGTTCGCGGTCACCGCGATGTCGAACGTCGTCGGCACGATCAACCCCGTCGCCGACCTCGCCGCGGCGGTCAAGGCGGCCAACCGCGACGCGCTCGTCGTCGTCGACGGCGCCCAGTCGGTGCCCCACCTGCCGACCGACCTCGTCGCCCTTGGCGCGGACATGCTCTGCTTCAGCGGCCACAAGATGCTCGGGCCCACCGGCGTCGGCGTGCTCGCCGGTGACCCCGAGATCCTCGAGGCCATGCCCCCGTTCCTCGGCGGCGGCGAGATGATCGCCAACGTCACCCTCGAAGGGGCGACGTTCAACGAGGTGCCCTACAAGTTCGAGGCGGGCACGCCGCCGGTGGCCGAGGTCGTCGGCCTCGGCGCCGCCGTCGACTACCTCGAGCGCCTCGGCATGGCCGAGGTCCGCGCCCACGAGGTCGCCCTGCTCGAGGCCGTCCTGCCCGCCCTCGAGGGGATCGACGGCGTCTCGGTCCACGGGCCCACCGACCCCGCGCGACGTGGTGCCGCGGTGAGCTTCGCGATCGAGGGGCTGCATCCCCACGACATCGGCACGATCATGGACCGTGAGGGCGTCGCGGTGCGCGCCGGGCACCACTGCGCCAAGCCGCTCGTGCGCAAGCTCGGCTCGGTGGCGACGACGAGGGCCTCGTTCTACCTCTACAACACCCTCGAGGAGATCCCCGCGCTCGTCGACGCCGTCGAGACGACGAAGCGCTTCTTCGACCGTTAGGCCGACGATGAGCATGGACGACCTCTACCACGAGATCATCCTCGACCACTACAAGAGCCCGCGGCACCGCGCGAGCGAGCTCGAGGGTGCACAGGTCAGCGTCCACCACTCCAACCCGCTCTGCGGTGACGAGCTGGACCTCCGCCTGCGCGTGGCCGACGGGGCGATCGAGGACCTCGCCTTCGACGGCGACGGCTGCTCGATCTCGATGGCGTCGGCCTCGGCGATGGGCCAGGCCGTCGTCGGCCGCGAGCTCGGCGACGCCGAGGACCTCGCCGAGGCGTTCCGCCTCATGATGCATGGCGAGGGTCACAAGCGCGAGGACGACCTCGCCGACGGCATCGCCTTCGAGGGCGTGGCGAAGTTCCCCGTGCGCGTGAAGTGCGCGCTGCTCGGGTGGATGGCGCTGCTCGACGCCATCGAGTCCTACCGCGGCGGCGATGGCCGCGGCTCCCGCGACGACTGAGGACGTGAGGCAGCGATGACCGACATGCAGGGCTGGCCGATCGAGGAGGACGAGGCCCCGCGCGGCGGCGGTGGCACCGCGCAGGCCTTCGCCGACATCGAGACCGACGAGCGCGGCTATCCCACCGAGGAGGCCATGCGCGAGGCCCTCAAGGCCGTCATGGACCCCGAGATCGGCATCGACATCGTCAACCTCGGGCTCGTCTACGAGGTCACCGCCGAGGACGGCAAGGCCTTCGTGCGCATGACCCTCACGACGATGGGCTGCCCGCTCACCGAGCTCATCCACCAGCAGGTGACCCTCGTGCTCACCCGGCTGCCCGGCATCGAGGAGGCCGACGTCGAGTTCGTCTTCAGCCCGCCGTGGTCGACCGAGATGATCTCCGAGGAGGCCAAGGAGGAGCTGCGCGCGATGGGCTTCAACGTCTGAGCCGTCGCCGAACCCCGCATCGGGGACCACGAGACCGAAGGTCTCTAAGCTGTGGGTCGTCGAGGGTCTTGACCCGCGAGCCTCGCGCGCCGAGTGTCCTGCTGGAGCACGATGAGGTTCGATGATCGGCGAGCCGCCCGCGAGGCGGCGGAGGGATCGACCGTGGAGTGGGAGGTCGTCGCGCGGGAGCTCGTCGGGACCCTGCTCGCGCGCCACCCGAGCATCGTGCTGCTCATCGACCCCGAGACCGAGCGCGTCGTCGAGGCCAACGCCGCGGCGATCGACTTCTACGGCTGGCCGGCCGAGGAGCTGCGGGGCCGGGGCCTCAGCGACATCAACACGCTGAGCCCCGAGCAGATCCACGCCGAGGTCGACCGGGCCCGTCGCGAGCAGCGTGGCCACTTCCACTTCCGCCACCGTCGCGCCTCGGGGGAGGTCCGCGACGTCGAGGTCACCTCCGGGCCGTTCTCGCTCGGTGGCCGGACGCTGCTCTACTCCATCGTCGCCGACGTCACCGAGCGCTCGCGCGAGCTCCAGCAGCTGCGGGAGAGCGAGGAGCTCTCCCGCAGCATCATCGACCACGCCCCGGTCGGCATCGCCATCGCCGACGCCGACGGCCGCATGGTCGACGCCAACGACGCCCTCGCGAAGATCACGGGCTACCGACGGGAGGAGCTACTCGGGCGCGACTACGTCACGCTCAGCCATCCCGACGACCGGCCGGACACCCGCGAGCAGCGCCGCGCGCTCGTCACCGGCGAGATCGGCGTCTACGGCATGCGCAAGCGCTACGTGAGGGCCGACGGCTCGGTCGCGCACGTCGAGGTCGCCTCGAGCCTGCTGCATGTGGTCGGCAGCCGCGCCCCCTACCAGCTCGGCATCATCAACGACGTCACCGATCGCGTGCGGGCCGAGCGCGATGTCGAGGCCCGCACCGCCCGGCAGGAGGCGCTGTCCGAGCTCAGCAAGCGCGCGGTGCTCGAGGCCGACACCGGGGTCGTCGCCGGCGAGGCCCTCGCGATGCTCGGTGCCCTGCTCGGCGTCGAGCGCGCCGCGGTGCTGCGCCTCGAGGCGCCCGACGCCCCCCTCACCGTCCTCGCCAGCCGCGGCTGGCACGCCGGGGACGCGGCCCGCCTCGGTCGCGTCGTCGACGCCGCGTGCCTCACCAACCGCGCCCTCGTCGACGGCGAGGCGGTCGTCCTCGACGACCTCGTCGCCACCGACTGCCCGGGCTGCCGTCACCGCGGCACCGCCCTCGTCGACGCCGGGGTGCGCTCGCTGGTCTCGGTCGGCCTCGTCGCCCGCGAGGAGCGCTTCGGGCTGCTCGAGGTCCACGCCGCCGAGCCCCGCGTGTTCACCGCCGAGGAGGTCGCCTTCTGCGAGGCCGTCGGCAGCGTGCTCGCCGGCGCCCTCGCCCGGGAGCACGCGGAGGCGCAGCTGCGCGAGGCGCAGAAGCTCGAGGCCGTGGGCCGCCTCGCCGGGGGCGTGGCCCACGACGTCAACAACGTCCTCACCGTCATGCTCGGCCACACCGAGCTCCTCGAGCGCCGCGACGACCTCGACGACGACCTGCGGACGGGGCTCGCGCGCATCCGCGACGCGGGGCAGCGCGGGGTCGCGCTGAGCCGCAAGGCGCTGTCCTTCGCCCGCGGGGGAGCCGCGGCCGGGCAGCGTGTCGCGCTCGGCGACCTGCTCGACGAGTTCGCCCCGCTGCTCGAGTCGGTGCTCGCCCCCGCGGTCACGCTCGACCGTGCCGGGGTCGACGCCTCCCTCGTCGTGCCCGTCGAGCGCAACGCCCTGGGCCAGGTGCTGCTCAACCTCACCGTCAACGCCCGCGACGCGATGCCCGGCGGCGGCACCGTCCGCATCGCCGCGAGCGTCGATGGCGGCGAGGTCGTCCTCACCGTCGCCGACGACGGCGTCGGCATCGCCGAGGCCGTGCGCTCCCGGGTGCGCGAGCCGTTCTTCACGACGAAGTCCCACGGGACCGGCACCGGTCTGGGCCTGAGCATCGTCGACGACGTCGTCGCCGCCGCGGGCGGCAGGGTCGAGATCGACAGCGCCCCCGGGGCCGGCACCACGGTGCGCCTGCGCCTGCCGCGCTCGGCGAGCGCCCCGCCCCAGGAGAACGCAGGCGACCTCGACGACGCCGGGGGCACCGGCGCGCCGACCCCGGCGGCCCGGGTGCTCGTCGTCGAGGACGACGAGGCGATCGGGACCTTCGTGGGCCGGGCCCTGCGCGGCGCCGGCCACGACGTCGAGGTCCTCGCGAATGCCGAGGAGGCGCTGGGCCGCCTCGAGGCCACCCGCCCCGACCTCCTGCTCACCGACGTGAGCCTGCCGGGGCTGCCCGGACCCGAGCTCGTCGCGCGCGCCCGTCGATGCCTGCCCGGCCTCGCGGTCGTGCTCATGACCGGCAACGAGGCCGACCTGCCCGTCGAGGCGCGGGCACAGGCGCGCGTGCTCGCCAAGCCCTTCGGCGTCGACGAGCTCCGCACGCGGGTCGGAGAGGCGCTCGACCGCGCTTGAGGCGGGTTGCCACGGTTTCCCCCCCAGTGGCGCTGCCGGCGGGGCCACCCTCGCTACGCTGCGCCCTCGAGACCCCGCCCCGCCCCACCGACGACAGGTCGAGGAGAGCATGGAACCGCTCATCGCCGAGCCCGCGCCCCTGACGAATGAGGAGATCGCCCGCTACTCCCGTCACCTCATCATGCCGAACGTCGGCATGGAGGGGCAGGGTCGCCTCAAGGCCTCGAAGGTCCTGCTCATCGGCACGGGGGGCCTCGGCAGCCCGCTCGCGATGTACCTCGCCGCCGCCGGCGTCGGCACGATCGGCCTCGTCGACTACGACGTCGTCGACGAGACGAACCTCCAGCGGCAGGTCATCCACGGCACCTCCGACATCGGGCGCCTCAAGACCGAGTCGGCGCGCGAGCGCATCCTCGACCTCAACCCCCACGTCGAGGTCGTCGTCCACGAGACGCTCATCCGCAGCGACAACGCCCTCGAGATCATCGAGCCCTACGACATCGTCATCGACGGCACCGACAACTTCCCGACGCGCTACCTCACCAACGACGCCTGCGTCCTGCTCGGCAAGCCCAACGTCTACGGGTCGATCTTCCGCTTCGACGGCCAGCTCAGCGTGTTCTACGCCAAGGAGGGGCCCTGCTACCGCTGCATGTTCCCCGAGCCGCCGCCGCCGGGCATGGTGCCCTCCTGCGCCGAGGGCGGGGTCTTCGGCGTGATCCCCGCGACGATCGGGGCGGGACAGGCCACCGAGGCGATCAAGCTCCTCATCGGCGTCGGCGACCCGCTCATCGGGCGCATGCAGATCTACGACGCCCTCGAGTCGCGCTGGCAGACGATCAAGGTCAACAAGGACCCCGAGTGCCCCGTCTGTGGCGAGCACCCGACGGTGACCGAGCTCATCGACTACGAGGCGTTCTGCGGGGTGCCCTCCCACGATCACGAGTCCGAGGGCCAGGAGGACCTCGCCTGGAGCATCACCCCGCGGGAGTTCGAGGACGTGCGGGGCGAGGTCCGCGTCATCGACGTGCGCGAGCCCCACGAGTACGAGATCAGCCGCATCGACGGTGCCGAGCTCATCCCGCTCGGCGATCTGCCCAACCGCATGCACGAGCTCGACAGCGCCGAGGACATCGTCCTGCACTGCAAGTCGGGGGTGCGCTCGATGGAGGCGCTCCAGCTCCTGCGCGGCGCCGGGTTCTCGAGGCTCAAGAACCTCCAGGGCGGCATCAACGCCTACGCCAAGCAGGTCGACGACGCGATCCCGGTGTACTGACACGTTGAGGCCGCCTGGCGACGGATGCCCACGGACGTCCGCCGGCCTGCGCTCGTGAACGTGTCCACATGGACGGCCCCGCTCGTGGAGGCATGGGCGGCGAGGCACTAGAGTCCCGTGGAGCCAATGCCGAGCCTTCTCGTCGTTGGCGCGCGTGCGGGCACACGGCACTGTCCTGGACCCGCGCGCGGACCCCGATGCGACGGAGCCCCACCGTGACGCGACCGCAGCACGACCGAGTTGCCCCTCGCCCCGTGACCGCGGCCCTCGTCGCCGCCCTCGTCGCCCTCCTCGTCGTCGCCCTCCTGCCACCCGCGGCCGCCGACCCCTCACTCGACGGCCTCGAGCGCGAGGCCGACGAGGCCCGCGAGCAGCGTGACGCGCTCTCCTCGGAGCACGCCGACGCCCAGGCCCGTCTCGACGAGCTCCAGGCGGAGTTCTCCACCGCCGTGGAGGAGTACAACCAGGCCGACGCCGAGCTCGAGGAGACCAGCGCCGACATCGACCGCCTCGAGGGCGAGATCGGCGAGATCACCGATGGCCTGGGCGAGCGCGAGGAGCAGGTCACCGACCTCGTCCGGGCGATGTACGTCAGCGGCGGCGACGTCAGCACCTTCGACGCCGTCCTCGGCACCGAGGGCATCCAGGAGACCGTCCTGCGCCTCGGCTACCTCGACAGCACCCAGCGCAGCCAGCGCGGGCTCATCGAGGGCTACGTCGCCGACGTGACGATCCTCGACCGTGAGCAGCAGGAGCTCGCCGCAGCGCGGCAGCGCCAGGAGGAGCTCACCGCCGAGCTCGACGCCCAGCGCGAGGCGATCGAGGCGCACGTCGCCGAGCACCAGGACGAGATGGACGCCCTCGAGGCCCAGCTCGCCGACGCGCGCTCCGACGTCGCCGCCGCCGACGCCGCGGTCGACAGCCGGGAGGAGGAGATCGCCGCCGAGGCCGCGGCCGAGGAGGCCGCGGAGGCCGAGCGGCTCGCCCAGGCCGAGGAGGCGGAGGAGGCGGCCTCCTCCGAGAGCGGCTCGTCGGACAGCGATGCCTCGGGCGGCGGTGGCTCGTCGGGCGGCGGTGGCTCGGACAGCGGTGGCTCGGGCTCGCGGACCGACTCCGGCGGGACCTCCCGCTCCGGGGACGACGGCGGCAGCCAGGCCAGCTCCCCATCGGGCGCGGCGGGCGCCGCGGTCAACGCCGCGATGGGCCAGATCGGCACCCCCTACGTGTGGGGAGGGTCGAGCCCGGGTGGGTTCGACTGCTCGGGGCTGACCTCGTGGTCGTACCGTCAGGCCGGCGTGTCGATCCCGCGCACCTCCGGCGCGCAGTGCTCGGGGCTGCCCCGGGTCAGCCGCGACCAGCTCCGCCCGGGCGACATCGTCTGCTTCGGCAGCCCCGTCCACCACGTCGGCATGTACGTCGGCGGCGGGTCGATGGTCGAGGCGCCGCGCACCGGGCTCAACGTCCGCACGACGTCGATCAGCCGCAGCGGCTACTCCGGCGCGGTGCGCCCGACCGGCTGAGTCAGACCCCCTCGCGCGGACACCCGGTCCGCTCCGCCCGCGGCGGCTCCATACGACGCGGCCGCGCGCTCAGCGCAGCCGCACGGCGAGCTCGGTGACGCGGTGGCCGTCCATCTGGGTGACCTCGACGGTGAAGCCCTCGGCGTCGACGGCGTCGCCGACCACCGGCAGCCGCTCGAGCGTCGCGGTGAGGTAGCCCGCGAGGGTCTCCCACGGCCCGTCAGGCAGGGCGACGCCGAGGTGGGCGGTGAGCTCGTCGGGCCGCAGCGAGCCGGGCACGAGGACCGCGCCGTCGCCGCGCTGGCCGACCTCCGCGCGACGGTCGGTCTCGTCCTCGAAGTCGCCGATGAGCTCCTCGAGGAGGTCCTCGAGGGCGACGAGGCCGCTGAAGCCGCCGAACTCGTCGACGACGACGGCGAGGTGCTGGCGGGCGTCGCGCATGTCGCGCATGAGCGCCTCGACGGGCCGGCTCTCCGGGACGAGCATCGCGGGGGAGGCGAGGCTCGCGGCCCGCAGGGTCGCGCGGGACTCGTCGGCGACGCCGAGGAGGTCCTTGACGTGGAGGACGCCGATGACGACGTCGAGCTCGCCCTCGTAGACCGGCAGGCGCGAGCGCCCACTCTCGCTCGCGACCCGCTCGAGGGTGTCGATGTCGGCGTCGGCGGGCACGGCGACGACCTCCCGGCGCGGCACCATCGCCGCCTCGGCGTCGAGCCCGGACAGCTCGAGCGCCCGGGTCAGCAGCGTCTGCTCGTCGGTGTCGATCTGCCCGCGGCGGGCGGACTCCTCGAGCAGCAGGGCGAGGTCGGCGGGCGCGCGCACCTGCGCGAGCTCGTCCTGCGGCTCGACGCCGAGGCCGCGCACGACGAGGTTCGACGCGCCGTTGAGCAGGCGGATGAAGGGCCGCAGGACGGTGACGAAGAGGCGGAAGGGCCGCGCGAGCAGGGTCACCGCGCGCTCGGGGCTGCCGATCGCCCAGGACTTCGGCGCCATCTCCCCGACGACCATGTGCAGGAAGACCGTCACGCCGAGCGCGAGCACGAGCGAGAGCGTCGCCGAGACCGGTCGCGGCACCGCGGTGTCGGCGAGGATGGCGTCGAGCGTGTGGTGCAGCGCCGGCTCGGCGGTCGCGCCGAGCCCGAGGGAGGCCATGGTGATGCCGAGCTGGGCGCCGGCGAGCATGAGCGAGAGCTCGCGCAGCCCCGCGAGGGCCTGCCCGGCGCTGCCCGAGCCCGCCTCGGCGAGCTGCTCGATCTTCGAGCGGCGCGCGGCCAGCAGCGCGAACTCCGCGGCGACGAAGAAGCCGTTGGCGAGCAGGAGCGCGAGGCCGACGAGCAGTGCCGTCGAGGTGCTCACCGTGCCTCCTCCCGCGGATCGCCCGGGCGGGGCGCGAGCACGAGACGGCCGACGGCATGGCCGTCGAGGGCGAGCACCCGCAGCCGTGCGGTGGGCAGGGCGACCTCGTCGCCGACCCGGGGCAGTCGCTCGAGCTCGGCCATCACGAGCCCGCTCAGGGTCTCGTAGTCGCCCTCCGGGAGGTGGACGCCGGTGTCGCGGACGGTCTCGTCGAGACGCCAGGAGCCGGGGACGAGGAAGCGCCCCCCGGCCAGGGCGACGACCTCGGGCTCGACGTGGTCGTGCTCGTCGCGGATCTCGCCGACGAGCTCCTCGACGACGTCCTCGAGGGTGACGATGCCCGCGGTGCCGCCGTGCTCGTCGACGACGAGCGCGAGGGCGGTGCCGGCGTCGCGCAGGTCGGACAGCAGCGCGCGCAGCGGCGCGGACTCGGGCACCGCGAGCGGCTCGCCCATGAGCGCGGCCACCGGGGTCGACCGCCGGTCGGCGTGGGCGACGCCGAGCACGTCCTTGGCGTGCACGACGCCGCGCACGTCGTCGAGCCCGTCGCCGACGACCGGGAAGCGGCTGTGCCCGGAGACGTGCGCGAGCGCGCGGAGCTCCTCGCAGCTCGACCCGACGTCGAGGGTCACGATGGCGGTGCGGGGGACCATCGCGTCGGCGGCCCGCAGGTCCCGGAAGTCGATGGCGCGAGCCAGCAGCGCGGTCTGGTCCGGCGAGAGGCTGCCCTGCTGCCCCGACGCCTCGACGATGTGCTCGAGCTCGTCGTGGTCGACGCCGCTCTCGAGCTCCTCGACGGGGTCGATCCGCAGGAGTCGCAGCAGCCCGTTCGACGCCCCGTCGAAGAAGTGGATGACGGGTCCGGCCAGGCGCAGGTACCACAGCGTGCTCGGCGCGAGCGCGCGGGCGAACGGCTCGGGCTTGGCGATCGCGAGGTTCTTCGGCGCGAGCTCGCCGAAGACCATCTGCACGCCGGTGGCGAGGATGAGCGCGAGGGTCAGCGACACGCCGACCGACGCCGCCTCGGGCACCCCGACGAGCGCGAGCGCGGGCCGCAGCGCGCGCCCGAGCGTCGGCTCGGCGACGAAGCCGACGAGCAGTGACGTCGCGGTGATGCCGAGCTGGGCGCCCGACAGCATGAACGAGAGCCGACGCAGGACCGCGAGGGCGCGTCCGGCCCGGCGATCGCCCCGCGAGGCGGCGTCGGCGAGGTGGGTGCGACGCGCGGCGACGAAGGCGAACTCCGCGGCGACGAAGTAGCCGTTGAGGCCGATGAGCAGGAGGACGAGGCCGAGGCCCGCGGCGGTGCTCACCGCTGCCTGGCCTCCGCGGCACCGCGCTCAGGCGTCGTACCGCCGCGTTGAGGGGGCTCGTTCACGCCCCGTCGCCGTCCTCGTCGGGCTCGGGCCCGTCGTCGTCGGCCCCCGCGTCGTCGTCGGCCTCCGGCTCGTCGGGCTCGGGGTCCGGCTCGTCGGGCTCGGGGTCGCTGGTGTTGCGCTCGATGATGCGCGGCTCGGGACGGTAGGTGTGCGTCCACGTCTGCTCGTCGCGGCCGCCGTCGTGGTAGTGGAGCACGCGGGTGTAGGAGATGGTGAAGCCCTGCCGGCCCGACTGCACGACACGCTCGGTGCCGGGGGCGAGGCCCTCGTTGTCACGGTGCTCGACCGGGGGCTCGCGGACGTCGCGCCGCCCGGAGGTGCGGGCCTCGACGTCGACCCAGTCGGTGCCCCACATCGACACGGTGATCGACGTCGCGCTGTAGCCCGTGGCGATGAGCAGGCCGTAGGGGCTGTCGTTGCGGATCGCGACGTCGATGTTGGGGTAGTTCAGCGTGGCCTCGCGCCCCTCGGGGTAGCGGCTGATGTAGTAGCTGTGCGGCTGGTGGTCGAGGATCTCGTAGCCGCCGAAGAACGCGGCGTTGAAGAACGTCGTCGCGAACTGGCTCACGCCGCCGCCGACGGCGGTCTGGAACTCCCCGCCGACGATGACCCCGCCGTCGGTGAAGCCGCCCTCGCGCGTGCGCGGGCCGACGTGCTCGTTGAGGGAGAGCTCCTCGCCGGGCTCGAGGACGACACCGTCGACGAGGTCGGCCATGCGCTGGATGTTCTGCACGCGCGACTGCCCCGCGGGGTGGTTCGTCGTGAACGACGCCACCTGCTCGGTGATGCCGAGCTCCTCGGCGTCGGCGGTCGTGCGGTCGGGCTCGGTGACCTCGCCGTCGAGCTCGGCCTCGCGGGGGGTCTCACCGTCGCTGGCCTCGGCGGTGGCGACGTCGACGAGCTGCCCGGCCGCCACCTCCGGGTCGAAGTCGAAGCCCTCGACGGACTCCTCGATGACGACCTCACCGGCGGAGAGGCGGATCTCCGCGTCGACGGGGTCGGTCTCGAGCGCCTCGCGCAGGTCGTCGTCGACCGCGTCGTCGAGGGCCCCGGCGTCGGCGGCGAGGGCGGCGTCCTCGCCATCCCAGTCGACCTCGAGCAGCGCGCCGACCTCCTCGGCACTGAGCTCGAGCGCGGCCTCCTCGCGCGTGAGCCTGACCGGTCCTGACACCGCGCGCTCGGCCTCGTCGGCCAGCGCCCGGAGCGCGGCGGGGTCGCCGTCGGGTGGCTCCTCGGCGGCGGGCACCTCGACCTGCGCGGCGCCGACCTCGTCGAGCGCGTCGAGGGTGCGCTCCTCGAGCTCCTCGCGCTCGATCGACAGGCCCGGTTCGGGCGGGGTGACGCTCACCGTCGTGCCGGTGATCGCGAGGTCGCCCTTCGTCGGCTCCTGCTCGAGCTCGTCGTGGGCCCCGGCGCTCCACGCCTCGAAGGCGTCCTCGTCGAGCTCGCGGACCGAGCGCGCCGTGACGCCGCCACCGAAGGCCCGCAGATGGTCGGCGAGGGCGGAGAGGGGGTTGAGCTGGCGCCCCCGACGCCAGACCCGCGTGACCGTGCGCTCGACGTCGATGGCCTCGCCCACCTCGCCGCGGGAGGCCCGCAGGACCGCCGTCGCGCCGTCGTCGCCGACCGCGGTGATCTCGACGCCCTCCTCGGCCTGCTCCTCGGCGAGGGCGTCGACGACCTCGCCCAGCCGCGCCTCGTCGAGCCCGCCGACGGCGTAGCCGTCGAGCGTGGTGCCCGGCAGCACACCTGGGCGCGCCAGGCGGAAGCCCACGACGACGAGGGCGAGGGCGACGATGATCGCCGCGCCGATGAGGGCGTAGCGCTGCCAGTCGGGCGCGGCGGCTTCCCCCTCGGCGCCACGGCCAAGCAACAAGCGGAGGCGACGCATGAGCGCCGCCATCCTAGCGGACCGCCCGCCGGTCTCCCCCCGCGCCTCGCGACCACGCGCGAGGGGACCATCCCCATCGGACAACCCGCCTGTTCGCCCTGCGCGCGTTGGCGCGCTAGGGTCCGGCGTCAGCGGACTTCCCCAGACGTCCCGCGGAGCGGGCCCGCAGACGACACTGGAGTGAACAGCAGGATGCGCCTTCCTACGCGGCTGCGCCGCGCGCTCACCGTTTTGCCGGTGGCCCTCGTCGTGCTCCTGCTCGCCTCGACCGCGCTCGCGAGCCCCGAGGAGGCCCGCCTCCAGGACACCCGTGCGGAGCTCTCCGAGGTGCGCGACAAGCTCGACGAGGCCGAGGAGCGCCGCGACACCGAGACCGAGGAGCTCGCCGACCTCGAGGACGAGGTCGAGACCGTGCTGCGCGCGGTCAACGAGGCCGAGCTCGCCGTCGAGCGCCAGGAGATGGCCGTCGCCGACGCCGAGGACGAGCTCCGCGCGCTCATCGAGGAGGCCCAAGGCCAGCGCGAGGCCAGCGCGGAGCGCGTGCGGGGCATCTACATGCAGAGCGGCGACGACTCCCTGCAGGCGCTGCTGACGGGGGAGTCGATCAACGAGGTCATCGGCCGCAGCACGATCCTCGACGTCCTCGCGCGCGGCGACCGCGAGACCTTCGAGGCGCTCGGCGCGAGCGCCGTGGCGATCAGCGCCCAGGCAGAGCACCTCCAGGAGGAGCGGGCCGCGCTCGAGCGCGTGAAGGACGAGCAGCGCCAGCTGCTCGCCGAGGTCGAGGAGCTGCGCGACGACCAGGCGTTCGCCGCCGCCGAGGCCGAGGCCGAGGTCGACGAGCTCCACGAGCACGAGGCCTACCTCGCCAGCGAGGAGCGGGAGATCGCGCAGGCCGCCCGACGGGCCGCCGAGGAGGCCGAGCAGGCCGAGCAGGCCGAGCAGGAGGAGCAGGCCGAGAGCCGCCGCGTCGCCGAGCGCCCCGACCGCTCCTCGAGCGAGGACAGCGGCGGCGGAGGCGACAGCGGTGGCTCGGCGTCGGACGGCGGGGACGACCCGCCGCCGGCCTCGAGCGGCGGTTGGGCCTGGCCGGCGGCCGGCACGGTCACGAGCGAGTACGGGCCGCGCTGGGGCCGCCTGCACGCCGGCATCGACATCGCCGCGGGCACCGGCACGCCGATCACCGCCGCCCGTGCGGGGACGGTCTCGAGCGCCGGCTGGCAGGGCGGCTACGGCAACACCGTCATGGTGAGCCACGGCGGCGGCATCGTGACGCTCTACGCCCACCTGTCCTCGATCGACGTGAGCCCCGGGCAGTCGGTGGGCCAGGGCCAGCGCCTCGGCGGGATGGGCTGCACCGGCAGCTGCACCGGCACGCACCTGCACTTCGAGGTGCGCGTCAACGGCTCGGCGCAGAACCCCCGCGGCTACCTGCCCTGACCCTGGGCGAGCGTTGATGGCGAGCTGGCGGGTCCCTCCCGCGGGAGGAGGCCGGCCCGACCGCGAGGCGTCACGACGGGCAGATCGCCGCCGGCTGGGTGCGGGTACGCTGCAGGCCTGAGGAGGAGGCGCGATGCCACGGGCCCATGAGCCCCGCTACGTCACGATCGAGCGCTCGCTGCGGGAGCGCATCGCCACGATGCGACCGGGGGACAAGCTGCCCTCCGACGCCGAGCTCTGCGAGGAGTTCGACGTCAGCCGGATGACCGCGCGTCAGGCGGTGCAGTCACTCGTCCACAGCGGCCTCGTCACCCGCATGCCGGGGCGGGGCACGTTCGTCGCCCACGACCCCGTGCGGCGCAAGATGAACAGCCTCCTGTCGTTCACCGAGGAGATGCGCCGGCGCGGCTTCGAGCCCTCCTCGCGCGTGCTCTCGCGGGGCCTCGAGGAGCCCTCGGAGGTCGAGATCGCCGAGCTCGGGCTGTCGGCGCGCCACAACGTCGTCGTCGTGCGGCGGGTGCGCCTGGCCAACGGCACGCCGATGTCGATCGAGCGCGCCGCGCTGCACGCGGATCTCGTCGGCGTCCTCGAGGCCGAGCTCGCGACGGGCTCGCTGCACGAGGCGCTGCGCACGCTCGGGCGGGTGCCGACGGTCGCCCGCGGCACCTTCAGCTGCCGGCTCGCCACGACCGACGAGGCGCGGCTCCTCGAGGTGGGTCGTCCCGCGCCCCTGCTCGTCGAGCGTCGGCTCATCACCGACCAGGACGGCGCCCCGATCGAGCTCACCGAGTCGGCCTACGCCGGCGAGCGCTACGTCTTCGACATCGAGCTGCTCGTCGAGCAGAGCCGCGCCCTCACCGGGGAGACCGCCTAGCGCCCCTCAGGCGCGCAGGCGCAGGGCCCTCGCGGGGTTGACGACGAGGGCCTGCTCGGCGAGGTGGTCGAGGCCCATCGCGTGCAGGCGCGGCACGAACGTCGTGAGCACGTAGTCGAGTCCGGGCCCGCCACCGTAGGCGGGCCAGTAGCTGCGACGCGCGAGGTCGCCGGCGAGCAGGATCCGGTCGCGGTGACCGGCGGCGTCGAGGGCCGCGAGCAGGTCGAGGGTCTGGCTGTCGGGCCCGTACTTCACGCGTCCGGGCATGTCGCAGCAGAGGTAGGCACCGCGCGAGGCGAGCTCGCCGAGCAGGCCGGGGTCGGGGTTGTGGTCGACGTGGCCGAGGATCACCGCGTCGGGGGCGACGCCCGCGGCCTCGAGCAGGTCGAGCTGCGCGTGGGCCATCGTGCCCTTCTCGGTGTGGGTCGAGACCGGTGCGCCGGTACGGGCGTGCGCGAGGCCGATCGCCGCAGCGAGTCGCTCGACGGCCGGGCCGGCACGGTGGTACTCCGTCGCGAGCTTCACCACGCCGGCGCGGGCGGGGGGGCGG